>Ga0172371_10003626_pt1 | contig 23816 bp, 28 predicted proteins | sample Lak12m_FD_114543 | JGI IMG/M metagenome (GOLD analysis project Ga0172371, IMG submission 114543) | Freshwater microbial communities from Kabuno Bay, South-Kivu, Congo - kab_022012_12m | ecosystem: Environmental > Aquatic > Freshwater > Lake | place: Democratic Republic of the Congo: South-Kivu...
ATTTGGCCGGGCCCAAGCTTCTGGAACACATGGTTGACACGGTCCTCTACTTTGAGGGCGATCGCAGCCACCCCTACCGTATCCTGAGAGCGGTTAAGAACCGGTTCGGATCGGTAAGCGAGATCGGGGTGTTCGAGATGACCGGCGACGGTCTGGTGCAGGTGGCCAACCCCTCGGCGTTGTTTCTGTCCGACCGCGGCCAGCCCGCCCCGGGGGCGACGGTGTTCGCGGGCATCGAGGGCACCAGGCCGCTCTTGACCGAGATTCAGGCGCTGGTCGCCCCCGCCGCTTTCGGCACCGCGCGCCGCACCGTGGTGGGGCTGGACGCGGGCCGCGTCGCGACCATTCTGGCGGTGCTGGAAGCGCGCTGCGCCACCCCGTTCAGTGGGCTTGACGTGTTTCTCAACGTCGCAGGCGGGATGCGGGTGAACGAGCCCGCCGCCGATCTGGCCGTAGCGACGGCACTGATGTCGGCACGCGAGGATGTGGCAATTGCGCCCGATCTGGTGCTATTTGGCGAAATCAGCCTGTCCGGGGCGCTGCGCCCGGTCGGACAGGCGGAAAACAGGTTGAAAGAAGCGGCAAAACTTGGTTTCAAGCAGGCACTCGCCCCGACCGGCTCGAAACTGGGCCAGGTGCCGGGGATGAAGGTGCGCCAGATTGCGGATCTGGCGGCGTTCGTGGGTGAAATGTTCGGCGCGCAGTAGCGCGGGGGGAGTGTGGGAATGGATGGCTTTACCCTGATCGACGGGGTGGTGGCGGTGGTCATCGTGCTGTCGGCGGTGCTGGCCTATTCGCGCGGCCTCGTGCGCGAGGCGATGGCGATCGCGGGCTGGATCGGCGCGGCGGTGCTGGCCTATCTGTTTGCCGCCCGGGTGCAGCCGCTGATCAAGGAACTGCCGGTGGTCGGCGGTTTCCTCGCCGACAGTTGCGAGCTCTCTATCATCGCGGCCTTTGCCGCCGTGTTTGCCGTGGGGCTGGTGCTGGCGGCCCTGTTCACGCCGCTGTTCGCGTCGGTGGTGCAACGCTCGGCGCTGGGCGGGCTTGATCAGGCTCTGGGCTTTCTGTTCGGCGTGGCGCGCGGCATTGTGCTGGTGGCGGTGGCCTTCGTCGTTTACGATCGCGCGGTGGCCGCCAATACCGTGCCGATGGTGGACAATTCCCGCTCGGCCAAGATCTTCGCCTCGTTCCAAGCCAACATTGACGAGACCATTCCCGCTGATGCGCCGGGTTGGATCGTGCAGAAATATGAACAACTGGTGGGTAACTGCGGTGCCCCTGCCGCCGCCCCTGCCCCGGCTGCGGCGCCGGCACCCGGCAACTGAGTCCGCCGTCACCCGGTGATCGGGGCGTGACAGCCGCGCGCCCAGGCTTTAGAGCGGTGCCACGCCCAATATTCGGATTCGGAGCCCCGCTGATGCATCCATTCCCGAGCAACCCCTTCGACGATGACAAGCTCAAGGAAGAATGCGGCATCTTCGGCGTGTTCGGCCTGACCGACGCGGCCAATTTCGTGGCCCTCGGCCTGCACGCGCTGCAACATCGCGGCCAGGAGGCGGGCGGGATCGTCAGCTTCGACGCGACCAGCGGCTTCAACTCGGCCCGGCGCTTTGGCTATGTGCGCGACAATTTCACTAAGGCCAGCCTGATGGAGACCCTGCCGGGGCAACTGGCGATCGGGCACGTTCGCTATTCCACCACCGGCTCCAAGGGGGCCACCCAGATTCGCGACGTACAGCCGTTCTTCGGCGAGTTCTCGATGGGCGGGGCGGCGATCGCCCATAACGGCAACCTGACCAACGCGGCCGCGCTGCGCCGCGAGCTGATCGAGCGCGGCTCGATCTTCCAGTCGTCGTCGGATTCGGAATGCATCATCCACCTGATGGCGCGCTCAATCCAGCAGAACCTCAGCGAGCGCATCAAGGACGCGCTGCGCCGGGTCGAAGGCGCGTTTTCCATTGTCGCCATGACCTCGAGCAAGCTGATCGGAGTGCGCGATGCGCTTGGGGTGCGCCCGCTGGTGCTGGGCCGTCTGGGCGAGGGCTGGGCGCTGTCGTCCGAGACCTGCGGCCTCGACATAATCGGGGCCGAGTTCATCCGCGAGATCGCGCCCGGCGAGATGGTGGTGATCGACGCCCGCGGCCTTCAGAGCACCCGCCCCTTCGCCCCCGCCAAGCCGCGCTTCTGCATTTTCGAGCACGTCTATTTCTCGCGCCCCGACAGCATCCTGAATGGCCGTTCGGTCTATGAGACCCGCCGCCAGATCGGGGTGGAACTGGCGCGCGAGGCCCCGGTTGACGCCGATCTGGTCTGCCCGGTGCCCGACTCCGGCACCCCCGCCGCGATCGGCTACAGCCAGGAAAGCGGCATTCCCTATGCCATGGGGATCATCCGCAACCAATACATGGGCCGCACCTTCATCGAGCCGACCGAAAGCATCCGCAACATGGGGGTGCGGCTCAAGCTCAACGTCAACCGCGCCCTGATCAAGGGCAAGCGGGTGATCCTGGTCGATGACTCGGTGGTGCGCGGCACCACGTCGCGCAAGATCAAGGACATGATCCTCGATGCCGGGGCGGCGGCGGTGCATTTTCGCATCGCTTCCCCCCCCACCGCCTGGCCTTGCTTTTACGGGGTGGACACGCCCGAGCGCAGCAAGCTGCTGGCCGCGAACATGTCCGAGGACGAGATGCGCGCATGGATCGGGGTGAACAGCCTGCGCTTTGTCAGCATGGCCGGGCTTTACCGTGCCGTCGGCGAGGCTGCCGGGCGCAATGCACAATCACCGCAGTATTGCGACGCCTGTTTTTCCGGCCAGTATCCGGTGGCACCCTCGGACAAGATCGAGGAAGGTTTTCAGATGAAGGCCGCCGAATGACCGGCGCGGCAGAAGTCGAGGCCTACCTCGCCGCCCTGCAAGCCGATCAGCGCGCCGCCCTGCAAGCCCTGCGCGACGTGATCCGCGCCCATCTGCCACAGGCCGAGGAATGCATCTCCTACGCCATGCCCGGCTTCCGCCAGCCGGGGCCGAAAGGCCGCATGGTCGCAGGCTACGCCGCCTTCGCCAGACACCTCGCGCTCTACCCGCATTCCGGCAGCGTCATCCCGCAGCTTCTGCCCGATTGCACCGGCTTCAAAACTTCGAAAAGCGGCGTGCTGTTCACCCCGGCCGACCCGCTGCCCACCACCCTCGTCCACAAGATCCTCGACCTGCGCCTGGCCGAGATCGCGGCCAGGGGCCGCTGACCCGGCCCCCCTTGCCCATTCTCCTTTGCTCAAATATCCCACCGGGGTCGGGGGGCGCGAAGCCCCCGTCCACTTTTGTCGCTATAGCCTCGCGCGAGCCTTGGGGTGCCAAAGCGGGCAACCGTGGGCCTTGCTCAGTAGCCGTTACCGCGCTCGCCGATCTCGTTGCCTTCAACGCCTTCACCGAACCGGTCGTAAATGCCGGTCGGCTGATCGGCAGCGGCGCCAAAACCCGCCGGGGCCGGGGCAGTGCAGCCGGAAGCCGCACCCGCCGCCGCGATGCAGCCTGCGATCACGCGCAGCGGCAAGCGCATCGGGTTGAACAATCTGGTCATCACGTTATCCACTTATCAAGCAACCGGCCGGTTATCCAGGGGCAGGCTGAGCCCTGATCTGAACGGCGTTTCCACCTTCTTGTCTTGCCTGATCCTGCGTGATTTTCAAACACTCGGCCAAGCCCTACCGCTCCTTGCCCTGCGGCCTCGCTGCGTGCTGGCAAGGGACCCGCGGCCTTGCATCACAAGGCCGCGGGTCCAGTCCCGGTGCGTGGATAACTGAGAACCCGAAACCGGGGCAATGTGGGCTGTGCGGTTGCCCTCAACCCCCATCCGGCGCCGAACGGCTCACGCCGCCGCAGTCGCAACCGTCGCGTCCAGCGTCGCCGGACTTGCGGCGCGCGCGATCTCGATCCGGCGCGGTTTCATCGCCTCGGGAATTTCGCGCACGAGGTCGATGTGCAGCATGCCGTTCTCGGTCAGCGCGCCGGTGACGCGCACGTGGTCGGCCAGGGCAAAGCGGCGCTCGAACGCGCGGGTGGCGATGCCGCGGTGCAGGTAGCTGCGTGGCGCCTCGTCATCGGTGGCCTTGCGGGCGGCGACGAACAGCGTGCCCTCCCTGACCTCGACCGAAAGCTCGTCGGGGCTAAAGCCTGCGACCGCCACCGAAATCCGGTAGCCGTCTTCGGCGGTCTTCTCGATGTTGTAAGGCGGGTAGGTGGGCAGGCTGACATCGCTGGCCGCCACCTGATCAATCAGGTCGGCGATCCGGTCGAAGCCCACGGTAGCGCGGTAGAGTGGTGCAAAATCAAAGTTGTGCATGGTCATCCTCATCAAGCGATGATCATCCGCCACCATAGCGAATGATGCTGCCGGACCCGTCATGGCATCCGGACGGGATTGATGTGGGGAGCCAATTTTGCGGTTTCAAGGGCGCGGCCAGATCATAAGCCACTCAAGCTGGAAATGCGCTACGGCCGGACGAACTTTGCGCCGCCGGCCTGATGGCCCGACAGCAACTGGATGGGGGGCGTGGCACGGTAGAACACGCCGTCTTCCTCGGCCAGGGCCGCGCGCAGATCGGCCAGCGGTGCGCCAAGCGCGGTGCCTAGCGCCACCTGCTGCCCGTCGATTTCAGCCTTGGCCGAGACCACCGAAACCACCCGCGCCACGCCGCCGGTGATGGCTAGGACCGGGGCCCCGGACGCGCCGAAATCAACATTGCACGACAGCACCAGCACGCCGGGTTGCTGGTCCAGCACGTGGCAGACCTCTTGCAGGCTGGCGGCCTCGGCCCGGCCCTGGGCATACGACACCACTCCCACCGCGTCGCCCCTGGCGGGCGGCGCTGCGGTCTCGAACGGCTGGATCGAGGCCAGACGGATCGGCTGATCAAGTTCGATCACGGCCAAGTCATTCGCCACGCGCGCCAGCTTTTCCGCGCCATCAAACACATAACCGGCCGCCACCACCGCCCGGCGCGCCCCGCGATAGGCGGCGGCGCGACCATTGCGCCAGCCGGCCAGAAACGCGATATCGGCGGGGGCGATGCGCGCGCCGCTTTCCTTGTCAAACAGACAATGTGCGGCGGTTAGCACAAGTTGCGGCGCAATCAGGGTGCCGGTGCAAAACCCGGTCTGGCCGAAGTTCAGCCGCCCCACCGCATCCCAGCCGCGGCTGTCATCCAGCGTCAGAAGCGGCTTCAGCACGCTTTCCTGCGCCACCAGCGGGGCCGCGACGAGAAGCGCCAGCAGGGCGGCGAACAGCGGAACAGGGCGCATCAAACCTCCGGTCTAGGGCTGTTGCTTAGCCCGGGTCTGCGGCGACATTATGGCGCAATCAGCGGCGATCAAGGGCGGTTGGCAAGGATAGCCGGGCTCGGCCCGCCAGTCGCCCAGTCCAACAGTTCGACGGTGTGCACCACCGGCACCGCGCTGCCCGAGCCGATCTGGATCATGCAGCCGATATTGCCGGCGGCAATCACATCGGGCGAAAGCGCTTCCAGAGTAGCCACCTTGCGCGCCTTGAGCTGGCCCGAGATTTCGGGCTGCATCAGGTTGTAGGTCCCGGCCGAGCCGCAGCACAGATGCGGATCGGCCGGCTCGACCACGGTGAACCCGACCCGGCGCAGCAGGTCTTTGGGGGCCGCCTTGACCTGCTGGCCGTGCTGCAGCGAACAGGCGGCGTGGTAGGCCACCCGCAAGCCCTTGTCCGCCCCTTGCGGCAACCCGATCCGGGTCAGCAACTCGGTGACGTCCAGTGCCATGGCCGCGACCGCCGCGGCATCGGCGGCCAGCGGCGTGCGCGCGAACATGTGGCCAAAATCCTTGACCGTGGTGCCGCAGCCCGAGGTGTTGATCACCACCGCGTCCAGCCCCGCGCCGCGCGCCTCGGCCATCCACGCGGCAATATTGGCCGCCGCTGCGGCATGGGTCTCGGTGACCTTGCCCATGTGGTGGGTCAGCGCGCCGCAGCACCCCGCGCCGCGCGCCACCACCACCTCGCAGCCCATTCGGCGCAGCAGGCGGATGGTGGCATCGTTGATGTCAGTGTTCAGCACCTGCTGCGCGCAACCGGTCAGCAGCGCCACCCGCATCTGTCGCGCCCCGGTGGCGGCAAACACCTGCGGCGCGTCGTTGCAACTGACCGGCGGCAGCGCTTGCGGTGCCATGGCCAGCATCGCACGCAGCCGCGCATCCGGCAGCAGCCGCGCCAACGGACGCCCCAGCCGGGCCAGCCGCAACACCAGCCGGAACCGCGCCGGATAGGGGATCACCTGCGCCAAGATCCAGCGCAAGGTGCGCTCGAACCATGGGCGGCGGTAGGTCCGCTCGATATGGGCGCGGGCGTGATCCACCAGGTGCATGTAGTCCACCCCCGAGGGGCAAGTGGTCAGGCAGGCCAGACAACTCAGGCAACGGTCGATGTGCCTGACAGTTGCGGCATCCGCCGCCCGCCCGTTTTCCAGCATGTCCTTGATCAAATAGATCCGCCCGCGCGGGCTGTCGAGCTCATCTCCCAGCACCTGATAGCTGGGGCAGGTGGCGGCGCAAAAGCCGCAGTGCACACAGGCGCGCAGAATCGCGTTGGCCTCGGCGGTGGCGGGGTCGGTCAACTGAGCAGGAGTGAAATGGGTCTGCATCTGGTCCTCAGGCCATCACGCCGGGGTTGAGAATCCGTCGCGGGTCGAACCGGTCCCGCAGCCCGGCGGCAAGGGCCACAAGCGGGGCAGGCTCGGGTTGAAACGCCGCAATCCGCGCCAGGGTCGCGGCGCTGGCCCGCATCAGGGTGGCATGGCCCGCCATCGCGCCGAGCCGGGCGCGCAAGTCCACCCCCTCGGCCAGCAGCAGCCAGACCAGGCCACCGCCCCAGTCGTAAAGCGCCGCCTCGGCCCCGGCCCGCGCCACGATCCCCGGCGCGTCCGAGGGCCGGACCGACAGCCGCCACACGTCGCCCGCGCGACCGTGAAACGGCACCACATCCCGGATCCCGGCCCAGCGCGCCCCGCCGTCCTCGATCTCGCCCCCGAGCCGTTCGCGCAGCCGCCCGGCGCGGTAGGCAACCGAAGTCGCGAACCCCTCGATGCGCAGAAAAGTGCCCTGCCCCGGCCAGTGCGCCGCACCCGAAACCTCATAGGGCGCGCCCAGCGCCCGCGCCATCGCCGCCACCGCTGCCGCATCGTCCAGCCCCGCCAGCACCAGCGTCGCCACCGCTTCCGGAGCCGGGCGAAGCTTGAAGGCAACCTCGCTGATCACCCCCAGCGTGCCATGCGACCCCGCCAGCAGCTTGACCAGATCAAGCCCGGTGACGTTCTTCATAACCCGCCCGCCGCTCTTGACCAGATTGCCCGCGCCATCGACGAAGCGCACCCCGATCAGGCTGTCGCGGCACGCCCCCGCCTGCACCCGGCGCGGCCCCGCGGCATTGGCGGCCACCACCCCGCCTAGGGTCGAAATCCCGCTGCGCCCCAACAGCCCCCGCAGGTCCGGCACCTCGAATGGCAGCCGCTGACCCTCGCGCGCCAGCACCGCCTCGACCTCGGCCAGTGCCGTGCCCGCCCCGACCACCAGCGTCAGCGCCCCCGGATCAAAGCCCCGGATGCCCGCCAACCCGGCCGTTTCCAGCACCGCGCCCGCGACACCCCGGCCGATTGTCCGGGTGCCACCACCGACAATCCGCAACGGCCCCGTCGCCCCGCGCACCGCCTCCACCAGTTCCGCCTCACTCGCCGGTCGCATCCTTGACCCTTCTTCTTTTGGCAAATATCCCACGGGGGTCCGGGGGTGTGAAACCCCCGGCCTGCTCACGCCGCCCGTCGCCCGGCGCTCAGGGCCAGCGGAAACACCTTGGCGGGGTTCAACAGCCAGCCCGGATCAAACACATCCTTGACCGCCATCTGGGCGGCTAGATCGGCAGCCGCAAACTGCACGGCCATCAGATCGCGCTTTTCCACCCCAACCCCGTGCTCGCCGGTCAGGCACCCGCCGACCTCGACACAGAGCGTCAGGATCGCGGCCCCCAGCGCCTCGGCGCGCGCCAGTTCATCGGGCTGGCTGGCGTCATAAAGGATCAGCGGGTGCAGATTGCCGTCGCCCGCGTGAAACACATTGGCCACCGCCAGCCCCGCTGCCGTAGCCATCGCAGCGATCCGCGCCAGCACCTGCGCCAGACTCGGGACCGGGATCACCCCGTCGAGACAGATGTAATCGTTGATCTGCCCCATCGCACCGAACGCCGACTTGCGCCCCAGCCAGATGCGGCGCGATTCCTCGTCGGACCGGCTTTCGCGCAACTCGACGGGGTGGTGGCGGCGCGCGATCTCGGCAATCCGCGCCAACTGGTCGTCGATCTCGGCCGGGGCACCCTCGACCTCGACGATCAGCAGCGCCTCGCAGTCGGGGTAACCCGGGTGGGCGAAAGCCTCGGTGGCGCGGATGCAGGGGCGGTCCATGAATTCGATCGCGACCGGCAGAATGCCCGCCTTGATGATGTCGGCGACACAGGCCCCCGCCACGGCGTTGGCGTCAAACCCGATCACCACCGGGCGCGCGCCTTCGGGCTTGGGCAGAATCCGCAGCGTCGCTTCGGTCACCACCCCCAGCTGCCCTTCCGAGCCGCAGATCAGCCCCAGTAGATCAAGCCCCGGCGCATCGAGATGCGGCCCGCCGATCTCGACCACGGTGCCATCCATCAGCACCAGCGTCACCCCCAGCAGGTTGTTGGTGGTGACCCCGTATTTCAGGCAATGTGCACCCCCCGAGTTCATCGCGATATTGCCGGCAATGGCGCAGGCAAGCTGGCTCGACGGATCTGGCGCATAGAAGAAGCCATCCGCCTCGATCGCGCCAGTGACGCTCAGATTGGTGCGCCCAGCCTGCACCCGGATGAAACGGTCGGGGTAACTCACCTCGAGCACCGCATTGAGCCGCGCTACCCCCAGCAGCACGCAATCGGCGGTCGGCAGCGCCCCGCCCGACAGCGAGGTGCCCGCGCCGCGTGGCACCACCGGCACCCCGAGATCGTGGCAGATCCGCAGAACCGCCGCGACCTCGGCGGTGGTGCGCGGCAGCACCGCGCACAGCGGCGGGCAGCGATAGGCGCTCAGCGCATCGCATTCGTAGGCGCGGGTCTCGGCCGGGTCATCGACCACCGCATCGCCGGGCAGCACCGCGCGCAGCCGCGCCACGATCAGCGCCTTGCGCCCCAGAATGGCCGAATTCGGAGTTGGCATTTCCATCGCAGCCCTCGCGTCCATCTGGTAAAATCATATGACCAATTATCGAAACTGGCAAGAGCCGTGCCGCCGCCGGTGGTTTGGTCCCCCAGCCCGGCCACGGGTCGGGCGTTCTTCGCTGAAAACCTTCCACGGACGTAAGCGTCCGGCCTCACTGCCCTGCCGGGTTTGAAGAGTGTGGGATAGTGTCCGCTTGGGATAGCGGACATTATGGGGTCGCCAGTGGTGCGTCGGACGCGGCGGTTGTGGTCTGACGAAGAGAAGCGGTCGATCTGCCTGCAGACGACGGCGCCGGATGTTTCAGTTGCGCTGGTGGCACGTCGGTATGCGATGAATGCCAACTTGATTTTCGCCTGGCTGCGCGATGCGCGCTTTGCGCCAGGCGAGGCCCAAGCCGCCGCGGATGCGCCCTGTTTCCTTCCGGTCGAGACTGTGGCTCACGTCCACCGCGAAGACGAGGGGCGCACCAAAAGTGACGGTCAGATTGAGGTCGAGCTTGCCGGTGGTCACCGTCTTCGGATCAGCGGGTCTTATGATCCCGAGGTGCTGGCCCGGCTGATCCGCGGCCTGTCGGGATGATCCCGGTCCCGATGAACGCGCAGGTCTGGCTGGCGGCCGGGGTGACGGACATGCGCAAGGGCTTTGCCACGCTGGCGGCCCAGGCCGAGCAGACGGCCCAGGCCAACCCGTTCAGTGGCCACATGTTCGTCTTTCGGGGGCGGCAGGGCGACCTGATCAAGATCATCTGGTGGGATGGGCAGGGGGCGTGTCTGTTCTCGAAGCGGCTGGAGAAGGGTCGGTTTGTCTGGCCCTCCGCGAAGGAGGGCAAGATCGCGCTGACCCCGGCTCAGTTGGCGATGCTGCTCGAGGGGATAGATTGGCGGCTGCCGCAGCGCACCTGGCGGCCTTTGACAGCAGGATAAAGCATCGGTCTTGCCGTTCAAGGATTCCCGTAACGCCCCGGATTTGCTATGATCCTGGCATTCTGGATGGCACCAAATCGCTGCCGGAAGACCCTGCGGAACTGCGGGTGTTCACCGCACTTCTGCTGGCCGAAGTGAAGTCGCAAGCCGTCCTGATCGAGAGTAAGGAACAGTCCTGCGAAGCAGGATCAATCCGTCCAGTGGACGGATTGAAGTGACGAACGCGGCACCAGCGTGCCGGGCAGCGTGCGCACCGGTTCGGGGCGTCGTCAGAGACCGCCGAGCAGTTGCAATTGGCGTTGGAGAGTGAGCCATTGAGGCGCCATTGGTTCGAGCCCAATGGCGAACGAGATCGCCATTGCCGCGCTGACGGCCAAGCTGCGCCTGTCGGAGGAAGCACCCGCCGAGAAGCCAAAGCGCAAGCCGATCCCCGATCACATTCCGCGCGTGGAGGTCGAATTGACCACCGGCGATACAGCCTGCCCCGGTCTTCGACGATCTGGAACGATGGCTGGCGATGCAACTCACCACGATCTCGGGCAAATCCCCGCTCGCATCCGCCATCCGATACGCGTTGACCCGCATGGAACGCCTGCGCCCCTATCTCGACCACGGCATCCTGGAATTGGACAACAACGCCGCCGAACGCGGCATGCGCACCATCGCCCTCGGCCGCAAGAATTACCTCTTCGTCGGCTCCGAAGCCGGGGGCAAAGCCGCCGCCATCGCCTACACCCTGATCGAAACCGCCAAGCTAAATGCCGTCAATCCCCACGCCTGGCTCGCAGACACCCCGGCCCGCATCGCGGACTACAAAATCAGCCGGATCGTCGAGCTCCTGCCATGGAATGCACGATAGCTGCGGGCAGGCCCGACGCTTACCCACGGACAGGTTTTCCGGGCGCTCATCACCCAGCCGCATATTTGGCCAAGGTGAAACATCGGGATTGACGCCCGCCTCCGGGGCGGCGCCGGAGCGCCAGTGTCGGGCACCACGGGCGAGCGCCTGACCGTCGGCCGCCTGAGGCGCCACTCCACGGCGCGGGCACAAATGCCCGCCAGCCGCCCGGCTACCGGCACACAGGCCGCGCCCTGGCGACAGGCACGGCGAACATCGGCCGCTAAGGCTCAGGCGCTGCGGCTGACCATGATGTGCTTGATCTCGGCAATCGCCTTGGCCGGGTTCAAGCCCTTGGGGCAGGTGTTGGTGCAGTTCAGGATGGCGTGGCAACGGTAAAGCTTGAACGGGTCTTCCAGCGCATCCAGACGTTCGCCGGTCGCCTCGTCGCGGCTGTCGGCGATCCAGCGGTAGGCGTGCAGCAGGGTGGCGGGGCCAAGGTAACGGTCGGAATTCCACCAGTAGCTGGGGCAGGCGCTGGAGCAGCAGGCGCACATCACGCACTCGTAAACCCCGTCGAGTTTCTTGCGGTCGCCGATTGACTGACGCCACTCTTTGGCCGGGGTGGCGGTGGTAGTTTGCAGCCACGGCTGGATCGAGGCGTGCTGGGCGTAGAAATGGGTGAGATCGGGGATCAGATCCCTGACCACCGCATGGTGCGGCAGCGGATAGATGCGCACATCGCCATTGATTTGATCCATGCCGTAGATGCAGGCGAGAGTGTTGATGCCGTCGATGTTCATCGCGCAGGAACCGCAGATGCCTTCGCGGCACGAGCGCCGGAAGGTCAGGGTCGGGTCGATCTCGTTCTTGATCTTGATCAGCGCGTCCAGCACCATCGGGCCGCACTTGTCCATATCAAGGAAATAGGTATCGACCCGCGGGTTTTCGCCATCATCCGGGCTCCAGCGGTAGATCAGGAACTTGCGCACATTGCGCCCGGCCGGTTTGGGCCAGGTCTTGCCGGTGCGAATCTTCGAGTTCTTGGGAAGCGTGAACTGAACCATGGGTTATCCCTTCCAGTCTGTGCGGGAATAAAGCGGCTGCCGGGGTGGCTGGCCGGATTTCTGGGTGACGCAGGCGTCATAGATCGCGGCGGGGTCTTGCCCCGTCAGATAATCGGTTGACACGGCGATGCTGAAATTGGTGATCGCCCCACCGCTGCCGGCGCCCAGTTCGATCGTGCCGCGCGGGGCGGCCGCCAGGCTGGCGCGATCGAAACATTCGGCCTCGGCCTGCTCGACCGAAACCGGGCCGCAGGCCGCCAGCGGGGCGGCCAGAGCAAGGGCGATCGGGATCAGGTGCCGGATCATGACCGCCCCCTACAAGACCAGCGGCGACAGGCCCGCCGCTGCCAGACAAGCCAAGGTTTCCGGGCGGGCAGCGATGGTGGCCACGGTCTGCACCGTCGAGGTTCCGGCCTCAACCGCGATGTCACGCGCCAGCGCCTGAACCTCGGCTGCGGTGGCATGGTCGATGACACAGCGCGTCGCCGCCTGCGCCGCGTCGCCCGGTAGATTGCGGCTGACCACCGGCAGCACCACGGTTTCCACCGCCCGCCGCCCCACCTTGTCGGCCGTCTCGGTGGGCGAACAGGCGGCCAAAACGGCCAAGGCAAGGGCGGCAGCGCGCGGCATCAGTAAACCCGCTTCTTGGGCAGGATCTTCTTGGGATCAATGCCGCCTTCGGCCAAAGTGGTCAGCGGGGTCTCGTGCACCGCGCGGTAGCTGAGGCTGACCTTGCCCGCCGCGTCGATCTTCGCCAAGGTGTGCTTGCGCCAGGTCGCATCGTCGCGGTCGGGGAAATCTTCGCGCGCATGCGCCCCCCGGCTTTCCTTGCGCGCCTCGGCCCCGGCGATGATCGTCAGCGCATTGGCCATCAGGTTTTCCAGCTCGAGCGTCTCCATCAGGTCGCTGTTCCACACCAGCGAGCGGTCGGTCACCTTGAGGTCGTTCATCTGGCCGCGGATCGTGGCAATCTCGGCGCAGCCCTGCTTGAGCGACGCGTCGGTGCGAAACACCGCCGCGTTGTTCTGCATCGAGCGTTGCATCGCCAGACGCACCGCCGCCGTCGGGTGCGCCCCGCTGGCGTGGCGCACATCGTCAAAGCGCGCCAGAATCCGGTCGATCTGCGCCGCCGAGGCTTCCGGCCCATGCGCCGCGCGGTCAACGATCTGGCCCGCCCGCACCGAAGTGGCGCGCCCCAGCACCACGATGTCGAGCAGCGAGTTGCAGCCCAGCCGGTTGGCACCGTGCAGCGAGGCACTGGCGCATTCGCCCGCCGCCATCAGGCCCGGCACCACCGCGTCCGGGCTTTTGTCGGTCGGGTTCAGCACCTCGCCCCAGTAGTTGGTCGGCACCCCGCCCATGTTGTAATGCGCGGTCGGCAGCACCGGGATCGGATCCTTGGTGCAGTCGATGCCGGTGAAGATGCGGGTGGTCTCGGTAATGCCGGGCAGGCGCTCGTGAATCACCTCGGGCGGCAGGTGGCTGAGGTTGAGGTTGATGTGATCCTTGAGCGGGCCGACGCCACGACCCTCGCGAATCTCCAGCGTCATGCAGCGTGATACCACGTCACGACTGGCCAGATCCTTGAACGAGGGGGCATAGCGCTCCATGAAGCGCTCGCCCTCGCCGTTGGTCAGGTAGCCGCCTTCGCCGCGCACCCCTTCGGTGATCAGCGGGCCGACGCCGTAGATGCCGGTGGGGTGAAACTGCACGAACTCCATGTCCTGCATCGGCAGCCCGGCGCGGGTGGCAAGCCCCGCCCCATCGCCGGTGCAGGTGTGCGCCGAGGTGCAACTGAAATAGGCCCGCCCTGCCCCACCGGTGGCCAGCACCACCAGCTTGGCGTTGAACACATGCAGCGTGCCGTCATCAAGTTTCCACGCCACCACGCCCTGACATTTGCCGTCGTCCGACATGATCAGATCAAGCGCGAAATACTCGATGAAGAACTCGGCATTGTGCCTGAGGGCCTGGCCGTAAAGCGTGTGCAGCATGGCATGACCGGTGCGGTCGGCGGCGGCACAGGCGCGGCCCACCGGCTTGCCCTCGCCGTATTCGGTGATGTGACCACCGAACGGGCGCTGATAGATCTTGCCGTCTTCGGTGCGCGAGAACGGCACGCCGTAATGTTCCAGCTCATAGACCGCCTTGGGAGCCTCGCGGGTGACATATTCGATGGTGTCGTTGTCGCCCAGCCAGTCCGAGCCCTTGATGGTGTCATACATGTGCCAGCGCCAACTATCGGGCCCCATATTGCCGAGGCTGGCCGCGATGCCGCCCTGCGCCGCCACGGTGTGACTGCGGGTCGGGAATACCTTGGTCACGCAAGCCGTGCGCAGCCCCTGTTCGGCCATCCCCAGCGTGGCGCGCAGCCCGGCCCCGCCGGCCCCCACCACCACCACGTCGTAATCGTGGGTCTCGTATTCGTATGCAGACATGTCGCCCCCTCAGAATGCGGCGATGCGGACCAGAGCGTAAAGCCCGATGGCCGTGACCGTGTAGGAAATGAACAAGAGCAGGATGCTCAAGGTCTTGTGTGCCGTGCCCTTGGTATAGTCGTCGATCACCGATTGCGCGCCCTTGGCGAAGTGGCGCATGCCGACGAAGATCACCAGCCCGGTCAGCATCGCCGGGAACGGGCGACTGAAGGTCGCGATCACCGCCTCGTGACCCTGCCCGAGGGTGCGGCCGAAGATGTAGACAAAGACCGGCACCATGAAGGCCAGGCCGACGGCGCTGAGTTGCAGGTAATGGTGGGTTGCGGTGCCGCCGTGCGCCGCCCCTTTGCCCTCGGCGCGTTTGCGATCCGTCAGATAACGCATCTTCCCCCCCTAGAGATTGATGATGATCAGTGTCAGCACGGTCAGTACGACCGAGCCGAAGATGCAGCCCATGCCCAGTCGGCGCACGGATTGGATGTCCAGCCCACGCCGCGCGTCCCAGAGCAGGTGGCGCAGGCCCCCGAGGTAGTGATACCATACCGCCCAGAGCGTGCCGGTGAACACCAGATCACCGAACCACGAGGTCGCCACCGCATCGGCGGTGGCAAAGTATTGCGGTCCGACCGCCGCCGCCAACAACCACCACACCGCCAGCAACACGCCCGCCATCACCCCCAGACCGGTGATGCGGATCAGGATCGACGAGATCATCGTGATCTGCGGGCGATAGACTTGCAGATGTGGGGAAAGGGGGCGAGCCGCCCGCTGCACTTCAGCCATGATTGGTTTCCTCCGGTCTGGCCGGTCAGCGCGCGCGACGCGCGACCGATACGCTGGCACCATGAATACCCCTTTTTCGCCGCAAGTCACGCCGTGTGAGCGCTAAAATCGGGAAATTTTGACCATGCAGATGCAGAAAATCGGTCACGTGATCACATGATTTGACCGCGTGATCACGTATTTGACACAAATCCGACGCCGGTGAGTCGCGCCAGACCCGGCACCACTTGCCAGATGTCTCGGACTTGCGCGATCCCGCTGCGCAGTAGTCAAGGCAACCTTTTGCGCAGCAGAAAACGCCCCGGGGGCGATTGTTCAGGATGACATCGAAGATGCGGGCGGCTCCCAAGCCCCGGGACGGGGTCACAAGCCACCAGGAGCGTTCCGGGATGCCGCCCGCAGACCCGATATAACCGACTTCGCGTGACAGGAGCGTTTTCCAGCCCGTTGTTCATAAGGCCAAAGGCCGTTGAACAAGGGGGGGGGGGCGGGGCCAGGTCAAGCGGTGGCAAGTCGGGCAAGAAAAGAAGTGGCTTCGCCGGCTTCGCCCAGGCTCACGCGACGCTGGCGGGCGTGCGCGCTGCCCAGGCGAGGCTGCAAGCAACGATGTGCAAGCTCAGGGCAAGGAAGACGCTGACTTTTTCAGCACCCCGCGTCATAGGCTGAACAGGTTGAAGTCAAAGGATACTCCGGCCGCAATCAGCGCCGGGGTATCGGCGGTCACGAAGTAGCGCCCAGCAATCGCTGTGACATCGTTGAGGGCGTAGCTTGCGCCGACATCCCAATAGTTGTGCGCGAACGCCTCGTCATAGCCATACTTGCCCGAAACCGAGAAGGAATCGTTGAACGCATACGAGCCACCGATGGCCGTGGCGAGGGTGTTGGCCACCGGGTCGTAGGCGAATACCGCCACCGAGCCCACCTTGTCGCCGAGTGGATAGCCGAGCTCCAGGTTGAACTCGCCGCAGCAGTCGCCGGTGTCGTTGAAGGTGAGCCGGGCATAATTCAGGTCATAGCTTAACCCGCCCGCCGTCTCGCGGCGATAGCCAAGATAATAGTCCACTTCGAAAGTGTCGGTTCCCCCGGCCCCGAAATCGACGTTGGAGCCCCAGACGCCGGCGTGGAAACCGTTTAGTTCGGCTTCGATATAGGGCTGAATCGCCGGGCCATGGGCCGAGAAGCTCAAGCTGCGATCCACGTAGTCGCTGGTCAGGGTCACGCCGCCGGTGACGGTGATACCTTCCGCCGCGGCCGCCTGCGCGCCCAGGATTGCCGCCAGCCCCACCGCGGCCAGATATCCGGTTGATCTCATGCGTCCTCCCATCCTGATGGAAAGACGCTAGCACCAGCAGCGATGACCGCGGATCAATCCTGTGCGCAATGGCGTGTGCAGCGCGTGATCAGCGCGGCAGCAAGGCCCAGTAGTCGAGATCGAGCAGCACTCCGGGCAGATACCGGCCATCCTCGGCCTTCCGCCGGAATGGCGCGCCGCCGCTGGTCGCCACCGTGCGCAGCCGCAACGCCCCCACCCCGGGGGCGGAGGTCGCGGCCTTGTCCAGCACCTCGGACCAGGCCCGGACGGTATCATTGGCAAAGCACGGATTGGCGTGGGTGCCGGCGTTCAGGGCGACGATCATCTGGGCGTTGGCGAGGCCGTTGAACGACAGCGCCCGCGCCATGGAAATCACGTGCCCGCCATAGATCAGCCGCCTGCCGTCGGCGCGCAGCGTGGCATCGAAATGCACCTTGGCGGTGTTCTGCCACAGCCTGGTGGCCAACATGTGCTCGGCCTCGGTGAGGGTCACGCCGTCGCCATGGTCGATCTGCTCGCCCACCGCATAGTCGCCCCAGCGGTACGGCTCGCCTGCCAGAGTGAAATCGTAGCGGCTGAAATCAAGGCCCGGCGGGATCACCAGTGCTGTCGGGGCCACCACGGCGGCCAGCTTTGGCACCACCGGTGGCGGGGCGGGCGCGTCGGCGCGAGCCTTGCGCACCATCACCCAGCGCACGTAGCTTAACACTTCGGCGCCGTGCTGGTTGAAGCCCTTGCTGCGAACGTAAACCACGCCCGAGGCCCCGTTGGAGTTCTGCTTCAACCCGATCACGGTGGATTCGCTGCGCAAGCTGTCGCCCGGCCAGACCGGCGCCAACCACCGCCCCTCGCCGTAGCCAAGGTTCGCCACCGCGTTCAGCGATATGTCGGGCACACTCTTGCCGAACACCAGATGAAACGCCGCGAGATCGTCGATCGGGCTGGCGGGCAGACCACAGGCGCGGGCGAATTCATCCGACGAATACAGCGCGTGGCGGGCGGGGTAGAGCGCATGATAAAGCGCGCGCTCGCCGCCCGAAACGGTGCGCGGCACGGCGTGAACGATGGTCTCTCCCAGCAGGTAATCCTCGAAGAACCGGCCCGGATTGGTCTTCGTCATTGCTCGCCCAGTTTCAGTTCGGGGGTGTAGGTGCCCGGCACGTCCTTCACCACCGCCTGACCGCAGCGCATCACCCCGCGCGCCGCGTCATGGGCGTAGCTGGGTGCGCCGTGCAGCGTCCAGCCCTTGTTGAGCGCCGCCGTCACCTTGTGGCAAAAGGCGGCGGTGTCGTCGTCGGTCAGAAAGCGGTAGAGTTTCATCAGGCATAACTCCCCAGAAATGGTGAATGGCCAAGCCAGATATGCGCCCCGGCAATCAGGGCGTAAAGCACCAGCGTGGCTGCCAGGTTCATCGCGTCGCCCTTGAGGCCGCGCCCCGCGGCGGGGGCAGCCCAAGGCGCGGCAAAGTTGATCAGCCCCATCTCGACCAGCGCCCAGGCCAGGATACCGCCGAACAGGATGATCGCGGCCAGATCGCCGTTCACCAGCAGATGCGCCACCGCCCAGACCACCGCGCCCCACAGCATCGGGTGCCGCATCCGGGGGTAAAGTGTGCCCTTGGTTCCGCCCACCCCGAACAGGAACAGCGCGGCCAGCATCAGGGCGTTGTTGGCATGGCCCATGCCCGACAGCGGACTGTAGACTGGCACCAGATCGGCGCGGGTGTAGCCCCAGACCATCAGCCCCAGCGCCACCAGCAGCACCAGCGCAATCGGCCCCTTGGCCGCATCGCCAAGGGCCGCCCGGCGCAGCGGGGCCAGGCGTTTGAACAGATGCGCCGCGATCCACAGCGCAACCCCGAGCGACAGTATCAGCATTGCCTGACCATTCAGCAATTTCCAAGCGCGGCGATCGCAGCGGCTTTCGCCAGCGTCTGCCGCGCGGTCACTATATGCAGATTCTCGACGATTTGACCATCGACAACCGCCACCCCCAGACCTTTGGCGGTCGCCAGATCGAACGCGGCGATCTGGCGGCGGGCGAGGTCGATCTCGGCCTCGGTGGGTGCAAAGGCGGCATTGGCGATGGCCAACTGCGCCGGGTGGATCAGGGTCTTGCCGTCAAACCCCATGTCACGGCCCTGCGCGCATTCGGCGGCAAGGCCCGCCGCATCAAGATAGGCGTTATAAACTCCGTCGATGATGATGCGACCCCGCGCCCGCGCCGCAAGCAGGCACAGACCAAGCCCAGCCTGCAAGGCCAGCCGGTCGGGGCGGAAGCGCGCGCCAAGCTCGCGCGCCAGATCGTTGGTGCCCATCACCATCGCCTGAAGCCGCGGATGCGCGGCAATCGCTGCGGCGTTCAGCATCCCGGCGGCCGTTTCCATCATCGCCCACAGCGGCACGTCGGCGATCGCCTCGGCCACCGCTTGCAGATCGGCGGGGCCGCCCACCTTGGGGATCAGCACCGCATCAAACCCGCATTCCGCCAGCGCCGCCACGTCGTCACGCCCCCATTGGGTATCGAAGCCGTTGATCCGCACGATCCGGGCGCGGGTGCCGTAGTCAGCATCCTTCAGGTGCGGCACCAGCGCCGCGCGCGCCGCCGGTTTTTCCTCGGCCGCGACAGCATCCTCGAGATCGAAGATGATGGCATCAGTGGGTAGAGTGCGCGCCCTTTCCAGCGCCCGCGGCTTTGAGGCAGGAAGGTAGAGCACCGAGCGAAAGGGGCAGGCAGCGGGGGTCATGATTCTCTCCCAAGCAAGATTGTTACGATTTCGACCACATTTCCGGCATATCCGGCAAGCCCTGATTTGCTGCATCGCAGCACCCACCGCCCCCCGTCGGGCGGGACGTTAACGAATTTTGCGCGAACCGCGCGCATCTTTGCCCTGACGCCAATTGGGCGCCGCATCCCGAGACAGGTTGGCAGCCGTCTGATGGGCACGGGGCCAGCCGGAAAGGCCGATATGACCCGCATCCTCTTTGCCCTTTCACTTGGTTTCGGCGGCCTGATCCTTGCCACCGAGGTCAGCCACGCCGCACCGCAATGCGCCCCGCGCGACGCCGTGCTGAGCCTGCTTTCCGGCCAGTACGGCGAGACCCGGCGCGGCATCGGTCTGGCCGCCAACCACGCGGTGATGGAAGTGTTCGCCGCGGCCGACACCGGCACCTGGACCATCACCGCGACCCTGCCCGATGGCACCACCTGCCTGGTCGCGAGCGGCGAGGGGTTCGAGACCGTGGTCGAGGATCTTCCCGCCACTGGCGATCCGGCCTAACCCGCCGCCTGCCCGGTAGCAGTTGCCACCGCCTGCCAGATCAGCCGCAGCGAGACCGCCAGCAGTGCCCAGATCACCAGTTGGAAGAACCGCCGTTCGGGCAGGATGCGCACCAGCCGCACCCCCGCAAACACCGCCAGCGAAGCCGGCACCGCCAGCAGCGCCGCCACCTTGAGATTGGCCACCGAAAGCTGGCCCAACGCCCAGTAGGGGATCAGCTTGATCGCGTTGACATAGGCGAAGGCGATCGTTGCCGTGCCCGCGAAAACGGCCTTGTCCAGCCGCAGCGGCAGCACGTAAACCTGAAACGGCGGGGCGCCGGCGTGGCTCACGAAACTGGTGAAGCCGGTGACCGCGCCCCACAGCAGCCCCGGCAGCACCCGCGCCGGGCGGGCCGCCGCCACCCCGCGCCGCATGATCAAGGTGACCGCGAACACCGCCCCGATCAGCCCTATCACCCCAGTCACCAGCCATTGCGGCACCAGCGAGGCGGTGGCCCAACCCACCGCCACCCCCAGCGTCATGCCCGGCAACAGGATCAGCAGCACCCGCCGGTTGAAGCAGTGGCGATAGGCCCAGAGGCCGAACACATCGGACACCACATAGATCGGCAGAAACAACCCCGCCGCCGTCACCGGCGCGATCACCAGCGCCAAAAGCGGCACTCCGAGCATCCCCACCACCGGCAGGCCGCCCTTGCTCATCCCCACCAGCACCGCCGCGGTCAGGGCGACCGCCCAGAACATTGCCCCTTCCACGCCCATCTCCCTGCCGCCGGTGAAGCTCTTTAGCGCAAACGTCCGTGAGGCAACAGCCCAGCCACCATTGCCGCAGTGCAGCGCTCTTGCGTGGCGGGGCGTGAAGGGTTAGGCCTTGCGCGTCATTCAACCGACCCGGAGACAAAATCATGGCCCGACCCAAGATTGCACTGATCGGCGCGGGGCAGATCGGCGGCACGCTCGCCCATCTCGCCGCGATCAAGGAACTGGGCGATGTCGTCCTGTTCGACATTGCCGAGGGCGTGCCGCAAGGCAAGGCGCTCGACATCGCCGAAGCCGGACCTGCCGCCGGTTTCGACGCCAGCCTCAAGGGCACCAGCGATTACGCCGATATCGCCGGGGCCGATGTCTGCATCGTCACCGCCGGGGTGCCACGCAAACCGGGGATGAGCCGCGACGATCTGCTGGGGATCAACCTGAAGGTGATGAAATCGGTCGGCGCGGGGATTGCCGCCCATGCCCCGAACGCGTTCGTGATCTGCATCACCAACCCGCTTGACGCCATGGTCTGGGCGCTGCGCGAATTTTCCGGGCTGGCGCATGAAAAGATCGTGGGCATGGCGGGGGTGCTCGACTCGGGGCGATTCCGCCATTTCCTGTCGCTCGAATTCGGGGTGTCGATGCGCGATGTGACGGCCTTCGTGCTGGGCGGGCATGGCGATACCATGGTGCCGCTGGCGCGCTATTCAACGGTGGGCGGGGTGCCGCTCCCGGATTTGGTGGCGATGGGCTGGACCACGCAGGAAAAGCTTGACGCGATCATCCAGCGCACCCGCGACGGTGGGGCCGAGATCGTCGGCCTCTTGAAGACCGGCTCGGCGTTCTACGCCCCCGCCACCTCGGCGATCGAGATGGCCGAAGCCTATCTCAAGGACCAGAAGCGGGTGCTGCCTTGCGCCGCCTGGGTTGACGGTGCCCTTGGCCTCGATGGCCTTTACGTCGGCGCCCCGACCGTGATCGGCGCCGGCGGGATCGAGCGCATCCTGGATATCGCCCTCAACCCCGACGAACAGGCGATGTTCGACAAATCGGTAGCGGCGGTGCGGGGCCTGGTCGAGGCCTGCAAGGCGATTGATCCGTCGCTGGCCTGATCGGCCACATGCGATGACGAAGGTCGGGGCGGGTTGCCCGGCTCTTGTCTTGTGACGGGCGAGCGCGCCCCCGAATCAGCGCCGATCGCGCCAAGCGGCATCATTGTGATCACGCATTTTCATCATGTGATCACACTAGGTCGATTTCACCACCTATCTGCGTATTTGTGCGAAAACCTGTTTGGCTCATGCCGGATTTCGTGTCATGACGCGGCCAGATCATCAGCGATGGAACGGTGCCATGAACATCCACGAATATCAGGCCAAGGCCTTGCTGCGCGGCTACGGCGCGCCGGTTTCCGACGGCCACGTCGTGCTGCGCGCCGACGAGGCCAAGACCGCGGCGGGCGAACTCGACGGCCCGATCTGGGTGGTCAAATCGCAGATCCACGCCGGCGGTCGCGGCAAGGGCCATTTCAAGGAAGCCGAGGCCGGCGAAAAAGGCGGGGTGCGGCTGGCGCACTCGGTCAGCGAGGCGGCCGAGCAGGCGCGCCAGATGCTGGGGCGCACTCTGGTCACGGGGCAGACCGGCCCGGCTGGCAAGCAGGTCAACCGCATCTACATCGAAGACGGCAGCGAGGTCGCACGCGAGCTTTATCTGGCACTGCTGGTTGATCGCCAGACCTGCCGCATCGCCTTTGTCGCCTCGACCGAAGGCGGCATGGCGATCGAGGACGTGGCCCACGCCACCCCGGAAAAGATCGTGAGCTTCTCGGTCGATCCGGCCTCGGGGCTGTCGGATTTTCATGGCCGCCGGGTGGCGTTTGCGCTGGGGTTGAGCGGCGGGCAGGTCAAGCAATGCGTCGCGCTGGTCAAACTGCTCTACAAGGCATTTGTCGAATGCGACATGGAAATGCTGGAAATCAATCCGCTGATCGTGACACCCGCGGGTGATCTCAAAGTGCTCGACAGCAAGATCAGCATCGACGGCAACGCGCTTTACCGCCACCCCGACCTGGCGGCGCTGCGCGACGAGACCGAAGAAGACCCCAAGGAGCTGGCGGCCTCGAAATTCGATCTCAACTACATCGCCCTCGATGGCGAGATCGGCTGCATGGTCAACGGTGCCGGTCTGGCGATGGCGACGATGGACATCATCAAGCTTTACGGCGCCGAACCGGCCAACTTTCTTGATGTCGGCGGCGGCGCAACCCGCGAAAAGGTGACCGAGGCGTTCAAGATCATCACCTCGGACCCCAACGTGAAGGGTATTCTGGTCAACATCTTCGGCGGCATCATGCGCTGCGACGTGATCGCCGAGGGCATCGTGGCGGCGGTGAAAGAGGTGGGCCTCAAGGTGCCGCTGGTGGTGCGCCTCGAAGGTACCAATGTCGAGAAGGGCAAGGACATCATCCGCCATTCCGGCCTCAACGTGATCGCGGGCGACAACCTTGCCGACGCAGCGCAGAAGATCGTCAAGGCGGTGAAGGGGTAAGTCATGGCCTGGCGAGCTCGGCCCAAAGGCGCGACCTTGCTGTCGGTTCCGGCGCTGGTTGCGGCTTGCGCCGTGCCGGCTGCCGCGCCCGACCCTGCGGTGCCGGTGGTGACGGCCGAGGTTTACGAACTTGCCAACATCCGCGCCGGCAACGTCGTGCCGAAATCCTCACCCGCGACGCTGGTCGCGACATTCGAAAAATACTGTCTGGAAGGTTCGCACGCGCCCGCCCGGATCTCGCGTGCGTTGCGGGCTGCGGATTACGTCGCGGTGCCCAAGGGAAAACCCGGGCCAATCACCGCCTTTGTCGTGGACGACAGCCGGCCGATGGTGATGCTCGCCGACGATGGCCGCAGTTGCGCCGTGGCGGCCGCCTCGCGCACCGGCCAGAGTGCCCGCATCCAGAGCATGATCGCCAGCCGTTTTCCGCAGGCGCAGGCTCTGGACCCTCCCGAAGTTGGCGCCAACACCGAGCTTGCCGTCCACGTCACGGGCGCCAATGCCGGAGTGATCTTCGTCCAAAGACTCGCGCCCACAGTGTCACATTCGCGTCTGATCCTCGGGATCGTGCGCGAAGGTTAACCAAATCGGCACCCCCCCGGAGAGACGATAGGA
>Ga0172371_10003627_pt1 | contig 23812 bp, 17 predicted proteins | sample Lak12m_FD_114543 | JGI IMG/M metagenome (GOLD analysis project Ga0172371, IMG submission 114543) | Freshwater microbial communities from Kabuno Bay, South-Kivu, Congo - kab_022012_12m | ecosystem: Environmental > Aquatic > Freshwater > Lake | place: Democratic Republic of the Congo: South-Kivu...
GGACTGCGCCATGTGCTCGCTGGCCCCGCGGCTCACCGACACGGCCCTCGAACCGAACATCCACGTCCATACGCTGACCGACGTCGAGAGGATCAGCGGGCCACCGGGGGAGCTGCGCGTTGCTCTCACTCATCGTCCGCGCTACGTCGACGAGACGTGCGTCGGCTGCGGCGAGTGCGCGGCGGTCTGCCCGGTCCACTATCCCGACCCGTTCGAATCCGGCGTCGCCGACCGCACGGCCGTCTCACGGCCGTTCAGCAACGCCGTTCCGGCCACCTTCCACATCGAGCGCCGCGGCTGGTCGCCCTGCAAGAGAGCTTGTCCGGTGAACACGAGCGCCCAGGGTTACGTGGCACTGGTCGCCGCCGGCCGCTTCGAGGAGGCCTATCGGGTAGCCTCGCGGTCGAACCCGTTCGCCTCTGTCTGCGGCCGCATCTGCACGCGTCTCTGCGAGATCGCCTGCGTGCGCGCCAGGCTCGACGATCCGATCGCGCTCGCGCAGATCGAGCGCTACGTCGCCGACACGGTCGGCCCGACCGTCACCGTCCGGCCTGCACCGCTGGTGTACGAGGAGAAGGTAGCGATCGTCGGCGGCGGGCCGGCCGGCCTGACGGCGGCCCGCGACCTCGCGCAGTTGGGCTACGCGACCACGGTCTTCGAGGCGCAGCCGGTCGCCGGCGGCATGCTGCGCCTCGGCATCCCCGACTACCGCCTGCCCAAGGACGTGCTGCAGCGCGAGATCGACGCCGTCACCGCGCTCGGTGTCGATCTGCAGCTCGGCCGTCGCTGCGGCCGCGACTTCACCGTCGACGGGCTTCTGGAGGACGGCTACAGCGCCGTCTTCCTGGCCACCGGTCTCCAGAAGAGCACCGAGACCCGTATGCTGGGCGACGATCTGCCCGGCGTCCTCGCTGCCGTCGAGTTCCTGCGTGACCTCAACCTGGGCGACACCGGTCCGGGCCGCCCGGTACCGCGGGTCGGGAGGAAGGTCGTCGTCATCGGAGACGGCGCCCCGGCACTCGACGCCGCCCGCTGCGCCATCCGCCTGCAGGTCGCCACCGGCGACGAGCCGGACGTCACCCTCGCCTGCAGGCGCGCCAGGATCGAGATGCCGGCCGACGCCGGCCACCTGGACGAAGCGCGCCAAGAGGGTCTCGCGGTCGAGTACCTCGTCGCACCGCTGGAGCTTGTTGCCGCCGGGTCCGGCGCCCCCGGTGAGCGGCGCCTGGGCTCCGTCAGACTCCAGCGCTGCGAGCTCGGAGCGCCGGACGAGAGCGGGAGACGACAGCCGGTGCCGCTCGACGGCCGGGAGCTCGAGCTGCCGGCAGACACGGTCATCCTCGCCGTCGGTCGCTCGCTGGTGACGGACTTCCTTGACGGATGCCGGGACGTCACTCGCGACAGCGGCGCCCTCATCATCGACCGCGCCACGATGATGACGACGCGCCCGGGTGTCTTCGCCGGCGGCGACGTCGCGCCCGGCAGATTCCTCACGGCCATCGAGGCCATCGCCGCCGGCGGCGCCGCAGCGCGGGCCATCCATAACCATCTGCGCGGCGAGACGCTGCTGCCGGTGTGGCCGACCCCTCTGCCGACCGCACGACCCGACGACGCCCGGCTCGCCGCCGCCGAACGCCGCCGCCGCGTACCCGTGGAACGCCTCGACGGCGCCGAGCGTCGCACCCACTGGCACGAGATCAGCTCACCCTACAGTGCCGAAGAGGCGATCTCCGAGGCGCAACGCTGCCTTGACTGCGCGGTCTGCTCGGATTGCGGCTGCTGTGTGGAGGTCTGCCCTTCACATGCCATCACGTTCGACGACGCGAAGACACGCGAGGAGATCATCGTCGGCGCCGTGATCATCGCCACCGGCCACCAGGAGTTCGACGCGCGGCGCAAGACAGCCCTCGGCTTTGGCCGACACGCCAACGTGCTCACGCAGAGCCAGTTGGCCCGCCTGCTCTCCGCCGCCGGCCCGACCGAGGGCGCGCTCGTGCGCCCGTCCGACGGCAGGACTCCCAAGCGCATCCTCATGCTGCAGTGCGTTGGATCGCGTGACTGCACCGGCAGCGGCAATGAGCACTGCTCCGCCGTCTGCTGCCTGTTCGCCACCTTGCACAGCTCGCTCATCAAGCAGTACGACCCGGCCATCGAAGTCACCATCGGCTACACCGACATGCGCACCCCCGGCAAGGCTCATGAGGAGTACTACCGGCTGGTCCAGGCGCGCGGCGTGCGCTACGTACGCGGCCGGGTCGGCGAGATCTACGAGGAGCCGGACGCGAGCCTCAGCGTCCGCTTCGAAGACACGATGACCGGGCGCAAGTACCACGAGAGCTACGACATGGTGGTCCTCTCAGCCGGCCTCGAGGCTTCTGAGGGCACTCGTGACATCGCTCGTGTGGCCGGCCTGCAGACCGACCGCGCTGGCTTCATCCGTGAGTACCATCCCAAGCTGCGACCGGTGGACACGCAGCGTGCCGGCGTGTTCGTCTGCGGTACCGCGCAGGGGCCCAAGAGCATCCCCGATTCGATCGCCCGGGCCAAGGCCGCTGCGGCACGGGCGATGAGCATGCTGAGCTCCGGGTTCGTGCTCAGCGCCGCTCAGGTCGCCGCCAGCGACGAGCGCGTCTGCATCGGCTGCGGCGTCTGCGAGTCGGTCTGTCCCCAAGGCGCCGTGACCCTCACCCCCGGCGACGGCGCCCACTCGGTGGTGGATCCCACCGTCTGCCGCGGCTGCGGCATCTGCGTCGCCGACTGTCCGAGTGGCGCCATCCAGCTCGGCGGCTTCAGCGACGCCGAGCTGCTGGCCGAGGTGAGTCAATGACCGCGACGACAGAGCTGACGGCCGCGTACGTCATGCGGCAGCCGGGGAGCGGCGCCGCGGCGCAGGCAGCGACCGCGGCGCCGACCGCTCCCGTCGCGGGAGACAGCCTCCGTCGCAGCGTGGTCGCCTTCTGCTGCCGCGAGTGCGCTTACGCGGCGGCCGACGCCAGCGCCAACGCGCGCACCCCGCTGCCGCCGACGGTGCGCCTGGTACTGGTGCCGTGCAGCGGCCGTGTCGGCCCGCTCCACCTCCTCAGCGCCCTCGCCGAAGGGGCAGACGGCGTCATGGTCGCAGGCTGTCTCGAGGGCCAGTGCCACTACCGTGAGGGCAACTTCAACGCCATCGACCGGGTGACGTTCGTCCAGCGACTGCTGGCATCGGTCGGCGTCGAGCCACAGCGTGTCCGCATGTTCACGATGAGCGCCGGCGAGCCGCCACGGTTCGTCGCCGCCGTGCGCGAGATGGATCGCACGATCGGCGCTCTGCCGCCACTGGCGCGCGGCACGACGCGCACAGACCTGACGGTCGCGCCGTCGTCGACCGCGGCCGCTACGGAAGGACGCCCCTGATGCCGCTCACCGAACGCGGCCGCGCCATGATCGAGAGGCTGCCGGAGGCGGCCTTCCCGACTGCCGGGACCGGTGGCTGCCTGATCCTGCGTCACGAAGAGCGGTGTGTCGGCTGCGGTCGCTGCGCGGCGGCCTGCCCCAGCGGCGCCAGCAGCCGCGGCGAGACGTTCGACCCACGACAGCTCTTCGACGCCCCGGCCGACAGTCGCCGCGGCGCCCTGGGCGCCGCCCTGCGCGCCATCGCCGGCCACGCGCCCGCCGGCGTCATCGATGTACCCGCTCGCGTCACCGTCTTCCGCACCATTGTCTACGACAATCGGCGGTGCCTGGGGTGCGGCGCTTGTGTCCGCGCCTGTCCCGCCGAAGCCATCGAGGCGCTGGCGCCGGAGGCGGCAGTGCCGCCTGCGGCCGGGGCAGCGCCCGCGGCCGTCACAGACTCCACGTCCGGAGAGGCCATACCGTGAGCGCCGATCGCCCGCTCGTCCTGCTGTGCGAGTGCGCCGGCACCATGCCGGCCATCGACTTCGACGCCCTGGCCACAGATGTGGCCGTCGATGCCGACGTCGAGCGCTCCGCGCAGCTCTGCTCGCGCGAGGGCCAGGCATCCGTCATCGCACTCACCGAGCGTTTCTCTGGCCGTCGCCTCGTCGTCGCGGGCTGCTCGCGTGACTTCGCCGACAGACGCTTCCACCGGCTCCGCTCGCGTGGCTTCGCATTCGAGATCGCCGACATCCGCGAGGCCTGCGCCTGGGTACATGGAGGCGTGGGCCCGGCGAGCGCCGCCGGCCGGGTCGCCGCCGGGAGCGCCGACCCGGCCGTCACCGACAAGGCCCGTCGCATCATCTCCGCCACCCTGACCTGGCCGACGCCGTGTGCAGACGACACGGTCCTGGAGCATCGCGATCAGTCCGTGCTGGTCATCGGCGGCGGCGTCAGCGGCACCCAGGCGGCCTGCGAGCTGGCCCAGATGGGTCACCAGGTGGAGCTCGTCGAACAGCGGCCGTTCCTCGGCGGCCGCGCCGCTCGCATCGGTACCGTCTTCCCGACCAACGACTGCGGACAGTGCCTGCCGACGACCGACGCCCAGGTGGGCTCGCGCAAGTGCTTCCATCGCAACATGGCCATCGACGACCCGCACCTGCATGTCTCCCGTCTGACCACCGTAGAGTCGGTGACCGGCCGGCCCGGTGACTTCCAGGTGGAGCTGCGCCAGCTGCCCAACGTCGTCACCGCCGCGTGCATCGACTGCGGCCGCTGCGAGGAGGTCTGCCCCGTCGCTTCCGGCGCTGAAGCGGACAAGCCGGCCATCTACAGCGAGTTCTACGACGGACGCGTGGTGCGGACCGTCGATCTCGACACCTGCACGTTCTGCGGCGCCTGCGTGGAGGCATGCCCCGTGGATGCCATCGATTTCTCGCAGTCGCCGGAGCGCAGGACGGTGACGGTCGGCGCGATCCTGACGGCGGTCGGGTGCGAGCCGGCGCCGGCCGAGCTCATCAGCCACCTGGGCTACGGCGATCCTTCCGTCATCACGCAGACCCAGTTCGCCGAACTGCTCGACGGCTGGGACGAGCAAGCGGCGCACGGCGAGCTGCCGGCGCGTGAGGTGCTGATGATCCAGTGCGCCGGCTCACGCGACCGTCGGCGCCTGCCCTATTGCTCGCGGCTCTGCTGCATGATCGCTCTCAAGCACGCCATCCGCCTGCGACAGACCTTCCCCGGCATGGCGGTCACCATCCTGTATCTGGAGATGCGCACCGCCGGCATCGGCTACGAGAACTGGTACCTGGCCGCCCGGCGCGCCGGCGTCGAGTTCGTCCGCGGTACGCCGCCCGAGGTCCAGTTCGACGAACGCGGCAAGCCGGTCGTGGAAGTCGAGGACACGCCGCTCGGCAGGAAGCGCCTGTTCCGGCCCGACCTTGTCGTGCTCTCCGGCGGCATGGTGCCGGCGCGCGACTCCGGACGCATCGCCGGGATCCTCGGGATCGATCTCGACGACGACGGCTTCATCGACATCATGGACCGCAAGAACCGGGCCACGGCGACGACCCGTGAGGGCGTGTTCGTCTGCGGCTCGGCGGCCGGCCCCAAAGCGCTCATCGAGTGCACGACCGAGGCCTCGGCGGTGGCCAGCGAGATACACAACTTCCTCACGAGCGCCGGGCGACGCAGCGCGCCGGCCAGCGAGGTCGACCCCGCGCTCTGTATAGGCTGCGACATCTGCCTCACCAACTGCCCCTTCGGCGCCGTCAGCCTCGTCGAGCGCCCGACGGAGACGCCGCGGCCGGACGGCCTCAAGGACGATGCCAAGCTGGCACGCATCGACGCCGCCGTCTGCCGGGCCTGCGGCATCTGCGCCGCGACATGCACCGAGATGGCGATCCGCCACAACGTGAGCGACGACGCCATCTCCGGCCGGCTGCGGATCCTGGCCGACGGCATCGAGCGGCCGGTGATCGGCTTCTACTGCCGCGAGTGCGCCGGGGCGGCGATCAGCCTCGGCGGTCTGCGCCGCGACGGCTACCCCACGAACGTCCGGCTCGTCGAGTTGCCGTGCCTGGGCAGGCTGAGTGCTCTGCATATCGTCGAGGCGGCGCAGGTCGGCGCCGCCGGCGTCTTCCTGGCCGGCTGCGCCGAAGGCCGTTGCCAGTATCGGACGGGGGACCAGATGGCGCTCGAGCAGTCGCGCATGGCGACCGACCTGCTGGCCCACGCCGGCCGGCCGCTCCCCGTCGAGCTCTGGCACCTCTGCGCAGTCGACCGCAAGAGCGTGGGCCGGCGCATCCGGGCCTTCTGCCGGCGGGTCGGGGCCGCCGACGGCATGCCTCCGGCCTCCTCCTCGTCGGGGTCCGGCGCGCCTTGTGGAGCCCATGCAGGCGCGACTGCAGCGACGACCGCCGGCGCGGCGGCGGGAGACCTGCGGTGAGCGCCGCTACCGGTGCCGCGTGGCCGGCCTCCGTGCGCGCCGGCGTGGCTCGCCTGGCCGACTCCTGCCGGCAGTGCTACCAGTGCGGTCAGTGCACTTCTGCCTGCCCCAGCGGCTGGGACCTCGATCAAGGCCCGCGGCGTGTGGTGCGCATGGTGCTCTCTGAGCAGATCGACGACCTCCTGACCTGCCAGGACGTGTGGCGCTGCAGCGAGTGCGGCACCTGCACACGGAACTGCCCCATGGAGGTCGACACAAAGGGCGTCATGGCAGCGGTGCGCGGCCTCCAGCGGGAGTCCGGCACCGTCCGCTGCCCGGAGCTCGCGGCGGCCCAGATCGCCGAACGGCGGCTCGCTCGCAACGACCACATCGACAGCCTCGCATTCGGCGCCGCCATGGTCACCCGTGGCCACCTGCCGCGCGACCCGGTCGGATCGGCAGGCCAGGGGGCGGCGGCAGCTCGGAACCTGCTCACCAGAGCCGCCGCGCGTGTCGTCGAGACGACCGGCCTGGACCGCTCCGTTCCGGCCCTGCGAAGAGTTGTGCCGGTGCGTTTCGACGCCTGCGGCGACACGCAGGCCGGCGCCGCGACGGCCGCCAACGAAGGCGCGAGCAAGGACGAGTCGGCCCCGGGCGGCACGTCGGCGACCGGCGGCGGCCGCGCTGCCCGGCCGTTCTTCGCCGGCTGCTCGTTGCCGCAGGACCCGGCCTCTGCGGCCGCTGCGCGCGACGTCGCCCGCGGTCTCGGCCTGCCGCTCGCAGAGCTGCACGCCGCCGGCTGCTGCGGCCATCCCACCCGCGGGTCGCGACCGGCCGGCGTGGCACCCGGCGACCGGATGGTGACGGTCTGCCCTGCCTGCGACGCCAGCCTGCGCGAAGCCGGCGCCGAGCCGCAGCCCCTATGGGAGGTGCTCCTCGAGCAGGCGCACACGTCGGGGCGACGCCTGCACGCTGCCGCCCCGGCTTTCGTGCCCTACGTCGGCTGCCTGGTGGAGCGCGAACGCGGCCTGGCCACCATGCGACAGTCGGCCGAGCTGGCCGGTGTCGAGCCGATCGTGTCGTACCCGTCGCTGCACACCGCGTGCTGCGGCGGGTTGGGCGGCGTGTTCCGCGGGGAGAGCCACGGCTCCCTCCGACTGATCGAGCTCGCCGTCGCGAACGACGCACCGATCGTCACCACCTGTCTACTGTGCCGCGACAACGTGCGTTCGGCGGCGCGCCGCACCGGACAGGCCGTCGAGGTCAGCTTCTGGCCCGAGTTCTTCACGGCGGCTGCACCGATCGCCGAAACCGACACCCTACCTGGAGGCAGCGCATGACCGGGAAGACGACGCCCGCCACGATCACTCTCGCCGATAGCGCGTTCACTCCGCGAGTGGAGGGTCGCGGAGACCTCACCCGTCGCATCCTCGACGATCCCCGCATGCACGACCATCGCGAGGGCTTTCTCTCCTGCATCCAGTGTGGCATCTGCACGTCGGGATGCCCGGCCGCCAGGTTCACGGAGTTCGTTCCGCGCGAGGTGACGCGGCGCGCCCTCGAAGGCGACGAGAGCCTGCTGACCGACGACACCCTCTGGTTCTGCTTCTACTGCTACACCTGTCAGAGCCGCTGCCCGCGCGGCAACAGCGTCGCCGTGGTCAACCAGGTGATCCGCAGCGTGCAGGTCGAGAGCGGCTACGGACGCCGGCATGTCGAGATGTTCGCGCAGTGGGGTGAGCAGTTCTACGAGAGGGGGATGGGTGGTACGCCACACATCTTCTTCCAGGAGATCGCCGACGCCTGGGGACCTCGATGGAAGGCGTTCATCGCCGGTCGCGACGCCATGCGCGAGGAACTGGGTCTGGGCAGCATGTATCCAAGCGACGGCGCCGTCAGGGAGGTACAGGCGATCTTCGACGAGACCGGCTTCGTGGACAGGCTTCTGAGTCTGGGCGGCTGGGCGGGCAGCGACCCGCGCCGTCGCGGGGACGAAGCCCGGGGCGGGAGCTGACGTCCATCGACCGGCGCCGCCCGTCCTTCTGGACGGCGATCGCTCGACGGACCGTCCCGCGCCGGCCACTTGCACTGCACAGCCTGAGCCATAGCATGGTGCCGAAGATGCCGACGAATGCGCCGAGGGTGCCGGTCACGGTGCCGGCGATCTTCGACACGCCGGCGCGGCGACGGTACCCGGTCTCCACGACGGCGATCCGGGCGCCGAGGAGGTGCGCCTTGACGGTCATCTCGGTGGTCCAGGCATAGGCACGCGGACGCATATGCAGCCGCTGCAGCAGGTCTGCGCGGACGGCGCGCAAGGGGCCGTTGTCGGCGATCGAAAGCCCGAAGAGGATGCGGAACGACGCGCGGGCGAGGGCGTTCCCGAGGCGCTGGTGAGGCGGCATGCCGCCGGCTGCCCGCACGGCGCGACGGCGCGAGCCGATGACCAGGTCGGCCGATCCGTCGAGCACCGGAGCCGCCAGACGGGTCACCTCAACCGGATCGTCGCTCCCGTCGGCCTCCATGAAGACGATCACCCGCGCCCCGGCAGCCGTGACTGCCCGGGATCCCGTCAGGCACGGGTAGCCATAGCCGCGATGCGCCTCACACAGGAGCCGGCTGCCGGCGGCCTCGATCAGCTCGGGGCTGCCGTCGGTGGAGCCGTTGTCGACGAAGACGGTCGACGGCAGCAGACCGGCGGCCCGCACCTCCTCGAGCAGCGCCGGCAGGGCCGCCGCCTCGTCGAGGACAGGCACCACGATGCCGATCGCGCCGGCCGACTGCGCCGCAGAGCCCATTTCCCAATCCGGCCGACCGCCAGCGCCGGTCCGGCTCTCGACAGGGCGAGTCCGGCAACGGTCCGATGCCCGATCGGGCCCCGTCGCGTCCGGCGTCACACCCGTCGCTGCAGACCTTGCGACGTCGGTGGCCTCTCGTGATCGCTCCTCGTCCACGCGCGCTCCTCGGCCTGGGCGTCACCTGCGCCGCGCTGCTGGCCATGCCGTTCCTCGGTGACCTGCGGCAGCGTACGGCGGTGTTCCTCGTACTGTATGCGGTCGCCGCTGCCGGCTATCTGCTCGTCGTTTCTGCCCCCGCGGCGCTCCATCTGCGCTACGTCGTCATCGCCGCGCTGCTCGTACGGCTCGCGTTCCTGCCCACGGTCCCGAGCCTCTCCGACGACTACCACCGCTACATCTGGGACGGCCGCGTACAGCTGGCCGGGGTCGACCCCTACAGGCATCCGCCGTCGAGCCCACTCCTGGACGGCATCGAGTATGCGGACCGCGATCTCATCAACCATCCCGGCGTGCGCACGATCTACCCGCCGCTGGCCGAAGGCCTCTTCGCGGGCGCGACCGCGCTTGGTGGCGGTTTGACGGCATTCAAGCTCCTCTTCGGCCTTCTCGAGCTGCTCACCGCCGGAGCTGTCTGGCTGCTCGCTCCCCGCCGGCGACGACCGGAGGCGCTGACGCTCTATCTCCTCTGCCCGCTGATGGTCCTCGAGACGTGGAGCTCGGCGCACCTCGAGGCGGCGGCCGTCTTCTTCATCGTCGCCGCGGCCATACTCCTGCTGCGCGGCCGCGACGCGTGGGCGGGGGCCGCGCTGGGAGTGGCCGCCGCCCTCAAGCTCACGCCCGCATTCCTGCTCATCCCGGCGCTGGTCGGCGGTCGGGCGCGGGTGACCCGTCTGCTGCCCTCGTTTGTCATCGCCTTCGGCCTGCCGTACATCCCGTACCTGCTCGGCGGAGCCGCCCTCGGGTCGTTGGGCGGCTTCTACCCGACCGGCAACGCGTTCGGCTTCTCTCTGGTCGAGCAACTGCTGCCGCGGCCGGCCGTGCTGTTCGTCTGTGGCGCCGCGGCGATCGGCGGCGCCGTCCTGATCTCCCTCCGCATGCCGGGCCGCGAACGCGTCGCGCACGCGTTCTCGTGGTCGGCCACCGTCCTGTTGCTCCTGGTGCCGGTGGTGCACTCGTGGTACTGGCTGGCACCGGCGACGCTGGCCGTGGTCGCCGGCATCCGCATGCCGGTCTATCTGGGCCTCGCCGGTGTCGCCGGTGAGGCCGCCTACGCCGCCTGGCCGCTCTACAGAGGCTGGCTCCACCTGCTCAGCTACTTCCCGCTCCTGGCCGGCATCCCGGCGATCCGACGCTGGTCGCGGGACCGGGCGGACGCCAGAGCGGGCGGGAGCGGCGGGGCGGCGCCGCCTGCCCACCGGCTCGGCGGGAACGGAGACCGCGCCGCTCTGGTCGCGGAGAGTGCCGCTCGCCCGCCCTCCATAGTAGACTGGCGCCGGGTCGGACGACCGACCCCGGGCACCACGCCGGGTGGCACGGCGTCCGCTCCGGCCGACGGGGACGTGGTCGATGGCTGACGAAGCAGGGGCGGCTCCGAGGGCGGCTCGTCGCGCCATCGCGATCACCGCCCGGCGTCCGCTCGTCGGCACCGTGAAGACCCGTCTGGCGGCCGACGTCGGGGACGACATCGCCCTCGACATCTATCGTCGGCTGCTCAAGGACAGTTGCCTGGCCGCCGAGACAGTCCGCTCTGCAGACCGCTTCGTCGCCCTGCTCGACGAGCCGGCCGTCTCTGCCCCCGCTGCCGACCGGGCAGACGTGCGCGGTGGCGGGCGCCGCCCCGTACCGGACGCTCCCGACGGGGAGGCCCTGAGCGAGCTTGGCCTGGTCGCCTCACGATGGCACCTGATCCTCCAGCGCGGTGACCATCTCGGCGAGCGCCTCGCTCGTCTCTTTGACGACCTCTTTGCACGCGGCTACTCCTCGGTTGCCCTTGTGAACGGCGACAGCCCGGCCCTGCCCGGTGCCTACCTCGAGCAGGCGTTCGCGTCGCTGGCCGGACGCCGGGACGATGCCGTCGCACTGGGACCCACCGCCGACGGCGGCTTCTACCTGATCGCCGTCGGCGGTGCGACCTGGAAAGCCCACTCCACGGAGCTGAGACAAGCACTGATGGAGGCGCGGATGGGGACGGCGACGGCGCGGGCCGATGTGGAGCGGGAGGCCGCGAGAGCAGGGCTCACCGTCGCGATCCTGCCTCTCTGGATCGACGTCGATGCCGGCGCCGACCTGCCGGTCTCTGAGCGCCTTGCCGCGGGCGCTGCCACAGATGGACACCCCGGCGGCCGGACGAGGCGCGCTCTGCGCGGCGAGCCCCTCGACACACTTCGCGACGTCTACCTCCACGTGACCAACCGCTGCGGTCTCGGTTGCCCGCACTGCTACAACCGGGCCAACCCGCGTCTCGCCCGGGAGCTCACGACCGAGGAGTGGCGTGACATCATCGGCCAGTGCGTCGAGCTGGGCACGACCAGCTTCGTCATCATCGGCGGCGATCCGTTCCTCCGCGACGACTTGTTCGACCTGGTCGCGTTCATCTCCGGCGAGTGCGATCGCAGGGTCCGCATCTTCTTCAACGGCCGCTGCGATCCTTCGACGGCGGCGCTGCTTGCCGCCGCCGGCCACGGCCTCGTGCGCCCGCTCCTGAGCATCGACGGCAGCGAGCCCGTCAACGACCTCATCCGTGGGGCCGGGAACTACCGCGACACGATCGCTGCCATCAGCAACCTGGCCGCCGAAGGCCTCCATCCGGTCGTCAACACGGTGCTGTTGGCGCCGGTGCTGCCGACGCTGCCGACCCTGGCACGCGCCGTCAAAGAGGCCGGCGCCACGCAGATGCACCTGATCCTGCCGCACGAACGCGGCGCCATCGTCGAGAACGCCGCCCTCATCCCGAGCGGCGCCGAGATGCTGGCAGCTGTCGAAAACCTGGTCGCCACCGCCGCCGAGATCTCCCTGACCATCGACAACGTGCCTGCGTGGCGCCGCCGGCTGCTCAAGGCGCGCGACTTCTGCACCGCCGGCTGCAGCGACATCGCCATCGACCCCTTTGGCAGGGTCTACGCCTGCACCATCACCTGCGGCGACCCGGCCTTCGTGGCCGGGGATCTGCGCCGCGAACGTCTGGAAGACGTGTGGCGCCGGTCACCGGCCCTGAAGCTGGTGCGCGCCTGCCGCGCCCGCGACCGGGCCGAGTGTGCGGAATGCCCGGTCGTGGATGCCTGCGGCGGCGAGTGCTGGGTCCAGGCGCACTACGCGGCCGTCGCCGACGGGCGCCCGGCCGGTCTGCGGGCACCGTTCCCGTACTGCGACCTCATCCGGCCGCTGTTCGAGACGTTCATCGACGAGGCGCGCCGCAGCGGCCAGATCGGCCCGGTGTGTGGACCGGCCGGTACCTGCGCGACGACCGACGGCGCCACGGCGAGCGTCGCAGACGGCGGCCAGGCGGCCGCCGGTGAGGCCGACTACGCGCTGTTCGACTGCATATGAGGCCAGTGACGGCCCCGGCGTGATCGGGGCGAACGGACTGGGTGTGATCGCCGACCGCGGCGGTCGCGCCACCCCGGTCGGCGCCGTCCTGCGACGCGATCCGGCAGAGAAGTGCCCGCTCGGCGACGCGCTGCTCAGCCGATCTGCAGCACGGCGGCGCCGCGGATACGGCTCTCCTTGAGCGCGATCAGTACGTCGTTGGCCTGCTCCAGCGGGAAGGTCTCGACTTCGGTGCGCACCGGGACGGCGGCCGCCGTGCGCAGCAGTTCGACGGCATCGCGGCGGGTGCTGTTGGCGACGCTGCGCAGCACCCTCTCGTCGTAGATGATCGGGTAGTCGATCGGCGGGATCGGCGACGAGTGGATCCCGCCCAGCGCCACGATGCCGGCCTTGTCCACGACCTTGAGGGCCTCCAGCGCCAGCTCGCCGGCCGGCGCGAACACGATGGCGGCGTCGAGCCAGGTCTCGTCGCCGGCGGCGGCCGCCCGCATGGCGTCGTCGCGGCCGCTCAGGCTGAGCTGGCCCGGTGTCTGCCGCGCCGCCTCGGTCGGCGCGCCGGGCCGCTGCCCGGAGGCGCCGGCCCACACGGCGCCCAGCTCGCGCGCCAGACGGCGATGCTCCTCCGAGCGTGTGAAGACGTAGACCTGCCAGCCACGGCTGACGGCGATCTGCAGGCAGAGGTGAGCGGCGGCGCCGAAGCCGAACAGTCCCAGCCGGCCGGCCGGCTCGTCCAGTTCCTCGGCCAGGATGCCGTCGACCATGTCGAGCGGACCGCCGCCGGACGGCGACCCGCCGACCTCGCGGATAGCCCCGGCGACGCTGCGCAGCCGCGCCACGCGCATGCTGGGCCGGGCGCGGGCGGCGCCGAAGGCGGACGGCCGCTGGGCCGGCTCGGCGCCGGGCTCCGTCGGCGCCGGGCGGCCGGGCAGACCGTGATCGTCGCCGACGACGCCGGCCAGCCGCAGACAGCGGTAGCCGATCACCCCCGCGCAGAGCAGTGGCGCCAGGCTGGTCGCCGCGATCGGGCGCCCCTCGCCGTCGACCGACGGCAGGCGATAGACGAAGGGGGCGGCGGCGACGTGGTACTCCGCGTAGCCACCGTCCACGTCGTAGCCGGTGAACAGCGCGTGCTCGCACAGGTTCTCCTGGCCGCGACGACAGAAGCGGCACTGGCCGTCGGTGCGCCAGAGCCAGGGCACGCCGACGCGCTCACCGAGCTCCAGCGGGCGGCCGTCGGCGGCCGGGTAGTCCGGCCTGTCGCCGCCGGGCCAGTCGCCGAAGGCCACGATCTCGCCGACGATCTCATGACCCGGGATCACCGACTCGCGGTGGGGATCGAGCTCACCCTCGACCGTGTGCAGGTCGGTATGGCAGACCCCGCACGCTTCCACCCTGATGAGGACCTCGCCGGGACCGGGGCTGGGGATCGGCAGCTCGACAAGCTGCAGCGGCTTCTCTGTCACCGGCAGCGGGTCGACGAGCCGCATGGCCCGCATCATGCCTTCGGGCGCTCCATCGCTCATGCCGACCATCCGATCCTTCCGCTGGAATCGCGTTCTGTCATCGAGCCTGCAGGCTCGCTCTCAGATGAGGATATCGCGCCGCCGGAAGCGCCACCACGCGGCGCCCGTGAGGGCCGCCGACCAGGCCGTCGTGCAGATGAGGCCCTTTACGATCTGCTCCCAGACGACCGGCTCCTGGAACAGATCGGCCCACATCGTGAAGTACGAGGTGAAGACGTACGGCTGCAGGAAGTCGAAGTAGCTGAAGGACAACAGGATCTGCACCACGATGACCAGTACCAGAGCCATGACCGCTGCTGTGAGGCTCGAACCGGTGATGGTGGAGAAGAGCACCGCCAGGGAGACGACACTGGCGACGACGGCCAGCGCCAGGAGATACGAGAGGAACGACAGCCAGAGCGCGGTGGCGATCGTATACGTGAAGAACGGCGTCGCCAGGTCGTCGATGCCGAAGACGACCAGCCCGCTGAGAACGGCGACGATGAACACGAGCAGCAGCGCGGCGAAGAGGTAGAGCAGGGCCACGCCCCACTTGGCCGCCAGCAGCGACCCGCGCCGCACCGGACGGCCGAGGATGGTCTTCAGCGTGCCGGTCTCCCACTCGCCGGCGATGGTGAACGCCCCCACCATGCTGGCGGCCAGAGGAAGCAGGAACGGCGCCAGCCCGAACAGCGACAGGATCGGCACGATGATGCCGTTGCGCAGCGCGGCGGCGATGAACGGCAGCGCGGTGGGGCCGCCGCCTCCGGGGCCATCGGAGAGGTAGATGGCGATGGTGACGATGATCGGGATCACAGCCAGTCCGATGAGCCCGATCCAGGTGCGCTTCTGGTAGCGCATCTTGACGATCTCCAGCCACAGGAGCTTCATGAGCGCCGCTCCCCGGTCGTGAGGGCGGCCTGCGATCTCTGGGCGCGACTCCGGCTCATGGGCGCAGCTTCCAGCGCTTGCGTCGCGTCGGCCGCGGCGCCTCGTCCTGCACGCCGGTGAGCTCCAGGAACACGTCCTCCAGACCGCGCTCGGGGGCCGGGACCACGGCGCGGACGTCGACATCGGCCGCCACCAGACGGCGGACCATCTCCGGCACGCCCTCGTCGGGCATCGTGACCATGAGGTCGTCGCCGTCCCGGACGACGGCCGGCTCGCCGGGCAGCAGGCCAAGCACCTCGGCGGTTCTGTCGCGATCCCCGACCACCACCTTGACGGCCATGCCGTCCGGTCTCAGGTCCTCGACCGGTCCCTCGACCACCACGCGACCACGGTTGACGATGGCGGCCCGCGTGCAGACGAGCTCGACCTCGTGGAGCAGGTGCGAGGAGAGAAAGACGGTGGTGCCCTGACGCCCCAGGTCGCGGATCAGCTCGCGGACGTCGCGCATCCCCCCCGGATCGAGGCCGCTCGTGGGCTCGTCGAGCACGATGATCTCTGGACAGTGCAACAGCGCCTGTGCAATGCCCAGGCGCTGCTTCATGCCGTGCGAGAAGCCACCCACCTTCGAGTCGGCGCGCTCGGCCAGCCCCACCTTCTCGAGGACCTCCTCGATACGGTCGGGATCGGCGCTGCCGCTCATCTCGCCGAGCAGCCACAGATTACGACGGGCCGTCATGGCGCCGTAGAAGACCGGGTCGTCGACGAAGCCGCCGAGGTGTCGCAGCGCCGCTTCGCGCTGACCGGGCACGCGCTTGCCGAGCACCTCGACATGGCCCTCGGTGGGCCAGATGAGGCCGAGGATCATGCGGATGACGGTGGTCTTTCCGGCGCCGTTGGGCCCCAGAAAGCCATAGACGTCGCCGGCATGGACGGCGAGGTCGAGGCCGTCGACGGCCAGGATCTCGCCGAACCGCTTGCTGAGTCCGTGTGTGGAGAGGACGACGTCGTTCATGCGGCCTCTATGGTAACCGTTCCACGTGCTCGCGCCACTCTGCCTCGAAGGCGGCCCAACCCAGACCGAGATGCCGGCGCGTCTCCGCCGCGATCTCCCCGTGGCTCAGGTCGGAGTCGGCCACGCCGCGCACCCAACGGCGCAGCGTCGCGCCGTCCCAGCGGCCCAGGATGAAGTTGACCATGGAGCCGGCGGCACTGTAGAGCACGCGGACATCCTCGGTGGCGCGCCCGGACCAGATGTCGCCGAGCGCGATGGCGTCGCGGACGGCCGGAGACAGCTCGCCGTCCGCCAGCACGGCCTTGAGCGCCGACCAGTCGTGGCTGCTCTCGGCGGCCACCGCCAGGCCCTCCTGCAGGAAGTCCGGAGCGTGCTCGGTGTCGAAGAACCAGCCGAGAGTATAGGCGTGCGCCACCTCGTGCTGCAGCATCACCGGCGCCCAGCTCTCGCTGCCGTTGAGTGCCGGCGCGATGACACCGACGTCGGTCGGCGACCAGAGCTCGTGAACCATGCGCGCGGCGGGGTGCGAGAAGTACTTGATGCGCGGATCGATCACGCCCGGCGCCGCCCCGAGGGCATCCATGACCTGGTCCCGCGACCCGTAGACGAAGACGACCAGCGGGTCCTCAGCATCGACGCCGTAGAGCCCGGCCACGCGGGAACGCGCCGTGGCGGCGTGGCCGGCGAGCTCCGCGGCACGCAGCCGCCATGCCTTCTCATAGACCACGGTCACGTCGTCGATGACGGCCACCCGCGGCTTGTGGAAGGCCATGACCCCCTGAGCGGCGACCGCCGGCGGCGTGTCGTCCGCGACGACCCGCACGGCCGACAGCGCCGGCGATGACTCGGCCGACAGCGACGTGTCGCCGAGCGCCACCACCACTCCCAGGTGGCCCTGTACCTGCAGGACACGCTCGGCGAGGATGCGGTCGGGCGGGCCGGCCCGCCCGAGGCCGCCGACGAAGCTCACCGAGTAGTACCCCTCCCGGCCGGGTACCGGCTCCACGACGGCGCGGACCGCGCGCGGCCGTACGGCCGCCAGCTTGGTGTAGAGGGCTTCAAGATCGTCCTCTAGGCCGGACGCCTCGTTGTCGACCGGCAACGCCGCACGCCACGCCACGAGGCTTCGCCGGGTCACAGCCGCCGCAGCCTCGCCGAACGCCGCGCGGACACGATCGAGCTGCGTGGCCGGAGTGGCCGCGGCCCCCGACCACGCTGACGAGCCGGCCGATGACGGGCTCGGCTGGAGCGAGCCGACCGGCGTCGCCGTCGGACCGCCCCCGGCAGCGCACCCCGACACAGCGAGCAGCACCAGGATCGCAGCGATGCTCAGCAGGGTGCCGGAGCTCTGACGCGAGGCCCGCCGCACGGTCCACCGCGTTCCCCTCGAACATCTCACAGCGTCACGCCCTGACTCTCAGCGCCCGCGGCGCCAAGCCGGCCTTGAGCGGCAGGTAGCCGAGCGGATCGCCGTCGACGTCCAGCGGGAAGCGCTCCGCGGCCGGACCCGCGGGCAGGCTCAGCTCGATGCTCTCGCAGGAGAAATGCTGCACCGCTTTGATCGACAGGTGGGCCCCGCGGTAGACGGTCGGCGACTTGGCCACGAGCTCGAAGCGCGTCCGGGTGCCGATGCTCACGATCTCCAGCAGCCCGTCATCGATCTCCGCGCCCGGGGCCACGTGCATGCCCGAGCCGAAGTACGCGCCGTTGCACACGGCGATGACCCGCGAGTCGATCTCGCGTTCGCTGGCGACGCCATCGTGCACGATCCGGCAGTGCAGACGGGCAAGGGGCACGGTAGCCAGCGCCCGCAGCGTCGCCCCGTAGTAGGCGACACGCCCGCCGACCCACGATGGCGACGCAACGACGTAGCGGTCCACCAACCCGCCCATGCCGGCCGAGACGATGTTCAGGAAGTACCGCCGCTTGGGGACGTCAGGCGCCGCCACGTAGTCCAGCGTCCCCACATCGACGTGCCGTTCGCGGCCCGACGCCAGCCGCTCCAGACACTCATGGAGCGTGCGGCCGATCGCCAGAGAGCGCCGGAAGTCTCCGCCGGTGCCTTGAGCGATGAGACCTACGGCCGTCTCCGGCGGGCGCACATCGACCTCCGACCCTGCGCCGGACGCCGACAGCACACCGTTGACGACCTCGCTGAGCGTCCCGTCGCCGCCGACGGCGACCACCAGCTCGCGGCCGGCGGCGGTCGCCGCTCGGGCCAGCTCCTCGGCATGGCCGCGACGCTCCGTGAACTCGGAGTCGAACGGGCCGATGACACGATCGACGGCGGCCGCCGTCTGAGCCCAGTCGGAACCGGTGCGACGGCCGGCGGCGCGCGGATTGACGATCAGCAAGGGTCTCACGACGGTGGACACGGTCCTTGCTCGCCCAACGCCGGCGACGATGAGGCCGCGGCGCTCACAGCCAGACGATTCTAGAGCATGGGCGCGTATACTGGACCACGGCCGTCTGCGACCGCGACCGAGGTCACGATCGCTCACGGTCAGGGACATCCGACCAAAGGCGCGCCGCAGGGACATCGTGAGCGACACAGGCACACCACACGACGAAGCGCCGCCGGCTCCGCCGGACATCGGCGAGCCAGACCGCCGGCCGGCGCACGCGTACACGGACGGGGGCCAGTCGCTAGCCGGCGCCGCACAGACCGGCGGCACACCTGCCGGCGGCCGGGCCGGCGCACGCCCGCGGCGCGGTGATCTGCGTCCACCGCGGCCACATCGGAGACGTCGCGCGGATCGCCTGGTCTGGGCGGCTCTGGTGCTCGTCGCCGTGGTCATCGTCGTCGTGGCCTTCGCGGCGCCGCTGCCGGACGCCGCGTCGTCTGCCCCGGTGGCCGGTCCCGAGGCGACCGCCACGACCATCAAGCTCGACCCGCGAGTGGACGCCGACGACTCGGTGCCGACGCCCGGCAGTCCGTCCACGCCGGTACCATCCGGGCGCTCGGTCTCGGGCACCTCGTCCCCGACTTCCAGGCGTCCCGTCTCCATCGCCTGCGGCGGCGACGTGATGGGCGCCTGGGGCGTCGATGCCGCCATCCGCAGCCGCGGCGCCGACTACGTGATGAGTGAGATCAAGCGCGTGTTGAAGCCGGCCGACGTGGCTTTCCTCAACGCCGAGTCGCCGTTCAGCACGGCCGGCTCACCGCAGACATGGAAGGACGTCTACTTCCGCGGCAACCCGGCGCTCGTGCCGGCCATGGCCCGTGCCGGCGTCGACGTCGTGACGATGGCCAACAACCATTGCCTCGACTACAAAGCGCCGGCCCTGCTCGACAGCATCCGGCGCTTCAACAAGGTCGGCGTCAAGGTCGTCGGCGCCGGGCGCAACGCCACGGAAGCCTGGCGCTTCCGGTACGTCACCCGCAACGGCGTGCGGATCGGATTCATGGGCTGGACCGATGTGATGCCACCCGGCTTCGCGGCTACGTCGTCGAGCGCCGGCGCCGCCGTCGGTCCGCTGTGGTCGGGCGCAGCCCGGATCCACAAGGCCATCCGGGCGGCGAGCAAGAAGGCCGACATCGTCGTCGTCGCGTTCCATTGGGGAGTCGAAGGCACCCACTACCCCATCACCCAGCAGATCCAGGAGGCCCACGCGGCCATCGACGCCGGCGCCGACCTGGTGATGAGCCACCACCCGCACTGGCTCCAGGGCATCGAGCGCTACCACGGCGGCATGATCATGTACAGCTTCGGCGATCTGGTGTTCCCGCCGCTGAGCCGGGCGGCCGCCGAGACCGTCATCATGACGAGCACGGTGAGCGAGCGCTGGATCACGGCCACCATCACCCCATACCTGCTCGACGGTAACGGAGTGCCGCATCGCGCCACCGGCGGTGCCGCCCGCAGCATCCTCACGCAGCTCGACCGCTTCTCGCGCGCCCGGGGCACGCGCCTCACCTTCGACTGGGCTCATCAGCGGGCCACGGTGAAGGTGAAACGGCGCGACCGTTAGCCCCGCCGACCTCCCTCAGGCCTCGAGCCCGACAGGTGTGCAGCGGGCCTGAGTGGCGCCTCCGCGCTCGAACCCCTACACTTGCCGCATGTACCCGGTCCTCTTCCGCATCGGCGACTTCACCTTCTACAGCTTCGGCCTCATGCTGGCGCTGTCGATCATCGTGCCGGCCCTGCTCGTCTGCCGGCCGCTGCTCAAGCGCCACCACGTCCCCCCGGACTTCATCTACGAGGCCATCATCACCACCGCCGTCGGCGGCATCGTCGTGGCCCGCATCTGGTACATGCTCGAGCACTGGAGCGAGACGGTGAACGACTTCTGGGGCGTCGTCTTCACCGGCGAGGGCTTCACCTGGTACGGCGGCCTGGTCGGGGGCGTGGGCCTCACGATGCTGCTCTGCCTCTGGCGCAAGGTGCCGCTCGGCCTGCTGTTCAACATCGCGGCGCCCGGCCTGGCGATCGGCTATGCCATCGGCCGCATCGGCTGCCAGCTCGCCGGCGACGGCGACTACGGCAAGCCCAGCGACCTGCCGTGGGCGATGGGCTACCCCAACGGCACAGTGCCGACACCGCCCGGCGTCGAAGTCCATCCCACGCCGGTCTACGAGACACTGACCATGTTCCTTGTCTTCCTGGTGCTCTACTGGATGGCCAAGAAGGTGCAGCCGGGCTGGTACGTCTTCGGCTGGTACCTGGTCCTCAGCGGTGCCGAGCGCTTTCTGGTCGAGTTCATCCGCATCAATCCCATCTGGTTCGCCGGCCTCACGCAGCCGCAGTGGGTGGCCATCGCCAGCGTCGTGCTGGGCACCGCCGTCATCCTGGTCACACGCGGCCGCGAGCCGGTGCGGTACACGGCGCCACCCAGGCCGAAAGAGGCCAAGGCATAGACGTCCGCCCGCTTGACACCGGCACACGCACCGCGTAAGAACGATCCCATGTGCACCTTCATGCATCGCATCCTGCTCTTCCGCGCGCGCGTGGCTGCGACGTAAGCGGCTCGCCGGCCAGCTCGCCGACCGGATGACGCATCCAATCCGCGCAGCGGCCGATTCGTCTCCAGCACACGCGTCACGGCCCGCTCGACACCACACAGACGACCTTCCGGCGCGGCCACAGGAAAGGCGGTCAGCATCCATGAAGACCTTCGATGTCGCCCACGTCCGCACCCAGTTCCCGGCCCTCGACCGGGTCGTGAACGGTCAACCGGTCGCCTATCTCGACGGACCGGGCGGCACGCAGGTGCCGCAGCGGGTCGTCGACGCCGTCGCGGGCTACCTCCTGCATCACGACTGCAACATCCACGGCGCCTTCGCCACCAGCCGGGAGACCGACGCCATCATCGACGCGGCCCGGGCGGCGCTGGCCGACTTCCTCGGCGCCGCCCCGTCCGCGGTGAGCTTCGGCAGCAACATGACGACACTGACCATTCTCATGGCGCAGTCGCTGGTGCGCGACTGGTCGCCCGGCGACGAGGTCGTGATCTCGGCCCTCGACCACGAAGCCGACCGGGGGCCGTGGCTGCACCTCGAGGAGCGCGGCATCATAGTCCGCGAGGTGCCGGTCGACATCGACAGCGCGACCCTCGACTGGGACGCCTTCGAGCGCCTCGTCGGCGAACGGACTCGCCTGGTGGCGATCGGCTACGCCTCCAACGCCGTCGGCACCGTCAACGACGTCGCCCGCGCGGCGACTCTGGCTCACTCGGTCGGCGCCCTCTGCTACGTCGATGCCGTCCACTTCGCGCTGCACGGCGCCATAGACGTCGGCGCTATCGGCTGCGACCTGCTCGTCTGCTCACCGTACAAGTTCTTCGGCCCGCACATCGGCGTGCTGTACGTGGAGCCGTCGGCCGGCGAACGCTTCCGGCCTCTGAAGCTCAGCACGCAGGAGGAAGCGCCACCCTGCCGCTACGAGACCGGCACGCTCTGCCACGAAGGTATCGCCGGCGCCGCCGAGGCGGTCGAGTTCATCGCCGACCTCGGCCGCCATCATGCCACCGACGACGGCACGCTCGACCGCCGCGCCGCGATCGTCGCCGGCATGGACGCCATGGAGGCCTACGAGCAGCCGCTCGCCGAGCGGCTCATCGACGGGCTCAACGAGATCCCGGGCCTGCGCATCTACGGCCCGCCGGCGGGACATCCCCGCACCTCGACGGTCTCGTTCACGCTCGACTCGATGCCGGCCCCGGAGATCGCCCGCCGGCTCGGCGACCAGGGCCTCTTCGTCTGGGACGGCGACTTCTACGCGGCCCGTTTCGTCGCGCTGGCCGGGCTGGCGGACAGCGGCGGCCTGCTCCGTATCGGCCTCTGCCCGTACAACACCAGCGCCGAAGTCGAACGCACGATCGCCGCCGTCCGCGAGCTGGCCTGATCCGAGCCCGACCGCCGCACGTACAGGGGGGACCGATGACACGCCCGGCAGCGCCGAATATCCGCGACATCAAGCTCTGCATGCTCGGCTTCGGCAACGTCGGCCGGACGTTCCTCGCCATGCTCCGCGACACTGAAGAGCGGCTGGCGCGCGAACACGGCCTGCGCTTCCTGGTCTGCGGGGTCTCGACACGCCACGCCGGCTTCCTCGACACGACCGGCATGAAGGCCGGGGACCTGCTCGGCATCGTGCACGTCGGCCGCAACGAACTCTGCGGCCCGGCCGTCCCGGCGCGCGAGCTCATCGAGACGTGCGGCGCGGACGCGCTCATCGAGGCCACCGTCCTGACGCCCGGAGGGCAGCCCGCCGCCGACCACATCGAGGCGGCGTTCCGGCGCGGCATGGACGTCGTGACAGTGAACAAGGGGCCTGTCGCCTGGCACTTCGACCACCTGCGCCGAAAGGCCGAGAGGAACGGCCGCCGGTGGCGCTTCGAAGGCACCGTCGCGGACGGCATGCCGGTCTTCGACCTCGTCGAGAGCTGCCTGCGCAGCTGCAGGATCAACGGCTTCGAGGGGATCCTCAACGCAACGACCAACTTCATCCTCGAAGCCCTCGGCGACGGCCGCTCCTTCGACGATGCCGTCGCCCACGCCCAGCGGGAGGGTTTCGCCGAAGCCGATCCATCCCACGACATCGACGGGCTCGACGCCGCCTGCAAGGTGGCCTGCCTGGCGAACGTCGTCCTCGACGCCGCGATCACACCCGACGACGTGCCGCGAGACAGCATCCGCGCTGTGACCCCGGAGCAGGTGGCGGCCGCCCGCGCCGCCGGCCGGCGCTTGTGCGTGGTCGCCGGCGGACGCCTCGACGATGACGGCATACAGACCGGGGTGCGACTGACCGAGCTGCCGCTCGACCACCCGCTGACCACCATCCACGGTTCGGCGCTCGGCCTCATCCTGCACACCGACCTCATGGGCGACGTGCTCACCGCCGAGCTGCACGGCGAGGTCCAGCAGACGGCCTACGCGATCCTCGCCGATCTGCTCGCCCTGTACGGGCGCCACTGAGAGGTCGGGATGGGCGGCGGAGGCGCCCGCGGCAGCTCACCGGGGTCGCGACCGCCCGACCGCGCGGATGTCGCTCAGACCGCCAGCGAGAAGAGCACCACCGCCACGATGGTGATGCCGATGCCGGCGAGCTGCACGTGCGTCGGCCGCTCGCGCCGCACGAGCAACCCCAGGATGACGGCGACCGTCGCGAACTGCGCGCTCAGCGCGGAGGCGATGGCGATAGGACCGAGCGCCGTGGCCGCGGTCATGGCCACGTAGGCCCCACTGTCCAGAACCGCGCATGTCGTCGTGCGCCAGTAGCTCCGCGCCGGCATGCGCAAGTCGACCTTGAGCAGGGCGAAC
>Ga0172371_10003629_pt1 | contig 23798 bp, 25 predicted proteins | sample Lak12m_FD_114543 | JGI IMG/M metagenome (GOLD analysis project Ga0172371, IMG submission 114543) | Freshwater microbial communities from Kabuno Bay, South-Kivu, Congo - kab_022012_12m | ecosystem: Environmental > Aquatic > Freshwater > Lake | place: Democratic Republic of the Congo: South-Kivu...
GACGCATCTGACCGAGTTCGCCCGCGGGCTCTGGGACGAGGGACTGGACAGCACTCTCTTCCTGCGGGCGGAGCGACAGGACGATGGCCGGCGGACCTTCGAGCTGCATCCAGCCGAACCGGGGGACACCAGCCATGGCGCGGACGTGTACAGAGAGGTGTTCGCGGACGGCACGGCAGAACGGGACGTGGGGCGAACCGGCACTGGCGGGTGAGTTCCGCTGGCTCACGCCCCGGCACCTGGACAGGCACTATGGCAGACGAGTCTGAAAACGCTGTACACGAGGCCCACAGCGGCCTCAATGAGAACCACCAACGACGTCTGACCACGTCGTTCGAGCACATTGACCGGGTGCTCTCGGAGGCCGAGGCGATCATGGCCGGCGGCGACTCCCCGTCGCCATTTCGCAGTGTCGTCGCGGACCTGACCCCTGTCCAGCGCCGAGTGGTCCAAGACTACATCGCGCGCTTCCGCCGGACCATGGGACGCATCCTGAGCGAGCTGGGGTACCCGCTGCCTCCACCCGTGTCCGGCGCACGCTGGGTTCTGCGCGGCCAACTGCTGGGGATCGCCATCACGCTGGATGAACTCGACGGCCGGTACATGCGCGGCTACGGGACACTGCCCGACGACGCGGTGCTAATGCTGGCGCGAATCCGCTCCGAACTGCAGGCGCAGGTGGCGCGGATCGACAGCTACCTGGCCCAGTCTGAGGGCGCCTGCGCACAGGATCGTCTGCGGCAACGGGAGCAGACGACCGACGAGGCCCGGTTGCTGGTGGAGTTGGACCGCGTCGTCACCCGCTGCGGCCTGGTCGAGTTCCGGGGGGCCGTCGCGATGCTCGCCGAACGGGTCGCCGACCCTGCCCTGGAGATTGCGGTTTTCGGCCGCGTCAGCTCCGGCAAGTCGTCCCTGCTGAACCACCTGCTGGGCGGCGACATCCTCCCGGTGGGCGTGACCCCAGTCACTGCCCTTCCGGTGCACCTGAGTGCGGCGGAGCAACCCGCCGTAACCGTCGAGTTCGCCGAGTCGGCGTCCCAAACGGTCGAGGTGGGCCGGTTGCAGGAATTCTGTTCGGAGCGGCACAACCCAGGCAATGCGAAGCGGGTCAGGCGCCTCCGTGTCGGGCTGCCGGCCCCGCTGCTGCGCCGCGGCGTCACCTTCGCGGACACGCCGGGCCTGGGCTCCCTGGCGCTGGCAGGCGCTGAGGAGACCATCGCCTATCTGCCCCGCTGCGATGTCGGCGTGGTTCTGGTGGATGCGGCCTCCACGGTGACGCACGAGGACCTGGCCCTGGTCGAGGCGCTCTACCGGGCGGGTGCGACGGCCATGGTGCTGATCAGCAAGGCCGATCTGCTGACGGAGGCTGAGCGCGCACAGGCCGTGGACTACACGGGCCGCCAGCTTCGGGACCAAGTCGGGGTCGAGGCGGCCGTGTATGCCGTCAGCGTCCGCGGGGTTGGCGCGGGGCTCTGTGACCGTTGGCTTGCGCATGGCCTGGAACCGATCCTCGCTCAGCACGGGGAGGAGAGCCGCCGTTCCCTGAGACGCAAAGTAGGCGGGTTGCGTGACGCCGTCGTCGAAGCGTTGCGGACGCGCCTGCGTGTGGCCGAGGGACCGCCGGCACAGGCGGTTCAGGCCAGGATGGGGACGATCCGCCGTGCCCTGGGGGATGCTGAGAGGATTCTCGACGAGGCACACCGCCAGTCGCAGGACGCCGCCGCCGACTGGGCAGCCGTCGCTGCCGGCATCGTCGAGGCAGCGGTAGCGGCGGCCGCGGCACCGCCCGGCCACGACGGCGCGGGACCACCGCTGGACGCGGCCCGGATCACGGCGATGGCCACGGAGCACGTGCACCGGGCCCTGGCACCGTTGCGGCAGACGCTAATGGAACTGCGCACCCGGGTCGGGGACCTGCTGGATGTGGCCGAGGGGGCGACCGGGCGACCGACCGGCGATCTGGTGGAACTCCCTGCGCCGGGTGGAATGCCCGTCCCTGAGCTCACCGACGTGCTCGGGGCATCCAGGCCGCCGGTGGTACCGGTAGCTCTGCGCTGGAACCCGCGGCTGCGGCGCGGGTGGGTCCGCCGCCACCTCCGCCAGCGGCTGGGCGCCGGGCTGCTCCCCGCACTGGACCGGTATGGCCGGCAGGTCAGGTCCTGGGCGCGAGGCTACGTCGACGAGTTGAGGACCGCTTTCTGGAGCCGGGGTGAGGTGTGCCGGGCCTGGTCGGCACTCACGCCCGCACCCGGAGAGGTCTCGCGCGGCGAAATCGAGGAATGCCTGCGGGCCTTGGAGCCGTCCGGCCCGTGAGGTGTCGCAGCCTGCAAGTGACCGGAGACCGTCCAGACAGGCGGCGTCTGGACGAGAGCGGTGCTCCCGGAGAACGGCTACGGCGGCCTTGGGATTCTTGCACAGGCCTGTGGTAGCGCGTATAGTGACGTAGATGCAAACGGGGATGGAGTTCCCCGAAACCGCCCCGCCTCCGCGGGGATGATGACTCCTGTGGCTTTCACCGAGCTGGCAGGAGCATCGCACGTAGTAAGGCCCCTGCCACACGAGCGGCAGGGGCCTTTCTATTGCAGGCCTCCGCTGTCGGTGCAGGACGCAGACGCAGACGGCAAGGAGGCTCAGGCTATGAAAAACGACGAGGCACCGACAGGTGACCCAGCGGCGCGGCAGCACTGGCTGAACCGCAACGTGGTGCTTTTTGGTCTGACCAGCTTCTTCAGCGATTTCTGTCACGAGATGGCGACCGCCGTGTTGCCGCAGTTCATGCAGGTCATCGGTGCGTCGGTCGCCTCCCTGGGTTTCATCGAGGGCTCGGCGGATGCGGTTGCCAGCTTCGTCAAGCTCGGCGCGGGGTACCACAGCGACAGAATCGGTCACCGCAAGGCGTGGACAGCGGTGGGCTATGCGCTGACCGCGGGTGCCATCGCCATCATTACCTTCGCCTTTGCCTGGCCGCTGATCCTGCTCGGGCGTGTGGTCGGCTGGCTGGGCCGGGGCATCCGGGGGCCCCTGCGCGACGCGATGCTGGCGGATTCCGTCGCGGCGGCAGACCGGGGCAAAGCCTTCGGTTTCCACCGCGCCGGTGACACGGCGGGGGCCGTCGTCGGGCCGCTGGCAGCGTTCGGGCTGTTGAGCCTTGCCGCACGTCATCCCGGAGCAGTCGAAGCGGTCACCTCGTGGCTGCCGGGGCTGGCCGACGCCGGCGCCTGGCAGTTCCGGGCGATCTTCCTGCTGACGCTCGTGCCCGGCGTGCTCTCCGTGCTCACCGTGCTCCTGGCGACCGAGAAGAGACGTGCGCCGAACCCCACGCTGCGGTTCTGGGAGACGCTGCGCTCGCTGCCCAGGGAGTACCAGACCTTTCTGCTTGCCGTGACCGTGTTCGGCATGGCCGACTTCGCGCCGACGCTCATGATCCTGCGGGCATCGACCGCCCTGGCGCCAACCCTGGGGGCGCTGGAGGCGGCACGGACGGCCGCTCTCCTCTACACTCTGAGGAATGTCGTCTACGCGGTAGCGTCGTTCCCCATTGGGGCCTTGAGTGACCGGTTCTCGCGGACCGGTTACCTTGCGGTCGGCTACGCGGTCGCCGTGGTCACGTTCCTCGGCCTTGTCTTCGTGCTGCCATCGCTGTGGTGGTTCGTTATGGTGTTCAGCCTGGCAGGCGTCTTCATCGCCTGGGAGGACACAATCGAGGGAGTGGCGGTGCGCGACTATGTGCGCCCCGAGATCGCGGGCACCGCCTACGGGGCGCTGGGCGTGGCCAACGGTCTCGGCGACTTCGTGTCGAGCCTGGCCGTGGGGCTCCTGTGGACCTGGTGGGGGCCCGCCGTCGCCTTCGGCTACGCGGTAGTCGTGGGCCTGGTCGGCGCCTTGCTCATGGCACGGCTGCGGGCGCGCAGTGCGCCTGGCCGGTGACGAACCTGCGGAGCAATGCCTCCATGGGACCGGAACCCATAGTGATGGATCAGCCCTCCAGGCAAGCGTGGGGTGCTCCCGACGCCGGGACGGGCCAAGGCGCCGCGGTCGACCCCGACACCAGGGAGTTACGCGCCTACGCCTGGGCCCGCCTCGCCCTGGCAGGGCACCTGCGCGTGGCCCGCGAGGGGCTGGAGGCGCTGGGGCGGGAGGACGCGCAGCGGCAGCTCGGGGAGCTCATGGTGAAGCTGGCAGAAGACCGCTTCACTCTGGCCGTACTCGGGCAGTTCAAGCGCGGGAAGAGCTCGCTCATGAACGCGATCATCGGCCGCGACCTGCTGCCCACGGGTGTACTGCCGTTGACCTCAGCCATCACGGTGCTGGCCTATGGCCCGACCGAGCGTCTGGTGGTCCGGCGGCAGGACTCGATGTTCGCCGACGAGCTTCCCGTGTCCGCCCTCGGCGACTACGTCACGGAGAAGGGCAACCCCGGCAACCGCAGGCAGGTCAGGACGGCGCGGGTGGAACTGCCGGTGCCGTTCCTCCGGCGCGGGATCGAGTTTGTCGACACGCCGGGCGTGGGCTCGGCCATCACCGCGAACACGGCCACCACGTACGCTTTCCTGCCGGAGTGCGACGCCGTGCTGTTCGTCACCAGCGTGGACACGCCGATGACGGCCCTGGAGGTGTCCTTCCTCAGGCAGATCTGGGAGTATGTCCACCGCATCTTCTTTGTCGTAAACAAGACGGACCTCCTGTCCGATGGCGAGAGGAGCGACGTTCTGGGCTTCGTCCAGGATACCGTCCGGGAGCAGACGGGCTGCGGCACGGTCCGCGTCTTCCCGGTCTCTGCCCGGCAAGGGCTGAGCGCCAGAACGGGAGGCGATCCCGCCCTCTACGGACGCAGCGGGCTCAAAGCCCTCGAAGAGGAGCTGGCCGCCTTCCTGTCGGAGGAGAAGGCGAGCACCTTCCTTGCCGTGGTGGCGCAGAAGGCCCTCCGCATGCTGGACGATGAGGCCGCCCAAGGCGCCTTCGGCGAAAACGCTCTACGGCGGCGTGCCATGGAGGATGCCGGTCCGAGGCTGTGGCGGGACCCCCACGCCGCCGCGAGGGCAGTGCAGGCGGCGCGGACGGAGATCGAGGCGGTCCGGCGTGCCATCCTTGACGGTCGTCTGGTCAACGAGATGGCCGCACCGCAGGCTGCGGCGGGCCAGGAGCGCACCTGGGCGGGACCTGAACCGGCCCCGGCCCCACCTCCTCCCTCGGAACCTGACACCGAGGCTGACCTGAAGACCAGGGGTTGCCCCGTGTGCCAGCATCTCGCTCTGGAGACCGCCGACTTCCTTTCCCATTGGCAGTACCGGGCCAGCAGCGAGGAACAGGCCCAGGCCCAGTTCACCGCCGACCTCGGCTTCTGCCCGCTGCACACCTGGCAGTTGCTGGCCATAGCATCACCGCGAGGTGCCTCGATTGCGTATGCAGGAGTGGCCGGCAGCATCGCGCGCCGGCTCCGCGAGAGCGCATTGAAGCCCTCGGCTGGAGAGGACGTCCGGCGGCTGGTGCGAGGTCCGGGGACGTGCCGGGTGTGTGCGCTGTGCCGGCAGGCCGAGCTGGATGCTATCCGGCGCCTGGCCGCCCTGGTCAGAGGGGGCACGGGGCGGGCTCTCTACAACCACTCGCAAGGAGCCTGCCTGAGGCATCTTGCCATGCTCGTGGACGCGGTCACGGACCCGGAGCAGCGAACGTATCTTCTCTCCCATGCGGCACAACGGTTTGAGGAGGATGCCGAGGATATGCAGACCTACGCGATGAAGCACGATGCCCTGCGCCGGGACCTGCAGAACCGCGACGAGGAGGATGCCCATCGGCGCGCGGTCATCCGCATGGTGGGCGGACGGGCGGTGTGCGTTCCCTGGGCAGAGGACGCGGAGATATGACCATGGCACCCGGCACACAGAGCGGCTCGGTGTAGGTTCACGGTACCCTTGTGCGGTCGGGGTGTGCGATGGTTGCGGGTGCGGCAGACGGCAGGACAACGATCCAGATCAGGAGGCGGTTCACGCCATGGCGGAAACATGGGCCTTGGCAACACTGTGGCTCGGGCTGGCGCTCATCGCGACGCTGCTCTCGATCCGGCTGCGGATCGCGACGGCGCTCTCCGAGATCGTGGTGGGCACCGTGGCCCAGCTCATCATCGGGGCTGCCATCGGCGGGGCCGTGCTCGGCACCGACCAGTCGTGGATCAAGTTCCTCTCCGGCACCGGGGCAATTCTGCTGACGTTCCTGGCGGGGTCCGAGCTCGATCCGGCCGTCTTCAGACTCAGGTGGCGGGAGGCCTCGGCGGTGGGGCTGGCCAGCTTCGCTGTGCCGTTCCTTGGCTGCACGGCGGTAGCGTACTGGCTCCTGCACTGGAGCGGCCCGGCGAGTTGGCTGACCGGCGTGGCGCTCTCCACCACCTCGGTAGCAGTGGTCTACGCGGTGATGCTCGAGCTGGGGCTGAACCATACCGTGTTCGGCAAGACGCTCCTGGCGGCCTGCTTCGTGACCGACCTGGGTACCGTGCTGGCCCTCGGGCTAATCTTCTCGCCCTTCACTTGGAAGACCGCCGTGTTTGCGGTTGCCTGTGCCGCCCTCGCCCTCGGGTTGCCCTGGCTGACGCCGCGCTTCTTCAGGCGCTACGGGAACCGTCCTTCCGAGCTGGAAGCGAAGTACCTGCTGCTGTTTCTGTTTGGCATGGGCGCCCTGGCTCTCTGGGCGGGTAGCGAGGCCGTGCTGCCGGCGTACCTTATCGGCATGGTGCTGGCAGGGACAGTGGGCAAGGACCACGTGCTGGTCCGGCGTCTGCGGACACTGACGTTCGGGCTGCTCACGCCGTTCTACTTCATCCGGGCCGGTTCTCTGGTGTCGGTGCCGGCGCTGATTGCCGCGCCCTTCGTCTTCGTCGTCCTGCTGGTGGCCAAGGTCGCCTGCAAGCTGGTTGCCGTCTACCCGGCCACGAAGGCGTTCCGCAACCCGCATACCGAAGGCATGTACACCACGCTGCTGATGTCCACCGGTCTGACGTTCGGCAGCATCTCCGCTCTCTTCGGGCTGACGCACCACGTCATCGACCAGGCTCAGTACTCCTATCTGGTCGCCGCCGTGATCGCCAGCGCCGTTGTGCCTACGGTCATCGCGAATGCCCTCTATCTCCCGCGGCACCTGCTCCCGGCCGGACAGACGGCGCCCGCGAGTGGAGCCGGGGGCTCGGTGCCGGGTTCGCCGGCAGGACAGGTTGGGACCACCTGAAGGAGCGCCGCCATGGAACTGAAGACGATCCTGGTCGCTTACGACACCTCATCCCAGGCGCACAAAGCCTTCGAGTTCGGCCTTGACCTGGCCCGGAAGTACGGCGCTCTGCTGATCGTTCTCTCGGTCTCCCGGCCGCCGGAACCTGAGGAGTCCGTCGAGACCGAGGCCATGCTGGAGAGCGCACAGGCCTTCTACGAGGAGCACTTCGCCGCTCTGCGGCAGGCTGCCGACAGCCAGGGCGTGACGGCCCGGTTCGAGGTCCGCGTCGGTCACCCGGCAGAGCAGATCGTCCGCACGGCGACCGAGGCGAAGGCAGACCTCATCGCGATGGGACACCGCGGCAAGAGCACGTTCACCCGCTGGCTGTTGGGGTCCATCTCGAAGCGCGTCCTGAGCTACGCCCCGTGCGACGTGCTGATTGTGCGCTAGGATGAGACAGGGGTCCTATGGCAAAGTTGTGGCTGGTGATGGCGGGCGGGTGTCTCGGTGCGGCGTGCCGGTATGGCGTGACCCTGGCTGCCGCCAGGTGGTTCGGGACACGGTTCCCCTGGGGGACCCTCGCGGTGAACATCGGCGGGTGCTTCCTGATTGGCTTGGCGTTCGCGCTCGCCGAGCGCGACCTGTGGGTAGGACCCTCGACGCGGCTCTTCTTCATCACGGGGTTCCTGGGGGCGCTGACGACCTTTTCGACGTTCGGACTGGAGACCGTGAACGCCGCGCGAGCGAACGCGTCGGCACTGGCTGTGATCAACCTCCTGGCCCACAACGCCGGCGGTCTCCTGTCCGTCCTGGCCGGTATGACCGTGGCGAAGTGCGCCCGCTAGAAGGGAGGCGAGTGTGGCTCTGAACTACCGCGTGATCGAGATCTTCACCAGCGAGGATGCCCGCTGCGGGGGGACGGCGCTGTACCGCGCCGTGGTGCACAAGGTCAGCAGCTTCCGGATAGCCGCGCGCTGCGTCGTGACCCGCGGCATCGCGGGCTCCTACGAGAGCGGCGAGGTCGCAACGCAGGCCATCGAGGTCCTCTCCTACAACATGCCGCTGAAGATCGAGATCATCCTGCCGGCCGCTGAGCTCAGTCGCGTCCTGCCGGAGATCGAGGCCATGGTCACGGACGGCATGGTGGTGGTCGAGGAAATGGATATCCGTTGCCATCGCACGAAGAAGCGCCTGATCCCGCGCCAGGTCCGCGTGCGCGACACCATGACTGGCAGCCCGCAGAGCGTCTCGCCGGAGACGCCGGCGACCGAGGTCGTGCACATCCTGCGTTCGGCCAGGTTCCACGGCCTGCCCGTGGTGGATGCCGCCGGGAAACCCGTGGGGATCATCACGCAGGGCGACCTGATCCGACGTGGAGGGTTGCCTCTGCGTGTAGGACTGCTGGCTGAACTGGACAGCGAACACTTCGGCGCGGCCGTGTCGCCCCTGGCCCAGAAGACCGCCGCCGACATCATGTCCGCCCCAGTTGTGACCGTCGCCGCCGACGCAACTCTGACCGCTGCCGTCGACCTCATGCTGGCGCGCCAGTTGAAGCGCCTTCCGGTCGTGGACGGTGAGGGGCGGCTGTGCGGCATGCTCGCCCGCCTGGACGTGTTTCAGGTCATCTCGCGCGACACCCCATCCTGGCAGCGCATGCGGGAGCAGCACGTCGCGGTCGGGGACGTGCGCTACGTGCGCGACATCATGGGTCGCGACACCCACGAGGTCGCGCGGACGCGCCCATCGAGGAGGTGGTGCGCCTCATCGATGACAGCGAGATCCAGCGGGTCGCCGTGGTGGACGCGAACCGGAAGTTCCTGGGGATCGTCTCCGACCGCGCGCTCCTGGCCGCGTTCTCGGAGCACCGCGCCGGTTTCTGGGGGTTCCTGCTTGGGCGCTACACGTGGGCCGAACTGGGCACACGGCACCGGGCGCTGGTGGAGTTCGCGCGGGCCAAGCGAGCGGCCGACGCGATGCAGACAGACCTCGTCACCGTTCGCGAGGACACCTCGGTCGACGAGGCCATCCAGTTGATGACCCAGCACGGGATCAAGCGTCTACCTGTCGTGGATGAGGCCGGGGTGTTCCGAGGCATGGTGAGCCGCGACGCGCTGCTGCGCGTCGGGGTAGGGCACGGACAGAAGGAGACGTAGTGCGCGTGACAAGCACGTACAAGCACGGCATGAGGAACAAGGCGACCAGAATCTCCACCATCAGGCCGCCCACCGCGCCCGCCGCCATGGGCTGGAGCATGTCGCCACCCTCTTCGATGGCCAGCGCCAGGGGGATAAGCCCGACCAGTGTCGTGACCGTGGTCATGACGCGTGGCCGCAGGCGGATCCTGGCGGCGGTCAGCACGGCCTCGGCTGGCCGCGAGCCCTTCGCGGCCTGAATCTCCTCCGCATAGGTCAGCAGCAGCACCCCGTCGTTGACGGTGGCGGCTACCACCACCAGGACGCCGATGATGACCGTGGCCCCCATGGGTATGCCAGCCGCGTAAAGGAGGAAGACCATACCGGTCAGACAGAACGGCACACTGCCGAGGATCAGGGCTGGCAACTTCAGGCTGTTGAACTGCACGGCCAGCACGATGAAGGCGAAGAAGACGGCGAAAGCGAGGATGGCCCAGACGGCCTGTTTCATGTCGGCCATGGCCCGGGCCTGGCCGCCGTACGTCACCTCGTAGCCCGCGGGCCGGTTCTGCTTCGCCATCGCCGCCTTGAGTTCGGCCAGGGCGCTCCCCACGCTCACCCCGGCGGCGTCGCCGCGCACGATCACCTCCTTGACTTGGTCTTCGCGCACGATCTCGACCGGTCCGACGGCAGCGCCGACAGTGGCGACATCACGAACTCGCAGGTAACCGCCTTGGGCGCAGTTGAGGGGCAGATCCTCGACGGCCTGGCGCGACGTGACCCGGCCCTCGGGGATCATGACGCGGATGTTGTAGTACTCGTCGCCATCCCGGTAGCGTGTCGCCACTGCACCGGTGATCAGGGACCGCACGATCTCGGCCACGTCCGCCACCGAGACACCGAGTTCCGCCGCCCGCACCCGGTCCACCTGCACCTGATACTCGGGCTTGGTCATATCCATCGAGACATACACGTTGGTGAAGTGCCCCGACTGGTTCATCGTTGCTGCGGTCTGTCGGGCCAGTTCATACAGCGTCGGGATATCCGGGCCCTTCACTCTCACCTCGATGTCGGCGTCGCCCAGCTTGCGGATGCCTTTGATCGGCATCTGCATGACCATGGCATTGCCACCCGGCACGGGGACCTGGGCCACCACAGGCCGCAACCGCGCGATGTACTCTTTGGTGGTGAGTTCCCGCCGGGAGCGGGGTACAAGCTGAAGGTTGATCTCGCCCTCGTTGGCGATCTCGTAGGTGTACAGGCCCCATACTTTGCCGCCCACCAGGGCATAGGAACTCTCGATCAGCTCGTCCTGACCGATGGCCTGCTCGATGCGGCGCAGAATCTGGTCCGTCTCAGCCAGCGCGGCCCCGGTGGGCAACTTGACCTTGATCATGATCCTGCCGTCGTCCATCTGCGGCAGGAATTCACTGCCGAGGCGGCCCAGCAGGAACACCGCGCCCAGCACGACCAGGCAGGCGGCCGCGACTACGAGCCACCGGCCGCGCAGTGCCCAACCCAGAGACCAGCCATAGGCGTCCGTGATCCGGTCGAAGAGCCGCTCGAAGCGGGTCGGCTGGGGATGGCCGAGGGGTCGGCGTCCGAGGACCACCGCGGTGAGCATGGGGGTGACGGACACGGCCACCGCCAGGCTGATGGCGACAATCCCCGCGATGACCAGGATCAGTTCGCGGAACAACAGACTGGTCAGGCCCGGCACCAGCAGGAACGGCACGAGCAACGCCATGAACGAGAGCGTGGCCGCGACCACGGCCGGGCCGACTTCAGAGGTCCCGGTCACGGCCGCCCTGTCCGTGGGCTCATCCGGCTCGGTATGCCGCCGCCGGGTAATGCTCTCGATGACCACGATGGAGTTGTCCAGAAGCACACCGATGGCAATCACCAGCCCCCCCAAGGAGAAGATGTTGAGCGAAAACCCGGCGAGCTTCATCAGGCCGAAGTTGAGGATCAGCGTGATCGGCAATCCCACCGCCATCACGAGCACCTGCCGCCACGAGCCCAGGAACAGATACACCACCAGGAAGAGTAGCACGGCGGATTCCACCGCGGCGTTGCGCACGCCGGTCAAAGCGGCGTTGACGTAGTCAGCCTGGTTCTCGACCATTCCCAGTCGGACCCCTTCCGGCAGAATCGCGTTCAGTTCCTGAATCCGTCGACTGACCGCCTCGGCCACCTGGACGGTGTTGGCGTTGGCCTGCTTGAGCACGCTGAGCTTGACCCCGGGCCGACCGTCCAGCCGCGTGATGACCCGGACCTCCTCGCTGGCGTCCACGACGTCGGCCACGTCGCGCAACCGCAGCCTGGCTTCTCCCTCGCGGATGAGGACAAGGTCCCGGATGTCATCGAGGTTTCGGTACTCACCCACCGTGCGCGCGATGATCTCCTTGGGGCCGGCGGTCACCCGCCCGCCGAACTGATCCACGTTCTCATCGCGCAATCGCGCCAGGATCACGGGCAGCGTGAGCCGGTGCTTCTCCAGTGCCTGCGGGTCAAGGTGGATGCGGATTTCGCGCTTCTGGCCGCCGACGATTTCAGCGCCCGCCACCCCCGGCACCGCCAGAAGCTGGACCTGGAGCCACTCGTCCACCCAGGTCCGCAACCTGACCAGGTCCCACCGATCGCTGCTGACCGTCATCTGCACCACGGGCAACTGCGACGGGTCGGCCTTGAAGACGACCGGGGGCTCGATGTCTTTGGGCAACTCACGGGCCACGCGCGCCATGGCAGCCAGGGCATCCTGATAGGCCACGTCGACGTCAACGCCATACCTGAAGTTGACCTGGAGGCTGTACATCCCCTCGATGGCCGACGATTCCAGGTAGTCCAGGTCGTCGACGGTAGCCATCTGCCGCTCGATGGGGTCCGCCAGGCTCTTGTCGATCTCCTCCGGGGTCGCGCCGCGCCACCAGATGTGGACCCTGACCATCGGGTAGGCAATGCTGGGCAGGAAGTCCACGGGCAACCGCCAGAGGCCGTAAAGCCCGAGGACCAGCAGGCCGAAGACGATGGCGCTGGTGGCAAGACGACGGTGTACGGCGTAGTGCGTCAGTCTCATGGGGCGCTGCCTCCCGGACCGTGAGACGCGGGAGGCTTGGCGCCCGTGCTTGGAGCGGCCCCGCCTCCGGCCGACGCCCCGGCTTTCGCCCCAGGCGCATTCCCCGGCTCGGCGACGCGCACATCGTCGCCGTCCTTGAGCTTCTCGTTGCCGGTGACGACCACCGCGTCGCCGGGCTCCAGCCCGGACAGCACCTGCACGCGTCCCGCCTGCTCGATGCCGGTCTGCACCTGGCGGACCACCGCCTTTCCGTCCACCAGCACATAGGCCACCTTCCTGCCTGCGGGCGTGAGAACCACCGCTTGGTGCGGGACGGCGACGGCATCCCCGACCGATTGCAGCACCAGGTCGACGCGGGCGAACATGTTGGGCAGCACGTCCGCCTGTCCCTCCAGAGTCAGCTCAACGGTCCGGGTGCGCATCCGCGGGTCGAGCGCCGGGTAGAGACGGGCGACGTTGGCGGCGAACGTCCTGCCGGGAAACGCATCCAGCGAGACGCGAGCGGTCATGCCCTCAGCCACGCTTGCCGTGTAGGCCTCCGGTACGGCCACGCGGACCACCAGGCTCGACACGTCCGCCAACTCCAGCAGCGGGGCCTTCATGGCGGCCATGTCGCCGGGCCGAGCGTGAACCCGGGTGACCGTGCCCGCGAATGGGGCGGCGATGACGCACTCGTTCAGCCGCGCCTGGGCCAACTCCAGCCGGGCCTGCGCTTCCTTGACTGCCGCCTCCTGGACCGCGATGGCCGTCCTGGTGGCACCGGCCTCCAGCATCTCCAACTGTTGGCGGGCCGCCGCCAGCCTGGACTGTTGCGTGGCGTGCTCGGTCCGCGCCTTGTCCAGCACCTCGCCGGGGAGGACACCACTCGAAGCGAGCTTCGCCGTGCGGTCCATGTCGTTCTTCGCGAACAGCGCACTCTCCTCGCTCTGCCGCACCGTTTCCCTGGCCCTGGCAATCTCCTCGGGTCGCGTCCCGGCCTGCATGTCGGCCAGTTTCGCCTTGGCGACCTCCACGGCCGCTTCGGCCGCCTTGACCTCGGCACGATAGAGCTCGCGGTCGATCTCGATGAGCTTCTGCCCGGCCTTCTCGACCCGGTCGCCTTCACGCCACGGACAGTAGCCGACCGGTCCCTCGACGGTGGCCGCGATGACGGCTGAAACGACGGCCACAGTCTCCCCGGTCAGCTCGATGGAGCGCGATATCGGCTCTCTGCGCACCGGTTCGACGGCGATGGTGGGCACACGCTTACCCGGCGGCGTCCCAGCCGCCGTGGTCGTCGCTGCCCCCTTGGAGCAACCGGTGACCCACAAGGCAATACCCAGAGCCGCAAAAACCAACGCCACCAGCCGCACAGAGGTGCAAGGGCCACGTGAATGGATCATTTCTCACCCATTGCGAGGTCGAGTTGCGCGCGAGCCGTGTTGTAGTCAGCCATGGCCCGGCAGTGGTTTGTCTGGGACTCGAGCAAGGCTGCCTGTGCGTCCAAGACATCGACGATGGCACCTTTGCCCAAGTCGTACTTCCCCCGCTCGATCCGAAGACTCTCCCCGGCCTGTTCGATGGCCTTCTCGGTGGCGCGGACCCGCTGGGAGGCCGACCCGACGTTGAGCAGCGCCGTCTCGACCTCGAGGCCGATCTGGAGTTCCAGCTTGCGCAGGCGCTCCTGGGCAGCCGCCAGCCTGGCGCGCTGTTCCCTGAGCCTGGCATCGAGTCGGCCACCCTCGAAGATGGGCACGTCTACAACGACCCCGACTCGGCCGATGTCCTCCGCGGTGTCCACCCCGGACGGCCGGTCCGTCGGGTCGGCAGCCCAGCGCCCGCCATAGGCACCCTGCAACGCCACGGTCGGCCAGCGGGCGGCGCGGGCACTGTCCACGGCCTTGGCCTGGGCCTCCAGACCCGCGCGCGCAGCCAGGTAGTCTGAGCGGGCGCCAAGCGCCCGGCCCATGGCCACGTCGGTCTGAGGCACAGTTGCCGACTCGAATACGAGTGTCCCCTCGATAGTGACGGCGACCGCTGTCTGGGGCATGCCCAGAAGGCCTTTGAGTACCTGGTACAGAACGGCCATCGCGTTGCGTTCGCGCACCAACCGCTGCTCGACGTCCGCCAGGCGCACTTCCGTGCGCAGCCGATCCACGTTGGCCGCCTTCTGCGCCGCGACCATATCGGCGATACGTCTGGCGTGTTCCTGCAGGGCCTTCCTCGAACCTTCAACGGCCTGGACCAGATCGCGTTGTGCGAGGATGCCGCAGAACACACTCGTCACGTTGAAAACCAGTTCTTCCCGCGTCCGCGCCATGCGGTGTTCCGTCGCCTGGCGCAACCGGTCTGCCGCCTTGACCTCGCTGGTGATGCGGCCACCCGTGAAGATCGGCATCGAGACCACCAGGTCGCCGGAGATCAGGTCACGGCTGAAGACGCCGATCTCGCCATTCTCGGTCGCGGCAGCCAACCGCTGGCTGTCCAGGTAGTGGCTGTAACCACCGACCGCATGGAGGCTTGGCAGCCGCTGCGCCGCCGCCGCGTCGCGCCGCGCCGTTTCGGCCTCGACCTCCTGGGCAGTGGCCGCCAGTTCCGGGTTGCTCGCCAGCGCCAGGCGGACGGCCTCGTCGAGCGACAGTGGCCCCGGACCCGGCTGGGCGGTAGTCGCCACAGCAGTGGGGCTGCTGGTGGCCAGACTGGCGGGCATGCCGGCATAGGGGTCTGTCGGGGATACCAGGACACAGCCTCCCAGTACCAGCGGCAGGGCCAGCAACGCGGCCAGGGCAGATGGCGGACCCTGTTTACGCCGTCGCAATTGTCTCATCCTCTTGGTCTTGTGCCTCGGACCTGTGAACGCCGTGGAAAGGAACGAAAAGCCGCCTGCGCCTGCGGTCAACCAGGAAAGCAATCAGGCGGTCACCGGCACCGATGCTGGACGGTCTGGTGGTGTGGGGTTCGCCCCGTTGGGTGCCCGGCCCACCCTCCGGGCCCGCCCACGGCGAAGACGACCAGGCCACCCAGAAGGAGCACCGCAAGAGCAAGGGCTGCTACCGTAGGCCAGACCGAAGCTAGCCGGCCCGTGGGTGCGGTCGGCTGGGCTGTCGCGGGGGCGACAGGTTCCTGCCGCGCGGGCGATGCCGCCACCAGGTCCTGGTGAAACGACCGGCAGTCGTCGCAAGCATCCAGGTGCCCTGACACCAGCGTTGCCTCGTCAAGATCGAGCCGCCCTTGCAGCATCTCCCGGATCAGGATGCGGTATGCGTCGCACTTCATTTCGTGTCCTCCGTCGGGATCGGCGCGGCATGGCAACCTGCACGTCGGCCAACGCCGTCCGCGCCGTGCCCGGGGCAGGCGCTGCGGGCGTGCCTGCCGCAGTCTGTAGTCTTATCGCACGTGCCATTGCCGTCCGCGTCCCTGGAATCCCTGCAGTCGCCGCAGTCTGTGCCCCGACAGGCAGCGCCGTCGGTATGACAAGCGGCCGGCTGTCTCGCGGTGACGCAGGCGGTCGCGTGCTGGGTACAGGCTTTGACGGCATCGCAGCGACCGTCGCCATCCTGGTCCTTCGCTTCGGGACAGCCCTTGCACCGGGCATCGCAGTCGGCCTGGGGCACGTGACAGTTGGCGTCCTGCGTGCAGGCCACCGCGCCACGGCACTGGGCAGGCGCTGCCACCCCCTTAGCCGACGGTGTCTGGTTCTCTCCGGCAGCCCACGCCAGCCACGACATGCCCCCCACCGTCAGGATTCCGGCAGCGACCAGCATCGTTCTCTTCATGTTCGCGTCTCCTTGTTTGCGGTCCTTCTGTCCGTTTCAACGACACCGACTGTTCTTCGGTCCCAGAGCCGGACAAGCTTCGTCTGCCCGGTAGGCCGCATCGGTCACTCCGCCCAAGGGCCCGTGCCCCGCGCAGCCGCTGCGTTGCCGAAGCAAGCCGAACAGCCGATCCCGCTGTTCCGGCGTCAGCACCTGCCGCTCGGCCAGCAGGTGGTCGATGACGAGTTGCTGGACCTGGCGCTGGCCGACGAGTACCTCATCCTGCTTGGCCGCGATGGCGTCAGGATCGGGCTGCGGCGACGCGAGCAACTCCATCAACTCACGGCGCTTGCGCCCGACCTCTTCGCATACAGCCTGGGTCCTCTGGCGGAACTCCGTCATGCGCGGCTCGAGTTGGCGCCATTGCTCGTCACTGACATCGAGTTGCCGGTGCAGCGGACACCAGACACGTTCGTCGGCGCCGTCGTGGGCACAGCCGCTCGCGCCGGACCAGTGTCCCCGGATCGCGTGCACGGCCCAGACACTGAGGAAGCCGACGTTCAGGGCCACGGACAGGATGATCAACAGCGGTGCGACCTTTCGCCACATGACTACTGTCCCTCCCCGTTCGGGCTGGTCAGCAGGGCCAGGTAAGTACCGGCCAGCGAGCCGTCAGGTGCATCGCTCAGGTAGTCCAGCTTGTATGCCGCCAGCGGGTCACCCCCCGCTGCTGCCGAAGAGGTCGAGACCTGGGGGGCGGCAGGCCGTGCCCCCCAGCCTATGGCCAAGCCCACACCCAGGCCAACCGCGAGCATGGCCGCCGCCGCCGCGTGCATCGGGCCAGATGCCAGGCGCCACCAGCGCAGGGGGCTCCAGTCCACTGGCAGAACAGGTGAACGTCGGCCTCTGGCCGCAGCCAGGACACGCGCCTCAAACCCTGGCGGAACCGGTGGCGTCTCACTCTGCACCAGTACACTGGCAAGAGGGTCCAACGCCGCGAGGCTGGCCAGGCAGGCCCGACACCCCCGCAGATGAGCCGCGAGCGCACTCCGCTGCTCCGGCGGCAGGTCGCCGCGGAGGTAAGCACTCAAGTTCGTCTGAGCAGTCTGGCAGTCCATTACGTTGTCCTTCTGCTCTGTTAAACGAGCGACACGGCAACATCCCCCTCGACTCAGCGCATTTTGCCGCGAAACAGCTCCAGGCTGGGTGCCAGTGCCTCTCGGGCGCGGGACAGCAAGCGCTCCACGGCCTTCACGCTGCGCCCCATCGCCACCGCCATCTCCGCGGCACTGAGTCCTTCGAAGTAGCGCAGTACGACCGCGACGCGGTAGTCGGCGGGCAGCGCGGCCAGGGCGTTCTGGATGAACTGGTCGCGTTCCCTCGCATCGGCCTCTTCGCCGGGTGTGGGTGTATCCGCGACGCACTCGGGAAGAGCCTCCGTGAGCACGGGACGCTTCTTGCGGTGATAGTCGAGACACAGGCGGGTGACCACCTGGTAGAGGTAGGTACGGAACGCTGCCGTCGGGCTGTAGCGTGGTGCAGCGTCGAGGACTCTGAGGAACGCCTGCTGGGCGAGGTCCTCAGCTTCGGTGGCGTCGCCGGTGAAGCGATAGGCGACGCGCCAGGCCTCGGACTGGTGGCGCAAGACCAGTTGCCCGAAAGCGTTCAGGTCACCGTCGCAGACGCGGAGCATCAGATCTTCATCGCTGGGCGTCTGCATGGCTGCGCGTCTGCTTACGTGATCCACTTCCGCCGGATGTTCCGCAGGCTCAGGGCGAACAGCGCAGCACAAAACGCCGCCAGCAGGCCGAAGTCCAGCACCAGCGGCAGGTGCGGCGGACGAAGAATCGCCCCGTGCAGCACGTCGGCGCCATAGGTCAGCGGCAGCACGTAGCTCAGCGGCCGCAGCCAGGCGGGAAGCTGCGCGATGGGAAAGAACAGCCCGCACAGGAAAAGCATGGGGAAGCGGAAGAAGTTCGAGAAGGTCTGCGCCTCGAATACCTCACTGACCGATATGGCGATGAACAGGCCCAGGAACGTCGAGCTGACCGCTATCAGCACGATGGCAGGAATGAGCGCCGCCCAGTTGACCCCCGAGAAGTCCATCAGGAACGCCGCCATGGCCACCGGTACGAAGGCGTTGGCCACACCGAAGAGAATGGCCCCGGCGGTCTTGGCGAGCATCAGCACCTCCAGCGGGATCGGCGCCAGCAGCAGGCGCTCGAACGAGCGGCCCTTCTTCTCGAACGTCACCGTGACCGACAGCAGGCTGGTCGTGCCGAACAGAATGGACACGGCAATCACTCCGGGCAGCAACGCCGGCACACTGTCCAGACCCGCCCCGGAACGGATGAAGAACATGCCCGTCCACGCCAGGGGGAAGATGATGCCCCAACTGATGTTGGGCGGCTTGAGGTAGTAGGCCCGGAAGTCCTTGGCGAGAATGCTCCAGAAGGCGATCCATGCCTTCATGCGCCACCTCCCATCCTGGCCTTTTCCCGTTCCTGTTTCATCACCCCCGCCTCGATGCCGGTGATCTCGACGAAGACGTCCTCCAGCGACGGCTGCAGCTTGCGCGCCTCGGTCACCTCCGCGCCGCTGTCCTCCATCGAGCGCACCAGCGGACCGATGCGTATGGGTTCGCGGGACTCGATGCGGACCGCCGCGTCCGCGACGGCGTGGCACTGCAGGCCGGGGAACTGGGCCGCAATCGACTCGCAAAGCCGGGCCGCGCCCTTGTTTACGGCGAACAGCACCGCATGGCGTCCGTCCGTCCGCCGCATCAGGTCCTGAACGGTGTCGGTACGCACGATGCGCCCCTTGACGATGAAGGCGATGCGCTGACACAACCGTTCCGCTTCTTCGATGTAGTGCGTCGTCAGGAAGATGGTCGTACCGCCGCGGTTCAGTTCGGCGATGAGCTGCCGAATCTGCCGGGCACTGGCGACGTCGATGCCGGTCGTGGGCTCGTCCATGAACAGGATGGGAGGCGAATGGATGATCCCGGCGGCGATGGTGAGCTTGCGTTTCATGCCCTTGGAGTAGCCACCGAACTTGCGCCCGCCCGCCTCGGCCAGGCCGAAGCGGTCGAGCAGCTCACGTGCCCGCGCCGTACGGTTGCCTTTGGCCATTCCGTAGAGCGCTCCGCAGAAGCAGAGATTCTCGAACCCGGTGAGCTCGGGGTAGAGATTGCTCTCGTCCGGCACCACGCCCATCAGGTGCTGGGCGGCCTTGGGGTTGGCCGAGCAGTCGATCCCCCCGATGCGGATCGTGCCGGCATTTGAACGGGCCAGGCCGATCAGGATGTTGATGGTCGTGCTCTTGCCCGCGCCGTTCGGGCCGAGGAAGCCGAACAGCTCGCCTTCCCCCACCTCGAAATCGATTCCCGCCACCGCTTCGACGTCGCCGAACCGCTTGGCCAGGCCGCGCACCTCAATGGCTGTCTTCCCGTCAACCGACATGCGGCACCTCCTTGGCGAACCGCAGCCAGATGCCGATACCCGTGTGGGGGGCGTCCGCCGGCATGCCACCCTCGCCGACAACTGCGAACGAGGGCAGGCCCGCCTCAGTTGCCAGGCGGTGGAACGTCTCTGGACTCCGCGCCTTGGCGAATTCCCTGGCTGCTTCGGGACTCCTGGCCGATTCCCGCCGGCGGCGGATGAACTCCTGTCTGGCCCATTGCGGATAGGTGCTTCCCAGACCGCCGCCAATCATAGCCTGCCCACCCGGCCGGAGAATGCGGCAGACCTCTCGCAGCCCCTGGGCGCGGTCCTGCCAGAAGTAGAGGGACCCGCGGCTCACGACGGCGTCTACCGAGCCGTCCGGCATCGGGATGCACTCGGCCGGGGCCACGATGGCCACAACACGGTTCCAGGTACCCCGCACCCGCGCCTCGGCAAGGCCACGCCGCAGGACATCGGCGTCCGGGTCCATCATGACCAGCAGAACTGCCGGAAGCATGTCCAGCAGGGCCAGTCCCAGACCCCCAGAACCGCTGCCAAGGTCAACCCACACGCCGTCCGTCCGTGCCGCGAATGCCGACACGTCGGCTGCCACGGTGGCATAGTAGTCCGGCAGAAGTACCCCCGCACCGTCGGGTCCCCCGCCGCGCCGTGGCGCCGGCATTCACTTCGCCTTCTTCTGGGGCACGCACGGGTGGCTCTTGTCTGTGCCGTGGCACTTCTTCACCTGCTCCGGCGAGCATTCCTCCGGCTTGCCCTTCAGGTTGGCCGGCCGTTCACACGTCGTCTTTCCACAACACATGGTCAGGCTCCTTCATTTTGGCCCCCGTCCGATCCGAACAGGGAATCCGCGACCTTCCTACACCGCTCGGCCGCGCTTGGCGCGACCCGGTAGTGAATGAAGTACCCCCGCCGGTCGGACTCCACCAGACCGGCATCCTTCAGTATCCGCAGATGCTGCGACACGGCCCCCGCCGAGATCCCGAGCCGGTTGGAGAGCGCTCCGACGCAGAGGGTCCGCCTCGCCAGAAGCCGGACGATCTCCACGCGCTTTTCGACCGCGAGGGCACGGAAAAGGCGAACGGTTTCCTGGCTGCCCATGCTCGTCATACCCTTTAGTATACACTAAAATACGTAAATAACAACGCGCGACTGCCGTAGGTTGGCAAGCGCTCGAATCAGATCGGCGGGTAGCCGCAACGGCCCGGGTAGACCTGTTGCGAGGATGCGCCACTGGAGGCGAGGCAGTGCGGGCGGCTGGCAGGGACTGAGGAATGGCCTACCCGATGCTACTCCCTGCCGGTCACCACGTACTCCTGCAACTGGCCACGTCCACCGGCTCTGGTGATGGTGCACTTCACATTGTACCCTGCCACCTTCCGCTCAAACGTGAGCGGGTCGACCGCGGCCCGCTGCCAGGCATCGTCTCTGGCACGGTAGGCTATCGTCCGTCGTGCAAGGCTCTTGAGCGCCATCCGAGGTGCACACTCCCGGTTGTTGGCCGGGCAGTACTCCTCGTCCGTCACTCGCTTGGTGTACAGAACGGTCGCTTGCACGGCAATGACCTTGTTGCTTCCCACGGGCACATACACCAGGAAAGGAAGCTCGTCGGGAGCCCGGTCGCTCGCCGCGAAACGGTGGCATACCACCGGGCGTCCACCAAGCGTTGTCTGCACGGGGCTTGCCGCAGTCGGGAGGTAACCCCACCCGGACAGCTTGGTCGCCACCAAGTCCAGGGATCCCATCATCCCTTCTGTCGCCCGGGCCCGTGAGACCCAGAACCACGCTGCAACACACACGGCGAGCACCGCTGCCAGAGCAGCCACCTTGGCGCGCATGCGCGATTCTCCCCACGCCCGCTTCGTACTCGGCCTCTCCTGCGTGAGCCCGGCCCACGCACCGTGGGGCCGACCAGGGGGGCAGGTGGGCCATCTGTGCTGCCGCCCGCCATGACTATAGCCCGCCTTGAGCGTAAAAGCTGTGGTGCCGCGGCGCCACCCCCATGCTCGGCCGCTCCGTTCCGGCCGTCTCAGTGAGGTACGACGGCGCCCAGGGAGGGGCGCGGACGAGGGCCGTCGGGAACGGGCACAAGTGACCCGCCCTGCCACCGTCGAACCGTCGCAACTGCCAGACACGAGGCCATCACGGAACTGGACCATGGGGCGCTGACCGCCGACAGCCATAGCCGGAACAGGCGGCACGGTCCCCTCACGAGGCGATGAACCGCAGCCTGTACGCCCCCGGCCGGAACACCTCATCCCGCCGGAACACCAGCATGGTCATGGGCCGGACCACCATGGGCCGCCAGTCGTGCACGGGCCCGCATCCGGTCTCGATGGCGTCGTCGAGCAGGCGCCCGTCCGAAGCATAGGCCACCACGCGGTGCTTCCGGCTGTACCGGAACTCCAGCGGCATGTTGCCCTTGAGCACCAGGACCCGCCCGGGCGCGGCCTCGGCCACCAGGACCGCCGAGATCTGACCCCGGCAGGGCGCGACCAGGCGCAGGAACGCCTCCGGGTCGATGCCCTCCGGGCCCATGACCGCCCCGGCCATCCGGCAGAGGATCTCGCTATCCACCTCCCCGGCGCGTTCCAGACCGTTATCCCGGAAGAGTTCGTCTGCGTTGACCACGGTCCCATTGTGGGTACAGCAGCAGCCGGCCGCCCGGACCGGATGGTTGTTGGCGTTGTTGCGCTCGCTGCCGCGGGTGCGCCAGCGGGTGTGCCCCAGGATGGCGGTGGCGCGGCCGTCGAACTGCCCGAGCGCGTCGAGGAACTCACCTCGGCCTACGAACTCGCGAGCCGGCGTCGCCGCCTTGGCGAAGGCGTGCTGCCCATCGTCGCGCAGGACCGCGACCCCCGTCGCATGGGGCCCGCCACGCTCGGAGCGCACGAGGACCTCGGTGAACACGTCCAGCAGCACGTCGCACTCGCGCTTCCCCCGGCGCTTCTCCCCCAGGATCAGGCCTGTTTGCCGGCACATGCGCTCGCCTCCGCGGTGTGGTTGGCGCCGGCCTGGGGCCCCTCGGACACCAGATCGTCGGCCATGAACTCGATGCGGGCGTGGCGAGCCAGGCGGGTGAGGAACTCGACGGCGGCCGCCTCCGGGTCGCCCGGCAGCGGGATGCGGGCCTCGCCCTGGACGTGAGCCAGAACGCGGTCCATGTAGGCGGCCATCGGCATCTCGGCGGTGAACGGGGTCTGCTGGTGCATGGCTTCGACGAGCCCCGCGGGGCCCTCGGCCTCCAGCACCGGGCCGGTGCCCGGGATGGGTTTTCCCTCGGTGGTTTCGGGGTGGATGCGGATGCGCATGGGGTGGTCTCCTTTGTGGTGTTCGCCTCAGAACTCGCAGTAGGACTTCACGTTGTGCCACTGGCCGGGCTTGAGCCGGCGGCAGCGGCCGTGGCTCATCTCGACGACCTCCTGCCCGGGCCGGACCTGCTCCTCCATGCCGATCAGCCGGTGCAGGCGCGTGATCTCGCGCCGGATGGCCGGCACCCGGCTGAAGTCCGTCCCGTCCACGTCCTGCAGGGCGTCGAGGTAGTCGTACCCGTCGGGCCAGTCGGCCGGATCGCGCTCGATGTCCTCGACGCGGTAGCGCAGCTCCTCGGCCAGTTCGCCCCTGGCCCGGGTGCGGATGATCTCGCTCGCCTCTGCCGGTGTCATGGTCCTCGCCTTCCTGCCGGATGGCCCGCCGGCCCGGGGTTGGGTTGGTCTCACTCGAAGTTCGGGTCGGCGCTGTTGCGCAGGTCCTGGGCGATGGTCTCCAGGACCTCGGCCATGCGGACGATCTCGTGCCGCTCGTCGGTGGGGTCGGCGGCAGCCTGCGGGTTACGGAGCCACGCGACCAGGTCCAGGAGCTTGTCCTGGGTCCGGGCGCGGATTGCCTGCATACACTTGGGGCCCATGAGCGGTCTCCGGTCGGGGGTGCGTGTTGCGGGCGCCAGGGCGGCCAGCTCCGCCTCCAGGCGCTCGATCTCGACGTCGATGCGGTGCGCGTCGCGTTCGGTCGTGCAGGTGCGGCCTGCCTCCTCGATCCTCGCGATATCGTCTCGGATTCCCGTGGCGTCCATCGGTGGTCTCCCGGTCTGCGCTCGTTACCTGGCGGCGCGGCCTGCCTCGTAGGCCTTCTCGAGCATCTCGCGGAGCGTCCACACGGCCAGGTCGTGGAAGTCCAGGCTGTCGCTCCGGCGCGTCTC
>Ga0172371_10003630_pt1 | contig 23797 bp, 24 predicted proteins | sample Lak12m_FD_114543 | JGI IMG/M metagenome (GOLD analysis project Ga0172371, IMG submission 114543) | Freshwater microbial communities from Kabuno Bay, South-Kivu, Congo - kab_022012_12m | ecosystem: Environmental > Aquatic > Freshwater > Lake | place: Democratic Republic of the Congo: South-Kivu...
ACTACTCATCACAACTATGTCCTTTCCAGCCATAATGCCCCCCTCTCAAAGGGAGAATTACAGCCTTAAACTAGGACATTTCTACTTTGGTAGCTTAGGACATTCTCATTTTGGCGGAACACCGAAAAGGTGGCGACGAGGCAATGGGATCCTCGGCATTTCTATTGCATCGATTGAGCAGATGGGATAAGGTTTCGAGCCGAAAAAGGAAAACCGCTTTCCTCCTTTAAGGAGAAAGGGCGTAGCGAGGCAATCTGGATGAAAAATGTTTTTTGCATCAATCGCGGGCTCGAACCGGGGCAATACCGCCTGGAGGATGTTTATGGGGATATCCGCGCCTACGACATCCTGCAGACGATCTTTGCCGACAGGGACGAAGTCGAAAGGGTCATCGCCGATACCCGGGTGTTTGTCGTGGACAAACCCAGGGAGATGTACGTGGACAACGACGACGGCTCCATCACCATCGGCATGGCGCACCTGCGCTCCGCATCGGATGAGTTTTTATACCTGGATATCATTCACGAGCTGTGTCACGTGAAGCAGCACCTGCAGGGACGGAATCTCTACGACAGAAGCAAGTCCTACGTGGATCGGGAAACGGAAATCGAGGCCTATGAGGTGACCATCCGGGAGGCCCGCCGGATCGGTTTGAGCGAGGAGGCCATCGTGAATTATCTCCACGTGGGGTGGATCACCCCCGAAGAGCATGAGCGACTGGTTCGCCGACTGGGGGTGAAAGGAAAGATCCCGGAGGGGGCCTGACCGTCATCGCCGGCTTCACTTCGCCCTTCCGCGACAGACAGGACAAAGAAGGCGGAGACATGGATGATCCGCCGGATCAGCGGCCGTTTTCCAGATCCAGCATCTGCCTGAGGGAGGGCAACACATAGATCTGGCTGAGATCCTGCCGTTTCAGGGCATCGATGAGGATATGGGTCTTTTCCCTGACCGATGCCTTCTTATGGATGAGCACAAAATCTTTTCCCTGCATCCTGCAGAATCCTCCGGCATGGACAACCCCTTCTATCTTCAGTGGTTCATACCTGACCGTCATTCCGATCCTCTGCGCCAATTCTTCCAGCTGGCCCAACGTCTCGTTGTCGCCCATGGAATCACCTTCCGTGCTAGCCGATCGAATCCCCTTCGTCTTTCTTCAGGTGACTGGTCCTGACGCCGACAAGTCTGATGCTCCTGTTCAAATCGATCCGTTTCAGACAGGCAAAGGCCGCTTTTCTTATCTCCTCTTCTGCGTCCGTGAAATCAGGGATCGTGACGGCCCTGGTCAAGGTTTCAAAATCCCGAAACCGGATCTTGATGGCGATCGTCTTTGCTTTATACCCCTGTTCCGTCATGTCTGCAACCACTTCCCGAGTCAAATCGGCCAGGGTTCGGGCAATGACCTGCCAGTTTTTCACATCCTCCGGAAACGTCCTCTCACGGCTGATCGATTTCGGTTCCCAGTGGGTGATGAGCGGACTGTCATCATGCCCCCGCGAGGCCTCGTAAAGATAACGACCGTATGAATTTCCAAAGTGTTCAATGAGATTTTCAAGAGGCAATCCGGCCAGTTGTCCAATGGTTTCAATGCCGATGCGTTTCAGATGCCCCTCTGTCTTCGGACCCACCCCGTACAGCTTTCGGGTAGGCATCGGCCAGAGCAGGGCTTCGATATCGGCCTCGGTCAGGATAGTCAGGCCGTCGGGCTTGCGCATATCGGAAGCGATTTTTGCCAGGAGTTTGTTGAAAGAAATGCCGATCGAACAGGTGAGGCCGGTAGCGGCCCTGATCCCGGTCTTGATCTTCCCTGCGATCTCTTCATCGGTCTGCGATAGGGAAGACAAGTCCAGATAGGCCTCATCGATGCCGACATCTTCCACGATGGGGCTGATGGTCTTGAGGACCTCCTTGAATTTGATGGAAACCGTTGTATAGGTCTCGTAATCTACCGGGAGAAAAACGGCGTGCGGACAGAGCTTGTAAGCGGTCCGCAGCGGCATACCGGAGTGGACGCCGTACTTTCTGGCCTCATAGTTGGCCGTGCTGACGACCCCGCGTGTCGAGGGATCCCCCCGACCGCCGATGACGACCGATTTTCCTTTAAGCTCGGGTCTTCTTCTCTGCTCGACCGCGGCGAAGAAGGCGTCCATGTCGATATGAAGGATTCTTCTCATCGGGTTCGTTCAGGAGCGGTATGCCGGTGGATATCTCGCCCGAAAGATCTATCCCAGGAAAAAAGACGCAAAGGCAGGAACAAAATAGAGCAGGAAAACGACGAGGACGCCGACACAGACCCCGTCGATCCCGTCACCGCAAAGACACCTCCGCTCCCAGTCGGTCGATTCGATGAACCGGCGAAAACGCCGGAGCAGGTGACGCCGGGAGGCGATCCTGCATTGCACCTGCCTGGATTGTCTGATTGCCCTTGAAGAATCCCATTTCACGGGGACGGTTGCAAACATCTTCATTTTCTCTCCTTTACCTATGGTATCGGCAGAAAGCCTTTCACCCTTGAGCCCGCTACCTGCGGTACTTGCGAATCACGGCGGTGACGACCCCTCCCAGCCGAAGCTCCGTCCGGGGCTTGATAAGGGGGTATTTGGGGTTTGCCGCCTCCAGGACCACCTGTTTTCCCTGTCTCCGGAAATATTTCATGGTCCACTGACCATCCACTTCGGCAATCACGACATCGCCGTTTTTCGGCTGTATTTCCTTTTCCACAATGACCAGGTCGCCCTCCAGGATCCCTTCGCCGATCATCGAATCCCCGTTGACCTGCAATAGGAACGACGCATCGGGTCTGGTGATCAGATACTCATCCATCGACACGATGTCGCACCGGGACTCTTCCTCTGGTGAAGGGAGACCCGCCTGAACGGAACCGACCCTGGGGATCGCAAATGCCCTTTGCGCAAAGGACAGCCTGCCCTTTGCGTCTTTCTCAAGGATTCCTGCATCGATCAGCTTGTGAATCCAGAAATTGACGACGCTTTTCGACCGAACGCCGAGAATGCCGATCATCTCGGCGTATGACGGCATCCGGCGGTTGGCCCGAAAGAAGGCGACAAGGAGCTTCTGTACTGATTGGATGGTACGTTTTTCTTTCATGGCTCCCTTATATAGAACATTCGTTCTATTTGTCAAGGGGAAAATTAGCTATTCGGAGCTTTTTCCTTGACAGGTCATTTGTGTATTGGTAAATTGTTAACAAAATGACCAACAATTGATTCACCATGAAATCATGCCGCAAGCAGCATCAAACGCTTGGAGAAAGGGAGTAGATCCGTGGGAAGACAAATGGAACTGATGCAAGGCAATCAGGCCATCGCAGAGGGGGCGTTTTACGCCGGCGCACGGTTTTACGCCGGATATCCGATCACCCCCTCTTCGGAGATCGCGGAGGAATGTTCCAGAAAGCTGCCGCTGTTGGGCGGCATCTATATGCAAATGGAGGATGAGATCGCCAGCATGGCGGCGATTGTCGGGGCCTCCCTGGCTGGAGCCAAGTCCTTTACCGCGACAAGCGGTCCGGGATTTTCTCTCATGCAGGAGAATCTGGGACTGGCCGTCATGGGCGAGGTTCCCTGCGTGGTGATCGACGTCCAGCGGCGCGGACCCAGCACCGGCCTGTCCACAAAGCCGGCCCAGGGGGACATCATGCAGCTCCGCTGGGGGAGGCATGGGGACCAGGTGGTGATCGCTCTGTGTCCCGCGACGGTCAGCGAGTGTTTCCATCTGACGGTGACGGCCTTTAACTTTGCGGAAAAATTCCGCGTCCCCGTGATCCTCTCTCCCGACGAGATCGTCGGGCACATGCGCGAGACGTTTCGCGTCCCCGATCCCGGGGCTGTGACGGTGATCGACCGCAAGAAACCCACGGGCCCGCCGGAAAGCTACAGACCCTTCGCGGCGGATCAGGACGGCATCGCGCCGTTGGCAGCCTACGGGGGGGACTATGTCTTCCACGTCTCCAGTTCGATGCATGGACCCGAAGGGTGCAGCAACAACGATCCGGCCAACGCCGCATGGCGGATCGAGCAGTTGCACCGGAAGATAGAAATGCACCGGGATGAGATCGTGATCACCAAGACTTTCGACACCGGCGACGCGGACGTCCTTTTCGTTGCCTTCGGGGCGACGACCCGCGCCAGCCGCGCGGCGGCGCTGGAACTCCGGAAACAGCGGATCAAGGCGGGCGTCCTCCAGCTGATCACCCTCTGGCCGTTCGCCGACAGGGAAGTGGCGGCGCTCGGCGGCAGGGCCAGGACAGTGATCGTTCCGGAGATGAACTACAGCGGCCAGGTGGCCGGAGAGGTGCAGCGGGTCCTGGGGTCCGGGGCGGATATCCGGAGGGTCAACAGCTACAACGGGCAGATCATCACGCCTCAGGATATCCTGAAGGTGACCCGGTAAAAGACCGCTTTGAGATCGTTGAGGAGAGATACAGTGTCGCACGCAACAGGGATACAATATCTGAAGGATGGCACCCTGCCGCACATGTGGTGTCCGGGCTGCGGCATCGGCGTGATGCTCGGCGCACTGCTCCGGGCCTTTGAGGAGCTGGCGTACGAGCCCAAAGACACGGTGGTCGTGACGGGAATCGGCTGCACGGGAAAGTCGGATGACTATCTGGTGACGAACGCCCTGCACACGACCCACGGGCGGGCTCTGCCCTTTGCAACGGGGATCAAAGCCTTCAACCCGAAGCTGCATGTGGTGGTCCTGATGGGAGACGGCGACAGCGTCAACATCGGCGGAAACCATTTCCTGCACGCCGCCCGACGGAACATGGACCTGACGGCGATTGTCATCAACAACTTCAATTTCGGCATGACGGGCGGCCAGTTTTCAGGGACCACCCCGAGCGGGGCGTTCAGTCAGACAAGCGTTTACGGAAATCCGGAGCGGGGGCTCAACATCAGCGCCCTGGCGGACGTTGCCGGCGCCAATTACGTGGCCAGGGAGACCCCTTATCACGGCTGGGAGCTCAAGGAACGCATCAAGGAGGCCTTGAGCAAGAAGGGATTTTCACTCGTGGAGGTCATCAGCCCCTGCCCCACTCACTTCGGGAAGAACAACCAGATGAAGGAGACCCGGGACATGCTCCACTGGCTTCAGGAAAAAGGTCTCCCTGTCGATGCGTATGAACGGCTGAGCCCCTCCGAACGGGAGGGCTGTTTCGCGGTGGGAAAGCTGGTGGACCGGGACGCCCCGGACTTCAACACGAGCTATGAGGAGATGAGGCGCCGGGCAATCGGCGGCTGAAGGGGGAATGGGGATGGTGATGAAGGACAGTCATCGGTATGAAACCATCCTGGCCGGGTCCGGCGGCCAGGGGCTGGTGCTGGCCGGGATCATGCTCGGCGAGGCGGCCATGCTGGAAGGCAGGATCGTGGTCCAGACGCAGTCCTACGAGGCGGCCAGCCGCGGCGGTTTCTCCATGGCGGAGGTGATCATCGACACCCAGGAGATCGTCTACCAGCAGGTTCAGGAGCCGGATATCATCCTGGCCCTGACGGAAGAAAGCATGGTCAAGTACGCACCCTTGGCGGAGGAGGGGCTTCCCCTTTTCTACGATACGACACTGGTCAAAGCCAGGGCGGGAACAACGCTGTTCGGCTATCCCTTTACGCAGATGGCCACCAATCTGGGAAACACGGCCTCCGTTAACATCCTTTCGCTGGGGGCGATCATTGCCCGGGTCCCCATGATCAGGGCGGAGAGCCTGGTCCAGGTGATCCGCCGGCGTTTCAAGGGGAAAGCCGTGGAAATGAACATCAACGCACTGGAGAAGGGCGCGGAACTGGTCCGGTAAACGCGCATCGCGTCATTGCTGTTGAAGAGGTAAGCGGAGAGTAAGAAAGGAGAGTCGACGTGGGAGCCATTCAGAACGGGAAGAGCTCGAAAGCCCCGTGTCAGGAAGCCTGCCCGGCGGGGATCGATGTCCCCCGGTATGTCAGGCATATACGAAAGGGAGAATTTAACGAGGCGCTGGCCGTGATCCGGGAGCGGATACCGTTCCCCTTTATCTGCGGCTATGCCTGTGTCCATCCCTGCGAGACGAAATGCGCCAGGACGCAGTTTGATGAAGCCGTCGCCATCCGGATGCTCAAGCGGGTCGCCGCGGAGAGGGGACAGTGGAGCCCGGTGCAAGGGCTCCGGCGACCGGCCACGGGGAAGAAGGTGGCCGTTATCGGTTCGGGCCCCTGCGGCCTGACCGCTGCCTTCTACCTCAATGCCCAGGGGCACAGGGTCATCGTCTACGAGGCGCTTCCCCTGGCGGGAGGGATGCTGCGCTACGGGATCCCGGAGTACCGCCTGCCCGAGGAGATCGTGGAGAGGGAGATCGCGCTGATCCGGGAGGGCGGTGTGGAGATCGTAACAGGAAGGCCCGTGTCCTCGGCGGAATCGCTGCGCGAGAAGGGATTCGACGCCGTTCTGGTCGCCACAGGGGCCTGGAAGCCGGCCAGGATGGGGATCCCTGGAGAGGACACTCCCAGGATCATCGACGGCCTTTCCTTCCTGAGGCAGGTGAACGAAGGGCGGCCGCCGGCGATCGGCCGAAAGGTCATCGTCGTCGGGGGCGGCAATACCGCCGTCGATGCGGCGAGGTCGGCCGTCCGCCTGGGGGCGGAAGTCACGCAGCTCTACCGGCGAAGCCGGGCACAGATGCCGGCAAGCTCCGAGGAGATCCGCGAGGCCCTGGAGGAAGGGGTCTGCATCGAATATCTGACGGCACCGGTCAGGATCGAAGCGGATCGCGTCACCTGCATCCTGATGAAACTCGGGGATGCCGATGCCGCAGGACGCCGGACGCCGATCCCCCTGGCAGGCAGCGAATATTCCCTGGCATTCAATACCCTGATCATGGCGATCGGTCAATCGGCAGACGCCGCGGCCGTCGATCTGGAGGAGGAAAAGGGTGGAATCCTTCTCGTGGACCCGGGAAGCTTTGCCACGCCCAAACAGGGAATCTTTGCGGGGGGGGATGCGGTCACGGGACCTTCGACCATCATCGAGTCCATTGCGCAGGGACGGCATGCCTGCGTGTCCATAGACCGATTTCTGGGCGGAACGGGGATCATCATGGAGTCCCTTCCAGAGCAAACGGATGCGATTCCGCCGGAAACCGCACCACGGGGAGCAAAACGTCCGGATACAAGGACCATCGCCCTGAAGAAGCGCCGCACCACCTTCGAATCCTTCGAGAAGGCCTACGGGGGAAAAACGGCAGAGGCGGAGGCCGCCCGCTGCCTGTCCTGCGATCTGCGCGATTTCGAGGTGGCGGTCAATGGCCTGATCTGCAAGGATTGCGGCTACTGCAGGGAGGTTTGCAGCCTGGAAATTTTCGAACAATCCGGCGACTTCAATCCGTCCGGTTACAAGCCGGCCGTAGCTGCCCATGCGGACCTCTGCATCGGCTGCCTGAGATGCCTGTATATCTGCCCCGATTTCGCCATCACGATCCGCGAGAAGAATGCGGAGGCGTGACACAGCCGATAAGAACGTTGTCCATTGGGCAAAGAGGCCCGTCAGGGGCCGGTTGCCCGAATAAAAATGTCAGGAGGAAGATATGGGATTGATGACAAAAGCACAGTACATCGAGTCGCTCCGAAAGTTAAGGCCGACCGCATATATGTTCGGAAAAAAGATCGAGAAGATCGTTGACAATCCCAGGATCCGGGCGGGCATCGAGGCCACGGGCGCCACATACGAGCTGGCTGAAGATCCGGCGTATCAGGACCTGATCGTGACCCGGAGCAGGCTGATCGACGAGCCGATCAATCGTTTCAACAATCCCCCCGCTTCCATCGATGACCTGGTCGCACGGGTCAAGATCAACCGGCTGATGGGTCAGCGTGTCGGCACCTGTTTTCAGCGCTGCACAGGCCAAGACTGCCTGGTCGCCCTCTCCGTGACGACCTATGACGTCGATCGGAAATACGGCACGGAATACAATAGACGGTTCATCGATTTTCTCAAGTATATGCAACGAAACGACTTTGTGGGAAACGCCGGCGTGACCGACGTCAAAGGGGACCGGAATCTCGGCCCCAAGGACCAGACCGACAAGGATGTCTATCTCCGGATCGTAGAAAGGCGGAAGGAGGGCATTGTCGTTCGCGGCGCAAAATGCCACCAGACGGGATCGTTGTCGGCCCATGAGATCATCGTCCTGCCCACCCGCGCCCTGCGCAAAGGGGAAGAGGAATTCGCCGTTGCCTTCGCCGTCCCTACCGATACGAAAGGAGTGATTCACGTCGTCGGCCGTTCGAGCCTCGATACCCGCGAGCAGGACGGTTGCGATTGCGGCAATCTCCGTTATTCAAAATACGCTCCGACGGTCATCTTCGACGACGTGTTGGTCCCGTGGGACAGGGTCTTCCTCTGCGGCGAGTGGGAATTTGCCGCCGACCTGGTCGTCTATTTCTCGGCGTTCCATCGCCAGAGCCACGGAGGGTGCAAGGCGGGCAAGATCGACTGCATGATCGGGGCGGCGCTGGCGATGATGGCATACAATGGTACGGACAAAGTGAGCCACCACAAGGAAAAGGTGACGGACATGATCCACCGCGCCGAAACCCTGTACGGTTGCAGTCTCGCCGCCTCCTACGAGGGGAAGAAGATGCCGTCCGGGACCTACTTCATCGACCCGGTTCTGGCCAATGCCTCCAAGATCCATGAAGGGAAGGAGATGGCCGAGGCGACCCGCCTGATGATCGACGTGGCCGGCGGTTTCGTATCGGACCTCCCGTCCGACAGGGACTTTGACAATGCCGAGATCGGCCCCCTGCTGAAAAAATACCTCAAGGGGAATGCCCAAGTACCGGTTGAAAACCGGATCAAGATGTTCCGTCTGATCGAAAAGATGGCCATGGAGAGCGCCGACACCATTTCCGACATCCACGGCGGCGGATCGCCGGCGGCGCATCGGCTTACGATCTTCAGGGAGGCCAATACCGAGGCCAAGGTCAAGGCGGCCAAACGGCTGGCAGGGATCGAGGAATAAACACCGGTGGCAAAGGCGGCGTCCGAGGAAGTCAGGGGCGGATGTTTGAACACACTGGCGCCGCCGAAGTTTCCTGCGGGGCACCGGTCCTATCCTCCAGGTAATCGGCCAAGGCTTCCACACACAGATCAGGGCCGGCCAGAACAGGGACCTTGAGAGATTCGCTCAATTCCGGAACCAGATGGGCCATGGATGCCTGAGCAAGGACGACGACATCGCTCTGGCGGCTCAACTCTGTCGCGGCCTGCTTGACGATCTCGTCGTGCCGTATCCTGTCCCCGGCCATGATCGCATCGAAGGCGGCCGATTCCAAGCGGGCCTGCACACGGACGCTTCTGCCCAGACCGGCAGCGTGCTGCCTGATCAGGTTCTGGCTGGGCAAAAACGTCGTTTTTGCGGTGCAGACCACGCCGATCCTTTCCCCCAGCTGGACGGCCCGTACGGCCATCGGATCGTCGATCTTGATGATCGGCACGTCGATCAGCGGCCTGACCAGATCCACGGCCGGCGAGGTCGATGAGCAGGTAAAGAGGATCAGACCCGCCCCGGCGTCGCGGGCGAGCCCTGCCTGAACGGCTATCCGCCGGACCAGCCCCGGCGTCATCACCCCTCCCGATCTCATCAGCTCCGGCAGGAGACTCTCGTCCACCACGTGGAAGCTGTCCAGGTCGGGATAACGCGCCGCGATCTTCTTCTTGAACACGTCCGCCAGAAAAAGGACGGTATGCAGCAAAGCCAGACGTTTCATTCCCTTCGCACTCCTTGTCGATAAGGACGGATGCCGGGAGAGGGAAAAACCCGCCCCCGGCACCGTGACGGACAACGCTTACAGTCGGGGGCGCCGCAGCAGCTCCCCGTAGCCTTCGATCGGCTCGCCGATGCCCAGGAGCCTCATGAGATGCCAGGCGGTCGCCTGGTTGGCCGTCACCACGGGCTTGCCTGTATCCTGCTCGATCTGTTCGATCACGTCGCTGCAGCGGAAGTTGGTGCAGCCTACAAAGATGCCGTCGGCCTTGGGATCGAACACCTCCATGGCCGCCTTGTACGCCTGCGAGGGTTTGGTGGCCCCCATCTCGTAAAGGTCCTCGATCCCCAGGCCGTTGACCTTGAGAACCTCGAAGCCGGAATTCGTATAGAAGGCCCGGAACCGCTCGTTGAGTTCGTCGATATACGGGCCGGTGATGACGATCTTCTTGAAACCCATGAAATGCATCGCCTCCTCCACCGCGGTCGCCGTCGTCGTGGCGGGAAAACCCTTGGACGGGACCAGCCGGCCTTTGACATAGCGGGTGCTGGGGCTCGTGGCGGTCGCATCCTCCATCATCTTCACCTCTTTTTTATCCCAGCCGGGACCGCCGACGAGCGAACCTGCCGTGCAGGCGAAGGCAATCGCCGAACGGTTCCCGAGCAGGGGCGAACAGAGGCCTTCGGCCAAAAGGCCGGCCGCGTTGCCCAGAGGACCGCTCAGTTTGGAGCACTCCTCGATATTGACCACCGGATCCATGTGGATGCGCGTCTCCCGCATCTGGACGTAATCCGGCAGCATCCGCCTGATCTCCGGGGTCGGGTTCAGGTTGGGTCCAACCACGATCAATCCAACCCTGGCGCGATAACCATAAGGGACTTCGTACGAATCCATCTTCTTCATCATAATCTCTCCTCCATTCTCATTTTGAATATTTGTATCCGAGCCTTCTCCATCGTCCGTGCCGCCATGTCACGCAGCGATACGGGAAGCCGGGTCGTTCTCACTAAAACTTATATCCAAACAGCATCGGCAGCCACATCGCTATACCGGGGAATAAGGCCAATAGCAAGACCAGGCAAAACATCAACGCCAGAAAAGGCCAGAGGTCCTTCGCCGCTTCTTCAATCGTGCAGCGGGCGAGCGGTGCGGTGATGAACAGCCCCAGCGCCACCGGGGGCGTGATCAGGGCGATCTGGACGGTGATGACGATGATCAGCCCGAACACATGCGGCTCCACGCCGTAACTGACGGCGATGGGAGCCAGGACCGGGATGAGCATGATCATGGTGGCCACCGCCTCCAGAACGAATCCCAGCAGGATCAAAAAGACGACCGTGAACAGGATGAAGACGAAGGCGGAATGGGTGTACATCTGGAAGAGCGCCCCCACCTTCTGCGGCACCTGGTGGCTCACGAGGATGAAAGCGACGACCTTGGCCGTTCCCAGGAGCAGGAACACGACCGCGCTCATCCTCATGCTCGCGACGAAACACTCGCCGATCGATTTGAGCGTGAGCTTCCGGGTCAGGAACAGCCCCACGAGAATCGCATAGAACAGCGCCACCGCCCCCGCCTCGGTGGCGGTGAAAAAACCTCCTATGATCCCGCCCAGGATGATGATCGGGACCATGAGGCCGGGGATCGCCTTCACGAAGCTCTTCCCCACATTGACGATGCTGAAGTGACGGTCCGACGTGATCGGGAATTTCCGGTAGAAGGACATGACATAGACGAGGGTCATCATCCCCAGGCCGATTATGACCCCGGGCACGGCCCCCATCAGGAACATCTTGCCGACGGAGATCCCCCCTCCGTAGACATTGGCAAAGATCAGCATGGCCACGCTGGGCGGGATGATCGGCCCCATGATCGAGGCGCAGGCGGTCACCATCGCCGCAAAACCGCGCGGGTATCCCTGCCGGACCATCCCGGGGATCAGCATGGACCCGACGGCCGCGCAGTCGGCCACGGCGACGCCCGTCACGCCGGCGAAAAACATGCTGGCCACGATGGTCACGTGGGCCAGCCCCCCCCTAAAATGGCCCACGATGCTGTCCGCCAGGTCGATCAGGCCGGGCAGCACGCCGGCGCGCCCCATCATATCGCCGGCCATGATGAAAAAGGGGATGGCCATCAGGGTGAAGGAGTCGATCCCACCGAACATCATCGTCGGCAGGATGCTGAGCGAATATTCGGACGAGAAAAAAAGAAAGGCAACGCCGGCCATTCCCAGGCAGAAGGCCACAGGCACGCCGATGACGACGGTTGCGATGAAAACAAGTATCAACAGGGTCAGCATTGGTATTTATCGATCCTTTCTTCCTGGAAGTGGGTCGTCTCCACGGCCTTGCCTGCTACGACTTCGCGGATCTTCGGGACCATATACAGGACCATCAGGACGCAACCGATCGGAATCGCAAGGTAGAAATAGAATATAGGAACGTCGAAAGTGATGCACATCTGCGAAAACTGCCGGGGGAGGATCCGGATGCTTTCGATGAACAGGAGCACCAGAAAGATCAAGGAGACCCCGTGGGCGCACAGGGCGAGGATGATCTGATGCCGTGGGCTCAAGTGCTTGACCAGGGCGTTGATCCGGATGTGGGATTTATCACGGACGCCGAGGGAGGCCGCCAGAAAAACCATCCACACCAGCATGTAGCGGGCGAACTCCTCGGTGACGATGAGCGAGGTCTCGAAAAACTTGCGCAGGAAGACCTCAGCGGTGACCATGCCGACGATGGCCACCGACCCCAGGATCAGACCGGCTTCTATCCATTTATCAAGGTAATGCAAAAATTTATCGTACATGATACGATCCTATAGTCCGGGTTTGCCCTGAGCTGCCGGCCCTTTCCGCCATACGGGAATGGGCCGGCAGCGCCCCTGTTACTTATTGAAGGTTATCATCTGGTCGACCAGCTTCTTTCCATCAGGACCGAACCCTTCGATGGCCTCCGGGTAGACCTTCTGGGCCGCCTTCCGGAACGCCGCGATGGTTTCCGCCGGCACCTCGTTAATCTTCAGGCCTTCGGCGACGAGTTTCTTCATGACGACGTCGTTGTCCTTGATGTTCAGTTCCCGCTGCCAGACGGCCGTCTTCTGCGCGGCGGACTGGATGGCCTTCTGCAGGTCGGCGGGCAGTTTTTTCAGAGAGACCTTGCTGACGACCACGACCCCCGGCTCGTTGACATGGGCGGACAGGGAGTAAAACTTCTGAACCTCGTGCAATTTTCCCGTGTACACCATGGAAGGCGGGTTTTCCTGGGCATCTACGACGCCCGACTGCAGCGCCTGGTAGAGTTCCGTCCAGCCCATCGGCGTGGGCACCGCCCCCAGCTCCTTGAAGAAGGCCACATGGACCTTGGCCGGTAGACAGCGGATCTTGAGGCCCTTCAGGTCGTCGGGTTTCATGATCGGGCGGCGTTTGTTGGTGATGTGACGGAAGCCGTTGTCCCACCACGCGGAAATTGCCAGCCCCTGTTTTTCCAGGGCCTTGTCCATGGCGGCGCCGAAGGGGCCGTCCAGGGCCTTGAACATCGTCGCCGTATCCTTCCACAGGTACGGCAACACCGTGATCCCCATTTCCGGTGTGTAAGCGGTGACGTGACCGGTGCCGGCCACCACGAAGTCCACCGTACCCACCCTGGCCATCTCCAGGGTCTCGCGGATCTGGCCCAGGGTTCCCGCATGATGCGCCTGGACAAGGACCCGTCCCTTGGTGGCCTCCGTCACCAGCTCGGAAAATTTTTCAGCGGCCTTTCCCCAGGAATGCTCCTTGGATACGGGGTTGGCGAATTTCATCGTGAACTCCGCGGCGCCGGCCGTGAAGGCAAACGCCAGGATCAGACTCGTAACCACTGCCAGAACCAATTTCCCTCGTTTCATGTCCATCCCTCCTGTTTCTGTTAAAAAGATTGTAACCCTGTTGATCCGAACAAAACGCTCCGCGCTGAACCCGTTGACGCTTCCCTCTGTTCTGCTGCCTTCATGCCCGCTTGGGTCCCGCCTGTCGAGACGGGCTGGCAACCGTCTGCTCCGGTCCGTCGGGATAAAGGCTGATCTTGACTTCCCACCGAAATGGAGACAGGAAGTTGACACCGCCCGCATCCATGATGAAAGGGGTATCATGACCCGGGATGAGGATTGAAAAATCGTTGAGAATGTTTTTTATGCTCGATGCCGCCGCGTCACCGGCCAGCGCCATCCCGGCCTTGCCGGTCACCGCCTCCCAGGCGTTCTTGATCACATCGCCGCAAACGGCGACGCTTCGCGGATCGTCGCAGAACATGGCCATAGAGCCAGGCGTGTGCCCCGGCAGCACCTTCAGCCGTTTCGTCGGAGAGATCTGGAGATCGTCATCCACGACGCGGACCTCCCGTTTGACCAGCAGGGCAGGCCAGAAATCCGGAATGGAAAAATCCTGTTTTTCCCCGGCTGAGACCTGCTGCGCGTAATCCAGCTCGGCGCGGGAGAGGTAGACCCGGGCATTCTGAAAGAGAGGGAGGTTCAGGCAGTGATCGAAATGGAGGTGCGACAGAATGACATGCCGGATGTCGCCGGGGCGGATATCCGAGGCTTGCAGGGCGGACAACAAAAGATGACGGTCGCTGTGATGGCCCGTGTCGAACAGGGCCCAGCCGTCCTCGAGCGGGAAGAGGGCCACAGTGCAATACCCCAGCCATCCGCGGTCGGTCACGGCCGGCACGCCGGAAAGCAGGATCCGCAGGTCCCCCACGTCCCGTTCTCCCCTGCCCATGGCCGGTGCGATCTTCTTCATGGTCTCCCCGTCCCTTTCAGGGTCGCCCGCGACGAGAGCGTTCGTCCCGGGACACCTTCCCGATGTTCATGGCGGCGTCGAGGCCTTCCTGAATCGCCTCGACGATCGACCGGGCCTGGCGGGCGTCCCCGATGACCTGCACATTGACCCCTTCGCTGAAGTCCGGCGACGGAATCGGATTGCAGCGGTAACCCGCGGCCACCACCACCGCCTCGCAGGGACCCAGCGTATACTCCCTGCCGCCCGTCTCCACCTGGAGGGAGCCGTTCCGGACGGCGATCACCCGGGTCTTTGTGAGGAGGTTGACTCCGGCCTTCACCAGACGATCCAGCAGCAGCTTCAGGCGAATCGGCCCGAGCCCCGCCCCCACCTGGTCGAGCATCTCCACGACCGTCACCTCGGCGCCGCGCTCGGCGAGGTATTCGGCGGTCTCCAGACCGACCAGGCCCCCGCCGACGACCAGGTAACGCCCGGGGTGGATCCGGTCGTTTTGCAGGATGCTCTCGGCGGCGACCACCCGGCTGTCGTTCATGCATAAACATTCCGGAGCCCAGGGAAGCGAACCCGTGGCCACGACCACCTCGTCCGGTTCACACTCCGCCAGCACCTCGGAGGTGAAAGTCCGTCCGAATTCCACGGCGACCCCTGCCGAACGGGCCCGTTCTCCCAGATAGCGCACCAGGTCGGCGATGGGTTCCTTGAACGGAGGCCGCCTGGCGATGTTCAACATCCCGCCCAATTGCGTTCTGCCGTCGATCAAGCGGACCCGGGCGCCCCGCAGCGCCGCGGCTGTTGCGGCGGTCAGACCGGCCGGCCCGCCTCCCACAACCAGAACCCGAACCGCCTCCGGCAACGGTTCCGGCTGAAGGAGATCGCGGCCGATGAAGGGATTGACGGTGCAGCGCAGGGCCTGTCCCTGATGGAGGCAGGTCAAGCAGTAATTGCAGGCCAGGCACGGCCGGATCTCACTCTCCCTTCGCTGCTCGATCTTGACGGCAAACTCCGGATCCGCGATGAAGGCGCGGGCCGCAGCGGCCATGGCGACATGGCCGCCCTCCACCGCCTCCCGGAACACATCGGGACGGTCGAGGCGCCCGACGCCGATCACCGGAATCGCGACCGTCTGCTGCAGGGCTTGGCCGTAAACCAGCAGGCGTCCCCGCGGGACGTCCGACGGCGGGGACATCCGGAACTGGGTGACTCCGATCCCGGCCGACGCGCTGAGGTAATCCACTCCTATCTCCTCCAGACGGCGGCCGATCTCCAGGGTTTCGTCGAGACCCAGACCGCCCTCCACGAAGTCGGCCATGCTCAGGCGGACACCGACCAGGATCTCCCCACCAGCCGCCGAGAGTACTTCTTCCGTTGTTTCACTCAGCAGGCGAAGCCGGTTCTCGAGACTCCCGCCGTATTCGTCGGTTCGGCGGTTGAAATAGGGCGAGAGGAAATAATTGAGCCAGTAGTCGTGGCAGGCATGGAGCTCCACCGCGTCGAAGCCCGCCTGACGGGCGCGGACGGCGGCCCGGGTAAAGGCTCGCCGGTAGGAGCGGATCTGCTTCAGGGTAAAGGTTTCCGGAGGCCGGCCCACGCTTTTGAAACTCAGCTGGATCCCCAGCCGGGCATTCTGCCGGACGGCGGAAGTCAGGCCGGTCAACCCGGGAATCCGTTCATCCCGGTCGATCCCGAGCTGACGCCCGAATCCCCTGCCGTCAGTGTGGACGAACGTGGCGCCCAGAACGATGTACCCGACGCCGCCTCTGGCGCGGGCGGCGTAGAAATCTCCAAAGGCCTGCGTGACGGACCCGTCTTCACCGGCGCAGTTGAGCACCATCGGCGCCATGACGGCGCGGTTCTTGAAATGGACTCTTTTGATGTCAAAGGATGAAAATAGATTCATCATCGTCATCTCTGTTGAAACAGGTCCTTCCCATACTACCTCTGCACAAAAGGCCGCCGGGTGCGCGGATTCACTTCAAGAGGGCGTTTTCCGCCTTCAGGCGGAGCAGGTAAGCCTCCTTGCCGTGGCTGATATGCCTTTCCGACAACTCGTTGAGGGCCTCGACGTCCCGGGCCTCAATGGCGTCAACGATCAACTGATGCTCACCCATGACCTGTCGAAGAGTTCCCGGTGAGGACCAGGCGGAATAGCGGATGATATGGCAGCGGTTGCGGAGATCGTTGATCATCCGGCGCAGCGTCTTGTTCCGTGACATCTGGAAAATATAATCGTGAAAGTTGGTATCCGCCGCGACCATGGCCACAAAGTCATCGTCTTGAAAGGCATCCTCGATCTTCTTGACCATCTTCCGTAGAACCTTGATATCAACGGTCGTCGTGTTTTTCGTGGACAGTCGCAGGGCAACCTGCTCGAGCGCCGCACGGATCACGAAGAGTTCTTCCACCTCCTGCTGGCCGAGCTCGCTGACAACCACCCCCCGGAAGGGAGTGACGGTCACCATCCCCTTGGTTTCCAGGACCTTGAAGGCATCCCGCACCGTGTAGCGGCTCACCCCGAACATCTCGGACAGGGCCGCCTCGATCAGCCTTTCCCGCGGCTTGAACTTGCCGGTCAGAATCATGTTCTCGATGCGGGAGACGAAGGATTGAAAATCCATCTTGCCTTTTTTGGGCGTTGTCTTTTTTCCCTTGGCAGCCATACCCTTACCTCACCATGATGCCGTTCACGTGGCGGAACCAGAGCGGCCGGCCGATGCAGCCGGCCGAGGCTCCCCTCCAGGGAGGAGCCCCGACCGGAAAAGGACGATCCGTCCCTTCTCCCGGTTATTTCGGGAACCGGCAGGCCTGGAGCACCTCCTCGATCTCGGAGTCCGTCAGCTTGACATAGGGAGCGTCCATGACCTCGGCCAGCATATCCGACGACCAGACGTCGTAACCGGGATTCGCTTCGAAGATCCACGTTTCCCAGGCCGGCTCGATCGTGACGTCAGGCGTGAATTTCCAGCCGATGTCGAACACCACTTCGGGAGACTGGCTCATGAAGACCAGCTTGTTGCGGTATCTGCCGTCGACCAGGTAGACGTTGGGACAGGTATAGAAGATCTTGATCCCCTCGCGCTTGAGGGAGGCCTCGGCATACTTCTGGATAAAGTCGGGATGGACGCTGGAATGGACGTTGATGTGCAGGTGGTTGGTCGTGGGCAGAACGGGGAGTTTCAGACCGTTGAGCCAGTGTTCGGATCTGAAATACTCTTCCAGCGCTTTCTCTTCGGCCGGTCCCACCTTCCGGAAATTGAACTGGTCATAAAAACGATTGATGTACCAGCGGTTCCAGATCAGAAGGTTGCACCCGGACTCGCCGCCGTCGAGGGCGCGCAGTCCCACGTCCTTGTTGAAAAACCACTGGTAATCGAAATGAGGCTTCCCCTTGGCCTCGACGCCGTGGAGGCTGCCCATGCCTCTCTTGGGGGCCATGTGATCGATCTTCCGGGCAGAAGGCCAACCCATGCGCTTGAAGTACTCCGTCATGATCTTCTCCAGGGAGTCCGGATGGACGGACATCTCGGCGTAGGCGTGGATATGGGTGCCCCACGGATCCGGATCCTGAAGGGATGCGCACAGACGGCGCCAGTGGTCGGAATCGACGAAATACTCCTTCACCTGATTGACCAAATCTTTTCTTTCCATACTCTATTTTCCTCCTGACATGTATGCTGAAATGTAAGCCGTCACTGCGGCGGTTGAACCGCTATTTCTTATCGTACGATCCCGGCCGGACCGGGGGGCTGAAGACGCTGATGAGGACCAGCGGGTCATTGCCCAGCGTCTTGACGCCGTGGGCGACCCCCGGTTCCGTGAACACGGTCACCCCCGGTTCGAGGGGGTGCACCCTGTCCCCCACTTTTGTCTCTCCTCGGCCCGAGATCACGTAGATGATCTCCTCTTCATTGGCATGGACATGGGTGCCCGGATCGCTGCCGGGCGGAAAGGCGACTACCCCAAAGATCATGTTCCGGCAGCCGCTCGTCTCCGGATCGATCAACTTCTTCCAGTTACGGCCCGGCAGATCGAGCCCCTTCACTTCCCTTTCATGAACGTAATGCATTTTCATCTCCTTGTCGATCTATTCATCGGTACAGTGCCGGTCGTCCTTATTTCTTCCGCCAGCCGCCTCAGTGGATCAGCCCCGGCACAAACAGGGTGATCTGGGGGAAGAGGATGACCAAAATCAGGATGATGACCATGGTCACCAGGATCGGGACCTCCCTGACGGCGATCTTTTCCACCGGCACCTTGGAAACGGTGGACGCCACGAACAGGGAGTACCCGACCGGAGGCGTCAGCAGGCCGATGGACATGTTGATGACAAACAGCAGGCCCAAGTGGAGCTGACTGATCCCCGCGGCGTCGGCCATAGGAACCAGCACGGGGACGAGGATGATCGTGGCCACGAGGATGTCCAGGATGCATCCCAAAAAGAGCAGGAACACATTCAGAATCAGCAGGATGACCAGCCTGTTGTCCGAGATGCTCAGGATGAACCTCTTGATCATCTCCGGGACGCCCTCGCTGATGCAGATGTAGGAGAAGACCGAACCGATCGCCATGATGACGACCAGCTTCGCCGTGGCCTTGGCCGACTTCAGCAGGATCCGGGGCATGTCGCTCCACCGGAGCTCCTTATAGACGAGGATGGCCACGATGAGGCAATAGACGGCCCCCATCATCGACGCCTCCGTGGGCGTGAAGATGCCCGAGACAATGCCGCCGACGATGACAACCGGCGTCAGGATCGCCAGAAAGGACCGTTTGAAGGTCACTACGACCCTCTGCCCGGAGAATCGGGCGTTGGTCCGGCCGTAACCGTGCTTCTTGGAAGTATAGTAACAGAAGACCATCAGGCTCAGGCCGATCATCACCCCGGGGATGTATCCGGCCAGGAACATATCCAGAAGCGACAGGCCGGAGGTCATGGAGTAGACGATCATCGGGATGGAGGGGGGGATGATGTTCCCCAGGGGACCGGCCGTGGCGACCACCGCCGCGGAGAAGTCCCGGGGGTATTTTTCCTCCTCCATCGGGGCGATCATGGTCGTGGCGATCGCCGCGGTGTCTGCCACGGCCGACCCGGAGATGCCGCCCATGATCATGCCGGCCAGGACCGCCACCATGGAGAGGCCACCCCGGAGATGGCCGATGAGGGCGACGCAGAAGTCCACCGCCCGCTTGGCGATCCCCCCCTGGCACATGATGTCGCCGATCAGGATGAATCCCGGGATGGCCAGAAGGGCGAAGGAGTCCATCCCGATCATCATCTGCTGGGCGATGGCCTCCAGGGGCAGGTCCGCCGCCCAGCAGGCCACGCTGGCCGCAAACCCGAAGCCGAAAAACAGGGGCAGGCCCAGCAGGACGGTGACGATAAACGTCAGGACGATATAGTGGATCATAAGCCGCTTCCCTCCTCCAGGCGTACCGACCGGTATCCATCGCAAAGGGAGCGGATCAGCAGTTCCAGGATATAGACGCCCATCAGAAATCCGCCGGCGGGCACGGAGGCGTAGAGCCACCCCATGGACATCTCCAGCGTCGGCGTGTTCGCCTGGCCGACGATCGGAAGGATTTTGACGCCGTAATAGATCAGCACACCGCAGAAGGCGAGCATCACCAGCCGCAGCAGGTTGATCCAGAGGAAGCGGACCTTCAGAGGGAGCCAGTTCACGATGAAGTCGATCTTGATGTGGCTTTTCTCCCGGGTCACCAGGGCCGCGCCGAACATGACCATCCACAGGAACATGAACCGGCTCACCTCGATGGACCAGGCGGGCGGCATGTGAAAGACGTAGCGCATCACCACTGCATAGAAGAGGACCAGAACGATGGCGCCCACGAAAACAGTGCAGATCAGCTCCAGTGTCTTTTCGACGAGGGTCAGGACTCTATCCACAGACATGGGAATCCTCCGTTCCCGGAGCGGTTTTCAAACCGCCCCGGGCGGTTATTGGGGGCCTATTTCTTCCGGTTCTTCTCGATGAAGGCCATGGACTCGTCCATGAATCCCTTGCCGATCTTGTCCACGAATTGGGCATAAACCGGCCGGGTCCTCTGGCGGAACGTCTCGAAGGTTTCCTTAGGGATGGTATTGACCTTCACGCCCTTCTTTTCCAGGAGCGGGGCGCTCGCTTCATCGACCGCGGCCTGCTCCATCCTGGCCCAGCGCAGGGCCTCCGCAGCCGATTCCTTGATCAGCTTCTGCTCCTGCGGGGTGAACTTGTCGAAGAGCTTCTTGCTCATGATCAGGGGGGCGGTTTCATAGTAATGCTTGGTCTGGGTGGCGTATTTGGAGATGTCGTAGAGCTTCAGGGCGTACCCCAGGCCGTAGGTGGTGGAGATGCCGTCTACGGTCCCCTGGCGAAGGCCCAGGAGACATTCGTTCCAGGACATCGGGGTGGCCACGCCGCCCATGCTGTTCATCGTCGACATGTCCAGCGGGGTTTCCACCGTACGGATCTTCAGCCCCTTGATGTCGTCCGGTTTGACGATCGGACGGACGTTGTTCCAGACGCCCCGGAAAGACCAGGTCGCCCAGCCCAGGCCGACCAGGTCCTTGGGCTCCAGCATGCCGAACAGTTTGGCGCCTAAGGGCCCGTCCAGATAGGCGTTGACTTCCGAGTGATCGTTGAAGAGGTAGGGAAGAGGGATCATGAAGAACTGAGGCACCAGGTTCGAGAGGACCGACCCGCTGACGACCGCTGAATCCAGGGTGCCCAGACGACAGGCCTCGATCATCTCACGATCGCCACCCATGACACCGCGGTCGAGGATGGTGACGGCCAGTTCGCCCTTGGATTTCTCCTGCAGAATGGATTGCCATTTCACCAGCGCCTGGTGGAGCGTGGTCTCCGGGAGGGCCACGGTGCCGGTCCGAATCTTCTTGACCGCCATGGCCGGGGAAAACGCCAACAAAAGCAGTGATGCACACATCAAACCGACCAGAACCAGTTTTGTTACAGTTTTCATGTTTCTTTCTCCTTTCAAAAAAGGTCCAAATTGCATCTTTGTCTCATTATAGAGTTGAAGCTAAGTCATATGCCGCATGAATAGCATTAAGGGCGTTGCCCGGAAATCGACAATCTCCGACACCGCACAACAGGCTCCTACAGCCGCAAACCGGCTCCAACCGTCCGATTGTGCCTTCAGTACGATTGCCCAAACCAAATACCACGCTCTTTGCTGAAATCCGGATTTCGTTTCCACCTCCCTTCAGGGGTCTGTCGGATGCCACGACCGCATCCGGTTCGATAGCCATGGCCCGATGACGGGTGAGAATTCTGACTTTTTTCTCAGCCAGTCTGGCAAGCAGCAACTCCCGCACCCCGATGCCGTGCATCATGTCCCGCCCGGGGGCGTCCAACATCTCGATCACGGTGACGGCAAGTCCCAGATCGGAGAGATAATCGGCAGTCTCCAGGCCGGTAGCTCCTCCGCCGATGACGGCCACCGGACTGTCGGATATCCTCACCTTCTCAGCCAGGACGTCTTGGGCCGTCGTTACATGGGGCAGATCCGCCCCCCGCATTTGGGGCACGACAGGGGTCGAGCCCGTGGCGACGACGACGACATCCGCTGATAGGGTTTTGATCATCTCCGGGGTGGCCGCGGCATTCAGACGCACCTCCACGCCGAGCCTAGGAAGTTCGCTGGTATAGAATTCGGCGAGTCTGGCAAAGTCGTTTTTTTTCGGAGGAATCGCCGCCAGATTGAATTGGCCACCCAGCCTTGCCTCCTTTTCAATGAGCAGAACGTCATGGCCCCGCAAGCGTGCCACCCGCGCCATTTCGCAGCCAGCCGGCCCGCCGCCGATGACGGCCACCTTTCGTTTGACAGCGGCAGGATGAATGGCCCGCTGCAACTCCCTTCCTGCACAGGGATTGTAAAGGCAGGTCAGGCCGGGCATCTTCGGATCGCGTAATCCTCCGAAACAACCCTGGTTGCAACGGATGCAGGCACGGATTTCCCGGACCCGGCCCTCTCGGGTCTTGAGCGGCCACTCGGGATCGGCTATCAAGGGACGGCCCAGGCCGACGAGGTCCGTCATGCCTTCGGAAACGGCCTGTTCCGCCATCTCCGGCGTCAGTGAATTCCCGCAGATGACCGGCACCTTGACCGCGGATTTGATGCCATGTGCCAGTGGGAGGAGGATGCCCCGCTGCACGTCACTGGGCGGGATCGATATATAATTGATATGGCCAAGCCCGCCGGATACGTTGATGGCCGCAACACCTCCCATTTCCAGGGCACACGACAGAGCTATCCCGTCCTCGGAGGTAAATCCGCCCTGATAGAACTCACTGCCCGAGATCCGAAAGATAACCGGATAGTCAGATCCGATACGCCCGCGTATACCCTCCAGGATCTCCAAGGCGAAACGGAACCGACCTGAACGGTCGCCGCCGTATTCATCGGTTCTCTTGTTCCAGTAAGGCGAAAGGAATTCGGAGAGGATACAGCCGTGGCAAGCATGGATTTCAACGGCATCAAAATTGGCTTCTCTCGCCCTTTCCGCCGCATCCGCGAAAAGCCGTGTCAGATAACAGATTTCCTCATGGCTGAGTTCACTGCAATCCGGCCCGCAGTCCGGTGCATCCGCTGAGGCGCAATAGCGTGGAAATCCACTGACTGTTTGGCGGAAATAGAGGCCGATCTGCAGTGAGGCCCGCGCACCGGCATCATGGATGCGCCCGGTCAGAATCCGTAGTCCGGGAATGAGATGGTTGCCGTATACGCCCAGAGCATTGGGCACGTGTGGAAGCTGTGGATGGACGGAAGCCTCTTCCACGGTGACCAGCCCGGCACCTCCAGCTGCTCTGACGGCGTAATATTCGGTGAGACAGTCCGTCACCTCTCCTCTGGGGCCGGCCAGCCGGGTTGACATGGCCGTCATGATGAGTCGATTCTTCAACTCCAGATGACCGATGCGGACGGGTTCGAAGAGCTTCATTTACATCCTTCCCTGGAATTACGGGGTATTGGATCAGAAACGCTTTATGAAATGAAAATCGGCTACTGGAGGAATCCCATTCGCCTAGCTGCTTGCCGACAGAATATCAACATACTTGACATCAAAATTGTTAACAACATACTCGGCATTTTGGAGGATGTCAAGCAGTTTCTTAGATGTCTGTCAGTGACACATGATATGTCCGGTTTAGTAGCACATCATCTGTCCGGTTTTTATAAGGTCACCGTTGGAGGTGACCGATGGGACGGACAGGATTGCTACAGGAGATCCGGAGGATGCGAT
>Ga0172371_10003633_pt1 | contig 23777 bp, 17 predicted proteins | sample Lak12m_FD_114543 | JGI IMG/M metagenome (GOLD analysis project Ga0172371, IMG submission 114543) | Freshwater microbial communities from Kabuno Bay, South-Kivu, Congo - kab_022012_12m | ecosystem: Environmental > Aquatic > Freshwater > Lake | place: Democratic Republic of the Congo: South-Kivu...
AGGAAACGGCCGCCGCAAGCAGTTCGATGGAAGTGACCTTCCCGTGGGACATTCCGAGGGCGACCATCCGCTGGTAGAAGTGGCTCCTGTGCGCCCGGTACCATTTCTCTCCCGCCAACAACCGCCGGATCAACGTGAACGTGGTGTCCAGAATGAAATTGGCAAACGGCAACACGAGGACAATGAACGGGACCCCCGTCGACACCCCCGCCGCCACGGACTGCATGCCGTAGAAACCCCCGAGGAACGCGCTTCCCGCATCCCCCATGAAGATCCTCGCCGGGGGCCAGTTGTGGACGAGGAAGCCCATGGCGGACGCCGCGACAACGAGGTTGGCGACCGCCCACCCCGGCTCGCCGTACCAGGCGAAGACGACGAAGAAGAAGGAGGACGCCAGCGCGGCCTCTCCCCCCGCCAGGCCGTCGATCCCGTCCATGAAGTTGTAGAGGTTGAGCATCCAGACCGCGAAGAGCACGGCGACCGGGATCCAGGCCACCCTGGGAATCTCCCACCCCCCCGGAGACAGGGCCTGGATCGGTGGAACAAGCATCCACAACGCGAACGTCGCAGACGCTGCCTGGAACAGGAACCGGACCAGCGGCGAAAGCCCCCTCATATCGTCGATGAACCCGAGTATGGACATCGCGAGGGCGAACAGGAGCGCATGCGGCAACCCCTTCCAAGGGAGCGTTCCCCCCGCCGCGAGGAGCACCCATCCCCCGATGGCCAGGATCGCCGCCCCGACCATCGGCACGCCGCCCATTCTCGGGGTCGGAACAGAGTGGGAGCTCCGATCATTCGGCACATCCAGCAGACCCATCCGGCCGGCCAGGCAAATCGATATCCACACCCCCGCGGTTGAGAGGAGCAGGGAGACGATCACCGGAACAAGCATTAATGCGTCGAACACATGTGCCATCGGACGGTTTTTCCCAGGCCTTCCGGCAGGGAGTGCGGGGGATGGAATCCGATCTCCTTTTCGATGCGCGCCGAACTTACCCGCAACGATCCGGCGATCTTCCTTAAATCATCCGATACTATCCCACCCAGCCGGACCAGCATCGACGGGACGGAAAGGAAGCGAGGCGTCTTTCCCAACTCTCTGCAGATCGTGGAGTACAGGAATCGTGTCGTGCAATCGTCCCGGTCCTTCAGAAAATAGGTCGACACTCCTGAAGGCCTCCCCTTTAGGAGGGCTAGGATCCCCGCCACCACGTTCCCGACGTACACCATGCTTCGAAGATTTTCCGGCTGGAGCAGTGGAAACGGCAACCCGCGATCCGCCCAGCGGATCATCCGGGGGAGATTTCCCCGATTGCCTGGACCATAGACCATCGGGAGACGCAATATCACCGCTTTCATATTTCCTCTTGCTGCTTCTTCCGCCACCACCCGCTCCGACTCCAGTTTGCTCACCCCGTACGGAGTCTTCGGTGTGCAGGTGCTCCCCTCGTCCAGAACGGCATCGGACTCTTCCCCTACGACCTTCACGGAACTCACGTGGACAAGGTATTCGACGCCGGCGGCTGTAGCCGCCCGGACAACGTTCCGAGTCCCTTCCACGTTGACCCGGCGGTATTCCGCGAGCGAATCGGAAGCGGTCTCCTTCAGAACATGATTCCTTGCGGCCAGATGAATGACCACGTCCGCGCCTGAAAACGCATATCGGAGATTGTCGCCTGAAGTGATATCTGCCGGAAACGGATGCCACGAAACAGCGTCTGCGGACCATCCCGGCTCAACAATGCCGGTTACACCATGCTCCCGGTCTATTAGTGCAGGAACCAGGTGTCCCCCGATGAAACCCATCGCGCCGGTGACCGTGATTTTCATGCGCGCAGCTGCATTCCGCTAATGTCGGATGTCCAAATACACCTTCGAGGAATCCGCAGAGAAGGAGGTGAGTAAGAAGAAATCGCTGTCTACAAGCTTGACCACAGTTAGCGAGCCGGGAACGCCGCGGGGGGCCCCGGGCCTGCCCCCGTACGATCTTGATCTTCCAAACACCGATCATCCCAGTAATTGAGCAGGTCCCGCAGGGTTTCCTCCATGGTGAACGTTCTTTCCCACCCCAATCCGCAGAGACGTTTGTTGCTCCCAACGACGTACGGGATGTCCACCTTCCGGACCCGCTTCTCGTCCTGCTCGATGGCAATCGGCACGCCGGCGAGACTCCGCAGGGTGTCCAGAATCCGCAGGAGGGATACGGGTTCCCCGCTGCAAACATTGTACAAAAGGCCAAGCGTTCCTTTCTCCATAATCGTCCTGTAGGCACGGACCACATCCCGGATATCGAGGAAGTCCCGCTCGACATCCAGGTTTCCGACGCGGATCGTCCCGGTGCCCCGAAGTCGGCACAGCGCAACCTGTTGCGCGAAGGAGGAGCAGACAAATTCCGGAGATTGGCCGGGACCCGTGAGGTTGAAGGTCCGGGTGAAGAAGATTCGCATCCCCTTACCCTTTTCAGACAAACGTGCCAACAGTTCCTGCGCGACTTTCGTCACCCCGTATGCGTTCGTGGGGGAAAACACATCGGTCTCCGTGAGAGGCATATCTTCCCGCCCCCGGGCGCCGTACTCTTCGCTCGAACCCGCGATGAGAACCTTTGCCAGAGGAGCCACTTCGGATATCGATTCGAGCAGGTTATACGTCCCTTCAACGTTCACCCGAAGCGCATACGCGAAATCAGCGTTCACGCGCGATACTGGAACGACTGCAGCGAAATGGTAGACATGGTCCGGCGTCGATTCCCGAACGACTTTTCGGATGGAATCCCGGTCCAGGATGTCGACACGGTACGCTCGGTCGACCAGCCGGTCCACTCCGGATTCGACAAGGGACGTTCCGAAGATCCTCGCGCCCCCTTCCCGGCGAAGCAAGGGAAGCAGATGGGAAGCAGCGAGCCCTTCCGCCCCGGTCACAAGCACGTTCCTCATGGGTGGACCACCCGGGCCAACGCCTTCTCCATGGCGCCCGCCACGGTGTCTATGTCGCTCTCCTCCAGGTACTGGTGGCATCCGAGGTAGAATGCCTGTCGACCGATCCGCTCCGCGTTGGGGAGACGCTCCAGATACCGTTCACGGTACGCAGCATAGGCTGGTTGATGGATGGGGATGCAGCCGAACAGGGGGCGGGTCTCCACTCCGAGTTCGTCGAGGGCCGCCCGAAGATCTCCGCGCCGCACTTTCGATTCCTCCTTCACGGACAGGGGGTAGGCCAGGTAGCTCACCCGCTCGTCGAACGGCGGAAGTTCCAGGACATCCCCGAAATTTTGCAAGCGCTCGTTCAGGGCGCGAACATTTCTTTGGCGGGCCCGGAAGATCGCGTCCGCCTTGGCGAGCTGGGTCAGCCCCAGCGCCGGTTGGAACTCCATCACCTTGAAGTTGTACCCTATGAGATCGTGGCGGAAGCGAGGGTCTCCGTCGAGCGCCTGTCCCCACATCCCCGGGGACGAAAGGCGGGGGCATCTCCCCTCGGCGCGCGTACACACCGGGCAATCGCAGGCCCGCCCGTTAGCCTTAATCTTCTTGACGGCGCGGGCGATTCCCTCGTCGTCGGTCGTCACGCACCCCATTTCCCCGGCTTGGATGTTGTGCGCGATGTAGAATGAGAATATCCCCGCAGCCCCGATGGAGCCGCACCGTTTCCCGCCGAAGACGGTCCCGTGCGCCTGCGCCGCGTCCTCGAGCAGTACAAGGCCATGACGGTCCGCGATCCGGCGGAGCTCGTCCATGCGGCACGGGTACCCCATCAAGTGTACCGGGAGAATGGCGCAATACTCCCCGGGATCGCCCTCCTCGATCAACGCTTCCACGTCCCCCGGAAGAATGCCGTAGGTATTCCTGTCCACGTCCGCGAACTCCGGGACCAACCCGGAGAGCAGTATCGAGTTCACCGTGGAGATGTACGTGACCGGAGAGGTGATCACCTTCGCGCCCGGCCGGAACGTAGGAAACCGTTCGTCCTGGAGAAGCGCCGAAAACAGGCACAGGAGCGCGGCGGTTCCGGACGAGGTGGCCACACAATGCTTCGTCCCGACGTACGACGCGAATTTCCGCTCGAACTCGGCCGTCTTCGCGCCCTCCGACAGCCGGCCGCGGTCCAGAACCTCCATGATCGCCTTCTTCTCGTCCTCTCCCAGGCGAAAGTCACCCACGGGAATCCGTCGCATCATTTCTTCTTCAGGACCCCATCAAGAATGTCGAGAAACCCCGAGGAAATCTCCTCCGGGACGAAATGCCTCCGGATCCAATTCCGTCCGTTCGTGCCCAGATGCGCCCGCATCTCCGGATCGCGTGCAAGGCGAAGCATCCGTTCCGCGAGCGCTTCGGTGTCCCCGACGGGGAACGATAGTCCGTTCTCGCCGTCCCGCACCAGCTCGCCGGGCCCCCATCGGTCCACCGAAACAACCGGCACCGCGCACGACATGGCTTCCAGCAGCGAACGGCCCAGCCCTTCTGGCCTGCGATTGGACACAACTAGGACGTCCAGATTCGCGATGATCGCCGGAACGTCGTCCCTGTACCCGAGAAAAAGAACCTGGCCTCCCAGGAGCGGAGACGACGCCAGGCGATCTAGCGCCTTGCGGTACTCCGCGTCTCCGCGCGTGCCGTAAAACCTGCCTCCGACAATCAGGAAGCGGGCGGACGGCAGTAGCCTCGCGACCTTCCCCGCCGCCTCGAGGAACAGGTCCTGCCCCTTCAGACCAGTGACGGCCCCGACGACCCCGAACCAGACTTCGCCCGCCTCCTTGCGAAGGTCCGCCGGGAGGGGAAGACCCGGCCGGAATTTCTCCTGGTCCACGATGTTGTACAGAACGTGGATGGGCAGGGAGGGGGGAGTTCCCGCGCGCAGCTCGCCGGCGATGTAGTTCGAAATGCAGATGGCCGCGTCACAGCGGAACGCGAGCAAGGAGAGGAGCTTCCGGGAAACCGTCCTGTGCTCGAGTCCATCCCGGAGGTACCAGATCAACGGCACTTTCCGTCCGCGCGGGACGAACGCGCCCAGGATGTGGCACTTGATGCCGTTCGATATCAGCACGTCGCACCGGATCTCCCGGAGCAACTGGGAGATGTCGGCGACGAGCCGGAGCGAACCCGGGGCGGCGCAGCCCAGCCGGGATATACCGGGCCTGCCTTCCGCCTCCCCCACCCCGAAGACGGCCCGGGGCCAATGGACATTCCACACCTTGGCGCCCGACGCTTCCGCTTTCGCCGTCAACGGGCCGTCGCCGGGGGTGACGATATGGAACTCGACGTCGTTCCGGACGCGGGATACCAGCTCCAGGAGGCTGTTTTCCGCACCACCGACCTGTGAGGTCGGGTTCATGACGACGACCCTAGGACGCGACGGCGCCGTAGCGGAATCTCCTCTGCCAATCCAGCAGCACGAACAGCGACCAGACCTCCGACCAGGAGACGAGCGGATCCCCCTTGTGGAACGCTTCCATTATTTGACGCCCGTACCGGCAATCGACCGGTAGGGATCGATACAGTTCCTCGGCAAGGAGCGTCTCCGCGATGGTCTCCTTCAGTGAATGGCGAAGCCAGTACTCCCAAGGGAACAGGAAGCCTTTCTTCTTCCGGCCGACCTTCTTGCCCGCACCGCACCGACTCAATATGTTGCGGGTGATCCTCTTCCCTCCCCGCCAGTCGAAATGGCATTCGGCGTCCAACCGGAGCGCCGCCGCCACGAGCGGAAGGTCGAGAAACGGGACCCGGATCTCGACGGAATTGGCCATGCTCACCACGTCCGTATCCCTCAGAAGCTGGTTCCTCAGATAGAAATAGATCTCCATTCCCGCAACGGTCGAATAGCCGTCCCCGAGCGACTGGATCCGTCTCCACTCCTCATCCCCCGCCATCAGGAGCCGGTCCCCGCCATTCGCTTCGCCGTTCCGGAACCGGTCCCACCGGATGCACCGCTGCAGGAGGTACACGTCGCCGATGGTCACCTTCCGGGAAACGGACTGCACCTTTTCCCACTGGATCGCGTTCCCCGAAAACCTGCGCAGCACGGGAGCCATCGGCCGGATCACGCCATTATGCCGGAATAGCATCGGGACCTTGCGGAACGTCGTGTAGCCGCCGAACAGTTCGTCTCCGCCCACGCCGGACAGAAGGACCTTGAGGCCAACGGACGCCGCCGCATGCGATATCACGAACGTGTTGATTCCGTCGACGGTCGGCTGGTCGAGCGACTCTAGCACTTTTGGAAGAATCGACTTGAACCCTTCTCCCGATACGTGGATGATCCGGTGCTCTAGCCCGAGCTGGTCCGCAACCCGCTTCGCCTCCTCGGCCTCCGAAAACTCCTGCCGGTCGTAATCCACCGTCAGCAGGCTGATCATGTCCTTTTGCTCGAACGACGCCATCCGCGCGATCAGACCCGAATCCACCCCCCCGGACAGGAACACCCCGACGGGGACATCACTTATCAGGTGGGATTTCACGGAGGAATGGAAGAGATGCGCGATCGAGTCGGAGGCGTCCTTGAACTTCCGCTTTTCCCCGGATCCCGGCAAGCCCAAGTGCGCGGACAGAGACCAGTACTCGTTGACGGAGAGGGGACCTTCCGGGCGGGCAATCGCCGCGCAGTGCCCCGGGACCAGTTCCCTGACTCCCCGAAGCGCGGTGGACGGGCCTACAACCGTCCCGTACATCAGGTATGACTCGATGCCGTCCTTGTCCAGTTCGAAATCGTGCGCCCCGGAAGCCCGCATTACCTTCAACTCCGAACCGAACAGGAACAACCCCTGTTTCTGGAAGTAGTACAGGGGCTTTATCCCGAGAGGATCCCGTGCCAGGAGAAGCTCCCGTTTCCTTCCGTCCCAGAATGCGAAGGCGAACATCCCCTCGAGCCGCGGAATCGCATCCGCACCCCAATTGACGAGTGCCTTCAGTAAAACCTCCGTGTCGCCGGTCGTCCGGAAAACCACCCCGCGGATTTCGAGGACATTGCGGATTTCGCGAAAGTTGTAGATCTCCCCGTTGTAGATCAGGAAGGAACCGGTCGCCGGATCGCTCATCGGCTGGGCGGACAGATCGCTCAGGTCGATGATGGACAGGCGGGTATGCCCCAGCGCGAGAACCCCTTCCTCCCCTTCCAGCGGGATCGCGACCGCCCCGGACCCGTCGGGGCCGCGGTGCCGGCTGCACGACACCATGCGGTCGACGAACGCCCGCGCCTGCTGGAGCGGACCGGCCGACAGGACGCCTACGATTCCGCACATACCGGATCTTCCGAAACCATTTTTTGCGTTCGCGCAGAATTCGCCGCGAAGTCTCCGATTTCAATACACGCTTTTTCCGAGGGGAGCAGTTGCCCTTCGGGAGCATTCTTCTCGATGGCGTCGAACATCCTGCTAACCAGATCCCGGAGCCGCTTGGTGTCAAAGTTTGAGACTACCGAGTTCGGATAGAGGACCCTGTTGATTTCGGTGTTGTCGCTGAAGATGCCGGGGCGGCCCAATGCCGCCGACAGGAATGTGATCCGCCCCAGGATGTTCCCCGTCGTGAGATTAATGACGCCTTTGCATCCCCCGAGGAATCTCAGGAACGAGACATAACCCATCTTTTTTTCCAGACGGACAGGAAGCCCTTCCGAAAATCCCGTGGATATGAATTTTTCCTTGTCCTCGGAAGCGTATGCAAACGTGTGGAAAGTGAACCGCCGCCTGAATGGATCCGGCAGGTCGTTCCAGACTTCATGGAGGATCGATTTCAGGATAAACGGATGGTTCTGAGTCAATCCTGAAAACCGGATCGGGACCTGGATCAGGATCTTGTTGACGGAATCGTTGCCACCGTTTCCCGCACGAGCGACTCTTCGTGTTCCTTCCGTGTCGAATGGCCAAGGAATCACGACCGCCTTGCTGCGGCCGATCAACCCATTCCAAAACGTGCAAACGGCATCCGAGTACGCCCAGACGTATCGAGCTCTCTCCAGAATATTCCTGGCCATCAACATCTTGGCGTGTGTCAGATCGCGGGAGAAAATCTCCGGGGGACCGGGAATTACCACAACCGGGGGATTCCCTTGGCAAACCAAGGACTCCAGATACCTCAACTGGCTTTCCGATCCTTGCAATTCAGCCAGGAGAAGGTCGTAACGTTTTTTCGGAATCTTTTCGCCTTCCAGAATGAAATCAAAAGACCTCCCCAAGAAATAGGGGATCGAAAACACATCCGGATACACCAACCCCTCCAAGCGCATCTTCAAATGTTTCGCGAGGAGCTGCTGTTTCCTGGTCCAATCCTCGGTCCCTGCGACGAACCCTATCCGAAGCTTACCCAATTCGCCCGTCTCTTCCTTCAAATCGATACGCCGTAATTCTGAAGTAGATCCGAAGCGCGAGACAAGTATGTATGTTTGGCGGCCAATTCGACCCCATTTCGCCGGATCCCATCGCGCAAATCTTTATCACAAATTAATTTTTCTATCCGGTGGTCGAGCTCTTCGGAGGTTCGATAATACACAGCCGCTTCCCCGTCGGGGAAGAACGCATCCTGCTCGCTTGTATAATGAGACAGCATTACTCCGCCGCTGGCCGGAATTTCGAAAGTCCTCATGTTGTGCCCCGGCATATTCAGATCACCAACGACATTCAGGGAAACCGCGGCTTTCGAATGGAGAGAGGCGGTCGCCTGACCGAACACGGATTTCCTGTGCACACCGTGGAACCGATACGACGAAGGTGACAACCTGTTCCACCCCTGCCCCCAAAGGGAAACGCGATTCCGTTTTATCGCCTCGATATGTTTCCCTCTTTTTTTATTGAAATGCCCCACAAAAACCACATCATGGTCGGCCTTGCACTCCCCACACTCGTACGGCTTATCCGAATCCGGGTGAAATAGTTCGTCGTCCACACCGAACGGGAGGTAATTCGCGGCGACACCATCCATCCGGAGTCTTCCTGCCAAGGCTTCCTCCCATACCCACACGCCGGTGTACTCCTTAAACACTTCAAGGAGGTTCCGGCGCTGCGTCGATGCGCCTTCCCTCGGATCCAGCGGCACACCGCAATATGGATTGTCGGGATAGTAATTTATAACCGGCACGCCGAGGACAACTCGGAGCCTTCGTACGGTTTCCGGGTGCAGATAGCAACATTTAACCGCCAAGACCATTGCGGGCTGGATGACACGGGAAATTTCCACCGTTGCCAGGTTCACGCGATTCCAGTATCTGCCACGAAGGATACGGCGACCGAGCCGATCGGAGGAAAAGTTACCGGCCTCATGGATGGCCCGCATGGAGTCGAAGCGAAAAACATCCCAGCCAAGACGCTCCAAGGCGCGCGCATAGCTCTCTGCGAGCGAACCGGGCTCGAAGGAACCTATGACGAGGAATCTGCGGTTACTCAAGGCATTCCATGCTGCGGCGATCCGAAGAACCGCCAGTACGCGTCCCGGAACTCCCCCGCGGCCCGGTTCCAGTTCATCTCCGATTCCACCCAGCTCCTTCCATTCTCCCCAAGCCTGCACGCCAACGCGGGATCGCGCATGAGCCGGATCACCGCGTCCGCTATGGATCCCGGATCCAGCGGATCGACCAGGACGCCCGTATGGCCATCCCTCACCGCATCGGGAATTCCCCCCGAATTCCCTCCGATCACGGGTTTTCCCGAGGCGTTCGCCTCGAGAAACACGATCCCGAACCCCTCTCCCATAAGGGTCCGGAGGCCTCGCTCTTCCCTGCTACACATGATAAATGCGTCGCAGCATCCGTAGAGGGAGGGCAGATCGGCGTGGTCGACCTTTCCGATCACCTTCACGTAGTCCGCCACCCCGATTTTTTCGGCCAGATCTTCCAGGTAATTTCCGTCATCGCCGGCTCCGGCCACGACGTACACGATGTCGGGAACGTGCCGAATCACCCGGGGGAGGGCCTTGATCACCATGTCCTGTCCCTTGTACCGCTGCTGGCGGGCGATCCTTCCGACGGTCAGAAGCACCCGCTTCCCGTCCAGCCCGAGCGACAACGCCATGGCCTTCGCATCCGTCCCCGGTGTGAACATGTCCGGATCCGTCCCCGGCCTTATCTTCACGATGCGGGAAGGAGGGACTCCCAGGGATTCGATGTACCGTTGCGTGTAGTCGCTGATGGTGAGGACAAGGTCCGCATCTCGAAGGGCGCACCGGATCGGGACGGTCAGCAGCCTGTCCATGATCTCGAGCGCATACGTCCACACCAGGTATGGCGTGCCGAACCTTCGCTTCAGCCGCCTCGCCGCCATGGCAGCCGTCACGTGCCCGCAATGCATGACCCGGCGGGGATTGTCTTCCAGGTACTCCTTCGCCGCGTGATACGTTCCCGTGACGTACATCATCCCCCGGATCCCCGGCACCGCGGACCGGGCCGTCAAACGGTGCGGGGAATATTCCTGGCCCGAATCGAATTCCTTCGCGCCTGGAATGTCGGGAGCGATCAGTGCGATTCGCCTGAGATCCACCCTTCCGTAAACGCTGATCAGATAATTCGATACGCCCCCGAGCAGCGGAGGGAAATCCGGGCAGAGCAATAGCCCATCCGGCAGCTCGTACCGTTCGTCCCGGACTTCGGAAGCGAGCCGAGTCGTCACGCCCTCTCCCCGCGGACCCTTTCCGCGCCGCACATCACGTTCGAGAAGGATACACACCTCGAAACCACATGCAGGGATATCGTCTGCACGACCAGGATCTGGAGGGCGGTAGATATCGTGTGTCCGTAATCGCGTTCGATCGCGGCTGCGCACAGGAATCCGAACAACGCCACCATCCCCGGCATAAAATGGGGAGACATCCTCCTCCTCCACGATTCCAGCACCCCCACCAACCCGCCCCAGATCACCGCTCCGACCAGTACGGAAACGGCGCCTCCTTCGGCGAAAAGGTCGCCCGGCATCGACGTGGAAATCGCCGCGTCGCTCCGGACGTACTCGTCGTCGTAGCTCCATATTGTCCTGCCGAATTCGACAGCCCGCATGTCGGCGGCCTTTCCTGAATACACCGCGCGGGGCACGAAGCCCCGGAACAGGGACGCGACGAGAAGGTTTTCCTCCCGGTAGGAATACACCGAAGGGACAAGGTCGATCGTCAGCAGCATGGAATCCAGCGCGTGGAACCGCCTCAACGGTTCCACCCAGGGGGCGAGCATCGGGACGCTCTTCCATTCCTCCACCTGGGCGAGGACGTCGGACGTCGTCTCCCCCATCCAGGCCATCCTTCGATAAGACTGGACCAGGAAGGTCGTGACGACGAGGAGCAGCAGTACCGAGACGACGACAACGGCCATCCGCGGGCGTCTGCCCGAAAAAAGATACGCGAGAAATGGAACCAGGAGTACCGTCAGGACGATCTCGCGGTACGGGTTCAACCACAGATTCAGCACCCCCGGCGCCAACAGGAAAAGGAGGGTGAGCCGTTTCGCCGCTCCCATTCGTTTCCCGGTTCCTTCCGCGCGGAAATGATTCCACCAGGCGATGGAGGCCGGAATGACCCACATGGAGCCCGCCAACGCCAGGGGAGTTACCAGGGAGGCGGGGAGCGGCAGCCGGATGCTCGCGTAGTAACAGCCCATCGTCACCGGGACGGTGAACGGGGCCAGGCGCAAAACGATGGTGGAGGATAATTCACCCAATTCCTTGAAGGGAGTCAGAACCTCCGACCGGGAAACGAACTGGAACGTCGCAGAGAACAACATCCAGAACGAAAAAAGCAACATCAGCGTTTTGTTGATGGTTTCGACCGGCAACATCGCCAACCGTGTCGATCCGTTTCCGAAGATCACCGAATCCCAGGACAGGATGAAAAACCTCAACAACATGCTTAATCCGAACCCAAGCCATGCCCAGCCGAATATCGACATTGGGACAGACACCCAACCGTCCCGTCTTACGTGTGTACAACCGATGAGGCTGGAAACCCATAACGCGATCAGAACCAATACAAGGAACCACGTGAAGTGGTCCGTCGATAATCCGTAACCGCTAAATTCCATAATGTTTGGAATGAATCACTGTTGTTTTTGTGCCACAAACAACATGATGTCGCTTACATGCATATCTCTTTCAATCATGTGAATCTATCAATCTGATCCAACGAAAAACCGCAATTATCGCAATGCTCTACCCTTTCCATGACAGGATGCTTTTCCGCCGAATATTCCCCACCACGCTTTCCATCGACCACTGTTCGAGAAACGTATCCCGGGCGCGATTTCCCATCCTCGAAGCGGCCTTCGGGTCGACAATGAGATCAACGATCGCCTGTGTAACGCCCTCGGCTCGATCGCGGATCACCAGATCTACCCCATCCTGTACCGGCAATCCGGCAACCATCACCGGGGTCGTCACGACCGCCTTCCCGCGGGCCATTGCTTCGACCAGCTTGAGCGGCACACCGCCGCGGACGAACATCGGAAGCGCGATCACCGCGCACTCCTCCATGAATTTTCCGGAATCGGGAACCTGCCCCAGGACGTCGACGTTCGGGAGCTTCTTCAGGCGTTCTTCCACCGGCCGGGGCATCGCGGCCCCCGCCAACCGAAGTCGCGCCTCCGGACAGCGCGCGAGCACTTCGGGGAACACCTTCTCCGCGAGAAACGTCGCCGCTTCCAGATTGGGCTGGAACGAATACAGCCCGATGAATCCGACATGGCCTCTGGCCGGGGCCGCTTCGGCCGGACGGATCCGGTCGCCGTCCATGAAATTCGGAACCGCGAGGACGTCTATGCCTCCGCAGATCCGGGAAAGGCTCTGCGCCTCGGACCCGGAGGTCGCCCAGACCTCCGAACAGCGCGGCAGGAAGATCCGCTCCTGGGACAGGCATGCAAGGTGATTCGCGTAGAGGCTCAGGCGTTTCACGTAACCTTCACCGCGGTGGCTTTCCATCAGGTCCGCGGTGATCTCCGAGAGGACGTCGTATGCGTCGGCGATGACGCGGAATCCCCCGCTTTCCAACGCAGGCGCATAATGCGAAAAGATGGACGGGAAGATCACGACGTCCGCCCGTACCCGTTTCGCCTCCGCCACGATGGCTTCGCACGCACCGACGGCGTCGTACCGCATCGAAAACGGATACGCCCGTCCCGGAATCCCGACCCACCCGCGAATGAGAAAGTCCAGCTTATGGAAAGCGAGCGACGCCACGCCGTATTTGTCCTGTTCGCGTCGATACCCCGCGAATTTAGCTCCATCGCACGAACTGGACAATTCCTCTTCCCCGGGACCACCCGGCCCCTGCTCCGTATTCCCGAAATACAGCACGCGGGTGTTGCAACCCAGCCGCCGGAGCAGACCAAGGATTCCCGAGATCCTCCGTTGGGTCCCGGATACGGGGGGGAACGGCGGACAGGTGAACACGCAGAGGACGGTGGGAGCCGTCGACGAAGCAGCAGCTCCATCTCGACTTCGAGAGGCCATTGACGTTCCGGAGCTCAATGGCTTTTCGCAATTTCGAAATAGATTTCCATCATCTGGTCCACCACCGGGACGGGGGAATATTTCTCTTCCATGAGGGCGCGCGCCGCTTCCAGCATCCGTTTCCTTGAGGAAACATCATCCAACAATTCGACGATCTTCCCGGCGATTTCGTCGTCCGATTCCGCAACCCAGCAATGGACGCCGTTTTGATATTGAATTCCTTCCATCCCTTCCCATGTCGTCACGACAGGGACGCCGTACGCCATGGCCTCCATCACCTTCACCTTCATCCCGCTACCGCGCGAGGGGGCATAATTCATGACGGCGATCCGTGAGAAAAAATCGGCGGGGTGGGAAATGTTTTCCTCGATCGTTACATCCGGAAGCGGCAAGTACTCTCCAAGGTATTTTTTCGCATCCCATCCGGCGATGATCAATTTTGCTTTCGGACACTGTTTCTTCACACGCGGCCAAATATTCTGTAGAAGTCGTTCCCCCGCCGATCTCGACGGTATCCAGTGCATGGAACCGATAAGGCCCACGACCGGTTCTTCGGTAACCGGTTGAAGCGGATATACGGAAATATCGAGTGCGATTGGCACCGTGAAATAATTCGCGCTTGGTGCGATAGCTTTCGCCCCGCCCAGAAGCCGATGTGTCAGCAAACGGATGTTTTCAGTAGACGATAAAATTTTCTTGGTGGCTCGTTGAATCTGAAAATACGCTTTTCGTTCCGCATTGTTGAAAAATTTCTGCGATTCCCAATCGATGCTGGCAAGGAAATATATGTTCAATAGACTGCGAGCTCTCCCGATACCTGCCCAACCGGACCAAAGTTCTTCAAGATTCAGCACATCGTACCCATCGGCCAATTCGCGATTTAAATCGTCGATAAACGTTCCCGTATAAATCATTTCACTGTACGGCCGAAGAAGATTCCGGGCTTTCCGTTTCAAGATCCCGCAATTCACTTCCAGCGGATGCCATCGAAATGCGAATTTGCCTCTGGTTTCTTTATCCCGTAATAGTTGTTCGGATTCCTTCACCCGATCCGGTGAATCTTGAGAAACAGTCAGATTCACCACATTGAATCCTCGCCTTTGCAACTCCCGTATCAAAACATAAAACCATTTGGCGGCGGCATTTCCGAACGGGTGTGGTACTGAAGGAGATACGATGACGATCTTCAATTAATTGCAGGTCTTTCTTATATTAACCACATTATTGTAAACACTCATGGTTTCAATTGCTGTTTTCTCCCATGAAAAATCTTTTGCACGCTCTTTCGACCTGTTGGACAATTCGTTCCGAAGATCACGATCATTGCAAACCGCCAATATATTTTCGGCAATATTTTCACTTTTTCCCGGGTCGAACAGCAAACCGGCGCCGTTCAACACCTCCGGGAAACATGTCCGGTCGGAGGCCAACACCGGGATTCCCGACGCCATCGCTTCCAGAAGCTGAAGGCCGAAACCTTCATACAATGAAGGATATATGAAAGCCAGCGCACCTTGATACAGGGCGGGAAGATCCTCGTCATCGATCCTTCCCGGTGTAATTATCCTTTCGCTTAGGCCATATTCTTCAATTATATTTTTAATACATCCAAAATCCCATTTTCTCTCACCAGCCAAGACCAATCTTGGAACCTCGCTGGTTAGCAACCGATATGCACTCACTAAAGCATTCACATTTTTTTTCTTATCGAATCCTCCAAGATATAAAACGTATTCCGATGGCAATCCATATTTATTAGACACCGATGCGATTTCATTACGATGAACTGGGTTAAAATACACATCTGATGCGGCCTCATAAATAACAACCACCTTCTCGTTTGGGATATTCCAATACTTAATTATGTCTTTTTTCGAATGTTCGGAAACCGTTACGATCTTATTTGCCGCATTGACCGAAATATAATCGGCGTATTTTCTCCTTAAGTAAGATTTTAATGGCCCTCGTTCGACGAACTTCGGCATTGTTTCTATCATGTCATGTAACGTCAATACGTATTTACAAACGCGCCAAGCCGGCAAACCACGATTCCCCGTGGAATGGAATACATCCACACCATATCTTGACAACTGCTTAGGAAGTTCGACTTGCTCCCATAATATTTCCCGATTTGCCTGAAACACTACTTCTTTTATTTCTATAAATTTTCGAAAGGAAGGATCAATCGGTACGGGAGAATAAACAAAAATATTGACTGCATTATTATATTTATTTTGAAGAGCTTTGATTAACTCTATGGTGTATCGGCTTAATCCTCTGTATTCTCCATCAACAAGAGGCCTTCCGTCGAAAGCAATATTCATATTAATTCTACAACCACAAAATCATGTGATTTGGAAAAAGGCAATACGGTGGTCAACCAACCGGCTTATTCCCAATAACTACAATCCCGTTTGCGTAATCTACTCCGAGCAAGTAGCACAACAATTTCTGAATGAAGAATCTCACCCTATCCCGGAAATTTTTAGGTCGCTCGCTAAATCGTGTACGGAATGCCTCTATGGCATATCCATGTATTACGAAATCCGCCGCCAAGTCCGGCAAAGGATATTGTTGTTTGTGGCCAGCGTCCTGGGACCACATTGAAATCACGCAAGCGGGATTCGGCGTCGATATGGCCAATAATCCTCCAGGGCGCAGGATCCGATCGAATTCCTCCATCAAATTTACATATTCATTAAGCGTCATATGCTCGATTACTTCGAAACAAAATATGGCGTCATATAGACTTGAAACTTCCGAGATCGACGAGTATTCATGACGATGTTCTTTCGATACATCCAACGTATCGTAATTCCCCTTATAACCTGCTGCTTGAAATTTTACTTTTAATCGACAATCTCCCGCACCAAAATCGAGGATTCGAGATAATCCTTTTGATTTATTAAAAATCATATCCTCAACTTCGTTTAGAGTTTCAGACCAATACCAAAACAAACATTTCGGACGTATCGTTTTAATTATATTTTCTCGCGCATTGAATCGTTTCCAATAGTTCTCGTACCACCTGTCGGACTGGGATGTTGATATACCGCTATTTTCTTTATTCATTAATAAATGCCTCAAGAGTTATTTAACAACCGAAGTCGATTCATTATGTCAAGAATTTCATTTTTCGAAAAAGCCCTGAAGGAACCGTATATTGCCAATATAATCGCCAATACTGGAAGGGAGGCTAATGCAAAAAATCGTCCACCAAAATATTTATTTATCAGAAAAGACAACAAAAAACCGACAATTGCCATTTCCGCCAATGGCCTGACAATATAGGGAAAAAAGAACTTCATGGAATATCGTGAAATCCGGTGCCACAGAAATATGTCCCCGATACCAACGAAAACGAGCCACCCGGTGACGGACACTGCAATCGACCGGGGTGCTCCCAATGAATTCCAGCACAAGATTCCCATACCGACCGCAAGAATCAACCCAATCGCTCCAATTGAAAAAGTGATCGCAGGCCGATTCCATCCCTCGATGCAGCCCGCATCGAAAGATCCCACCGAAACCAACCAATAGCCCACCGTGAATATCCGTAAATAAAAATCGCATCTGCTGGCGAGATCAAGGCCTACCCAAGCCGATAAAAAATTATTTCCCAAAAACAGAATGGCCAGCGCTCCACCTCCTGTCAGCATATGAACCAATCTCGCACTCGAAAAATACTTCCTGAAAAATATTTCCGGATTGTTTTGTTCCGCCGCGGCTGTTGGATAAATTGCCGCTACTGCAGGTCCGGCAATAAAATTCGTTTTTTGCGCGAATCCAAACGGCACCGTGTACACAGGCAGAAAGGCGGTTCCGCAATATTTCCCCACTAAAACTTTATCGACTTGCAAAACGACAATCTGGGTCAGGCGATTAAGGTACGTGAACACGGAAAATCCAAGCATCCTGTGGAATTGGCTTCGCAGATTGACGGAACTACCAGAACCGTGGAAATACGATTGACACACCGAAGCTCCCAAAATCAGCCCGAGGATCGCGCCGATCAATTGTGCGATCGCAGCCGCGACAACCCCCTTGCCCATCCATGCCATGGTTGCCGCGCCACCAACCGACACAGTAACCGATATGGCGCTGATGATCGAAGCGTGTGTAAAGCGCCGCAAACCGCGTAACGCGCTGATGAAAATACCCCCCAGGCTGGAGCAGGCGAATGAAAAGGTCGCGATTCGAAGCATTTTTTCCATAACGGGTATATCCATGGCCGTGCTCGGAAGAATCGCACGAGCAATCCCGCCCGTCGATGAATACACTATCAGTATGAACAACAACGCAACCCCGAGTTGACACAGCACGCCGACCCGCATGGTTGCCGCCAGCAATCCTCTATCGTTTATCGCGTCGGCTTCCGCAACGAACCGGGAAATTGTCCACCCGAGTCCCAATTCCAGAAACGCGCCGAATCCTGCGATGGAAAATGCCAGAGTGTAAATACCGTAGGAAGCAAGCCCGAGGCCGCCAATCATGACGGGAATGGTGATGAACGCGAGAATCGCTCCCCATACTGCGTAACCGACCGAAAGGACTCCCGCCCCCAACAGCGAATCCTTGCGACGATTCAATTGGGTAATGGATCCCCGCCGACGGACCTGTCAGGCAACCTTCCCGTCCAGGACCGACCTGTATACGCGCAACGTCTCCCGGCACATGCGCTCCAGCGTGAACTCTTCCCGCGCCCTCGCATACGCCGCTTCTCCCATGGCATCCCTTTTCTTCTCGTCGGAGAGCAGCTCGTTCAATGCCGTGGCTAGGGCGGGTATGTCGCGCGGGGGAACGACCAGTCCCGTTACTCCGTGCCGGTTCACGTAGGTGACACCGTTGTTCAGTTCGCAGCAAACGACAGGCTTCCTGCACACCATCGCCTCCACCTGCGCGATGCCGAATGCTTCACTCCGCTCCACGGACGGCATGCAGTACACGTCCGCGGCATGGTGGTAGGCGGGCAGTTCCTCGTCCGGAATCCTTCCGAGGAAGACGACCTTGCCGCCCAGTCCGAGCGAATTCGCCAGTCGCTTCAATTCAACTGTAAGCGGGCCGGTTCCGCCGAGCAGCAACGTGGCGTCCACGTCCTTCATCGCGCGCAGCAGGTATTCGTACCCTTTGTAATAGACGTGCCTGCCCACCGAAAAGATCGTCTTCTTCTCGCCGTACAGGGCCTTTAACTTTTTTACGGAAATCTCCCGACCCGGTGTCATCGCCAGCCCATTGAAATCGATCCCGAAGGGAATGACGTGGAGCTTCCTTTGGTTGTCACAAGCCGATAATTGTCTCGACTCGGAAAAATGCCTCGGTGTAGGCGCGATAATCGCGTCCGCTCGTCGCACAATCCGGTCGAGAAACGGTTTATAGAGATGCAAATATCCCTGCTGGCGGATCACATCGCTGTGCCATGTGATTACGATTTTTATTCTCCGGGGAAGAAACACGACCGAAAGGTGGGAGAGAGGATCCGGGAAGTGCAGGTGCATGATGTCGTAACCGTTTTCCTTCCACAACGCCCTGACCTTCCCGGGCATGGAGGGAGTCACCGCGGTGCCGGCAAGCAGCCCCATCGATGCGATCTTGAATATCCGGTTCCCGTTCACCACCTCCAGTTCGTTCCTGTACGAATCGTTCGAAACGATATTGTCGACGTGGATATAACGCCGCAACTCCGTCTGGAGCTGTTCGACGTGGCGTTCCAGCCCCCCGAAATTGGAATTATGGAAACGGCCGAACTGGAGCACCTTCATCGGCGTCACGAACCGGTCGGGAAGAGCGTCCTTTTCTTCCTTGCCCCGATCAGGAATACGGCGATCCAAAACGGCATCGAAATGAACACACCGGTAGCCGCGGATCCGGCGCGGTCCGGCCCGTGGACGACATCGGGAGCCCTCGGTGCGTCGATGATCCGGAAACCGAACTGCTCCCGATTCCTCGCCATCATCTCCCGCTCCACCTCCTGGCTGTAGATCGAATACAGCCGGTCGCGGCTCAGGGCGTCGATCGTCCTCCCGATCTGCTCCTCGATGAACTTCTTGTTCCGGGCGGCCCGCTCCAGGGCCTCTTCCTGAAGCCTGCTCTTCGCCTCCTCCAGGTACTGCCGGACCATGGCGGAGGCGCCATCCGCCGAAGGGGCGTCGAAGGAAATGGTCAGGGTGTTGTTCCTCCGGTTCGTCTGTATCGTCAATCCCTTCCGGGAGGCGCGGATGGCGTCCCAGTCGACCGGCGTCCGTCCGGCGGAATCCCTGCGGAGCAGCACCCTTTCCTTCCACCCCGGCACCAATTTCCCGGAAACCGGGTTGTACCGCTTCGGGTAGACGATCTGCCAGGCGTTGTACTTCCGGAAAATCCGGATCGCAAGGTCCCCGCTTCTCAGCAGGGTTTCAAGGTCCTCCACCTTCGAAGGGCCTCCCACGGAAATTCCGTAAGACGCCAGGACCCCGAACGCCGGACTCTGCTTCCCCTCTTCCACCGACGGCGTGATGATCGCGGTAGCCCGGTAGGTGTCGGGCCACTGGAGCGTCCAGGCGAACGTGACGGCGCCGACAAGGACGGACAATACCGTGATCTTCCACCATTGGGGACGGATGACCGCAGTCCATCCGTCGATTCCGGATCTTTCCTTCGACATGTCCACGGGTTCCGATTCTGTCATATGGGGTCCTTGCAAAGTGATTCCTTCAGGATATCCTCGACAGGCGTTCCGCCTGCGCCGTCACCATCATCTCGACCAGCTCGCGAAACGACACTTGCGGCGCCCACCCGAGGGTCTCCCTTGCTTTCGAGGGATTTCCGACCAGGCTCCCCACATCGAGGGAACGGACCAGGGTGCTGTCGACTTCCACCCACTCCCTCCAGTCGAGCCCCGCATACCGGAATGCCATGTCAAGGTACTCCCGGACCGAGTGCGACTCTCCGGTGGCGACTATGTAGTCGTCCGGGGAATCCGCCTGGAGCATCATCCAGATCGCCTTCACGTAGTCCCCGGCAAATCCCCAGTCCCTGCGCGCATCGATGTTTCCGAGTCTGAGCTTCTCCGTCTCCCCGGCGGCGATCTGCGCCACCGCGCGCGCGATCTTCTGGGTCACGAACCGCTCCGGCCGGCGCGGGGATTCGTGATTGTACAGGATCCCCGAGACCGCGAAGATCCCGTGCATCCTGCGGTACAGCCCGACCAGTTGGTGTGCTGCGAGCTTGCTGACGCCGTACGGCGTCATCGGGTTATGCGGAGTGCGTTCCGTCTGCGGCGATTCCGGGGGGTCGCCGAAGATCTCGGAGGTCGACGCCTGGTAGAACCGGGAACCGCGGCAATGGTCGTTGACGACTTCGAGAAACGCTGCCACCAGCAGCGTGTTCACCTGGATGGTCCGGTACGGGTCGTCCCAGGAGTCGGGAATGAACGAGAGCGCCGCGAAGTTGTAAATTTCGTCCGGCGAAAAGATTCTCGTCCAGCGGACGATGTCTTCCTTCCGGACCAGTTCCGTTTCCTCGATGACGATTTCCTTCATCAGGTGCGAAAGAACCGAGGTGTCGTCCCCTTTTTTGAGGAAACCGAGGACCTTGTACCCTTTTTCGATGAGGAGTTCGGCCAGGTACGACCCGTCCTGCCCCGCGATGCCGGCGATAATGGCGCGTTTCCCGTTGCCCAATGGTTTCCTGCCTTTTACTTGTAACCTTAGAACACCACGAGCAGCACGCCGGCGGTGACGGCGATCTGGTACAGGATCTGGGTGATGTCCTTGATGTCCTTCATCACTCGCGTCTGGACCAGCTTCTCGGGAACCAGGATCGAGTCGCCCGGCTCCACGCGGGCGTTCATCAGGCCGCGGTCCCCGAAGGCGAAGAAGCCGCTGTCCGCGGTCTCCCGTGTCACCACCGAGCCGTCCGCCTTCAGCAGGAAGATGTGGTCCCGGTCCGCGTTCTCCGTCGGCCCGCCCACCAGCCGAAGGTAGTAGCCGACCGAGTCGCGGGCGGGATCGAAGACGACCCCGGTGGGGTTGTAGACGCGGCCGACCACGTTGACCACGTTCATCTTCCGCGGAACGTCGAGCCGGTCGCCGTCCTCCAGCAGGACGTCTCCCAGCGTCCCTTCGATCTTCCCGATGGCGGCCAGGTGGATGATGACCCGTCCCTTGGCCCGGGTTTTCCTCAACTGGTCGATCAGTCCGCGCCGGGCGGCCGCCAGCTCCTTGCTCGCCTCGACGTCCTCCTTGTCGATGGCGCCGCCGACCTGCTGGGACTTCTGGGCGACCTGGAACTCGAGGTCCGCGATCAGCTTGTCGATCGCCTCCTGCTGCGCCTTCTGGGTGGAGACGCGGGCGAATTGCGCGGCCTTCAGGTAGGCGTCCTTCGTGAAGCCGCCGGCGCGGGAGACGACCGAGCCCAGCCGCTCCCCCTTTTTCGCGGTGTAGACTCCGGGGAACTGGACCTCGCCGGCGAGCGTGACGACGATCTTTTCACCCCATTCGGGGATCTGGCGGACGACGAGGAGGTCGTACTCCTTGAGGGGCACGTTCGCGGCGGCGTCCCCGGAGAGCGCTTTCTCGGGGTACACCACCAACGTCTGCGTCTTCACCAGGTCGCCCTGCGGGGTGACCTCGCGGCGGATCAACTCCGCCTCCTTCGTATAGGCGCTCTGCTTGAACCCGCCGGCCTTGAACAGCAGGTCGGAGAGGCGCATCCCCTCGGTCAGGATCTGGTCTCCGGCGTTGTTCACGTCGCCCGCGACGGCGACGCTCTTCTTGTATTGCGTCTCCCAGATGGAGTGGACCCGCACCTGGTCCTCGTCCTCCAGGACCAGGTTCTGCTTCTCGTCCCCCGCCATCGCCTTCCCGAGGTCGAAGTAGATCGTCTGGAAATTCCTCTTCTCGTCGATCCGGAGGACCTCGGCGCGCGCGAGCCACGATGCCTTCGTCAGGTCCCCGGCCAGCTTCACGAGGTCGGACACGCGGGACCCTTTCTTCAGGTCGAACGTGCCGGGGCGTCGCACTTCGCCGCCGATGGTCACCTTCTGTGTGTCGCGGAAGGCGGACCGGTTGAACACGGTGAGCGTGTCCTGGGCCTTCAGCGCGACGTCGGCCTCCTTCTTCTTTTCGAGCACGATCGCGCGCAGGTCCACCGGCACGATCTCCTTGCGCAGGTCGGGCGGGATCAGCCGCGTGAGGAGGGCGTAGTCGAAATACGTCTCGGGCAGGAAGGCGTTGACGTCGGGGAGCAGGGAGCCCACCGTCATTCCGGGTTTCAGTTCGTATTTGCCGGGGCGGACGACGTTCCCTTCGAGGGTCACGGCGTTCACGTCGGCCTTCACGATCGGGAGGACCCGGACGATGTCGCCGTCGGAGAGGTCGAACGGGGTCCCGCTTTTTTCGAGATCCTCGGCGTCCACATCGAGGACGATCTTCGCGTCGTGGCTCTCGAGCCGCTCCACCTGGACCCGCCGCTTGAAGGCGGAAGGGGTGAAGCCGCCGGCCATCCGGATGAGGTCGAGGACCGTTTTCTCCCGGCCCAGCTCGTAGATGGCGGGGCGCCGGACCTCGCCCGCGAGGGCGGCGAGCTTCCCGACCACGGGGACGAAGACCGTGTCGCCGGAAAGGAGCCGCGTGTCGGAAGCGGTCTCCCCTTTGAGGAGGAAGTCGTACAGGTCGATCGTCTCGATGGCCTTGTTGCCGCGGCGGACTTCGATGCGGCGCAGCGACCCGATGTCCTTCACCCCGCCCGCCATGGAGAGGAGCTGCAGCGCGGTGTGGAGGGAGGAGACGTTGTACCACCCCGGGGCGCGGACCTCGCCGATGAGGGAGACGCGGATCCCCTTCATCTGGCCGAGCGTGACGTCGGAGGAGACTTCGGCGATGGTGGAAACCTTCGCGTGGAGGAACGACCGGACCTCCGAGAACGTCTTGCCCGCCACGAAAAGGGAGCCGAGCTTGGGGAAGAAGATCTTGCCGTCGCGGTCCACCGTCATCCGCTGGACCCCTTCGACGCGGCCCCACATCTTTACGACGATCTCGTCGCCGGGACCGACGACGTAGTCCGGGGAGGGCGGCATGTTGTCGAGGGTGGAGGCGCCGAGCCGGGGGTCGAACAGGTCGTGGCCGAAGTGAGGGAGCGTGCGGACTTCGTCTTCGAGGAGGCGTTTGGAGAAGAGGCGGCCAACGTAGGCGGAGCTCTTCCAGTCGTACGGGGGGAGGCCGATCGTTTCCTTCGGGAGATCGGCGGGCTTCTTCGGGGAGGAATCGGCGGCTTTTTCGGCGAGCTTCTCGTCGATTTTCGCCTTCAGGTCGGGCGGGAGCTGGTCCTTCAGGTCGGGGCGGGCCTGGAGCGCCTTCTGCGCCTCGGGGGGGAGCGGCGCGCCGGACTGGATCGC
>Ga0172371_10003635_pt1 | contig 23777 bp, 27 predicted proteins | sample Lak12m_FD_114543 | JGI IMG/M metagenome (GOLD analysis project Ga0172371, IMG submission 114543) | Freshwater microbial communities from Kabuno Bay, South-Kivu, Congo - kab_022012_12m | ecosystem: Environmental > Aquatic > Freshwater > Lake | place: Democratic Republic of the Congo: South-Kivu...
TGTCACAGTCCGATCCCTCTAGTAATAGAGGTTCAGTTTAAATGCTGATGTAAAACGTAAATGCGTGAGACAGGTTGGTCTCCTATCTACTGCACTCGTTGATTCTTGAGAAGATTTGCTCCTAGTAGACCCGAAAGGGTTTCTGCTACTTCACGAAGAAATTCGTGATGACAATTTGGCTAATAACGGTGAAGTCTTCATACAATTTTTGGTTTTAGAGGATTATGTTTAGTCGGTCCTGACGCATAATACTCGCTTGAGGACCAGAAATATGATAAGATAATACCGTGGGAAGTCGATCTAAAATTTCAAAGGAAATTGAAAGAGCATATATTGCTGGTTTTCTTGATGGTGATGGAAGTCTTATGCTTCAGCTTAAAAAGCGAAGCGATAGTAATCGAGGAATTCGATTTATGACGACTATTTGTTTTTATCAAGATACTAGACATGAAAAGAATTTACACTGGATAAAAAAAGTTTTGAATGCCGGTTATTTCTCTAAGAGAAATGATGGTATGTCAGAATTACGAATAAATGGTTTTAAAAAAGTTGAAGAAATTTTAACAATACTTAATCCATATATTCTTTTTAAAAAAGTTCAAGCAGAAGCTTTGTTAAAAGCTTGCAAGAAACTTTCTAGTGTTAAATTTAAAGCACTTTCAAAAAAAGATTTAATTCAGATTATAGATTTGATTCTTCTAATACAAAATGAAAATTATGTTACTAAGAAGAAAAAATCAAAAAAAGAATTATTTAAAATTTTAGGTTTGACCCCGTAACGACTGAGTCCTTAGGGACAAGACTTATGGAATATTTGAAGTATTGCAAAGACAATACCAAAGTCCATGGGTAATATGCCGACATCCTCACTCAGAAGAGAAGGATGAAGATATAGTCTGCGCTCCTAGAAATAGGGGAATAAGTGACGAGAGGACCGGAGTGAACTGACCTCTGGTGTACGAGCTGTCCTGCCAAGGGCACTGCTCGGTAGCTATGTCGGGAATGGATAACCTCTGAAAGCATCTAAGAGGGAAGCCAGCTTCAAGATTAGGAATCGTTAAGAACCGTGAGAGATGATCACGTTGATAGGCTTTAAGTGTAAGCGCAGTAATGCGTTGAGCTGAGAAGTACTAATGTTTCGATTCCTGTTAAGAAATTTGCAAACCACAAAATAAAATTAAAAATTACAATAACAATTGAATTTTCAGTGTTGGTGATTTGTCGTAAGGGTCACACCTCTTCCCATTCCGAACAGAGAAGTTAAGCCTTATTGAGCCGATGATAGTCCTTTGGGGCAAAAGTAGGCAATCGCCAGCACTGAGTATTTGATTAAACTAAAAAACCTCCACGAAAGTGGGGTTTTTGTTGTGGAATTTTTAATAATTTAGTTTAAATAAAAACAGCCCTTCACAATAAAAGTGACTGGGGTGAACATTGTGTCCACACTTATTATGTTGTTATACTGGTTGATTAAAACAAAAGCTTATGTGAAAAGCAGATTCATCTATAAACTTTTTTCCTTTCGGGGATGAAGATTATATGTATATGAATGTGATTTTTCCTGGCTCACTTCTAAATCTTTCTATAAGAATCTTTTCACAGGGGATGATATTATGCCGTCTTAAACACACGTTTGATTATACAACCTCCGTAGATAGGTTGGGAGATAAGTGATTTACTTAACTTGTTCTAGCCGATAGCCAGAGAGACCAACATCACGAAGAACGAGCTAAGCTGATTAAGATGCCACTATTTTCTTAATAATAGTCAAGTAAAGAAACTGAACAAAAAATTCTTATTTATGTTATAGTATGTTATTATATATGTATGCATTGGTTTTTAATAGCACTCGCAGGGCCGTTTTTATTTGCTCTAACGAATCACATAGATAAAATATTACTTGAAAAATATTTCAAACAAAGTGGTATAGGTACTTTACTGCTTTTCTCATCTTTACTTTCCATTATCTCTTTGCCTATCTGGTTTTTTATTGATTCAACTATTTTTAATGTCAGCATAGTGAATATGCTTATCTTATTGTCATTAGGAATTATTGATCTATTAGTATTAATTTTTTATTTTATTGCTTTAAAAGAAGATGAAGCATCAATAGTAGTTGTATTTTATCAACTTATGCCAGTTTTTGGATATGTACTTGGATATTTTATTTTAGGTGAAATTCTTACCAAAATACAACTTGTAGCTATATTGCTTGTAATATTTGGTACAGCAATAATTTCTTTTGAAACTGATGAAGAAAATAAATTTAAATTGCGACATAAAACCATATTACCTATGCTTGCCGCTTCCTTTTTCTGGGCGTTAGGTGGGGTAATATTTAAAATGGTGGCGCTTGAAGAAAATGTCTGGAGGTCGCTTTTTTGGGAGCATGTTGCATTAACCATCATCGGTATTTTTATTTTTGCTTTTATGCGTTCCTATCGTTCGCATTTTCTGGATGCTATCCGTAATAATTCAAAAGCAATAATATTACTAAATTTCTTAAATGAAGGTTTGTATATGCTTGGAAATTTTGCTTTTGCTTATGCTTTCATGTTAGCACCTGTTGCACTAGTTTTACTTGAGCAATCTTTTCAACCAATCTTTGTTTTGATTATTGGTGTAATCTTAACTGTATTTTTCCCAAAAATAAGCGTAGAGAAAATACATATTAAACATTTATTACCGAAAATAGTTGCTATTCTTATTACTGGTATAGGTACTTATTTACTTTCTATTTAATACTATGATTTCAAAGTTTCCAGAATTTAAAAAACTGGAGTTGTCTGACGAAAAAGAAATTACCGATATTCTTAATCGGGAGAAATTGCCACCTTACGCTGATTTTCATTTTGTTAATTTATGGATATGGAATACTTCTGATAAAATTTTAATTTCAATACTTAATGATAATTTAGTGATTATCTTTGGTGAGTATGTTTCCAGTAATTATTCAAAAGATGTACCATTTATATCTTTTATCGGTACAAATAAAGTTGTAAAAACAGCCATTGCTTTAATGCAATTTTCCAAAGAAAAATATGGAGTATCAAGCCTTAGATTAATTCCTGAAGAAATAGCACTAGAATTAGCAAATAATGGTTTTACTAAAAAAGAAGATAGAGATTCTGATGATTATGTATATTTAGTCTCGGATTTAGTAAATATACATCTTCAGAAAAGAAGTACTAAAGACAAAAATATTAGAAGATTTATTAAATCTCATCCTTCTTATGAAATATCTAAAATCTCTATAGCTGATTTAGATGATGATTCTTTAAGAAACGAGCTTAAAATATTTTTTTTAAAATGGGGAAAGGGTAAAGATGTTGGAGAATTCAATGATATAGAATATAAAGCTTTCGAGAGACTTTTACAATTAATAGATAAAAATATATATATTGTGCTTTTATACACTGAGGGTTTTTTGTGTGGATTTACGATATATGAAGCTATTTTAGGTACTGAGTATGCTTTATCTCATTTTGCTAAGGCTGATATATCATATGATTCTAAAATTTATGATATATTAAATTGGGAAGAAGCTAGGATATTAGAGAAATCAGGTATTAAATATTATAATTGGGAGCAGGATTTAGGTATACCAGGATTAAGGTATGCAAAAATGAAATATAAACCTGCTTGCTTTTTGAAGAAATTTATTATAAGCTTAACCTAAGAAAGATATGTTACAAGAACAACAATTAGGATATAAGGGCAATTATGGTCTAGAACTCATTATAGACTTAAAGGGTTGCGACCTTTCAGATCTTTCTAGAGAAAAGTTGACCACTTTCTTTGTTCAATTAGCTGATAGAATTAAAATGATAAGACATGGCGACCCGATATTTTGGGAAGATCATTCTGATATTCCTCATCTAAGAGGTATCTCTGCTATTCAGTTTATTCAGACAAGTAACTTTGTTTGTCATCCTTTGCCAATGCTCAATGCTGTTTATTTAAATGTTTTCTCTTGTAAAGAATTTGATACTGACGATACTTTGAGATTCTGTATGGAATATTGGGGAGCTAAATCTGAAAATCATGCAGTATTAACACGTGTTTAAACTCAAGAAAAATGAGAAATAAAATTTTACCTAGTAATGCGGAAATTGTTGTTAAAAAAAGTAAATTTATTAAAAACCAGTTTGGTATTTTAGTAAAAAAGAGTATTAAAAAAGGCCAAAGTATTTTTACTGTTAAAGGTCCGATTAAAAACAAGCCTACCAAGTATTCTTTTTCATTTAGTTTAACTGAACACATAGAACCAAAAAGGAATGACGGTAGTTCTGATTTTGGGCATTATTTAAATCATTCTTGTGATCCTAATACAAAATTAAAACAAGCTTTTTCTAAGATTAAAAATCCATATATAAAAGTTATAGCGAGAAGAAATATATGGGTTGGTGAGGAGTTAACTTTTGATTATGCTTCATGGGAATATCGTATTACGGCTGACAAAGTAAAATGTCGGTGTGGATCAAAGATATGTCGTAGAGTGTTGTGTGGATTTAAAGACTTACCTGAAAATTTTGTCCAGAAGTATAAAAAAGAAGGTATGATTCCTAAATATCTATTAGATTTAAGAAAAAAAATGTAGACATCATTTAATAGATGAGTTATACTTTAAATAATTAACCATGAGCATTAAACAGCATTTAAAAATTCACGCGTTTTTTTATTTAATCACATTAGCTATTCTCGTTGTTACTTTCTCGTCTTATTATCGATTTATCATCCTTAATGACTATATTGTGTCATATGAGGGTGAATGTGATCCAAAAATGGAACTATGTTTTATAGGTTGTGAAAATGATGAATGCACAAAGGAATATTATTACACCATGGTTCAAAAATATGCTCCTGATGTGTATGCGCAATGTGGAGAAGATATCACAGACTGTGTAGAGGCAAGTGTGTGCCTGCCGAGTGATCGAGAATGTTCTATTACTTACTGTGATCCTAAAGTTGATGGTGAAAATGCTTGTGAAGATATTTCTTTAGAAGATTTTAATATTAATGATACAGGTATATGATTTGTTATTTATTTCCAGATCCAATATATCTTTTTTATTCATCGGATGTACCATCTTTGCTTTATTACGCATATGTACCTATCACTCTAATCACTATTTTTATAGGTTTTTATGTATTCTTTAATGGTAAACATTTATTATTGAATAGATTGTTTTTAGCTATTTCTTTTTTGCTTGCTTCTTGGACTATGTCAACATTAATACTTTGGACAAATATTCATAGTAATTTCATGTTGTTTGTTTGGAGTTTTGCTGGTTTGATATTAAGTTTACTTGCCATTTTTTGTATATATTTCATATATGTTTTTTTTGAAAAGAAAGATATACCTGTATGGCTTAAAATAGTTTTTATTATATTACTTGCTCCAGTGTTGTTTTTGACGCCGACGTCATTTAACTTACATGGTTTCAATATTACAAATTGTGATGCTTTTGAGTTCTGGGGTATTACATTTAAACTTTATTATACTTTTCTTAATATGTTAGCAATATTTTCTATTTTGTTCATGATGATACGAAAATACAAATCTGCACTATCAGAATTTAAGAGACAAATTTTACTTATGGGTGTGGGGATTGAGTTGTTTCTTTTATTATTTTTTAGTATTACATCGTTGATATATTATCTTACAGAAATTGGTATTTTACTTGATTCACGTTTAGAAATGTATGGAGTTATTGGTATTGCCATTTTGATGGTCTGTATTAGTATTCTGATTGTTCGTTTTAAGATTTTTAACATTAAGCTTATCGCAACTCAGGCTTTAATTTGGGGATTGGTTGTGCTTATAGGTTCACAATTCTTCTTTATTAAAGTAACTACAAACTTTATTTTAAATGGAATTACCTTTGTTATTTCTATAGTGTTAGGTTATTTTTTAATTAAATCTGTCAAAAAAGAAGTAGAGCAAAGGGAAGAACTCAATAAATTAAATATTAATCTCCAAGATTTACTTAAGCAAAGAGAGAGTTTGGTCCACTTGATCACTCATAAAGTTAAGGGGTCTTTTACTCGTTCAAAATATATTTTTGCTGGAATGCTTGATGGAATGTTTGGAGAAATAAATGATGAAATAAAAAAAAGAGCACAGCAAGGTATAGAATCAGATAATGGGGGGATAGAGACAGTGGACTTGGTCTTGAATGCTTCAAATCTACAAAAAGGAATAATTAAATATGAAATGAAACCTTTAAATTTTAAAGAGTTGGTAGAAAAAGTTATTTCTGATAAAAAAATTTTAGTAGAGACAAGAGGACTTAAACTAGAAAAAAATATAGGAGAAGATTTATTTAATTTAAATGGAGACGCTTTTTGGCTAAAAGAAGTTGTGAATAATTTAATAGAAAATGCTATTAGATACACAAAAGAAGGAAAGATAGAAGTTGGATTGTCTAAAAAAGAAGATAAAATCTTGTTTTATGTTAAAGATACAGGTATAGGTATAACAGAAGAAGATAAGAAGAATTTATTTACTGAAGGTGGTCGTGGTAAAGATTCTGTAAAGGTAAATGTAGATAGTACTGGTTATGGACTTTATTCTGTTCGTCTAATAGTGGACGCTCATAAGGGGCGAGTATGGATGGAACCAAATGGCGAATCCTCCGGCTCCATATTCTATGTAGAACTTAATCAAGCATAGTGTTAATTTTAAATATAACAAGTATTGACAAATATTATTTATTTGGTATTATTTTAAATAAATAATAAATTCATTGAAAATAAAATATAAGGAAAATGTTATGATACATTTAACAGAAGATATGCGTGAATTTTATTCACACATCAAGAAAAGTGCACCATTTATGTTGGGTTATCCGGGGAATTTAAATAATTCTTTTTCAGAATTAAACATATTTTTTGATTTTATAATCAATAATGTTGGAGATCCTGATTGTTTAGATGAATCATATAAAATGCATTCTAAAAATTATGAGTTAAAAGTTTTAAATTTCTTTAAAGAAATTTTTGAGTTTAATTCGGATTCTTGGGGTTATCTTACAAATGGTGGAACAGAAAGTAACACTATGGGGTTATTGCTTGGTAGAAGTAAGTATCCAGGTAGTACATTATATTCTACTAATGGTCATTATTCAATAAAAAAGAACGCTTTTGTTCTTAATATGCCTTATGTAGAAGTTAAATCTTGTAATAACGGGGAAATAGATTATGGAGATCTATATTTATATCTTTCAAAGGATAAAAAGCCACCTATTATTAATTTAACGATAGGTACAACGTTTGACGGTGCTATAGATAGTGTTCAAAAAATTCTTTCAATTCTAAAAGAAACATTACACGAAAATTTTTATATTCATTGTGATGCAGCATTATTTGGTGGTTTTATTCCATTTTTAGATATTGAAAATGAAATTAATTTTAAGAACGTAGATAGTATTTCCATATCTGCTCATAAATTTTTTGGTGTTCCATTCCCATCCGGTATTTTTCTTTCAAGAGAAAGACCACATTGTGCTTTTGTTAATTGTGTTGAATATATAGATTCAGATGATACTACTATCTCTGGATCCAGAAATGGTCAGCTTCCTTTGTTTTTATGGGCGTTAATTAAACATAAAGGCAAAGAAGGTTTTAAAAAAGAAGCTATTGAGTGTATTGAGAATGCAAGATATCTAAAAACAAAATTAGATAATATTGGTTTCAACCCTATGTTAAATAAATATTCCAATATTGTTACTTTTGATATACCGCCAGAATACATACTTGATAGATGGCAACTTGCAAAACAGGGTAACAGATCTCATGTTGTTGTTATGCAGCATGTTAATAAAAATATAATTAATCTTTTAGTTGATGATATTTTATCAACTATCAATCTTTAAAAGGAAAAATTTATGGAAAACTTAAGTCCTGAAATAATACTTACGGGTATTCGCCCAACTAGCAATCTTACAATTGCTAATTATATTGGAGCTATAATGCCCATACTTTCATTCCAAAAAAAAGGTTTAAAACCTTATGTTTTTGTTGCAGACATACATGCATTAACAGACAATGAACCAAGTGTACTAAAATATAGTGATGAAATTTTAATTGATCTTTTGGCTTCTGGCGTAAATCCACGAGAGACAATTATATATAAACAATCTGCTATTGCTAATGAAATAGGGATATTGACTTTATTGCTTGCTCGTCATGTTTCTGTAGCAGAATTATTGCGTTTACCTACTTTAAAAGAAAAAGTTAAATCAGATACAGTAGAAAATGCAAATACGTTACTTATGATGTATCCAGTAATGATGGCTGCAGATATTCTAATACAGAGAACAAACATTGTTCCAGTTGGTAAGGACCAAGAATCTCATATAGAGATATCTCGTAAGATTGCAAGGCGTTTTAATCAAGAAGTAGCAAACATATTTCCTGAACCGAAAACACACGTTCTAGAAATGATTAAAGTGCTCTCTTTGAGAGGTATGTCAAAAATGAGTAAATCCAAACCGGAGGATGCTATATTTTTAACAGATAATTATGAATCTGTAAAAACTAAAATAAAACGTGCACAAACTGCTTCCGCTGGTGTTATGTCAGAAAATTTAGAAAGTCATTTGGTTTTAATTAAATCAATTTGCAACGAAGAGGATATCTTAAAACAAGTTGATGATGTTATAAAAGAACACATGAAAGGTTTGAATGTTATGGGTTCTTTTAAAGAATTATTTATTAAAGTTGTTTTTAATTTTTTAAATGATTTTCAGTCAAAAAGAAAGGAGATTGTTTTAAATAAAGATAAATATTTTCTTGAGTTGGATTTAAGTAGCAAGATTGCTATTTCTCGAGCTAAAGAAACCATTGATATTATCTTTAAAGTTTTAGGAATGTAAATTAAAAACCGGAAATTATTTTCCGGTTTTTTTATTTCTCGTATTTACTTATTTGTAATTATGGTGTATTCTATAAAGAGATATGTTTTTTATATTAAAGGGGCGCGTCAGTTAATTGGTTAAACTAACGGTCTCCAAAACCGTCACTGAGGGTTCGAGTCCCCCCGCGCTCGCGAAGAAGATAGAGCTCCTTTTTTAGGAGCTTTTTTTATTGACAATATTATATTATTGAGTTAATATTATTTTAAATTAGATATTTATTAAATATTGTTTTTTAAAAATAGAAAAGGAGTAAAAAATAAATGAATGGTAATTATTTTAAATCTAAATGGATAGAAGGGGAACTTCAGATTTATTCTGGAAAAATTGTTCAGATTAGTGTAGTTGCTTATGAACATATTCTTGGTGTACCTGCTAGATTTTGTACAGGTTTAATTCCTGCGATTGCTTTATCAAAAGAGCTTAAGTCTTTCGGTGTTAATTCAATCATAAGATTAATTGATCCTACTCCAATTGCTAATCATTGTAATGATTGGAATGTAGAAGGATTTAAATTTAAAGATTTACTTTCTAACTTTTTAAATTTTTATGATGTAGAATTCTTTTTTGACGAAGCTGAACAAATTTCTAATGAGTCTTTGGTCTTGTTGGAAACAATAGGACAAGAGCTTTTATCTACAACAGATATTTCTGTTCAAAATATGGTTCAAAGGATAAAAGATTCAGGGAAAAAACACGGAGGTGATTTAGGGGAAAAAAATTCCATATTATATATGGCAGCACACCCATTTTCATGGTTAGATATGTACCATCCTTTAGTTTGGAAAAAGGAATATCCAGACGATGTATATCAATTTATTAATTTAATGAGTAAATCTGAATCAAGATTTACATTAATTCGTAAATTTCTTTGCGAAAAAAAACCTACTTTGTGTACAAATTTTAATCCAGTTGATGCATATATGACTGTGTGCGATACACCGTGTTATATTCCCTTAGAAGGAGAGCCAACTTTTAATGATTTAACATTAAATGGTTATGAATGGTGCCACCAAAAATATAAAGAAATAAAAAATAAAAGTGGAAACCATAGACGTGCTTTAAAGGACTTTGAGGCACTAGTTTCTTTTCTCGAATTTTCAAAAGTTAGTTAAATTAACCCAAAACTAAATATTTTAGTTTTGGGTTTTTATTTTTTAATAGTATAATATAAAAATGAAAACATTAGGAATAATAGGTGGATTAGGCCCAGAAACTACATCAAAAGTTTATTTATCTGTCATTTCTTTAATAAAAGAGAGTGGAAATGACAGATATCCCCCTATAATTATATATAATTTACCATTTCCTTTTATTATAGAAAATGAAGCAATTATTGAAGGTAAAAACTCTGAAAAAATGATACCTTATCTTATTGATGGGGCGAAAATTTTAGAAAAAGCAGGAGCTAGTCTAGGAATATTACCTTGTAATACTTTACACAAGTATATAACTGAAATTCGTGAATCAGTTGGTATTCCTTTTCTTAGTATTTTAGAAGAAACAGTTATATTTTTAAATTTAAAAAAAATTAAAAATATTGGGATATTGGCGACAGAGACTACTATACAAAGTAAAATTTATGAAGATATTTTTAAAAAAAATGAAATAGATATTTTATATCCATCTCAAAAAGAACAATTAACTATAAATAAAATTATTGTTGAATTACTTAATGGAACAAAAAGAGAATCACATTCAAAACAGATTGAAGAAATTTGTGACTCCTTTAAAGGAAAAGGAGTAGAATATATTCTCTTAGCTTGTACAGATTTACAACTAGTAATGGGAAAAGTAAATTGTTCTCTTAATATTATTGATACTACAGATATTCTTATACAAGCTTCTGTAAGAGAATTATTAAAGGTATAATTTAATATTAATCCATTGTTTTATTGGATAGAAATTTACAAAAAACTAATAAATTGATATCATGTTAATATGAAATTGTATTTATCATCATATAAATTTGGAAATTATGCTGAAGAATTAGTAAAACTTAGCTCTGATAATAAAAGGGTGGGGGTTATTATGAATGCAGTAGATTGGAGTGATGATAAAGAAAGAGTTATAAGAAGTTTAAATGAATAATTAGATACTTTAAAATCTTTAGGTTTTAATCCAGAACAACTTGATTTAAGAAATTACTTCGGAAAATCAGATGAACTTAAAAAGCATCTTACTAATTTTGGCATGGTCTGGGTTTATGGAGGTAATACTTTTGTACTTAAACGCGCATGTGAACAGAGTGGTTTTGGTGAAATTATAAAAGAGATGATTCTGAAAGATGAAATTGTTTATGCAGGTTTTAGTGCTGGTGTAGTTATCCTTTCTAATTCAATGAAAGGATTAGAAATAGTAGATGACCCTAATATAGTTCCAGAAGGATATAAATCAGATTTTAGTTGGGAAGGATTAGGAATTTTAGATTATCATGTAGCTGTTCATTATAAATCAGATCATTCTGAATCAGCTGATATAGATAAAGAAATTGAATATTGTGAAAAAAATAATATACCTTATAAAACATTAAGTGATGGTGAGGTGATAGTTGTTAATGGAGAAGAAACTAAATTTTTTAAATTATAACTAAAAACCAAATATTAAAAAATTCTTTTTTGCGAATTAGGGTCAGCCACTTATACTTTATATAAGTAAATTATAGCCAATCTTGCCTGTTTTTAATTGCTACTTTTTGTTATAATACCTTTATGATCCCGTTAGAAACTGCGGTCGCAGTTTGTAACTGGATATTAAAATTATAAATACTAATTTGGGTGGGGTATTGCTTATAAATCAAAAAAAGTAAGACCGCAACCTGCTTCTAACGGGATGACATGGGCTTTTAAAAGACAGCTTTTTTATTTAATTGTTTTTATTGTGTTTTTAGGTTTGTTAGGATATTTGATAATTTACCCCTATATAAATAAAATACCAACTTGTTTTGATAATAAGAAAAATGGAGACGAATTGGGAATAGATTGTGGTGGTTCATGTGTGCTTGCTTGTACTTTTTCCGTAGACGAAATATCAATTTTATGGGCACGTGCTTTTCAGGTTATTCCTGGACGTTATAATGCTATCGCTTATATTGAAAATCATAATAAAAATGCAGCTATTTATAAAATAAAATATAGTTTTCGTTTTGCGGATAGTAATAATATTTATATAGGTAAAAGAGATGGCGAAACTTTCGTTTTGCCTGGAAGTAAATTTGCTATTTTTGAGCCGGGAATTGGATTTGGAAATTCTATCCCTGTTTATACTACTTTTAAATTTACAGAAACGCCTATCTGGAATGTCGTGTCGGAAGATAAATTAAAACAATTAAAAATACTAGTTTCAGATATTAAGTTAGAAGACCAAAACACTAGTCCACGTTTGTCAGCTGTTGTTAGAAATGATTCATTTTTTATTATTCCAGAAGTAGATGCAGTAGTAATTTTATATGATGAAAAAGGAAATGCTGTTTCCGCTAGTAGTACTTTTTTAGATGTATTAGGGGCTAATGAAAGTAAAAATATTAATTTTACTTGGCCAGAACCATTATTAGGAAATATAATTACTAAAGAAATAATTCCTATGTATAATGTTTTTTTGGTTAAATTAAAATAATGAAATACATATTATTTCTTTTATTTAAAATATATTAATTTATTTATGGAAATTTCTAATTGGGAAAGTAAAGCTTTTAAAAGAATAGACTGGCTCTTAGTTTCTTTTGTTCTCCCTATTATTTTAGGTGGTCTTTTTACTATGAAATCTTTTATCCTAGAAGAAAATACTGTTAATTTTTTTGAAAAACAAATAATTTGGATTATTTTATCTTTTTTTATTTTTTTTATTTTTTCTTTTATTGATTTTAGATTTTTACGTAGAACAGATGTATTAGTAGCATTATTTTTATTTTTTTCTGTTTTATTAATTATTTTATTGGCTATCGGTAAAATAACTAATGGTGTTCAAAGTTGGTTTTCTTTTGGGGTTTTTTCTTTTCAGCCAGCAGATGTGATGAAGCTAGTACTTATTCTAATATTATCAAAATATTTCTCGCGTAGGCATGTAGAAATTAGAAATGTTAAACATATTTTTATTTCTGGATTTTATGCTTTTATTCCTTTTATTTTAGTTTTATTTCAACCTGATTTTGGTTCTGCAATGGTTATATTTTTTATTTGGTTAGGAATGGTTCTTGTTTCTGGAATTTCTAAAAAACATTTATTTTTTGTTTTTTTATCTGGTGGACTTATATTTATTTCTCTTTGGATTTTTGCTTTTGCTCCATACCAAAAAGCTCGTATTGTTAGTTTTATAAATCCATTAGCAGATATTCATAATTCTGGTTATAATGCTTCCCAATCCACTATAGCTGTTGGTTCTGGACAAATTTTAGGTAAGGGCTTGGGTTTTGGCACACAATCACGATTAAAATTTTTACCAGAACCGCAAACTGATTTTATTTTTGCTTCCTTTGCTGAAGAATGGGGTTTTATTGGTTCCTTTTTTATTCTTTTGCTTTTTGGATTAGTTATTTGGAGAATTCTTCATATTGCTTCACTTGGTGCCTCTAATTTTGAAATGCTTTTTGGTATGGGAATTGCTATTTTTTTTATGAGCCATATACTTATAAATATTGGTATGAATCTTGGACTTTTGCCTATTACTGGTATTCCGTTGCCTTTTATGAGTTATGGTGGTTCACATCTTGTCACTGAATTTGCTGGATTAGGAATTTTAATGAATATACGTCAATATGCTAGGTCAGCCCACAGAGATGATATGAAGCATGAGTTTCTTGGAATTTAAAATTTAGTGGATGTTATTTTTGAACTGGTTTTGTTTAATTTATAAGACTTAATGAAAATGATTTCAGAATTCAAAAAAGATAACATTTGCTAAATTTATGTAAATTATGAAAATTATTAATGGCAAAAAAATAAGAGATGAAATTTTAGCTAAAGTAAAAAATGAAGTAGCTATTTTGCCATTTAAGCCTATTTTTTGTGATATTCTTGTGGGAAATAATAAAGTTTCAATGCAATATGTAAAAATGAAAGCAAAAATTGCTGAATCTATTGGTATAAAATTTCATAATGCTTTTTTTTCATCAGAGATAAGTAAAGAAAATTTAATTAAAGAAATAAAAAAATTAAATAAAATAAAAAATATGTGCGGAATTATTGTTCAGCTTCCTTTACCAAAACATTTAGATAAACATATTATTTTAGATGCTATTAATTTTAATCTTGACGTAGATTGTTTAGGAATAAAAGCAAGTACAGAATTTTATAAAAATTATAAAGAAAAAAATATTGGTTTTCCGACAGCACTTGCTTGTATGAAAATTTTAGATTTTATTAATTTAAATTTAAATGGTAAGAAAATTGTTGTATTAGGGCAGGGGGATTTAGTAGGTAAGCCTGTAACTGCACTTCTAAAATTCCGAGGATTAAATCCTAATATTATAACTAGTAAAACAGAAAATAAAGAAAAAATTATAAAAGAGGCTGACCTTATAATTTCTGGTATTGGTCAAGGTAAATATATTACAGCTGATAAAGTAAAAAATGGAGTAATTTTAATAGATGCTGGAACATCAGAATCAAATGGGGGAATAATAGGAGATGTAGATTTAGAATCTGTTAAAAATGTTGCAAGCTATGTTTCTCCAGTACCCGGTGGAGTTGGACCAGTTACTGTCGCAATGCTTTTAAATAATGTTTTACAAGTAGCAAAAAATAAAAATTTATGAATAATAGTATTTTTTTCTTTTTTTATAATTTAGCTCATAAATCAGAATTTTTTGATAAATTTGTTATTTTTATTGCTGATATTTTTCCATACATTGTGATAATTTTTGCTTTTGTATTTTTATTTTTTTATAGAAAAAATTTTAAAGAAATTATTTTAGTATTTTTTTCAGGATTTTTGGCTTGGTTTGTGGCTTATGTTTTGAAATTTTTATTTCACACTGAAAGACCTTTTAGTATTTTTACAAATGTTAATCCTCTTTTTTCTGAAACAAGTTATGCTTTTCCTTCAGGGCATGCTACTTTTTTTATAGCTCTTGCTATGGCTTTATTTTTTAATCATAAAAAAATTGGTTATGTTTTTATTATTTTTTCGTTGTTAATAGGAGTTGCTCGTATTATAGCTGGAGTTCATTTCCCAGTTGATATTTTAGGTGGATTGGTTTTAGGTTTTACTATTGCATTTTTTTTAAAAAATGTATAGAATAGCTATATATTTACAATGATTAAAAAAATAGTATCTATAATTTTAGTTTTGGTTTCTGGTTTTGCTGTGGCTTTTTTCGTTTTTAAATCAGAACCTAAATTAAATTCCAATTTTGAAAATGAAAATTCGTTTTTTAAAAATTCTCAATTTAGTTTAGGTCTTGATTTATCTGGGGGGAGTCATTTAATTTATAAAGCTGATGTTAGTGCAATTCCAAATGGAGAAGTATCTGTATCTATGGATGCATTACGTGACGTGATAGAACGTAGAGTAAATTTATTTGGTGTTTCTGAGCCGATAGTGCAAGTACAAAATAGTAGTTTTGTTTCTGGTGAAGATGAAAAATTGATAGTGGACCTTCCTGGTATAACTGATGTAGAAAAAGCAACAGAAATGATAGGTCAAACTCCACTTTTGGAATTTAAAATTGAAGCACCAAAAGATGCACCCCAAAAAGCAACTATTGATAAAGAAGGGAAAGTTGTTGTAGATGCAACTCCTCAATTTATAGCAACGGATTTAACTGGTAGATATTTAACTAAAGCTACTTTAGAATTTGACCAAAATACTCGTGAACCAAGAGTTAGTTTACAATTTGATGATACTGGTACGAAACTTTTTGCTCAAATTACAAAGGATAATATAGGTAAAATGGTGGCTATATATTTAGATGGAGCTCCTATTTTTACTCCAGTGGTTCGTGAAGAAATACCAAATGGACAAGCTATTATTTCTGGTAATTTTACTCCAACAGAAGGAAAACAATTAGTAGGTAGATTAAATTCTGGAGCTCTTCCTGTGCCTATTTCACGTTTATCAAGACAAACTATTGGAGCAACATTGGGTAGTAATGCTGTTACAGCTGGAGTAAAAGCTGCGATTATTGGATTTTTAGTTGTGGCATTATTTTTAATTCTTTGGTATCGTTTGCCAGGATTTATTGCAGTACTTGCTCTTTGTATATACATAGCGATAATGTTAGCTCTCTTTAAATTACTTCCTGTAACTCTTACAGCAGCTGGTATTGCAGGATTTATTATTTCTATTGGTATTGCCGTCGATGCAAATATTCTTATTTTTGAAAGATTAAAAGAAGAATTACATGCTGGTCATACTGTTTCAGATGCTGTGTCTGCTGCTTTTCATAGAGCATGGTCTTCTATTCGTGATTCTAATCTTTCAACTATTATTTCTGCTATTATTCTTTTTTGGTTTGGTACTTCTTTAATTAAAGGGTTTGCTTTAACTCTTGGAATGGGAGTATTAGTATCAATGTTTTCCGCTATTATAATTTCTAAAGTTTTTCTTTTAGGAGCTACCTTTATAGGACAAGGCAAGGTTGCAAGATTTTTATTTTTGAGTGGTTTTAGTAAATAAATAAAATTATGTTTATAATAAAAAACAAAAAAATATTTATTAGCATATCAGCAGTTTTAGTCTTGTGTTCTATTATTTTGCTTTTTGTATTTCCACTCAAGATTGGTATTGATTTTAAAGGTGGTGCATTGACAGAAGTTGTATATACAAATTCTAGACCAGTTCAAGCTGATTTAGATAAGGCATTTAAGACTGTTGATATTGGTTCTGTTCTTATTCAGCCGACTGGAGAACTTGGTTATATCATTAAGTCTCTTGATTTAAATGAAGCACAACATTCTTTACTTTTAAAAACACTTTCAGAGAATGGCAAGAGTCCACTTGAAGAAAAAGATTTTAATTCTATTGGACCTTCAGTAGGACGTGAACTTACCAGAAAAGCAATTATTGCTATTATATTAGTTTCTCTTGCTATTATTTCATTTATTGCTTTTGCTTTTAGGAAAGTTTCTAAGCCAGTTTCTTCTTGGAAATATGGTCTTATGGCTGTAGTTTCTCTTTTGCATGATGTTATTATTCCAATAGGTTTGTTTGCCCTTTTGAGTCATTTTTATGGTGCTGAAGTAGATACTCTTTTTGTAGTGGCTACGCTTACTATTTTAGGTTTATCAGTATCTGATACAATAGTTATTTTTGATAGAATTAGGGAGAATTTGAAAAATAAAATTGAAAATAGTTTTAGTGAAACTGTTGGTAAAAGTTTAGACCAGTCTTACATGCGTTCTATTTTTACTTCTCTAACTGTTATCATAGTTTTATTATCTCTATATTTTTTTGGACCAGAATCCACTAAATATTTTGCTTTAATGCTTACAGCTGGAATGTTTTTTGGAACATACTCTTCTATTTTTCTTGCATCTCCTTTACTTGTTTTAATTGAAGAAATGCAAGAAAAAAGTAAAAAATGATTATTAATTTGCCCTGAGTTTAGTCAAAGGGTTTAATTTCGCTTTTGCGATAAAAAATATGAATATACTAACAATTTTTTTAATAGTTTTAGGGTTTATAATTTTATGGATTATTTTTGCTTATAACAGTTTCGTAAAATTAGTTAATCGAACTAAGGAAGCTTGGGCTGATATTGAAGTTCAATTAAAACGTAGATATGATTTAATTCCTAATCTAGTTAATACTGTTAAAGGTTATGCTACACATGAATCAAGTGCTTTTGAAAATGTAACCAAGGCTCGTACTATGGCGTTAAGTGCTTCTGGTATGACAGAAAAAGGGCAAGCAGAAAATATGTTGACGGGTGCTTTGAAGTCAATTTTTGCGATTTCTGAAGCTTATCCAGACCTTAAAGCTAATCAAAATTTTTTAGCTTTACAAGGTGAACTTTCTGATACAGAAAATAAAATTCAAGCTGCTCGCAGATTTTATAATAGTAATGTGCGTGATCTAAATATTACTATTGAAAGTTTTCCTAATAATGTTATTGCTAGTGTTTTTAAATTTTCCAAAATGGAATTGTTTGATATTGCTGATAATGATGTTGCTCAAAATCCAGTAGAAGTTAAATTTTAAATTTTATGCAAAATAATTTTTTTGGTTCAAAATTGAATAGTGTAACAATAATCCTTCCAGCCCTTTAAAAAATGATAAATCTTTATTAATTTTTATTATTATTGAATAAAAAAATGGCTACCCTTTATACACAACAATCAAAAAATATTAATAAAACATGGGTTTTAATGAGTGCATTTTTAGTGGTGGTTATTGGTATTGGTTTTTTCTTTTCCCAATATTATGGAAATTCTAATATTTTATATATTTTTGTTATTTTTAGTATAGTAATGAATATTACTAGTTATTGGTATTCAGATAAAATAGCCTTAAAATTAAATCATGCAAGGCAAATAAAAAAAGAAAATAATCTGGAACTTTGGAATATAGTAGAAAATCTTTCAATTACAGCTGGACTTCCAATGCCAAAATTATGTATTATTGAAGATTTTTCTCCTAATGCTTTTGCTACGGGTAGAAATAAAGAACATGCTGTTATAGCAGTGACGACTGGTCTTCTTTCAACCTTAAATAAAGTTGAACTAGAGGGTGTTATTGCTCATGAACTTTCTCATATTGGGAATAAAGATATTTTACTTTCTACAGTTGTTGTTGTTTTAGTAGGTTTTATTTCTATATTAGCAGATATGTTTTTACGTTCTACTTTTTTTAGTTTAGGAAGAAATAGAGATAATGATAATAAAGCTGGTAGCATAATGATGCTTATAGGAGTAATTCTTTCAATCTTAACTCCTATTTTTGCGACTCTCTTACAATTAGCTATTTCTCGCAAGAGAGAATTTCTAGCAGATGCATCTGGTGCTTTGATTACTCGTTATCCTGAAGGGCTTGCTAGTGCATTACAAAAAATTTCAAATCATTCTAGTAAAATGAAATATGCAAATAAAGCGACAGCGCATCTTTTTATTGTTAATCCTTTTGGTGCTAAAGGAAATTTAGGTCAAAAAGTTTCTAATCTTTTTAGTACTCATCCGTCTCTAGAGGATAGAGTGAGAGCTTTAATTGAAAAATAAAAAAATGGTAAACTTTTTATCAGTATAAATTTTTAAATTTTAAAAAATTTTGGAATTTTTGCTTTGCCTTATTCAAAACCTATTAAAAATTTTTTTTGATTTTTTATTTTATTTATACAAAAGTATTATTTTTTAGCTTTATTTATTTAGTGATTTTGGTATAATCTTAATATGGATATTAAAGATGTTGAAAATCTAGCTGAACTTGCAAAAATTGATTTAAATAAAGATGAAAAAGAACAGATTCTAAAAGATATGGAAAATATTTTGAAATATGTAAAAATAATAGAAAATATAAAAATAGAGCAAACAAATCCTAAATATAATCTATATAATATTTGGAGAGAAGATAAAATAGAGCCTATAGAATTTTCTAAAGATTCTATTATCAGACAATTTCCAGATTCACAAGATGGTTTTTTAAAAGTAAAAAAAATTTTATGACAAAATTTTGAAAATCAAAAATTTTTAACGTTTTGCCTATTAAATTTTTGTTTTCATAATTTAAACATACATGATAAATTTAAAAAATTTAACAATTACAGAAACAAGAAAAAAACTTGATGCCAAAGAATTTTCGGTAGTTGATTTAGTTTCTGCATATTTAGATGAAATAAAAAATAAAAATTTTGAATTAAATGCTTATTTGGAAATTTATGATGATGTTTTGACACAAGCTAAAATGGCTGATGAAAAAATAATTAAAGGCGAATCATATCCTTTGCTTGGCATACCTTTTGCTATAAAAGATAATATTTTATTTGAAGGTCATAGAGTATCTGCTGGTTCAAAAATTTTAGAAAATTATATAGCAGTTTATGATTCTACGGTTGTAAAAGAACTTAAAAAACAAGGAGCAATTTTAATTGGTAGAACAAATATGGATGAATTTGCTATGGGTTCTTCTACTCAAACTTCTGCTTTTGGAGTAAGTCGTAATCCTTATGATATCTCTAGAGTACCAGGTGGTTCTTCTGGAGGTTCAGCAATAGCTGTTGCTGGAAATATGGCTTTAGTATCATTAGGGACAGATACATGTGGTTCTGTTAGGCAACCAGCTTCATTTTGTGGTTTAGTTGGATTAAAACCGACTTATGGTGCAATTTCTAGAAATGGAATTATTGCTATGGGTAATTCACTTGATCAAGTTTCACCTTTTGGTAAAAATGTTTATGATGTAGAAATTGTTTTTAATGCTTTATCAAAATATGACCCAATGGACAGTACTTCTGTTGATGATGCAAAAAGAAAAGAATTTTCTTCAAAATTAAAAACTAGCATTGCTTTTAAAATTGGTGTGCCATGGCATTTATTTGAAAAAGGAGTGGATTTTGAAGTTATGAATAATTTTAAAGAATCCATAAAAAAATTTAAAGATTCTGGTTGTGAAATTGTAGATATAAAACTTCCATATTCTAAATATTCTTTAGAGGCTTATTATATTATTATGCCAGCGGAAGTTTCTACAAATCTTTCTCGTTTTGATGGTATGCGTTATGGTTTCAGTGAAAAAGGTGAAAATTTGAGAGAGATATATATGAAAAGTCGTGGTAAGGGTTTTGGTAAAGAAGTTCGTAGGCGTATTTTGCTTGGCACTTATGTGTTGTCTCATGGTTATTATGATGCTTATTATAATAGGGCTATAAAAATTCGTGAGAAAATAAAAGAAGAAATAATTGAAGTTTTTAAAGATGTTGATTTTATTGCTACTCCAACCACTCCGACTAGTGCTTTTAAGTTAGGTGAAAAATTAAATGATCCTGTTGCTATGTATCTTTGTGATATTTTTGCTGCACCAGCAAATCTAGCTGGTATTCCTGCCATCGCTTTACCTTCTGGAAAAGATAAAAAAGGTTTACCTTTATCTATTCAATTTATGGCGCCTCATTTTTGCGAAAATTCATTATTTGAAATAGGAAAGAAATTTGAAAATTTTTTAAAATAATAATTTTTTATGATATTATATATAATATATGAATCCATCTAATGTCAATCCTTTTTTAGAAAATTCTTTTTTGGGTTCAAAATTTTTTAATCCAGAATATTTATTTACTCATTTATCTGAATTTTTAGGGTATGTTTTAACAGAAAAAACATTAAATGTTTTTTACATTCTCTTTTCTATTTTTGCTATATTTTTTTTTACTATTATTATTTATACCACTATTAGAATGTTTGAAATCAGAGCAAAAGAACATAAACATTTACATTATGAAATTGTCAAATTTGCACAAAATCAAGCTTTAAAAAAAGAAAAATCACAAGAAACAGTATTTAAAAATGAAAGATGGAAAAAAGTTTTAGATTATCTTTTTTCAACTAATGAGAATGATTGGAAACTTGCGATACTTGAAGCTGATTTAATGCTTTTTGATTTGCTTACTCAATTAGGATTTAAAGGGGAAAATTTAGGAGATAAATTAAAAGGAGCTGATAGGGATAATTTTCATAGTCTTAGTTTTGCTTGGGAAGTACATAATATAAGAAACAAAATAGCTCATGAAGGTTTATCTTTTAAGGTTTCTTTACATGAAGCGAAAAGAGTAATTGCTATTTATGAACAGATTTTTTTAGAATTTGGGTATATATAATAACTCGCCAAAATTTTATAAATTATGTTTATAGACTATTTTAAATAATATTTAGGCAGATAAAATTGTTGCGGGGTCACGAATCGAACGTGAGTCTTAAGGTTATGAGCCTTACGAGATACCTCTTCTCTACCCCGCTATGTTTAGCATCTCATAAAAGAGTTGTATTTGCAAGTTAATTTGAAAAAAAACCTAAATATGTTATTATTTTTTTATGTCGGCGTAGCTCAGTCAGTAGAGCACGGGACTCATAAGCCCGGGGTCGCAGGCGCACTCCCTGCCGCCGACACACTAAAGTAGATATTTTTTATATTTTATGTTAATTTATAAAGTATGCAGTCGTAGCTCAACTGGTTAGAGCACCCGCCTGTCACGTGGGAGGTTGAGGGTTCAAGTCCCTTCGGCTGCGCATTAAGGGACTAAGGAGGTCAAAAACCTCCTTTTCTCTTTGTGTGGTATGGTTTTTTTCTAGTTTAAACGCATCATATTTCGCTTTTATTACTGGATAGCGATTTTCAATCTCTACAACAATACCTACACTCTCAAGTGCTGACTGCAGGGCATAAAACACTTTTTCTTTGTCTTTTTCTCCTACTTCTTGCAAACTGTTCCAATATAATAATTTGGGAGCTGAAAAAGTGATTTTTAGAATATAAATAATTTTATTGTGCTCTTTTGATAAAGTTTCAAATACCTCCACGCTAGGGATATATTTATCAGTTGCTTTTGGGTGGAGAATAAATTTTTTTAGATATGGGCGAGATGAATTTCTAGATTGTATTTCAGTGGGGGATAATTCTTCGTATTTTCTACAAGTTAATTCTGGTAAAAATAAAGACCTATTTCTAAAACTGAACTTGTTGGGACCATAAATTTTGATAATAATTGTATCCATAGTAATTTATTATGTTGTCGGTGTTTTTCAAGGAATCCATATTACACCAGAGTCTGTGCAGGGGATAAGGGATATGATAAAAAAGGAATACGGTGTTGAATATTCGGACCAAGAAGTGTGGGAAGCTACCCATAATCTCCTCGGGGCTTTTGAGTGGCTGTTAGAACAAGATAGGAAACAGCATCCAGAAAATTACAAAAAGTTAGATATAGAAAATACTGAGCAAAAATGATAAAATATTTTTATGATTTATTTTGTAAGACACGGTCTAAGTGAGGCAAATGTTAAGCGTGTTTTCGCTGGGCAAAAAGATAATTCTCCACTTGTTGATGAGGGTAGAAAACAAGCAAAAGATACAGCAAAGAAAATAAAGGATGAAGGTATAGAAATACATAAAATAGTTTCTTCGCCATCTCTAAGGGCACACGAAACAGCTCAAATCATCGCTCAAGAATTAGGTTTTAATACTTCCGATATTATAATTGACCACCGTATTAACGAATATGATATGGGTAGTCTTTCTGGCACTCCTTGGCACACAATTTCATCTGCTATTTTAGTTAATGCTGAAGAAGCAGAAGACCCAAAGGATTTTCAAGAGCGTGTGTATTCTTGTGTAAAAGAATTAAACCAATTACCAGAAAATATTTTATTAGTTAGTCACGGTGGTGTTGGGAGAATGTTAGACACCATAAAGGACGGTATCTCTGGTGAACTATTTTATGATAAAGAAATTTATTCTAATGGGTCTATTACTAAAATTGATTGGATAAAATGATATGAAAAAGAAAACACAAATTTTAATGATTCACGGTGGAAATACTTTTGAAAATAGAAAGGATTATCTTAAGTATTTGAAAACAAAGAAAATTTCTATTGAAAAGAAAGTTCGTTGGTCTGAAGGTTATTTTGATAAAGAACTAGGTAAAAGTTTTGAAATTATCAAACCTCGTATGCCACTTCAAGATGATGCTAAGTATGAGGATTGGAAAATATGGTTTGAAAGATATGTCCCATTTTTAAGAAATAATGTAATTTTGATTGGTGGTTCTCTGGGTGGTATTTTCCTCGCTAAGTATTTATCAGAGCATAAGTTTCCCAAAAAAATATTAGCTACTTATTTAATTTGTCCGCCATTTGACGATACTTGCCCTAATGAGGATTTAGTTGGTGGTTTTAAGCTTAAGTCTGACTTATCATTAATTGAGAAAAATTGTAAAAA
>Ga0172371_10003637_pt1 | contig 23773 bp, 17 predicted proteins | sample Lak12m_FD_114543 | JGI IMG/M metagenome (GOLD analysis project Ga0172371, IMG submission 114543) | Freshwater microbial communities from Kabuno Bay, South-Kivu, Congo - kab_022012_12m | ecosystem: Environmental > Aquatic > Freshwater > Lake | place: Democratic Republic of the Congo: South-Kivu...
ACTAGCGAAGCTCCGCCCCAAGCCGCCAAGAGCTCCCAGCGGTCTGGAGGCCAGGATCTCCGCATCCCGGCGGCGGGTTGCGGCCTGTCTCGCCATAGCCCGGAGGGCGACGGCGGAAGGACCCGCCCTCCAGGCGTTCCCCGCGTGGTCGCGAACTTGCCTCAACGGTGCAGAGGCTGCCTCATCAAGCGCAGGCAGTGCCAGCGGGCCGACAGGTGCATTACCGGCGGGTCCGATGGGGCAAGGTTCAGCCTCGGCGCCCCGGGCAGGCCGTGCGTCGATGTACGGATACCCACTTCCGCCCGCCGGTACTAGATTCCCTGCCGGCAGGCGTCCGGGTCGAACGCGATCCCCCAGGAAGGCATGGAGCCATGGCGACATCCCCACTCACATCACTCGGCCGGGCTCTGCTCGGGGTCGCGGCCATCGGCTTTGCCGCGGCGAGCGGTCTGGCTGCCGACGCTGACCTCACCGGCTACTGGAAACTCGACGACGGGGCCGGCGCGGTCGCTCGCGACAGCTCTCCGTCCGGTGCCGACGCGGTCATCCGCGGCGCCCAGTGGAGCGAGGCGCCGGGGGGCCGGCGACTGGAGTTCTACGGCGGCGAACGGGCCGAGACGACAGATCCCACCCAGCTCAACCTGGCGGGCGCCTTCACCATCAGCTTCTGGCTGAAGCCGCACGACTGGCCAACGCCGGCGTCGCAGGGGATCGTCAGCAAGAAGCGCTCCGACCGCGAGCGCGGGTATGTCGTCTACAACAACGGCGAAACCCCCACCAAGATCAGCCTCCGGGCCGCAGGGACCCGAAGCGGCCGGGATGTCACCAGCGTAGCCGATGTCGACTCCGGGGTCTGGCAGCACTGGGCGGTGACCTATGACCCCGAGGCCGGTCGGGCGGCCTGGTATAAGAACGGGGCGTTGGATGTGGCGTATCCGCTCGAGCCCTTCGGCGATCTGAGCTGCGATGCACCCCTCGAGATCGGCCACTCGCAGACCTGGGGCGGTTACTACGCCGGCAGCCTGGCGGAGGTCCGGGTCTACACGCGGGCCCTGACGGCCGCAGACGTGGCCGCCGACCGCGCTGCCGCGGCGGCCCTGGTGGCGGCTGCGGCCCAGGCCTCCGCCATCGAGGCCAGGGGACCGACGGCCCCGCACTGGCGGGTGGTGACACCACGCTACCCCACGGGCGATGTCGTGGTCGCCGGGTGCACGGTCCAGGACTTCGGTGCCAGAGGCGATGGCATCGTCGACGATACGGGCGCCTTCCAGGCGGCCATGGATAGGATGCAGGCCAACGGCGGCGGAGCCGTGTTCGCCGGCGAGGGCCGGTACGCCATCCGCGGCCACCTGAAGGTGCCGACCGGGGTGACCCTGCGCGGCGAGTGGACCCGCCCCGGCGAGGGCCGGCCGGTGCGTGGCACGGTGCTGATGGCCTTCGCCGGACGGGGCTCGGAGAAGGGCTGGCCCTTCCTCTCGCTGGGCCAGTGTTCCGGTGTCAGGGACCTGAGCATCTGGTACCCCGAACAGGACGCCGCTGCCATCGTGCCGTACCCGTTCTGTATCAAGCAGACCGGCTGGGAGAGCGTGGCCATCGAGAACGTGACCCTGGTGAATCCCTACCAGGGCATCGCTATCGGCCCACAGGGCAATGAGTTGCACTTCATCCGGGGCCTCTATGGCACGCCGCTGGCCTTGGGCCTGCAGATCGACTTCGTCACGGATACCGGCCGCAGCAGCGACGTGCACCTCGACCCGGACGTCTGGAGCGACTCGGGGCTGCCGGGCGCGCCGCCCAGGAATGGCCCTCACGCCCAGTGGCTGCTGGCGAACGGCACCGCCCTGCGGGTCCTGCGCTACGACTGGGTCTACAGCGCCTTCGTCGACATTCGCGGCTACCGCACCGGGATCGAGATCCTGGCCTCGCCGCGGGGGGCTGCCAACGGCCAGTGGTACGCCTACCGGGTGACCGACTGCGGCACGGCCCTCTCGGCCATCGAGGTGCTGTTTGCTGGCATGTCGTTCACCGCCTGTACCTTCGCCGGTCGCGAGGCCGGGGTGGCGACGCGGGACTCGTTTGGCTCGACGCTGCTTTTCCACTCCTGTGACCTGAGCGGCGGCGTGCGTGCGGCGGACCTGCGCGGTAACCCCGAGTCGAGCGTGCTCTTCACGGGCTGCTCATTCGGCGGCGAGGTGGCGCGGGAGGCAGGGGACCTCTCCCTGGTCGGTTGCCGCTGGCGCTCCGGGGGACCTCACCTGACGCTCGGGGAGGCGGTGAACGCAGTGACCGTGGCCGGTTGCACCTTCGCGGGCCCGGCGGTGATCGCCAACCGGAGCGACTCGGAGCTGATCCGCATCTCCCACGAGCCCGTCTCCGGGCCGGCCCTGCCGGTCGTCCCGCCTCCGACTGGGAAGGCCTGCATGCCGGCGACGGCGACACTCTACGTCGCCACGGAGGCCGCCGGGGGCGCCCGCAAGGACGGCACCAGCGACGATACGGCGGCCATCCAGGGGGCCCTGGACGCCGCCGCCCGGGCCGGCGGCGGCGTCGTCTTCCTGCCAGGGGGAGAGTATGCGGTGCGCGGCCGGCTAAACATCCCCTCCGGGGTCGAGTTGCGCGGCGTCTACGACGTGCCGCACCACACGCTGGGCAAGGGCAGCACCCTGCGCGTCTATGCCGGGCGTGGGGACGCGACCGCCCCGCCGTTCATCACCATGGCGGCCCGCAGCGGGCTGCGCGGGGTGACCTTCCTCCACCCCGAACAGACCCTGGGTGACATCGTGCCGTATCCCTTTCTGGTGCAGGGCCGCGGTGCGGACATCTACGTCATCAACACCAGCGCTGTGAACTCCTACCAGATGCTGGATTTCATGACCTATCGCTGCGACCGGCACCTGATCGACTACCCAGCCGGTGTGGCGCTGCGGACCGGCGTCGCCATCGGCGGTGGCAGCGTCGATGGGGAACTCCGCAACGCACAGTTGCAGACGCACTACTGGAACCGCTCGCCATACCCCGACTCGCCGGGCGTGATGCGGGGGCCGGACGCGCCGCCAACGAACCTCGTCTGGGAGTACCAGTACGACCACCTGGACGCCTTCGTGCTCGGTGACTGCCGCAACCAGAGACAGTTCCAGAACTGCGTCTTCGGCTCCTGCCGGGGCCTGCGCTTCGTCCTGCAGGACGGCCGCGGGGCCTCGGGAGTGGTCCTCGGGCACGGGACCGACGGCTCCAAGGTCGCCGCCGCCTTCGACGGCGTCGGCACGGACGGCGTCGACCTGGTCAACTCGCAACTCGTGTCCATGGCCTCCTCGGACCCCGATCGCCCGCTGGCCGGTCGCCGTTACCTCACCTGCGGACCGGATGGCGGTGGCGAGGCCCGACTGTTCAACACGACCTTCTGGGGCCAGCCGGAGTTCTCGGCGGTGGTGGAGGGCGGCGCTCTGGTCCTCGACCTCGCCAACCTGACCCAGTACAGCCCCTTCGCGGTGTCCGGCGGGTGCCTGTCTCTGGCCAGCACTCATCTCGTGGCCAGCGTCGTGGCCGACCACGAACTGGAGGTGACCGGCACTGGCCGGGCGGCTCTGACCTGTACCCTGAGCCCCTACGGCATGCGGCCGGCCGAGGGGACCGCCCCGGGGGCGATCACGGTCGTCGGCGAGAACCAGTGCAATCTGCCGATGCCGCCCGGCGCCAGGGAGGTATCGGTACAGCTCGACCGGGTGCCGCGGAAGCGCGGTCTGGCGCTACGGGCCGAGGACGGAGAGTCCCGCAACGCGCCCACCCGCCGTGCGGGCCGCGCCGGCTGGCTGAGCGTCCGCCCGGCGCCCTGGGCCGGCGACGCCTATGTCATGTACTGGCTGGTGGAACTGCCCGGCTTCAGGCATGGCAAGACGCCTCGCGTGACGCTGCACTGCGAGTACTTCGACGAGAGCCCCGGTCAGGTGCTGATCTACTATGACTCGAGCGACGAGGCCGTGCGCTCCATCCCGCAGTCGCCCGGCGCCTGGAAGGTGGCGGCGACCATCCCCCTCGCCGGCACCAAGGCCTGGCAGACCTGCCAATGCACCCTTCCCGACGCGCGCTTCAGCCGGCGCTGCAACAGCGGCGACCTGCGCTTCGATATCCGCACCGCCGGCACGCCTCCGACGATCGGTTCCGTGAGGCTGGAGCGCACGGAGTAGGCGTGTGGCACGGCAGACGATAGGTGAACCCATGAAGATCGTCCTCATCGGCGCCGCCAGTCACTGCTTCGGGTTCGGCACCGTCGTGGACATCCTGCGGGCCCCGGCGCTGCGGGGCAGGGGCCTCGAGGTGGCCCTGGTGGATACGGACCCCGATCCCCTCGGCCGCGTCCACGCGGCGGCGCGGCGGCTCCGGGACCACCTGCACGCGGATATCGAGCTGACGGCGACCACCGAACGGCGCCAGGCCCTTCCCGGGGCCCAGTTCGCCGTGGTCTCCGTGGCCCGGCGGCGCTGGGAGCTCTGGGAACAGGACTTCCGCGTGCCCCTGGCCCATGGGTTCCGCCACGTCCTCGGCGAGAACGGGGGCCCTGGCGCCGTCTTCCACGCCCTGCGCAGCTTCGAGCTGATCCTGCCCATCTGCCGGGACATCGAGGCGCTCTGCCCGGCGGCCCTGATGCTGAACTTCACCAACCCCGAGGCCCGCGTCCTGCATGCCATCTGCCATCTCACTCGGGTGCGTGCAGCCGGGCTCTGCCATGGCATCGCCGGCGCTATCCGCCTGCTGAGCCAGTACCTCGAGCGGCCACCGGAGGGCCTCGAGGTCACCTCCGCAGGGATGAACCACTTCTACTGCGTCCTGCGCGCCACCGACCGCGCCACCGGCGAGGACCTGCTGCCCACGGCCCTGGCCGCAGCGGCCGCGGACACGCACCCGGACCGGTCACCCCTTTTCCGGCACTTCGCCCGCATCTTCGGCGTCTTCACGTTCCCTTCCGAGGACCACATCGGCGAGTACCTCGCCTTCGGCTCGGAGTTCAGCGGTACCCACTGGCACTACGGCATCGAGCGCCGCCGGCTCAGGCAGGCCGAAGCCCCGGTGCCGGACCTGCTGGGGGAGTATGCCGCGGGCCGACTGCCGGTCGACGACCCGCGCGTCGTTCGCGCCAGCGGCGAGGTGGCGGTGCCCCTGATCGCCGACGTGGTTACCGATGGCGACGGCCGCCACGATGCCATGAACGTCCTGAACACCGCCGGCTACGTGGAGAACCTGCCCCGTGACGGCGTCGTCGAGGTGCCCGGCACCGCCGATGCCGCAGGGCTACACCCCCTGAGCGTCGGGGCCATCCCCGAGGCCTTTGCAGCCTTCATGCGGCCCCAGTACACCATCCACTCCCTCCTGACCGAAGCCTACCGGACGCGGTCGAGACGACTCCTGCTGCAGGCGCTCCTGCTGGACCCGGTGGTGAACAGCATCACCCACGCCGAGGCCATGCTGGACGAGATGCTCGCCCTGCAGGCGGAGTTCCTGCCGACGTTCGAGTAGGGCCAAGGGGCCAGACCGTAGGCCGTCGAGGGGGCCGGTGAGATCCTGGGCGGGGAGACGTTGCGCAGTCTATCGACGTCTCTTGCGCATGGCCAGAGCGACCGCGCCGGTACGTGCCGCCCACCACGAGTCCTGGCCCGTGATGTCGCCCACGGTGTAGCCCTCCCCAGGCTCGAAGCCCGCCTGGTAGAGGATATCGCCGAAGGCCGCGATTCCAGGGATGAGGATGCAGCCAGGAAAGACCAGAGCGAATCTCGCCATGACCGGTCCCCCCTCCGTGTCCATTCCCTGAAAAGAGCCTCTGCGATGGGCGCGAACACGTGATAGGACTTCCCCAACCGCCTTCGCGTCCCGTGATCGTACGTCAGTGTGGACCACAGTAGGCCCCAGGTCAAGGTCTGGGCGTGGCGATGGGGGCCAGGGCGTTCGCCGGCGTGTCCAGGACGGTGACGTCGCCCACCGCCTCCAGGCGCGGCGCCGCCGGCGTCCCGGAGACCAGGACGAAGCCGGTGCCGGGCACGGTCCGGGCCAGTTCCTCCGCCAAGGGCCGGCCGGCGACGTAGACCGCCGTGGAGAACACGTCGGAGTCCGTCCCTCGCGGGGTCACGGCCGTGACCCCGTCCAGGCCACTGACCGGGCGCCCGGTTCGAGGGTCGACGATATGACCTATCTCATTGCCCTGGATGATAATACGGCGTTCGTAGTTGCCGCTGGTTGAGACCGCCTTGCCAACGACTGGCATACGACCGAGCAACTCGCTGAGAGCAAATGGGTTACGGATACCGATGTAGAACTCCTCACGCCCCGGCGGCGGCAGGGGCGTGCAGGCCACGTTGCCGCCCAGGTCCACCAGGTAACGCTCGATCCGGTGCCGGCCCAGGATGGCTGCCACGACGTCCAGAGCATGCCCCTTGGCAATGCCCCCGAGGTCCAGGCCCATGCCCTCCACGGGGAAGCGGACGGAGTGCTTCTCCTCATCGAACTGGACCCGGTTCAGGCCGACGCGGGTGAGGGCCTCCTGGATCTCCGCCTCCGACGGGAGGGTGTCACGCTTGCGGTGGAAGCCCCAGACCGCCATGATCGGGCCCACCGACACGTCGAAAGCCCCGCCGGTCTGGCGGTGTGCCCGGCGGGCGGCCTGCAGCGCGTCCCAGAGAGTGTCCGAGCAGACGAAGGGCTCCCGCGCCGCCACCTCGTTCAGCCGTGCCACCTCGCCCTTCGGATCCCACCGGTTGAGGACCGTGTGCAGTTCGGCCAGGCGCGTTCCGCACTCCCGCAGGGCATATTCCGCGGTCTCCGGGCTGGTCCAGAGCGTGATCCGGGCATAGGAGTCGAAGACGGCGAACTCGCGGCTGATGGGGGCCGGACCCGACGCCACGCTCCTGCGGTAGGCCCAGAACAGGCCCGCCAGCGCGGCCACGCCGAGTACGGCGCCTAGGACCGCTCTGCGCCACGGCGACGTCAGGGCTCCAGGGGCGGGTTCGGTACCGGGGCTATCCACGACTGGGCTCCTGCGGCGGCCTGCATGGCAGCCGGCTTCCTCACAGCATAGCACGACCCCGCGCTGCCCGCACTCGCGTTGCACCGGCCGCGGCGGCACGGTACGGTGGCGCAGAGCAGCCTCCGGCCGCAAGCCAACGGGTTGCCGGGTGCGTCCAGTGCGGTTACGGTTCGCTCCGGGTCCCTCGGCGCTGCTTTGGACGGAGGTCGTCATGAGCGCTCTGCGGTATGAAGAACTGCTACCCCGCGAGTTGGCGGCTGCCCGTGAGGCCGCGCCGCTGGCCTACTTCCCCATCGGCTCCCTGGAGTACCACGGGTTCCACCTGGCCTTCGGATTCGATGCCATGCATGCTCACGCCTACTGCCTGGCGGCGGCAGCCCGGACCGGGGGCGTGGTCCTGCCCCCGACCTACTGGGGCTTCCGTGGCCACGAGGGCTTCCCCGGGTCGCTGCTGGTGAGCGAGGAGACGGTGGCACGCCTCGCAGCAGACGTGTTCAGGCTGCTCACGGCGCAGGGGTTCCGCCTCATCGTCGCCTTCACCGGGCATTGGCCTGATGTGCAGGGACGGCGTCTGCAGGCGGTGGCCGCGGAGCACCTGGCGGCGAATCCCGGGGTACGGATTCTGGTGCCGGACCTCTTCGCTCTCCATCCAACAGACCGCGAACCCGAGCACGCCGGACGCATCGAGACCTCGGCGATGCTCCACCTGCGACCGGAGTTGGTCGCCATGGAGCGGCTGGAGGAGCCCGGCGCGCTGCACGCTATCGGCGCCAACGCCGTCGAGGCCACCGCCCAGGCCGGCCGCGAGCGCTTCGAGGTCTGTCTGGACGAGCTGGTGCGCCTGGTGCAGGATGGGCTGAGGGGGCTGTAGTGCCCGAGCAGGCATACCCCCTGGACAAGGACTGCCGGAGGGCCAGTGACCCCGGCCGCGGCGCCTCAGCGGGGCCTTCGCCCCTATGGAGCCCTTCGACGGGGCTCTGGGCCTTCGGTTTCGTTCACCGGGGGCCGGCCGCGGCGGGCCGCGTCACTTCGTGGGGGCTGCGGCACGGACCTGGGCCAAGATCTCTTGCGCCCGCCGGGCCTGGTCCGTGCCCGGGACCGCGTGGGCCACCTGCTCGAGCGCGGCCGTCGCCTTGGCAGCGTCCGGCCCACGCGCCAGCGGCTCGGCGATGGCCAGGACGGCGAGGGCTGCCTCCGGGCGGACGGCAGCCTCGTCCAGACAGGGCAACGCCAGGTCCAGCGCCTCGACCGCAGGCGTGCCCCCAAGCACCCCCAGCAGCAGCTTCCTCTCCTCGTCGCGGGTAACCAGCGGGGCCGCCTTCCGGCAGAGCCCCAGACGCTGCTCTGCCGGCAGGTCCCTGCTGCCCGCCAGACGGATGGCGCCACGCAGGCAGAGGACCCGGTCGGACAGGGCCACGGCTGCCGTTGCCGCCTGCAACAGGCCCTCGGCCGCGTCGGGGGTCTTCCACTCGCTGAGGAGACGGTAGGCCTGCTCCCTCGTCTCGGCATCGGCATCGGCGGTCGCTCCCCGCACGGCAGCGAACGCCGCCGGGCCGCCCAGAGTGTGGAGGAGGCGCAGGAGTGAGCGCTGGCGGGCCGGCGGTGCCGCCGGCAGGAGCGCCGTCAGACGATCGGCCCAGACGGCAGGCTCCGGGACCTTGGCGAGAGTGCCCCGTAGGGCCTTCTCGACGTTGTCACAGTCCTCCGGCGTGGCGGCGCTCAGCAACAGCTCCAGGAGCCGTGGGACCTGTTCCTGGCCGGCCAGGTCGCCAAGCGCCCTCAGCGCCGCCGTTCGCGTGGTGGGGTCGGGATCGGCCGCGGCGTTCAACAGCGCCGGCACCGCGCTCTCGATGCGGCGCGCCCCGACGACCTGGATGGCGGCGGCACGCCCCTTGCCCGGTGCCGTCTGCAGCATGGCCGTCAGGTGGGCATCGGCGACGCCGGCCGGCAGTTCCCCCAAGGCCCCTGCCGCAGCGGCCGCGACCTCCTCGTCCGGGTCCCCCAGGGCCGCCGTCAGCACGTCTGCCACAGGCGTGGCCCGCGGACGTGTCCGCGGCAGCCCGCGGATGGCCGCCAGGCGCACGGACCTGTCGCCAGTACCCTCGCCCCTCGCCAGCGCCACGGCGGCAGCCAACGCGGCTGCGTCCAGGCGCGAACAGAGCGCGTCCGCCAAGCGGGGCTGGACCCCTGCCGGCAGCGTCGGCAACGCCTTGGCCAGCGCGGCGCTGGCCGCGTCCCCGGGGAGCTCATGCTGGGCCACCCAGAGAGCAGTCGCGGCCAGGGCCTGGTCCGGCCCGCCCAGCGCCTCGACCAGGAGCGCCACTCCGTCGGCCCCCCGCGTCACGATGGCCCCGCGCAGGGCCGCACGGCGCACCGCGGCGCTGGTGGCGTCTGCGTGGCGCAGCCGGTCGTAGACCCCCCGCGCCCGGCGCTCGTGACCCTCCTCCGCGAGCCGCGCGGCGCCCTCCAGGAGACCCTCGTACAGGGCCGGGGTGAGCGTCTCGGGAGCGTCTTCGAGGGCTTTCTCCAGGGCCTCCACGGCCGCAGGCGTGCCGATCCGGCCCAGCGCCACCGCCGCGGCCGCCGCGACGCCGGGGCTGGCGTCGGCCAGGCAGGCGCGCAGAGGCCGCACGGCCTTGGGGTCGCGCCGTACGGCCACGGAGTTGATCACGCCGCGGAGAGGGTCGCCCTGCAAGCTCCCCAAGGCGTCACGAAAGGCGACGTCCACCGCCGCCTCGGGCATGGGCTCCAGGGCGAAACGGGCCATGTGCGCGAGCGTCTCGTCCGCCAGCAGCCCCGCGAGCACCGGGATGGCCCGCCGGTCACCCATCACCGCCAGTTGCCGGCAGGCCTCCGTGCGTTCCCACAGCGGCCGGTCTGCCGACAGGGCCGCGAGCATGTCCTCCAGCCCGGCGAAGGGAAACGGGGCAGGGACTACCCTGAAGACGAAACGGCGGGTCGGGTCGGGCTTGCCATCCACATAGACGCACTCGTCGCTGGGCGCATCCAGCCGGTCGGCATAGAGCCCGACGCGCGTCTCGCCCGTGCGGGCCCCAATCTCCCAGTAGTACGTGCCGGCCGGCAGCGGCTTCGCGAAAACCAACTCCGCCGCGGCGTTGTCCTGGATCCCGACGAAGACCTGCTGCGCGATCTGGCGGGAGCGTTCCGGGGAGTCCCAGAGCGTCAGGGTCAGGCCCCCTTCCGCGTCGAGCCAACTGGGGACCGTTACCGCGATGGCGGCGACCGCCTGGGGAGCGACGAAGCGCTGGCCGAGGCGGGAGTAGTCGTTGAGCGGTACCGGCTCGCGGGGACCGGCGGCCGCCAGCCACGGCACGAAGGCCAGCACAACCCCCCGTATCCAGGTTCTTCCGCAGCGCATGCGAGTGCCTCGTTTCCGGCGGTCGCCGCGAGGCCCGCAGCCCCGCCGGCAGGTTGCCCACTCCTCGTCAGAGACGCCACGGCGACCGCAGGGCACGTGAACGCAACCGGTTGGCCTCGGCGTCGCCGGGGAACTCCTCGCGCTGGGGGTCCCAGGTCAGGGACCGGCCCAGTTTGTACGCGGCGATGATGAGGTGGCCAAGGGACGCCGCGCGGTGTCCGAGTTCTTCATCGGTACTCGTGCGCCCCCGGCTGCGGATGCACTCGATCCAGTTGGCGTGGTGGTTGTTGGCGCCGCTGATCTCGCGGCTGGCGAGGCCCATCTCCGCGAAGATCTCCGCGGGTCCACCCTCGATCGGGCCGCCCCCGTACATGGTCGTGACCCACCCGCGCTCGCCCACCAGCACACCGCCGAAGTTGCCGGCCAGCCGGGCGTCGGCAGGGAGGACGTGGTAGAGGTCCTTCACCATCCCCCAGTGGTCGACCATGTGCAGAAGGGCCCCATTGGCGTAGCGGCAGGTGAGCGTTGGGGACCGGCCCGACGAGGGGTGGATGATCTCAACCGGGCCGCTGCGCTCGACCCCCAGGGCATACTGGATCACGTCGGCACTGTGGGAATGATGCCAGGTGACCGAGGCAACCCCGAAATCCTCGCAGAAGGCCCATGGGACGACGCCCGGAGGCGGGTTGCGGTGGTAGCGGCGGTTGTAGGGGCGCCATGGCGCCGGGCCTACCCAGAAGTCCCAGTCCAGGCCCTCCGGCACCGGCTCTGCCGGCAAGGCCGGGTTGCCTGGAACGTAGGAGCCGTCGCACAGGCTCCACAGGGCAAAGGCGTGCTTCATCGGTCCCAGGCCGCCATCGCGGACGAACTGGCAGATGCGGCGGGTGGTGGCCCCCGAACGGTACTGGGTACCAGTCTGGAACACCCGCGCGTGGGCCCGCACGAGGTCGGCCATGCGGCGGCCTTCCTGCAGCGTCAGCGAGACCGGCTTCTCGCAGTAGATATCCTTACCGGCGCGCGCGGCCTCCGCGGCCAGCAGCGCGTGCCAGTGGTCGGCGGTGGCGATGAGGACCGCGTCCACGTCGGCACGCGCCAGCAGTTCACGGTAATCGTTGACGGCGGCGCAGCCGTGGTACGTTCCCGCCGTCGTTTCGGCAGCGTAGGCTGCCTCGGCCCGGCGCTGACCCTCCTCGCGCCGGGTGCGGTCCACGTCACAGACCCCCAGCACCTGGACCGCGCGGTTCCCGAGGCAGTGGGCCAGGTGGCCCATGCCCATCATGCCCAGGCCGATCACCACCACCCCGAGGCGTTCGTTCGGAGAGACCTCTGCCGCCCGCAGGCCTGCCGGCAGCACCCACGGCGCCGCCAGGGCCCCCGCCGCCGCGGCCCCGGCCCGGCCGAGAAACTGGCGCCGGGCCAGGCAGGGCACGGACACCGTACCCGTGGACTGCGTACCCATCAGCGCTTCCCCTCCTCGGCCGCGATCTCGGAGCCGACCTTGCCGAAGAAGGCGGCGCACTGGGCGACCTCCGGCATCGACTCCAGCCAGTTGTAGGAGTACTCCAGGCCGAACATCACCGGCCGTATCCCCAGCCGGTGCAGTTCCCTGAAGAACTCGGCCGAACGGCCCGCCCCCGTACCCCAGGGCACATCATGTCCCTGCGGCGTGAGCTCATTCAGGTCGTGCATCTGCACCGTCAGGAGGCGCTCTTTCAGCAGCCCCGCTGCCGCCACGGGATCGATCCCGGACCGCATCCAGTAGCCGAGGTCGACACAGGCGCCGAGGCGGCTCGTGCGTCCCTTGCAGGCCTCCAGGACACCCTCCGGACGCCAGTAGACCGGAGAGCCCTTCTGGTCGTGGTTGTGGAGGGCCACCTTGATGTCGTACTCGTCGCAGAACCGGGCGACCGTGTCCAGTGCTTGCGGTGCGGGCTCGGACATGAAGGTCTCGATGCCGAGCTTGCGGCCGAACTCGAAGACACGCCGGCAGCCGGCCGCGTCGCCGGGGATGTCCTGGATGTAGTAGGTCAGCAGGCGCAGTCCTGTCGCGTCGAGCTTCTGGCGGATCTGGCGGATCTCGTCGTCGCTCAGGCCGGGCTCCAGGTCCTTCGGGATCTGCTCGCTGACCTTCTGGAAGCTCAGGCCGCCCATGTAGGCCAGGCCCAACTGGGCCGTCTTGTCGATGGCCTCGAAGAACGTGTACTTGTGGAAGGTGTAGGCCTCGACCCCCAGCCGCCACCCCAGCTTCTCCTGGGCCCGCAACTCCGGCGTGAGCAGGGCACTGGGAACGGTCGGCGCCGGCAGGTCGCCCAGCGCAAACTGGGTCGCCGCCAGGTAGAACTGCAGCATCGGCACCTCCCAGAAGACGCGCGGGTTGTGGGCGATGGCCGAGTAGAAGACGCGCCCCCGGCCGTAGTTCCGGACCCAGGCCAGGGCATAGTCGTTGTCCGCCCGGAAGGCCTGCACGCTCTCCTTGCCCTGCAGCTTGGCGCTGGCCGCATTGTCGATGCTGAGCAGCACGCGGTTGCGTCGGCGCGAGTAGGGGTCGCCGAAGCGGAAGAACTCGTCCGCGTACTCGAAGTCCTTGCCGCCAAAGGCCGCGCAGACCGCGTTCGTCGGGTCCTCCAGGCGGACGAGGACCTTCTCGTCGGCCGTCGTGTGGCTGGCACCCCGGGCCCCGAGCATGCAGCCGAACTCGGGCCAGTCCTCAACGGCGCCCGGCCAGCGGGTGAAGCCTACGGAGGTACCGTGGACGCCCATCAGTCCACCGCCCGCATAGACGAACTCCACCAGGCTTTCGCGCAGGGCCGGGTCCTCGAAGAGGTTGCCGACGGTGTTGTTGAGGAAGACGGCGTCGAACTGCCGCAGGCTCGCCGGGGCGAACACCGTCGGGTCGCGGCTGACCGTGGCCTCGAAGGCACCCGTCTTCTGGCCCATCAGAGCGAAGGCCAGGTTCGCGGTGCCGATGGAGCCGTGGCCGCCGTAGCCGACGTTGACATCGTAGATCAGGAGCTTCCGGGCCTTGAGCGGCTTGGCCGGCGCGGCCCCGGGCAGGGCCGCCTCGATGCGGGCCTGGTCTTCCGGCGCGGCGGCCACGTCGTGGGTGGCGACCGCCTGCCACAGCGTGGCAGCAAGGGTGGCCAGGGCGATGGACTTGAGGGGGGCCCGGTACCTGTTCTGCATACGACATCCTCCAGTATCGGGCAACGTACCGCCCTTTGCCCCACCGGCAAGCCCTTCCGGAGTGGCTGCAGGGCCATCACCGGGCAACGGCCCCGGGGGGGGCGGCAGAGCCGTGCCTGCGGCCGTAGGTCCCAGCTCCGACTGGGACCCCTGGGGCCGAGCGGCTTCCGGCCCTCACGGCCTGGGGCCGCGCCCGGTTGCCGCCAGGGCCTGTCGGGCGGCGTCACGAAGGAAGACGGTGTCGACCCCGAGCGCGACGAAGGTGAAGCCCTCGGCGATCGCCTGGCCGACAGACTCCGGCGTGGGCAGCACCACGTGGATGCCGGCCGCCTTACCGGCGCTACGGCAGGCGGCCGCCACCCGGGCGCAGGCGTCGCGGACCACCGGATCGGCGGTGCGACCGGGCCTGCCGTAGGACCCGCTCAGGTCATAGGGCCCGATGAACACGCCGTCGACACCGTCCACGGCCAGGATCGCGTCGATGTTCTCCACCGCCGACTTCGATTCGACCATCACCACGACGGCCACGTCATCGTTGGCGTGAACGACATAGTCTGCGAAGCCGGCGCCCCATTGGTTGCCGCGGTGGAAGGCGAAACCACGGACGCCCCGGGGGGAGTACTTGGCCGCCCGCACGGCCGCCTCGGCCTCGGCCGCCGAGTTCACCAGCGGCACGATCACGCCCTGGGCACCCATGTCCAGCATCTGGCGGATGGCCAGGGGGTCGTTCTCCCGGACCCGTACCAGGGGCACCGGGCCGCGGCCGTGCAGGCCCCGCGCCAACGCCGCGAACTCGGCGGGACCGATGTCGGTATGCTCGGCGTCGGCGCAGATCCAGTCGAAGCCGACGGTCGCCAGCACCTCGGCAATGGCAGCATGGCCGACCTGCACCCAGGTGCCGAGGGTCAGGGCTCGCTCCAGTAAGGCCTTACGCACCGGATTGCGCGTCATGGGACTCCTTGGTGCGCCACCGCCGCCAGATGCTCGGCGGCCTGGCGCAGCGTTCGACAGCACGCCAGCTCCCGGAACCGCGGATCGTCCTCGCCCAACATATTGCGGGCGACCTCCAGGACAAACCCGGGGCGGCCGGCACGGACCGCCGCCGCCCGGGCCGCCATCTCGTGCAGCAGCGCCAGCGCCGGCCGCCGGTCAGCCGGCAGGGCAGGCCGCCCGGCACAGGCATCCTCGATGCCGCACAGCAGCCATGGATCGCGCATCAGGCCCCGCGCCGCAGCCACCCCCTCGACACCCGTCTCCCGGTGCAGGCGCAACGCATCCGCCGGCGTGAGGACGTCGCCGCAGCCGATCAGGGGCAACTCCGCCCCGTCGCCGACCTGCCGTTGGAGTAGGGCCCGGGCGCGTGCCAGGCGCTCCCAGCCCCCCGGGACCGGATCGTAGTTCTCCGCCGCCGTGCGGTAGTGCAGGGTCACGAAGTCGGGCCGCGCGGCCGCCACCGCCGGGAGCACGTCGGCCATCTCCGCCGCGTCGGTCAGGCCACTCCGCAGCTTGACGCTGAGTCCCCGGCCCGGCAGCGCCTGGCGCAACGCCCGCAAGGCCGCCCCGATCCAGACCGGGTCCCGCAGGCGGGCCGCGCCAGCACCATTGGCCAGCACGGTCCGGCTCGGGCAGGCACAGTTCAGGTCGATCCCCGCGGCACCCAATTCCGTCAGGCGCACCGCCGTGGCACAGAGCAGGTCGATATCCAGGCCCATGACCTGCGCCACCACCGGCCGCCCCGAGTCGAGGCAGGGCGCCAGAAACGCCCGCAATCGCGCCGGGCGCGGCAGGCCGGTCGTCACCCGCAGGAACGGCGTCACCCAGCAACGCACGCAACCTGCCTGGCTGAGCACCGCGCAGAAGGCGCCCGTGGTGATGCCCTCCATCGGCCCGGGCAGAATCCGGTTGGGCAGTGCCATGCCCCCTGTCAGCGGGAGAGGCCGGAGGTATGCGTGTCGCACCTGCATCGCCCACACCATAGCACGATGGGCCCTCCCCCCACAGCCCACCCCCGGCGATCCGTGCCGCAGGGGGCTCCCCCGGCCCGCGGCAGAGCGGCCATCACCCAGGCGTCCAGCCCGCCAGGCCAGCCAATACGACGGGGCTTGGCCGCGTTTAGGAGATGGGAGCGGACGGCGCCCCCTTGCCGGGCCGTGCGTCCCTGGCCCGGCGCTGGGGTTCGGGCCGGCCCCGAACGTGACTAGCCAGCGGAGCATGCGCGGGATGAAGCAGGATCGCGTCGCCATCGTCGGATCCGGGCTGGTATGCTGCCTGGGCGCCGGCGTGGACTCCGTCTACCGCCGCATGTGTGCCGGCGAGTGCGGCATCCGGCCCATCGACCGGTTCCCCCCTGAGCCCTACCCGCAGAAAAGCGCGGGCCAGGTGCCCGCCGAGGTCGAGGCCCGCCTGCGGGCCGAGTTCCCCGACGACGACCTGGCCGGAGCCCTGGTCAGAGAGGCCGGCACAGAGGCCCTGCGCCAGGCCGGCCGACGAGCCGCTGCCGCAGACCCCCGTATGGGACTGGTCCTGGCGACGAACTTCGGACCCATGGAGTCCCTGGAGTGGTGCTGGCGTGAGCGCGTCGACGTCGGCTCCCTCGACCGGGATACCTTCGCCCGGTTCGACCAGTTTCCGGCGCGGATGGCCGCGGCCCTGGGCTGTGCCGGCCCGCGGCTCCAGCTCAGCCTGTCCTGTGCCTCCGGCGCCGCGGCCCTGGCCCTCGCAGCCGACCTCATCCGCAGTGGCCGGGCCGACCGCGTGCTGGCGGTCGGCTATGACCTGATCACCGAGTTCTGCTGGTGCGGGCTGACGAACCTGCACACCATCACCACCGACTGCATGCGGCCCTTTGACCTGAACCGCTCCGGGACCCTCTTCAGCGAGGGCGCCGCCGCCATGCTCCTGGAGCGCTCCGGACTGGCGACGGCTCCCGCCCGTGGCCTCCTGGCCGGGGTGGCCACCAACAACAACGCCTTCCATATGACCGCGCCACCCAAGGAGGCCGAGGGCTCCCGGCAGGTCATGGCCGCCGCCCTCGCCGATGCCGGTCTCGCGGCCGCAGAGGTCGAGCATATCTGCGCCCACGCCACCAGCACCAAGGCCAACGATGTCACCGAGGCGGCCGCCTTCCGTAACCTCCTCGGTGACAGACTCGCCGAGGTGACGGTCGCCGCTCACAAGTCACAGCTCGGGCACCTCATGGGGGCCGCTGGGCTCGCCGAGGCCATCGTCACCCTGGAGATCATCCGCGGCGGGGTCATCCCCCCCACCGTGAACCACCTCACGCCCGATCCCGACTGCCCGGTGGACTGTATCCGCGGCGCGGCCCGCACCCGGTCGGTGCGCTGCGCCATCACCAACTCGGCGGGCATCGGCGGCAACAACAGCAGCGTCGTCATCACGGCGGCGTCCTGATCGGGAGGGTCCCGCAGTGGTCCCTGCACGGCTCCAGGTTACGGGCATCGGCTGGGTCCTCCCCGGGAACGTCGGCGCCGGCGCTGCCTTCGCCGAGCTGGCGCGGACCTGGCACGGGCAGCCGGGAGACAACGCGGCCCTCGCAGGGTTCAGCGCCAAGGACTACCTGACCTCGGTCAAGGGCTACCTCGACCCCGCCGGGGCCTTCTGTCTGGCGGCGGCGGTCCAGGCCCTCGGGGGCCCCCGGCACGCCGGCGCAGCCGCCGGCGGGACCCACCTGCGCTCGGGCCTCTGCACCATCACGCGCTACGGCTCAACCCTCTCCGGTTACCGCTTCGCGGAACAGCTTCTGCAGAAGGGCCCGCGCTTTGCCAGCCCGCTGGTCTTCCCACACGGCTACGCCAACACCCCCGGCAACCTGGCCGCCATCGAGTTCGGGTACGCCGGCCCGCACATGGTCCTCTACGGCGAACAGGACGTGCGTGAAGCCCTCGAATTCGCCGCCCGGCGGTTCGATGATGAGAGCGCGGACGACCTCCTGGTGGCAGCCTATGAGTCGGCTGAGGGCGCGGCAGTCCCCGACGACCTCAGCGTCACCCACGGCGCGGTCGCGCTCTACCTCCAGGCCACGCCTGACCGACCCGTACTAGCCAGTCTCGACCTGCCCCGCCTGCGAGCCCTGGCCGTCCCGGACTCCGCCCGCGGCATGGCCGCCGCCCTTATCCATCTGCTGGCCGCCGCGTTGCCTTGAGCCGGCGTCCCCGGCCCCCGCAGACGCCGTCAGCGGGCCAGGAAATCCGGGACGCCGTCCGCGTTGCCGTCGGCAGCGCCCTCGACCAGGTCTGGTGTGCCATCCGCATCCCCGTCGAGCTGGTTCAGGTCGATGAGGACATACGGGCTCAGGTACGCCTCCCGGTCGCCCTGGGCATAGGCTATCCATAGCCGGAGAGCCGTACCGTCAAAGACGACGTTGGCCACGTTGCTCCCCTTGATCGGAATGCGGTTGCAGAGCCCGATCATCGCTTCGGCATCCAGGGCCCCGTGACCCGCCTTCAGCACCGGGAAGGCGCCGCGACCCTCATCCTGGTAGACGACCTGCGGCAGAACGTTCGGCGCCAGTTCGTCCGTCGCATCGTTGTCGCCCCACACCCGCACCCGGTCGGCCGGTGCCTCGGGGCTGTGGGCCCGGATCTTCACCGCCCGGCGGTCCGCCCGGCCATCGCCGAACACGAAGTGGTACCGCTTGGTCATGGGTATGGCCCGGAACGCCTCCAGGGCCGCGGTCAGTGACCCGGCGTCATAGAGCAGCGTCCTGAACCAGGTCGTAAAATGCGGAGCTCGAGTAACATAGGGGGCCTCGCGACGGGGGGAATCGCCCATCTCCGCCAGGACCACCCCGGCAGCGTTCATACCGCAGTGGGCCCCGATGAAGCCCGCGAAGGTCGGTACCACGTGGGCCTTCCCAGCCGCTGGCAGATACACAACGGTCACAGGCACCTTGTGCGCACCCAGCTCCAAGCTCCAGTCGAGGTTCCGCGTCTGGTAGAGATGGCCATCGCGCGTCGCTGGCCCCCATGCCGCGATGCTGCTGCAGGAGTAGGGCATGAGCAACGGCAGGCAGTGGAGTTGCTGGAGCACGGTCAGGGGCACCCCTGAGCCCTCAGCCAGCCCCAGTAGCTCCTGCTCGACCCGATCATCGGTGTAGGCCGCGGTCGCGGCCCAGGCCGCGGCCAGTGTCTCGGCCGTGACGCCGGCCTCGGCAGCCAGGCCCTGCAGGGCCACCGGCGCAAAGCCCGCGATCTCGACCTTCATCAGCCGGCCCAGGTGCACACCCATTTCGTAGGGTGTGCCACCCACCACCACCACCGGCACCCTGGCGCCGCCGTTGGTCACCACCGTCCGGTAACCCCCACCGCCCAGGCCCGGCACCTTCGAGGATACCGCCTCGGTCGTGCCCACGGCCATGCGCTCCGCCGCTGGGCCGCCTGCCATTGGCGCCGGGGCTTGCTCGGCCGCCCAGGCCAGGGCCGGCGCCAGACCCAGGATCATGACCGCCGCCACCCGCATGGCTGAGTTCATGGCCATCCCTGCACTCCTTCTTCCCCGACGCTCTACTTGGCGACCCGCGCCCGGAAGCGATAGCCACCCTCACGAGGCTCTGTCCGCGTATCGGTCTGCTCCGCAATCACTTTGAGTGCTTCACCGAGGGGCAACTCCTTCAGCGAGACCGTCACCAGACGCCCGGCGAACGCGTTGCCGCAGGAGACCGCTACCCCCGTCGCCGCCGTCAGCAGGGAACACACCTCCTGGAGGCGAACCCCGGCGACATTCAGCGTCACCGGTGCCGCCAGCGCCGCCGCCGCGGCGGCGGCCTCGGCCGCGGCCACCTTCGCCGGCTCGCCCTCGGCCGCGACCGGTCTGGGCGCCACCGGCTTGCCATCCTTGTCCACGGCCACCTCGATCCGCGCACTGTAGGTCACTCTGTCGCCCTCGGTCACCTTCCGGATCTTTCTGATGGCCCCGCCCTCGGACGCCTTCGCGAACGCCGCCTGGACAGGCGCCGGGCAGGCTTCCATGGCGAGGGTCTCTTCCTGGGGGGGTGTCGCTGCCCGTCCCAGCAGGGCGGAGGCGCACAGAGCCACCATGGCATACCCGAAGCCGTTCCAGACCATGTTGACCAGCCTTCCTCGATTCGGCGCGGGCGACCGCCGCACCACGCCCGGACACGGACTCAATATCGGCCAGCGGACACCCCTCGTCCACCTGCCGCGCGGCCCGGGCAGGGCGGTCCCGTTTTCCCCACGACCGTCGGTGTTGGTCACTGGCACTGTGAGAGCGTGATTGCGTGAGGCTTGCGAGGCCTATGCCGGCGGTCTGCCACACCTTCACGCAGTCACGTTCTCACGTGCTCACCCGTAGCGGGGACCGCGATCCCGGAAGCCCTGCGGCCCGGGCCAGGGTTGCGGACGCCGCGACCCCGGCGTATGGTCCTGTGCGTCGCGCGGAGTTGCCGCCCATGGGTACCCGGGGGTACGGACGGGCTCCCGGGCAGGAGCCGCCTCTCCCCAGAGTCTGCCAGGAGGAGTCGACACCATGACGCACAAAGAACGGGTCACGGCCGCGCTACGCCACCAGCAACCGGACCGGACTCCCTACTGCATCGGCTTCACACAGAAGGCCCTCGCGGCCATGGAGGCGTGGTACGGGAACCGGGAGTTCCTTCGCCTCATCGACAACTCGGTCCATGGCGTCGCCGCCAACCCCGGCCCCAAAGACGGCTGGCTCAGCGATACGCTTTGGCAGGACGAGTTCGGGGTCCAGTGGGACCGTTCCATCGACCGCGATATCGGCAACGTGTGCAACGGCGTCATCCCCGACCGTTCCCTTGACCGGCTTGAGCTGCCCAACCCCCGTGATCCCGCCAAGTTCCGCGGTTTTGCCGAGCGCTGTGCGGCGGGGAAGGACAGGTTCGTGCAGTTCGGCATCGGCTTCTCGCTGTTCGAGCGGGCCTGGACTCTGCGCGGTATGGAGAACCTCTTCCTGGACATGGTCGAGGCACCGGAGTTCGTCGATGAGCTCCTGGATCGCCTCTGCGACTACAATGTGGCCCTCGCCGAACAGGCCGTACAGTATGATATCGACGCCATCCACTTCGGGGACGACTGGGGCTCGCAACGGGGGCTGCTGATGGGCCGGCAACGGTGGGAGCGCTTTCTCATGCCGCGCCTCGCCCGGCAGTACGCCGCCGGCAAGCGGGCGGGCAAGTTCGTGACCATCCACTCGTGCGGCAAGGTCCAGGAGGTGTTCCCCCAGTTGATCGAGATCGGCCTGGACTGCTTCAACCCCTTCCAGCCCGAGGTCATGGACCCCTACGAGATGAAGCGGCAATACGGCGACCGGCTCGGTTTCTGGGGGGGAATCAGCACCCAGCGGCTGCTTCCCTACGGCACCCCGGACGATGTCCGCAAGGAGGTCCGGCGTATGATGGCGGAGGTCGGGCGGAACGGCGGCTACATCCTCGCCCCGGCCCATGGGATCCCCGGCGACGCCAGACCCGAGAACATTCTCGCCATGATCCAGACCGCGAACGCGCAGTGAGGCCCGGCTCGCCCCGGTCCAGACGGCTTCCCCTGAACGGCGGGCAGACCATGGGATCGGGGACCCTCAGCCGAACCGCCAACCCCGGTTCGCGGCGCGCCTGGCGTCTCCATGGGACTCTTGGACGGCGAGGGATGGGGTCCCGTCAGAGGCAACGAGGAGTCACACGATGGTCGCCCCTGTCATCCGCGCTGTCGAGCGCACCTGGGTCTCGGTACCGTTACGGCCGCGGCACGCGCGGCACCTGACCCGAGAGAACTGGGACTGGACGGTCTTCGAGATTCTGCGGCTGCGGACGGACAGCGCCCTGGTTGGCATCGGTGAGACCATGTGTTACTACACGTGGGGGCGGGTGCCACAGGCTCAGGTAGACCGCGTTATCGGGCACTCGCCCTTCGAGTTTCTGTGGGACGACAGCCTTGGGGCGGGTCTGCAGATGGCCTGTTTTGACCTCGCGGGAAAGGCCGTGGGGGTACCGTGTCACCGTCTCCTGGGCGCCCAGGTCCGGACGGGGTGTCCCGTGTCGTGGTGGGCCAACGACATGTCCACGGAGGACTGGTGCGAGGAGGTCCGCGAGGCGCTGTCCCTGGGGTACCTGAGTGCGAAGCTGAAAGCTCGGCCGTGGCGTGACTATCTGGCTCAGATGGCAGTCCTTGCGGGCCTCGTCCCCTCCGACTTCCGCTTCGATGCCGACTTCAATGGCTTCCTGCGCGACGCGGGTGGGGCGGGGGCGTACCTGAGCGCGTTGGAGCAGGTCCCGGGGATGTCCTTGGCGGAGTCACCCATCCCGCAGGAGGACGTGGCTGGCGGGTCGGCGTTGCGCCGGAAGACGCGTCTGAAGATCGCGTTGCACTACGGTTCACCGCCCGTGGAGACGGCCCTGCGGGAGGACGTCTGCGACGGGTTCGTGATTGGCGGTGGGGCTTCTGCGGTGGGGCGGCAGGCGGCGGTGGCGGCACAGGCCAACAAGCCGTTCTTCCTGCAGTTGGTGGGGACGGGCCTGACGACCGCGTTCATGCTGCATTTCGGCGCGATCCTAACGCACGCCACCTGGCCGGCGGTCACTTGCCATGAGATCTACGAGGATGACCTGATCTGCGACCGGCTGCCGGTTCGGAGCGGGTACATGACGGTCCCTGAAGCCCCGGGTCTGGGGGTGGAACTGGACGAGGAGGCCGTGGCGCGGCACCGGGTGCCCGAGGGCTATGCGCCGCCGGCTCCGCGGAACCTGTACCGGGTGCGCTGGCCGTCGGGGGCCCAGGTGGTCTACCCGGTGGGCAAGCGTGGCACGCAGGGCCAACAGGCCGCCGGGGTATGGGATGACTTCGCCGCCGGCAACCAGCCTCTGTTCCATCGTGGGGTCGACCTGGAGATCGTGCCGGACGACGGCCGTTCCGAGTGGGCTGAGTTGTGCCGGCGCTGTGAGGCGGGTCCTGTGCGACTGTGAGGGGTTGGTCTGTGGCTGCCGCCGGGTCTGGGCCGCCGCTCGTGCAGGCGGCGGCTCGCACGTCTGTGGGCCTGCGGTGCCCTCTGCGGCAATAGAAGCCTGAGGTGGTGCCATGCGCTGTGCAGGTTGGCTGGGAACGAGTATCCTGGCGGGGCTGATGGTCCTGGGGCTGACCGGCTGCGGTCGCGGCGCCGCAGTCCAGGAGACGGCCCCCTTCGAGACAGCCGTCAACGCCTGGCTGCGGGCGCAGTCCATGGAGATGAAAGCGGGGCGGTTCCGCAGCCTGCGGGTGGATGGCGACGCGGCGCGGGCCAAGGTGTCCCTGGGGCATGCCGAGGGGGCCGCTGGGGTCAGCGTGCAGTGGAACTTCACCTTTGCCCGCAAGGGGGGCGCCTGGGTGGTATCGGGCTGCCAGCGGCGGTGAGTCGGGCTTCGGCGGCGCGGGCGCTAGGGCGCGGCGTGGCGGCGGCAACGAACCTGGCGCTCCGCCGCGTGTCAGAGTCGGCTTGGTGCCGAAAACCGATGCGAGAAGGACAGGCAGAACGATGCAGAATTTCAGTTTCAGGAACCCGACCGAAATCCTCTTTGGCAGGGGCATGATCGCGGAGATCGCCGGGCGCGTGCCCACGGATGTGCCGGTCCTGCTGGTCTACGGCGGCGGCTCCATCAAGCGCAATGGTGTCTATGACCAGGTGAGACGGGCGCTTGGGCCGAAGCGGGAGGTTGTGGAGTTCAGCGGCATCGAGCCGAACCCGCTGCATGAGACCTGCATGCGGGCCGTCGAGGTCGCGCGGGCAGGGCACGTCGGCTTCCTGCTGGCCGTGGGTGGCGGTTCCGTGCTGGACGCAAGCAAGTACATCGCCGCCGCCACCTGCTACGAGGGGAGTGATCCCTGGGAGATCCTGACGACCTGTGGCGCGGTGCTCAAGCGGTCGCTGCCCCTGGGCACGGTGCTGACTCTGCCGGCGACCGGTTCGGAGGCCAACGGGAACTCGGTGATCTCGAGGCAAGCGACGCAGGAGAAGCTCTTCTTCGGATCGCCGTTGTCGTTCCCGGTGTTCTCCGTGCTTGACCCGGAGACGACGTACTCGCTGCCGCAGAAGCAGGTGCGCAATGGGGTGGTGGACGCTTTTGTCCACGTGATGGAGCAGTACATGACGTACCCTGCGGCGGCCGCGTTGCAGGATCGCCTGGCAGAGGCGCTCGTGCACACGCTGGTTGATGTCGGTCCGCAGACGCTGGC
>Ga0172371_10003638_pt1 | contig 23771 bp, 8 predicted proteins | sample Lak12m_FD_114543 | JGI IMG/M metagenome (GOLD analysis project Ga0172371, IMG submission 114543) | Freshwater microbial communities from Kabuno Bay, South-Kivu, Congo - kab_022012_12m | ecosystem: Environmental > Aquatic > Freshwater > Lake | place: Democratic Republic of the Congo: South-Kivu...
GGTTCTCCCAGGGCGAGCTTGGGAAGGCACGCACCGCCTTCACAATAGTAAGCTGCCGCGCATTGCTCGTCTGCAGCGCAAGTGGAGTAGCACGCAGCAGACGCGGCGTTACACGCGTATGGAGAACACACGACCGTCCCGCCGTCCACGCATGCACCCGCCCCGTCGCACAGGTCCTCGTTGAACAAGACCGTCCCGGTGCAATGCTTGATCGCGCACTCGGTGCCGGCAAGCCATTGGCGGCATGCTCCCGCACCATCGCACGAGCCGTCGAGCCCGCAGGTCGCCTCTGATTGTGCGGGGCAGTCGCTCTTCGGGTCGGTCCCCGCCGAAGCAAGGGAGCAGCTTCCTGCCCCGTCGCACGCTCCGCACAACCCGCAGTCGTCTTCGGGGTCGGTGCCCTTCGCATGCGCCTTGCACACTCCAGGCTCCAGCGAGCAACTATAGCAGTCACCGAGGCAGGCTGAGTTGCAGCAGTAGCCGTCCACGCAGAAGCCGCTGTCGCATTGTCCGGCCAGGGTGCACGTGTCCCCGTCCGGCTTCTTCTCCACGCATTGCTGGGACTGGCAGTAGAATCCCGCGATGCAGTCGTTGCTGGTCACGCACTTGTCGAGGCACTTGTCCCCGTCCGGATGGCACTGGAACGGCGAGCAGTCCTTTGTCCCGCCGTCAAGGCACACCCCGCTTCCGTTGCACAAATCGGGAAGCTGAACCAGGGCGTTGGCGCACCCCTGCTCCTTGCAGAACGTGCCCATCGCGTACAGCCGGCACTTGCCCGCGCCGTCGCATTCTCCGTCGAAACCGCAGGTGTCCACGAGGGCAGCGTCGCAGTCGCCGGTCGGGTCGGTCCCCGCGGGCGAAACGACGCACGCCCCGTTGCCGTCACACGCCTGGCACAAAGCGCAGTCGCCGTCCGGGTCGCCGTCCGGGCCGTGGAAGCTGCACGTACCGAGAGACGCCGGGATCGCGCACGACCGGCAATCGCTGCCGCATTCCGAGTTGCAGCAGAACCCGTCCACGCAGAACCCGGACAGACACTCGTCCGCTCCGCCGCACGTCTCGCCGTTCGGCTTGTCTTCAACGCACTCGTGGTTCGGATCGCAATAGAACCCGTCCACGCAATCGTCGCTCGTCGCGCAGTAAGTCCTGCACGCGGTCCCCGCCGGGTTGCACATATACGGCGAGCAGTCCTTGCTGGGCACCGCGACACAGCTTCCGGCCCCGTTGCAATGGGCCGCAGCAAGCATCTCATGCCCGGTACACGCCGGCACTCCGCACAGCACCGTGGCGTCGTAGAATGCGCACTTGCCGGCCCCGTCGCAGTCTCCGGACGTGCCGCAGGTGGCCGCAGCGGTCTTGACGCATTCTTCCTTGGGGTCGGAGCCGGGCTGGGCGAGCTTGCAGCCGCCCACGCCGTTGCAGGTGCCGCACAGGCCGCACTGGTTCTCCGGGTCGGTGTTGTTGTCCAAGTTGGTGCAAACGCCCTCGGCGCCCGGTATTCCGCAGCCCTGGCACGTCCCGTCGCACTGCGAGTTGCAGCAGAAGCCATCGACGCAGAAGGACGAAAGGCACTCGTTGGCCGCGGCACAGGGCGACCCATCGACTTTCTTGGGCACGCATGCGCCGGCCTTGCAATAGCTTCCTGCAACGCAGTCAGCGTCGTCGGAACACCCGGCAAGGCAGCCGCTTTCATCGTCCTTGCACATGTAGGGAGCGCAGCTCTTCTGGCCGGATTCCGTGCACGTTCCGAGACCGTCGCACTTGTCCTCGTAGTGCAGCGTCCAACCGACGCAAGTCATCTCCTGGCAGACGCTTCCTGCCGCGTGCAGCCGGCACGCACCGACCCCGTTGCAGAGGCCGTCCTGCTTGCACGTGGAAGCGACCTGAGCGATGCAGTCCTCGCCGGGATCGGTCCCGTTTGCGGCTGCTTCGCAGCTTCCGGCGCCGTTGCATGCTTCGCACAACCCGCACTCGTTCAGCGCATCCTGACCCTTCGAGATGAACGTGCAGCTACCGGGCAGCTCGGCGCACGACTCGCACAGACCCTCGCACGCTGAATCACAGCAGTAGCCGTCAACACACAGGGCAGACGTGCACTCGACCGCATCGCCGCACTGTTCGCCATTGTCCTTCTTGAGCGAGCACTGGTTCCCGTTGCACCAATGCGTGGGCACGCAGTCGTCGTGGGTCGCGCAGAACGTCTCGCACGCGCTTCCCGCATCATTGCAGTGGTATGGCGTACAGGACGCGGTCCCGCTGTCCGTGCACGTCCCGTTGCCGTCGCACTTGTCGGCCAGGGTGAGGGTCATGCCAGCACACGACTGCGGCGCGCAAAGCGTCCCAAGCAGCCACCGCCGGCAGTCGCCGGCACCGTCGCACGTCCCGTCCATCCCGCAGGTCTCCTGCGGCGAGGAAGCGCAGTCGCCGTGCGGGTCCGTCCCGCTCGACGTGGGTGCGCAGAGGGACGCACCGTTGCACGCCCCACAGTACCCGCACTCCATCTCGGGGTCGGTGTCCGCGGCAAACGCGGTGCAGTTGCCCGGGTCGGCGGAGCACGACTCGCACTCGGACGTGCACTCGGTATCGCAGCAGAAGCCGTCGACGCAATGTCCCGAGACGCACTCCAGGTCTGTCAGGCACGGCTTGCCGTCCGGCTTCTGACCGATGCATTCGGCCCCGTCGCACCAGTTGTCAACCGCGCATTCCACGTCGGTCACGCAGTTCTGGAAGCACCCCCAGTCTCCGTCGCATGCGTAAGGGAAGCAGCTCACCTGGCCGCTGGCAATGCAAGCCCCTGCTCCGTTGCAGTACGAAGCGTTTTCCTGCACTCCGTCCTTACAGGACTGGGCCTTGCACACCGTTCCATCCAGCCAGAAGCGGCAGGCACCGGCCCCATCGCAGGAGCCGTCGAGTCCGCAGGATACGATGTCCTGTTCCGTGCAGTCGGATGCTGGGTCCTGGCCCTCGTTGCTGAACTTGCACCCGCCTGTTCCGTTGCAGACCTGGCATGACGGGCAGTCATTCTCCGGGTCCCCGTTCGCGGGAATGAACACACAGGTTCCCTCGGACCCGGCCTTTCCGCACGACTCGCAAAGACCGTCGCAAGCGGTATTGCAGCAGAAACCGTCAGCACAGAATCCCGAAAGGCACTGCGAAGCCGAGTCGCACGGCAGGCCGTTTGCCAGCTTGCCGACGCACACCCCTCCGTCGCACATCAGGCCGGACATGCAGTCCGCGTCGCTGACGCACGAGGTGAGACAGTCGGTCCCCGCACCGTTGCACACGTATGGGTAGCAGACCTTCCACCCGCTGTTCAGGCAGGTCCCCGCTCCGTCGCACTTCCGCTGGTAGGTGAGCACGCTCCCCGTGCACTTCTGCGCAGCGCACTGAGTGCCTGCAGGCCAGTATGCGCAAGCTCCCGAGCCGTCGCAGGTCCCCTGGTGGAGGCAGGTTTCGGCCGAGAACGCCATGCAGTCGTGCGCGGGATCGAGGCCGAGCGGAACGTCGGCGCATCCACCGGCACCGTCGCAGAGCGTGCACTCTTCGCAGTCGCCGTCGGGATCGGTCAGGGTCGCATGCGGTAAACAGGTCCCCTCGCTGCCCGCAATGGCGCACGACTCGCACCCGGCAGCACATGGAGAATCGCAGCAGACGCCATCAACGCAGAACTGGGAAATGCAGTCCGCGTCCTCGTCGCACACCGAACCGTTGGGAAGCTGGTCCTTGCACTCGCCGCCGTCGCAGTGTGCACCCGGGTCGCAATCGTCGTCGGTGACGCAGGCAAGTGGGCATTCCGGCGGAAGTTGATCGACCTCGCCCGTGCAATACAGATCCTTAAACCAACCGCATGAGTCGGCCAGGACCGACGCGGTGCACGCACTGTCGTCTTCGACCAGGTCGGACTCGCATTGGAAGATCCCGCTCGGGCACATCGGATTGGCGTAAATGCCTTGGCACGTGGAGGGTACTTCGCAGGTCGGCGGCACCGTGTAGCCGGCAGGGCAGTCGCCCGGGACCGAGCAGCAGTCGCCGGCCTTGCAGCAGTAGCCGTTCTCGCAGTGGCCGGAGATGCAGTCGGAGTTCTCGTCACACGCTTCGCCGTCGTCCAGGTCCTGCACGCACTGGCCGGCATCACAGTGGGCAATAGAGTCGCACTGGATGTCCTGGGAGCACGCCTTGGCGCACTCCGGCTCCACCTGCTCCTTGTCCCCGTTGCAGTACACGTCAAGGAAGTAGCCACACACGTCGGCCACTACCTCTTCGTCGCAAGCAGTGTCGTCCGCGGAGGGCACTCCGTTGCACACGAAGTCCAAGCAGAATACATCCTGTCGGTGCCCTTGGCACGTGTCGGCGATATCGCACTGCGGAGCGAGGAAGTAGGCAGGCGGGCAGTCCGCAGCGAAGCCGCAGCAGTCGCCGGAAGAGCAGCAGAAGCCGTTCTGGCAGTGCTGGGATATGCAGTCGCCGTCCTCGTCGCAGACCTCTCCATTCTCGAAGTCAGGGAAGCACTCTCCATCGCAGTGGGCCGGCTCGTCGCAATCGTCGTCGCCGGCACAGGTCGTTGCGCACTGCGGTGCAGTCTGGTCCTCATCGCCGGTGCAGTACACCGACTTGTACCATCCGCAGTCGTCGGAGGGTACAAACGGGGTGCACCCTGCGTCGTTGCTCAACGTGACGCTTCCGCACATGTACGCCCAGCAGACCTTGGACGCGTAGTGGCCTTGGCAGCCGATTGGATCGTCGCAGAAATAGGCGGGGCCGTAGACGTCCGAGCAGTCGTCGATCTCGAGACAGCAGTCGCCGACCTGGCAGCAGATGCCGCTGTTGCAGTGGTCGGACTGGCAGTCCGAGTCTTCGTCGCACAATGAGCCGTCAAGGAAGTCCGACTCGCACACGCCGTCACAGTGAGCGTCGGCATCGCACTCGACGTCGAGCACGCACGCCTGCGGGCAGACCGGTGCCGGCTGGTCCGTTTCCGCGGTGCAGACGATGTCCTTGTACGGGCCGCACTCGTCGGCGGGAAGCCCATCGCACCCCGAGTCGTCGCCCTGCGTCTCCGACCCGCACTGGAAATCGGTGCACTTCTTGGCCGTGGCAGTTCCCTCGCAGATCGCCTGGTTGATGCACTCGGACTGAGCGGCAAACGACGCGGGGCAGTCCGCGTCCTGTGCGCAGCAGACCCCTTCGTCGCAGCAGAACGAATTGTCGCAGTGCAGGCTCTGGCATTGGTTGTGGGCCGAGCACGGAGACCCGTTCGGGAGCAGGTCGTTCAGGGTTACGGACAGGTGGTAGTGTCCCTTTGCCCCTCCAGCCCCGTCAACGAACAGGTAGTAGGTTTGTCCGGCGGCCAGAGGCTTTCCGATGGACTCGCCGCAAACGCCGGCGAGGCACTTGTCCGAGCAGGCGAGGGTCTCCTCCCCGCACTGGCCGTCGAAGGTGGGCTTCAGGTAGAGGACCTGGTCGAAGGTATCCGGCCCCAGGGTTGCGGTCAGGAACGCACCTGTCGCAGGGGTAATGGAGTAGACTCGATCCGGTGAGCCGGCCCCGCCGCAAGAGCCGGCGTAGTCTGCTTTGGCGCAAGAAGTCTCGCCCTCGAATTCCTGAGCGCCCGAGACACCGGGAATGGGGATCGCGTCCACGCACTTGTCCCCGGAAGCTGCTGCGACGTTCGTGGTCACGACGTGCAGCGACCATGCCGGGATGCTGCCCACGTTCTGGGCAAGAGTGTCGCATACCTTGATGGTCCAGGTGCCGGATGCGTGGTCGCCCTGGAACTGGCACATGTCCTGCGCCGTCTTGGGGTAAGAGAGAGTAAACGTGTTGTGGAAGTGTACGTTCGTGCTTCCCGACTTGTTCCATACCAGCACGCTGGTGCCGTCGGGGCTGGTCAGCGTGACGGTCAGATCTCCGATGCTGTTGTGGAGCGCGTCAACCTTGAGCTGAACGCTTTCAACGTATTGCATGCCCCCTTGCAGAGACACTTGCGCTTCCACGCATGCGAGGTCGGGCACGGCAAGCGCCGGGCCGTCCGAAGAGATGCACGTAGCGCCTTCGCAGATAGGGGTACACTGCCCCTTGCCGGGTCCCTTGGTCCCTCCGACGCAGGCGTCCTCGGTGCCGCACTGGTCGTCGCCCGCGTCGAACGTATGCGCACCCCCGCACTGGGCATCGCAGTTTGAGGCCTTTGCAGTGCCGTCGCACGCACCCTTACCGGCATCGAGCGCGGGGTTGCAGGTGTCCACCGTACACGGGTCGCCGTCGTCGCATTCCGGAGGCGTTCCGACCACGCAGTCACCACCTGCGTCGCAAGATTCCGCACCGTTGCAGAACAAACCGTCGTCGCAAATGCCATCGTCCAGGACGTGAACCACCATGTTCAGGTTCTCGTCGCAGAAGTCAAGCGTACACGGCACCCCGTCGGTCAGAACCGGTGCGGTCCCCGAGACGCAGCCGAGCCACGCGATGCAGTCTTCCTGCCCGTTGCAGAACAAAGAATCGTCGCACACGTTCTTGTCGGGCTGGTGCGTCACACCCTGTCCCGGCGTGCAGTCGTCCAGGGTACACGAGATCCCGTCGTCCACCGGGGGCGGGTCGCCCGGCACGCAGCCGAGCGCAGGGCTGCACCATTCCGCGCCGTTGCACGGGTCACCGTCTGCACACAATTCGTGGTTGGGCTGGTGCATCACCGCTTGAGCACCCTCGTCGCACACGTCGAGCGTACAGGCTATGCCGTCGTCTTTTATGAGTACAGATGCGGCCTTGCATCCGACCTCGGGGTCGCACCACTCGTAGCCGTTGCAGAAAACGCCGTCGCTGCACTGCGCATCCGAAGGCAGATGCATGGCATCGTCCGCGTCCTCGTCGCAGTAGTCCAACGTGCAGGCGATACCGTCCGATACGTCCGGCGCCGTTCCCGGCGCACATCCCGTCGCGGCGTCGCAAGTCTCCACGCCGTTGCAGAATTGTCCGTCGTCGCAAAGCTCGTCCGAGGGGACGTGCTTGATGGAATTGTCAGTCTCGTCACAGTAGTCGAGGGTGCACGGGTTGCCGTCGTTCATGTCCGCCGGTACCCCGGGCAGGCACTTGCCGCCGCCCGCCTGGCTGCACCCTTCTATGCCGTTGCACCATAGACCGTCGCTGCAAGGGTCGCCTGCACCAACGCACGTGCCGGCCGCGTTGCACTTGTCGCTCAGCGTGCACGGGTTGCCGTCGTCGCAGACCAGGCCCGAAGGCTTGTTCACTTGCTTGCAGAGGCCGGTCACGGGATCGCAAGCGAGGGACTTGCATTGGATTCCGCTGTCGCCGCACTCCACGACCGTCGAGCCGTCCACGAGGCACTTGCCTCCCACGCATACCAGAGAGCCGTTGCATTCGTTCCCGTCGTCGGGGCACTTCGAGTCATCCACACAGCCGTTGCACGCCGGGGCCGGGTTGACATCGCCTCCAACACACTTGCCGTCAAGGCAATGGTCGGAGACCGTGCAGTACTCCTTGTCGTCGCAAGGGGCGCCGTTGAACGTCCAGTAGCACCCGAAGTGTGCGTCGCACGCGTCATCAGTGCAGACCTGGCCGTCGTTGCACATGGAGACCTGAGGGTTGTGCAGCACCTTGTCCAGCGGCTCGCTGCACACGTCCTGCGTGCACCCTACTCCGTCGGTGAGGTCCAGCGAAGCCCCGGGCTGACATCCGGCGACCGGGCTGCAGACCTCCGCACCGTTGCAGAACTGGCCATCCTGGCACAGATCGTGGGCCGGCGCATGTACCACGTAATCCGCTGCTTCGTCGCACAGCTCCTGTGTGCATTCGACTCCGTCATCCAGGCCGGGCACCGGGTTCGACACGCAGCCAAGCGGAAGCGTGCAGGTTTCGGGGCCGTTGCAGTAGAAACCATCGCTGCACAGAGAGTTGTCCGGCACGTGTATGGCCTTCTCGGCGATTTCGTCGCAGGTGTCGGTCGTACAAGCCACGCCGTCGTCGATCTCCGGAAGCGTCCCCTGGACGCAGCCCAGCGCCACGTCGCAAAGCTCGGCGCCGTTACAGTAGATGCCATCGTCGCACGCGAGGGACTGCGGCGTGTGCTCCACCACATCATCATCCTCGTTGCAGTAGTCGACAGTGCAAGCGATCCCGTCATCCAGGCCGGGCAGGACGCTGGGCACACACCCGAACCCGACCTCGCACTTCTCAGGCCCGGTGCAGAACTTCCCGTCCGAGCACAACGCGTCCTGGGGAAGGTGCACCACCAACCCAAGCGCCTCGTCGCAGGAATCCTGCGTGCACGCAATCTTGTCGTCGCCGATCGGGGGATTGCCGGCAAGGCAGCCGAAGTCCTTGTGGCAGACCTCGGCCCCGTTGCAGAACTTCCCATCGTCGCAAAGGGAATTCAGGGGCTTGTGCTCGACCTTGTCGATCTCCTCGTCGCACTGGTCAACGGTGCAGGCGACGCCGTCGTTGAGGACTGGCGGAACGCCCGGAGCGCATCCGGTCTGAGGGTCACACGACTCGATGCCGTTGCAGTAGAGACCGTCGCCGCAAGCGGTCGCCTTGCCTCCGGTGCACGAACCATTGCCGTCGCACGTGGCGCCTTGCAGGCAGAGCCCGCCGTCGGCCCCGCATCCGAAACCGGCAGTGACCGGGGTCATGCCGCAGAGGCCCGTGGTGGGGATGCACTTGTTCTTGCTGCATTCGGTGTCTCCTGCCGGATCGCAGACCACCAGCGACGCGGGGTCGAGCGTGCACTTCTTGTCGAGACAGAAGTACATGCCGTGACAGAGGTCGGTCAGGTTGAACATGCAGTCGAGGTCCGTGTCGCAGTAAGACAGCTCGGGGTCAACGTTGCCCGGCGTGCAGACGCCATCGATACACATGTCGTTTATGGTGAGGACCCCTGCGTCGCAGGGCTTGTCCACCGGAACAAACGTGCAGCCCGCTCCCGGGTCGCAAACGTCGTCGGTGCAGGTCTCGTCGTCGAAACACTTGGTGTTGTCGGGCTCGTGCACGACCTTCTTGGCTGTCTCGTCGCAGTAATCCTTGGTGCACGCGATGCCGTCATCCAGCGCGGGTGCTGCGCCGGTCTGGCAGCCCTGGTTCGGGTTGCAAAGCCTCTGTCCGTTGCACCAGAGACCGTCTTCGCAGACCGCGTGATTCGGGGTGTGAACAACTGCGCCCGTGGCCGGGTCGCAGGAATCCACGGTGCACGCGATGCCGTCCGAGGTCGGGAGCGGCGTTCCGGCCTGGCACCCGCTCTTGGGGTCGCAGGTTTCCTTCCCGTTGCACGGGTTGCCGTCGTTGCAGGCGGCGTCAGAGGGCTTGTGGTAGATCTGGTCGAGCTGCTCGTCGCATGAATCCAGCGAGCAGGCGACGCCGTCGTCGAGCCCCGAAAGGGGGTTGAGCACGCAGCCGGTATCCGGGTCGCAGGTCTCCGGCCCATTGCAGTAAAGCCCGTCCGAGCAGGTCGAGTTGACCGGGATGTGCAGGACCGTGTTGAGCGTTTCGTCGCACATGTCCAGCGTGCAACTGATGCCGTCGTCCACCGCAGGCGGTGGCCCCGCGACGCACCCGTTGGACGGCTGGCATATCTCCTGGCCGTTGCAGTACAGCCCGTCGGAGCACGACGAATGGACCGGAGCGTGCACGACCAGGTCCACGTCTTCGTCGCACAGGTCGGCGGTGCACGCCACGCCGTCGTCCACGGCGGGAGGCGTCCCGGCCTGGCAGCCGAAGAGCGGGTCGCATGACTCGACCCCATTGCAGAACAGGGAGTCGTCGCATCCGACCGGAGCTTCGATGCAGTTTGTGGCGTTGTCGCACTTGCCACCGCCGGTGCACTTGTTCCCGTCGTCGCACGAGGCACCGGCGGGCGCGGCGGCGTATTCGCAAGCGCCGGTGTTCTTGTTGCACGTCACCAGCAGGCATCCCCCATTCTCCGGGTCGCCGCAATCCACCTGGCTTCCCGGCAGGATCACGCAGACGCCGTTGAAGCAGGTGAACTCGCCGTTGCACTTGTCGCCGTCGTCGGGGCAATCCGCGGCGGTAGAGCAGATGCACTCGGGGGGTACCACTTTGCCGGGCGAGCACTTGCCCTTGAAGCACGCGTCCCCTTCCGTGCAGATGTTCTGATCGTCGCAAGGGAGAGCGTTCCACGAGGTCTGGCACCCCGAGGCAGGATTGCACGTCTCGCTTGTGCAGGCATTCCCGTCGTCGCACTTTGCGTCGTTTTGCTGGTGGACGACCGTATCCGTGGCCTCGTTGCAGGAGTCAACCGTGCACTCGAACGCGTCCGGCACGGAGGGCGGCGCGCCCTTCATGCAATCCTTGCTCAAGTGACAGTATTCCTTGCCCGTGCAGAAGAGCCCGTCGTCGCACATCGAGTCCTTGGGAGCATGCGTGACCAGCATCTGGCCTTCGTCGCACTCGTCCTGCGTGCACGAAACGCCGTCGTCCAGCGGAATGGGGACACCGGCAACACAGCCCACCAGCCCGCTGCAAGTCTCCACGCCGTTGCACCACAGCCCGTCGCTGCACAGTGAGTCGTCGGGCAGGTGCAACACCTGGTGCACCGCCTCGGAGCAGACGTCGTTGGTGCAGTCGATTCCGTCGTCAAGCTGCACGACCTGCTGCCCGGCCACGCATCCCAGAGCGGGATCGCAAGTCTCCATACCGTTGCACCATGCGCCGTCGTCGCAGGCAGGGTCGGACGGCGTGTGCTCCACCGTGTCCGTCGCTTCGTTGCAGAAGTCCGCTGTGCACCCGATGCCGTCGTCCAGCGTCGGCGGAATGCCCTTCTGGCACCCCTTGGCCGGGTCACAAGTCTCTACCCCGCTGCAGTACAGGCCGTCATCGCAGTCGAACGGTGCGTGCATGCAGAGCGCGCCGGCTTCCCCGACCGCGCAGGTGTCCACGGTGCAGATGTCGCCGTCGTCGCACTCCTTGTCCTCCGAGCACTCGACGAGCGAGAGGAACAGTATCCACCCGTCCAACGAGCCGACGTCGCCGGCCACCCAGTCCTGGACCGTGAGCGTCCAAGTGCCCGCGCCGACCAGGCCGTCGAATACGCCCATTCCTCCTGCGCCGGCCGTCGCATCGATGTCGTAGACCTTGTACACGTCGTCCGCGGCGCCGCCGGTCTTGTTGTGCAGGTGGATGGTCTTGGTACCGTTGGTCAGAGACACGAACAGGTCGCCGGAATGCGGGTGTGCGATCATCACTTTCACGTATGCATCCGAGATCTCTCCCGTCGAGGATGCGGCCACCCACGAGCTGACGGGCGTCGGCTGGTTGTCCGGGATCGGCTGCGGGAACGCTGCCTGCGGCACGAACGCCACTCCGGGGATCGGCTTGCACGTGAGCTGAATCGGATCGCAGTAGTCGAAGAGCCCGCAGTCCTTGTGGGTAGTACACGGCGCAAGGCAGTGCTCCACTTGCGTGTACTTGCACTCACCCGTCAGGGGCTCGCAGCCGTCCGCGGAGCAGGGGCTTCCGTCGTCGCAAGCTTTCGGCGCGTGCAGGCAGCCGTTTTGCGGGTCGCAGACATCGGTCGTGCAAAGGTTCGGCTGGCCGTCGGCGAGGTCCGTGCAGTCCACCGGCGTATGCTTGCACCACCCCAGGTAGCAGTCGTCAGCGGTGCAGCCGTTGTCGTCGTTGCACTGGGAGTCCGACCCGCAGTCGTCGTCCGTCACCAGGTACACGCTCCACGAATCGAGCGTGCCGCCTTGGCCCGGGAAGCTGTCCGTCACCGTCAGCTTCCAGTCGTTCAGTGCCGAGGCTCCGTCGAACAGCGCCATCGTCCCCGGGCCATCGGGCTTGAGCCCGACGTCCCACGTCCGGAAGACCCCCTGCTGGCTGTCCGCGGGGTCCGCCGTCTTCAGCGTCACGCTCTTGTCGCCGTGGGTCAGGACGGCCTCTATGTCTCCGCGGTATGGGTGGTAGAGGGAGACCTTCACGTGCACGTCGGTCACGGTCTTGTTCAGCGGGACGACAATGACGGACTCCACGGTATCGGGCGAGCCGGGGAGCCCGACGTACTGGGGCAGGTCCTCCGCTTCGAATCGCACGCCGGGGATGCCGACGCAGATCCCGGCGGCCGTCGAGCACGCCTCGTCCGGCCCGCAGTCGGAGTCGTCGCTGCACAGCGTGCAGCCGACAACCGGTACGTTTGCGCACTGGGAATCGGTGCACGAGTCCAAGGTGCATGGGTCGCCGTCCGCACAAGCTGCTTCGGACGCGCAAGGCGGGTAGCCGCTTTCGAGGAAGTCGAGGTAGCGGTCCATGAGCTGCGCCAACTGGCCCTGTGCACCGAGAAGCGCCGCGAGGGGCACGCTGGTCCCGATGGTCCTGTAGCCGGACGGGTCATCGTAGGCAACCGCGACCGTGCCTTTCTGCTCGCCGTCGCTAATCGCTACCGGGACCGCTCCCTGTTCATGCTCGAGCAGGTCCAGGAAGTTGTTGACGAGGAAATCCTCGCTGACCTCGAAGCTGATCCCATGGCAGAAGTGCCGCCCGACGAACGGTCCATCCAGCTTGGCCGACCCTGCGGAGGCCCCATCGGTCTTGAAATAGGAATGAAGGATCGACGACGGATCGGAATACCAGGTGTCGCCGCCCTCCATGTAGACCTTGCCGCCGTCGTGCAGGTAGTCGGCCAGGAGCGAGGCCTCGGCAACGGAGAGCACGTGCTTGTCCCCGTAGACTCCGAGCGTAACGATGATTCCGTCAAGGTGGGTCAGGTCGCCGAACGCGGACAGGTCTTCCACGATCTGCACGAAGCGCCCGGTCTTCTCGACCGCAGCGGCCAGGGCGGATGCGAAAGTGTCCGACATACCGGCGGGGCTCCATACGGCGTAGCCGTCGAACAGCAGCACGGTGACCTTGACGGTGAGGACGTCAACCAGGCAGCCGTCGCTCACGTGGATTCTCAGCTCGTGGGCGCCAACGTCTTCCGCCCCGTCGGGGGAAAGTACCAGGTCAACTGTGTATTGGCCCAGCATCCAGTTGTACTTTCCGTTCACCAGAGAGGCGAAGTCCGGACCGGACACCATGTTGAAGGTGAGCTTCTGCCCGTCGTCGGGGTCGGTTGCTGCAATCTTGACCGTCTTCGTCTGGCCCCACACGACGTATTGGGCAGCGACGGCCGTTTTGAGATCGGGTGCCCAGCCGGGGCAGACCCGGAAGTTGTCCACGCCGAAGTAGTCGAGGTCGAAGGACGATTCTGCGCCCACGTAGACCCCGAAGCGAACCTGCTTGCCCAGGAAGTTGCCGGGCACCGACGCAGCGACCGTGGATGCCGGCGCGTCGTCCTGATGGGATTCGATCAGCATAGGGGTGGGCGCTGCGAAGTCCGAAGTCTCGGACACCACGAGACCGAAGTCGATAACGTCCTCGAAGTAGTCCAGAGCCCGGTCGTACTGCACTGTTACGTGATCCTGCCCATCGAGGGTCAACCACGGCGAAGCCAGGTAGCTGGTCACTGGAAGCGCTTCGGGCTCCCACACGAAGGCCATGTAGCTGTCCGGCCCAAGATCTCCGGAAGTCCCGCAGACCCAGTTCGCCTTGGTGTCGTCGGCCAGGTCCACAACCGCCCAGCCCAACGCCGAGAGATTCGCACACGAGATGAAGCTCTGGTAGTAGGGCAAGCCGAGGTAGCACGGGTCAAGCACCTGCGTCTCGCAAATGCCCTTGTCCTCGTTGCACCATTCCGTTGTGCAATCGTCGTCATCCGCGGGACAGTCGCCGTCGTCCGTACAGCAGTTCTCGGGAAGGCCGGCGCTTGGCGGGGCCTGGGCCGCCGAGATGTTGCGGCAGGCACCATACACGCACTTGTCCCATGTGCAGGGGTTCTTGTCGTCGCACTCCACCGCCTCGGTTTCTTCCGTGCAAACACCCTGGATGTCCTTGTTCTGGCACTGGTGGCTGACGCAAACGTCCTCCGTGTACGGCTTGCCGTCGTAGCAGTCGAGGTGGGTCTTGCAGCAGTCAAGCACCGGGTCCAGCATGTTCACTTCGTAGACGCATACGTGCTTCACGTCATCGCACGTGCCGGTGTAGCAGGGGTTGTCGGTCTCGCATTCCGGGTCGTCAACGCAGCAGTCGGAGTTGGTCACGTGCTTGCACTGCTTGCTGATGCAGACGTCGCTGGTGCACACGTTGAAGTCATCGCACCACGCGTTCGATGTGCAGCAATTGGCCACTTCTTCGTGAACGCACTCGTGCTCGGCGAGGTCGCACTTGTCCGTCGTGCAGAACACGCCGTCGTCGCATTCGATGTCCAGCGTGCAGCACCCCGGCAGGTTGGGGTGCTTGCATTTGCCGGTTGCCAGCTCGCATGCATCGATCGTGCAGTACTCATCGTCGTCGCAGGTAAAGAACACTTCGTTGCAGACCGTGGGGTCGTCCTTGTTGATGCAGCCGCAGTCCACGCACTTGTCCAACGTGTACTCGTTGCCGTCGTCGCAATCCAGGTTGGACTGGCAGCAGTCCGGCGACAGCAGCAGGTGCTGGCAGGTGTGGTCATCGAGGCAGAAGTCGTCGGTGCATGCGCACTTGTCGTCGCAGTCCGCGGGGACGAGGCAACAGTTGGGCTGCTCCGGGTCGGGCCCGTATCGACATTCGTGGTTGATGCACGCGTCCAAGTTACACGGATTGCCGTCGTCGCAGTCGGACTTGGTCTCGCAGCATTCCGGGATTTCGGGGTAGATGCAGTTGCCGGTCGCTCCCTCGAGCTGGCAGAGGTTCTCGGTGCATACCTGTCCGTCGTCACAGTGGGCATTGGCCGTGCAGCACCCTGCGTACGGGTCGTGGGTGCACTTCAGGCCGATGCACGCGTCCTCGGTGCACGGGTTGTCGTCGGGAAGGCACGGAACCTGTGCATCGCAATACGTGGGGTCCGGTGTGTGGGTGCACTGGTAGGTCTTGCACCAGTCGATGGTCGCCGGGTCGTTGTCGCTGCATTCCGCGTGCGTGGTGCAACACCCCTCTATCGTCTCGTCTTTGACGTAGAGGCAGGTGTTCATATCGACGTTGCAGGAATCCATCGTGCACGGGTTGCCGTCGCTGCACTGCTCGTCCGAAGTGCAGCAGTTGGGGTCCGCGACAGGCCCGTGCCGGCATTCGTGAGCTATGCACTTGTCGATGGTGCACGCATCCCCGTCGCTGCACTTGATGTCCGGCTCGATCTCGCAGCAAGCCGGATCGCCGTTGTCCAGGAAGATGCACTGGTTCGTGGACAGCTTACACATGTCCACCGTGCAGTGCTTCCCGTCGTTGCAGTCCGATTCCTGAATGCAGCAGAGCGGCGTCGGCTCGTTCACGCACAGGCCGTCCAGGCACGAGTCCCCGGTGCACAGGTTGAAGTCCTCGCAGTCTTCGTCCCCCACGCATTCCGAGCACTTGTTCCCCACGCAGAGCCAACCGGGATCGCACTGGTACTTCGACTGGCAGCAATCGTCATAGCCGGGCTCCGGGCCCCACTTGCAGGTGAGCTCGCCGTTCATCAGGTTGCATGAATCGTGAGTGCAGAGCAGGCCGTCGAAGCACGACTCTTTGTCGAACGTCCCGGTGCAGGGGTGGGTCACTCGCACCGTGGCCGTGTCGCGGGCTTCCGCGTTGTCCAGCTCGACCCACTGCCCGGCCTGGTTCTCCGCGAGAACGACCGCAATGACGTGCTGTGCGAACGGCACGTCGTCGATCTGCACCGCGGTCCCTTCCGATATCTGCTTCTGGAGCACGTCGTCAAGGTAGACGTTTACGACGTGGCCGGGCTCCGGCCAGGTCCAGTTGAGGGTGGTGAACGTAACCGTGAAAGGGGTTGCCGGTACCCCTTCCTTGATGAGCGGGATGTTCGTCGGGTCGGTGATGATGATGGTCGGCTCGGTCGCGGCGGGAAGCGCCTGGAACCCGAGGATGACCTCGAGGATCTCGGTGAAGCTTTCTGCACCTCCCGCGTCTGGAACTTGCCCCTCGCGGCTTTCGACACAGCTTCCCGCCGGCACGGCAAGAGCTGCTGCGAGAGCCAATCTCCAGGCAAACGACCTGACAACCCGTTTCATCGGTTCCTCCGGATCGCTGCTCCAGCAACCGCACCGCCCGCTCGACAGGCACGGCACCATGGAGCCGGATCGTACAAACGGACTACCTAGTTATCAACTAAACATATACTTGTAAGCAAGAGATATGCCCATGTAAGAGTTGTCCGACTGCGCGCTTTGGTCACAGGAGTCCCCTCGCGCTGCAGCCCCGATCGAGACACGTCGTCACACACCCGAAAAGGGAGGTCCGCAAAGTTTTCCGTGAACGGAAAAGATTTAGTAGGAGTCCGGGTCGGAGTACCCGATCCGCATCTTCTTCTCTGCAGCGTCGCCCACGTTGAGCACCATGACGTAGAAGTAGCCCTCGGGGTTGTCCGGGATCTCGATCATCTCCAGCGACGTGCTGCCCACCCCGAAGAACACTCCGCCTTCGCCCTGAGTCAGCTCGCCGTCGACCGCGGCTTTGTGGTCAGCCTTTGTGGGCTTCGCAAACTCGCAGGCGAAGCCGACGTACTTCACGATCAGGTCCACATTCGAAGAGGGTCCCGTGGTCATGTCCACGACATCCACGGACAGAGGATTCTTGTTTCCCTGGCCCTTGGTGCTCTTCTCCGACAAGAAAAAGTACCTCACCTCGCCGGGGTCGAAGTCGTAGTAGTACTTCTCGCCGTTCTGGAGCATCTCGGATTCCTTGTCCTGCTCGCACGACGGAGCGCTGCTGCACTTGTTCGGGACGCTGGATGCGCCGCACGCTACGCCGGGGTCGCATGTCCCGCAGTAGACCGTGCTTCCGCAACCGTCCGCGACGGTCCCGCACTCCGCTCCGAGATCGGCGCACGTGAGCGGCGAGCAGCCCCCGGGCCCGCACTTGCCGGGTTCCTCCCCGCCGCACGTATGCGGCGAGGAGCAGCTTCCGCATTCCAGCATCCCCGTGCAGCCGTCGGGCGCGGTGCCGCACTCCGCGCCGGCCATCCCGCAAGTCAGCGCCGCGCACTTCCCGTCGACCGTGCACTCGCCGATCGAGCCGTCGGGCCGTGCGCAGTCGATTCCGGCGGGCAGACACGAGACGAGGTCCGAACAGCAGGGCTGATACGGATACGGGGGAGCGACTTCTGCCTTGGGCTTGCAGGCGTGATCGGCCGTGCAGATGTTCCCGGACGGACAGTGGCACGACGAATAGCAGACCACGGTTTCCGAGACGCACTGCCCGTAGAAATTGCACGTGGTTCCCTGCGGGCAGGACGTTCCGCAGCTTCCGCCGCAGCCGTCCGGGCCGCACGTCTTGCCCTCGCAGTGCTTGAGCTTGATTTCGCCGTCGCAGTCGTCGTCCGCGAGGTTGAAACAGGACTCGGCGCCCCCTGGTTTCACAGCGGGGTCGATGTCGTCGCAGTCGCCCCCCACCAGAGCGGAATACGGTGCGGCTGGAGCGCACAGGCAGGACGTCTCCGAGCCCCCGAAATTGTCCTTGTCCGCATCGATGAACAGGTGCTTGCAGCCGGCCGCTCCGGCCTCGTCCACCTTGCCGTCACCGTCGTCGTCTTTCCCGTTGCACTTCTCCGGCGATGTCGGTTGCACGTGGTCTTCTTCCTCGTCCTTCGTGACGACCTCGTGCACCGAGCTTTCCCTGACGTCCGGGTCCTGCCCCAGGTCCGGTGGAGTCCACGGGATGTCCGGCGGGTCGGGACAGTCGGTCAACCTGCATGCGTCGAGCTGCCAAGGCTCGATCACGGTCTTGCCGCACCCTGCCGCCACCGCGCAAGCGGCCAGTGCAACTGCAGCGAGACCGGACGGAACGCATGCTGCCATTGCACTCGCAGGGAGCAAGCCCGGGATGCAAGCTGTGGATGCCCTCGCTCCGGAGAAACCCAGGTTGTGTCGGCCCAGCCCTTGCTTGCTCACGTCGCTGCGGTACCCGCCTCCGCCACCCTCGTAATGCACCGGCATATTAACGGCCTGCTTCTTCCGGGTCAAATATGAGCAAGCAATCCGTCCTCGCGGGCAAGGACGTCAAGTCCCCCGCAAGACCGATGCGTCACCGAATGCCGTGGCGAGTTGCTTGTCGGAGCGGCCGACTGCGCGTATAACGGGGAGGAACGTGGAGGTGCGGATGGGCTCGTCGGAGAGGAGTTCGTCGGGGTTGCTGCGTGCGCTCGGCTTCTGGGCCACGACGTCGCTCGTGATCGGTTCGGTCATCGGCTCGGGGATCTTCAAGAAGCCTGCGCTCATGGCATCCCAGCTCTGCTCGCCTGAGCTGCTCATAGCCATCTGGGTCGCGGCGGGCCTCCTCACCCTTGCCGGAGCGCTTACCAACGCAGAAATCGCGGGCATGATCTCCGAGACCGGCGGCCAGTACGTCTTCTTCCGGAAGATGTACGGCGACTTCGTCGCCTACCTGTACGGCTGGGCGGTCTTCGCCGTGATCCAGACCGGGTCGATCGCGTCCATCACTTATGTGTTTTCCGAGTACAGCGAGTTCTTCTTCACACTTCCGCGGCTCCCCGCGGACGTTGAGCAATCGGTAGTCCTGAACGTCCCGTTCATCGGTGCGATCACGCCGCTTGCAAACATCGGCGTGAAGGGGCTGACGATGCTGGTCGTGGCAGGGCTCACGACCGTGAACTACCTTGGCGTCAGGTTCGGCGGGGGAGTGCAGGTGCTGTTCACCTCGCTCAAGGTCGCTGCGATCATGGCGTTGGTGGCGGCTGGGTTCGCTCTGTTCGACGGCTCTGCCGCTCACTTCGTGCAGGACTCGCCTGCGGGAGTACCGCGTGGGGCAGCGCTGCTTCCCGCAATATTCCTGGCGCTTTCCGGCGCGTTCTGGGCATACGACGGCTGGAACAACATCACGTATGTCGCTGGAGAGGTCCGCGACCCGCAGCGCAATATCCCGAGAGCTCTGTTCGTGGGCACCCTCGTGGTCATAGCCGTCTACGTGGTCGTGAACCTCGCGTACTTGTGGGTCCTACCGATTGACGGCATGGCCGCATCCAAACTGGTAGCGTCGGACGTGGCCCAGGCGGTGCTCGGTCCGATGGGCGGCGCGTTCATTGCGGCCGCAGTCATGATCTCCACTTTCGGCACCTCGAACGGAACGATCCTTGCAAGCGCCCGCTGCCACTTCGCTCTCGCACAGTCCGGACGGTTCTTCAGACCGGTCGGCAACGTGCACCCACTCTTCAGAACGCCTGCCACGTCTCTTGCGTGGCAGGCGGGATGGACGTGCGTGCTGGTGCTGACCGGAACGTTCGACACGCTGACCGACACGCTGATCTTCGTGAGCTGGGTGTTCTATGCGGCCGGCGCTCTGGGCGTTTTTGTCCTGCGCCGCAAGATGCCGGATGCGCACCGCCCTTACCGGGTGTGGGGATACCCTTACGTGCCCGCGCTGTTCGTGGCGGTCGCCACGCTCTATGTGGGCGTGACCCTGTACAACGACGTCGCAGCGTACGTGGCGGGCGAGATCCCGTTCGTAACGTCAGTCTTCGGCCTGGCGCTGGTCGCAGCGGGCGTGCCCCTCTACTTCTGCTTCCGCTTGTCTGCGGCAAGAAGGGCGTAGCCCCTTGTCTCGCGCCTCGACGCCCTCGGTTCGATCGGGTTATTTCTTGACGGACCCTAATCTACCCATTGTCCCCGCCGCCGCTTCGCTCCGGCGGTTCGTGAACCGTCTACGCCTCCTCCCGCTTTGTTGCCGTGAAGTAGATCGAGGGCCAGATGATCCCTGCGACCGGCGGTGCTCCGGCAAGTGCCCGGACGAACCGGTTTCCGCCGTACTTGAGGATGTAGTACCTCTCCGTAATGTCGGAGACCTCACGGAAGTGCCCCGTCAGGATCGCGGAAAGCTCCTTTCGCGTGAACCCCGCGTGAGCCCCGAATCGGTTCTCGAACCTGCCCGTGAGCCGAGCTTTGTAGTCATCAAGATTCCAAATGATCTTGTCCTTGAGCGAGTTCTCTCTCACCAGCACATAGCCGACAAGCCGCGACTTGTTCGGAACTCCGATGTACAGCAGCCCCCCTTTCTTCAGTACACGCCGCATCTCCGACAGGGCCTTGTCGTACTCGGGAATGTGTTCCAGGACGTGGTAGCAGTAGACCACGTCGAAGCTTGCGTCCTTGAGCTCCATCTTCGTAGCGTCTCCCCGAATCACAAACGGCTTGGCCTCTTCCGCCACGCCGTCGTACCGGGGCTCTATCGCGACCACCTTCTTGAACCTCCATCTCAGGGCCAGCACTTCGTCGCCCCTGCCCGCGCCGACGACGAGCAGGCACTTCTTCTCCGGGGCCACGATCCCCGCGGCCTCCATGAACACTCTCGAAAGCAGCTCGTATCTCAGGCTACACATGCTGCCTCTATGTGCGGCGATGAACCGCGTCGTGGCACACCGTGCACAACGTCTTGAGGTTGGTCTCGGTGTTGCCTCCCCCGCGGACGTGTGGAGTGACGTGGTGCAGCTCCAGGTGCCGCGGGTCGGACTTGTTCCACTCTGCATGGGACCATCCGCATTCCGCGCATTTGTACCCACCTTGCCTCAGCACCATGCTGCGCACGTCGTCAGGGATACTCCTGTCGTGCTCCGGACACTGTCGGGCGGCTTCCAGGACATAGTCCCCCACAGCGAGATCCGGCCTGGCTGTCGCCTTGGTGGCGATGGGCCAACCGAATTCCGTCCGCAACTCCCGCACTCGACACGCCCACTCTGTCTTGTCGCCAGCCACGTACCGAAGCTCCTCGCCCGTGACCGGGCGTCCCACGTTCTGCAAGAGCAGCTCCAGTATTTTGTCGCGGACGGAGAGGTTCTTCTTTCGGATCGCGTTCGCCATGTTCCACCGATGGGCAGCTTCCCTGTCCTGTACCCCATCCAGCAGAACGTATTCGCTGGGGGCCATTGCCGTGAGATTCGAAGGTAGAGCTTCGCCGCCTTCGGTCGCCATCTCCCCGATGGTTGCTCCGCTCACGATCTTCCATCCGAACTGCACGCGCAGCTCACGAACGCGGCGGGCATACTCCTGGATCCCGGATACGACCAGCAGCTCGTCTCCAGCTATCACGGTCAATGGGTACATGCAGAAGTAGTGCAGAATCCGGTCTCGCGCGGACGATGCCAAGTCCTTTGGAATCAACGAGCGCCCAAGCGTCCGTAATCCGTGGACCACGTCTACGAGGGACAACACCTTCCTGCGCAGATCTCCAGCGCCCGGTTCCGCGTCGAAGTTCCGGATGAGTTGCTCCAGCTTGTCGCGGAGAAACACCCCATCGGGATCATGCGTGAACCGTCGGTCATCGTTCATCGAAGAACCTCGTCAGTATGGCGTGAAGCCGTTCGGGAGACTTCGTTTCGCACTCCCACACCACAAGCACCCTCCAGCCTGCGCGCTCCAGCAGGTTGAGCACGTCGGAGTCGCGCCGCTTGTTGCCGTCGAGCTTCTTGGCCCAGAAGAGCTCGTGACTATGCGGCCTGCCCGCTCTTGCACATCCCTCATGTCCGTGCCAGAAACAGCCGTGAACGAACACGACCGCCCGAAGGCGCCGCAAGACCAGATCGGGCCTTCCCGGCAGCTTCACGTCGTGCAAACGGAACCTCAGCCCCATGTAGTGCATCATGGAACGGACGACCTTCTCCGGCTTCGTGTCGCGACCGCGGATTCGGCTCATGACGAGGCTCCGGGCTTCGGGCGTGAAGACGTCAGTCACGGCGCGACTCGTCGCCTGCCTTGAGCAGCAAAGCGTACACGACGTCCGCAATACGCGCGGCAAGCTTTGGCGGTACGGCGTTGCCGATCTGCCGAGCGATCTCGATCTTGGTCCCGGTAAAGATGAAAGAGTCAGGGAAAGACTGGAAGCGCGCAGCTTCGCGGTGGGTAATAGGCCTGTGCTGCGACGGGTGAAGGTAACGTCCCTTCTCCGGCTTGAAGAACTCCGTCCTGATGGTGAAGGACGGCCGGTCCCACCACAGCCTGCCGAAGAGGTCTGTCCCGCCTGACTTCTTCCGCACCCAGCAAGGAGGAGTCAGCTCCGGCGCATTGCGCAGCAAATTGAAGCGGTTGTCTCCCTCGTTGGGCACTGCGCGATACCGACGAAGGCTTTCCTCGGTCGGGCTCCTGCCGAACTGAAGATCCAGCGGCGGTGGCTCGGTCCGGATGGTCACCCCGATTGGAGGGGGAAGGTCGGCTATGGCGTCCTTCACCGTGGGCCACGGACGTGCATCCGAAACGCATGCAGGAACGAGGCGCGCCCGCGGCCTTTTCGGAGACGGGTCGTAGTGCGTTTTCTTGGGCGGGAATTCCGCTCTGCCATTCTTGTGGCCGACGATGATGGCACGCTTGCGCATTTGTGGGACCCCATAATCCGCGGCAGTCAGCACTGCGGACGACAGCCTGAATCCCAGTCGCGACGCCTCTTCCTCTATCAGCCGGAATTCCCCCGACCCCAGGATTTGGGGCACGTTCTCCATCACGAATACCGACGCACCGGACCTCTCCACGACCTCCAGGTATTGACGCCACAGTTGCTTTCGCGGGTCTCCGACACGGTTCTTGTTGAGCAGGCTGAACCCCTGGCACGGGGGCCCGCCGATAACCACGTCGGCAGCAGGGATCCTTGTTTTGGGATCCTCGAGAATGGCCACGATGTCCCCGTGCGTGCAGTGGGGACCGAAGTTCCGGTTGTAGGTGTTCGCAGCGAAAGCGTTGAAGTCGTTTGCCCAGACGCTTTCGAACCGATGGCCGAACGCAGCGCTGAATCCGAGCGTCATTCCACCGGCCCCGGCGAACAGGTCGATCAGCCGGAAGGTCGGCAGGCCGTTCAGCCCTACGGACGTTCGAGCCCGGTATACGTCTTCCTCATTCCCCGGTATCCGCAGCCGGTCAGTCCTCAGCGCCGGCACCTCTGCGCCGCTGCCTTGCGTTCGGGCGCTACTGCTCTGTTGCCTCGCTCGGGCCATTGCTCCCGCGGCCTCCCCTTCCATCTCTCGCATGATAGCATCCCCCGCACGCTGTTCAATAGTTATCAGAACTCACCAGTTATCGAGAGGAAGCCGAATTCCGGTCAATATTTCTTCGGCTGCCGTGCAAGCCAGGACCGCGCCAGAGGCGGCTCCAGGCACACGGGCGCTTGCGGACCTTGCAGCCATCCGCAGCCATTCGGAGGGCAAGTCGCTCAGCAAGGACTCCGGTGGGAGCGCCGAAACGGTGGAGGGTGTCCGCCCCCAATCCGCAAGCGGACATTTCCACCCACTCACGAGCGGGGAACCCTCTTGGTGTCGGTTGCGGGTTTGTCAACGCTCGATTCCAATGGGACAGGCTGCGGTGCAGACGCAGGTGCCGCTACCGGGCCTTGGATGCGGTCTCCTTTCATGACCCGCTGGCGTCCCCCCAGCCTAAGCCACTCCGACTGCGTGATGCCCACTCGGGACAGGTTGCTGGAAAGACGTTCAGTGATGGCCTGCGCAACTTGCGGCTTGAGGTCCATCGCCCATTGCAGTGTCAGTTGTCGTTCCTTACCGTCTCCACCCACATTCTCAAACGCCGCGAAGACAGCGCTATCTGGCAGGGACATCGGCGGAAATCCCCCGGGGCGGCAACTCGAAATGGATCAGTCGGGGGCCTCGCGCATGCGGGCGGCGAGCGTCCGCTTGCCGACGCGTATGCGCCTTCGGGTGATGCGGTCAAGGGCTTCCGACAGGAGAGCCGTCATCTGGGGATCTCTCGGATTGGGAGCCACCTCGTAGATGATCTCGTAGGGCCGTTCCCGGA
>Ga0172371_10003640_pt1 | contig 23765 bp, 25 predicted proteins | sample Lak12m_FD_114543 | JGI IMG/M metagenome (GOLD analysis project Ga0172371, IMG submission 114543) | Freshwater microbial communities from Kabuno Bay, South-Kivu, Congo - kab_022012_12m | ecosystem: Environmental > Aquatic > Freshwater > Lake | place: Democratic Republic of the Congo: South-Kivu...
GGCCGTTCCCCATGTCATCCCCAACAGCTTATGACCGGTCAACGCCTCTGTTCTTGGGTAAGATTTTTAGATGGCAAGACGATACCCCCTTGGGTAAGGTTTTTAAATGGCTTGACAGGGGCTAAATGATCCCCTTGAGGACGTCCTTGTGGACCATGAAGTCCATCATTTTCAGCTTCACGTAGTCCTCGGTCAGGAAATAATAGCCCTTGGGCTCGGCATTGTAGGAGCTCGATCCGGAATCCTTGATGAGGAACCAGGTCTTGCCGCCGATCTCCTTCATTCCGATGAGATGGATGCCGTGGTCGTCGGTCGTCGTCTGATTGCCGAAGCGGAACTGCCGGGCGGAATCGTCGATGGCTTCGGAGGGGATGTCGAACGTCGGGATCATGAAGACTTTCTTGTCGGGATTCTTTCCCGGCTCGGAGACGTCTCCGCCGAGGCTCATGGTGAAGCCCGCGGCCAGACCTTTCTTGAGGATTTTCATGAAGGTGTCCAAGGGCACGTTCAGATACTCCTTGCTGTGCCACCAGTTGTCGGGCACCTCATACTCGACGCCGGGGCCGTACGGCTGTTGCATGTAGGAAACGACGTCGGCGTAATCGTCCGGATTGATCTTGAGGTAGTCGCGGAGATACGTCTGGGGCGTGTATTCCTTGCCCTCGACGGCGAATTTCGCCGGGGGCGTGCCGATATGATAATCGAGGATGGCCTTGACCGTCTCGAGGGCTTCTTCCTCGTTCCAGGCGCCGGACGCTTTGACGCTGTTGAGATAGGTCCGGACCTCCTCGATCAATTTGGAATGGTCGTGGAATTTCTGGCCGGGTTTCAGGCCGGAATAGACGTCCCAGGGAACGATGCCGTAGATCCGGAAATTCCGGGTGACGGCGTTGGCTTCCGATCCTTCGGCCACGTAGGAGTCGCCTCTTTCCCGGATGAACCGTTTCGTCCGCTCCAGGTACTCGCCGTAGACCGTGTAGACTTCGGACAGCCGGACTTTCTTTCCCGTCAAGCGATAGACTTCGGATTCGAAGAACGAGGTCGTCGAAAAGCTCCAGCAGGTGTTCGTGTTGCCCTGGGAGACGGGCGGGTTGTGCCACGGGGCGTTGAATCCCTCCAGGCCCTTGGGCGCCTCGAATCCGGCGAGGTCGACGATGAAATTTTTCCGGACCGGCGGAGGGACCTGTCCGAATTCGCGGGTCGCTTTCTCGATTTCCTCCCAGAAGCCCGGTTTGGGCTCGACGAAAACGCCCTTGTCCTTCGCTTTTTCCTGGGAGAAGGCGAGGAAGGGGAGACAGAGCGCGATCAGGAGCATGAAAACGGCTGCTTTTTTCATCCGGGACCTCCTTGAGAAAGAAAAAAGAAGAAAGGAGGGTAGTATTGATCCGATCCCCGTGTCAAGGAGCCGTCGTTTTTTCGTAATCGGGATCGACGCGGCCCCGCGGGGCTTTTCGACATTGATTAGCCGGCGGTTTCCTGATAATAAATGGAAAATCTTCGAAACGCATCGAAAGAGGAGGATCTCATGACCCAAGATAAAAAGATCGTCCTGACGATATTGGCTTTTGCAGCCCTGGCCCTGAATCCCGCCTGCCGCGGCCGGGACGGCGGCGCCTACGGCGGCGGCGGTTTTCTGGGCGATCTGGCCCGGCCCCTGTCCGGACGCTCGATGCGGGCCACTTCGGCCATGCGCGTCGGCGAGCTGCGCCGCGGCCCCGGCGGCGACCGCAACACCGGCCCCCGCCGCTACGATCCCAAGGCCGACTTCCGCTTCGACGGCGACGTGCAGAGCAACTGGGACAATTACAACGTGCCTCCGGGCGGAACGCACGTCCTCATGGACGAAACCGGGCCGGGGATCATCACCCATATCTGGATCACTTTTCTTGGGCCGGAACCGCAGGACTGGGCGCCCCGCGGCTCGGCCGATCATCAGGAGATCATGCTTCGGATGTACTGGGACGGCGGCTCCCGGCCGGCCGTGGAAGCGCCGCTCGGCGATTTCTTCGCCAACGCCTTCGGCGAACGGCGCGAAGTCATCAGTCTTCCGGTCGTCGTCGAGGGCGGCGATTCCTACAACTGCTTCTGGCGGATGCCGTTCCGCAAGTCCGCCCGCATCGAGGTCGAAAACCAGAGTGACAAACCCCTCAGCCTTCTTTATTTCAACATCGACTGGATCAAGACGGACAAGCTTCCCGCCGACACGCCGTATTTCTACGCCCAATACCGGCAGGAATACCCCGTCGAAAAGGGCCAAGACTACGTCCTGCTCGAAACGTCGGGCAAAGGCCATTACGTCGGCACGGTCCTTTCGGCCCGATTCCGCAGCCCGGCCTGGTACGGAGAAGGGGACGAAAAGATCTCTATCGACGGCGAGGCCAAGCCCTCCATCTGGGGCACCGGGACGGAAGATTACTTCCTTTCGGCCTGGGGCCTCCTGAAGTGCGGCACGCCGTATTTCGGCGTCCCGTTTTACGACGAGCGCGGCGTCGGCGGCCATACCAGCGCCTACCGCTGGCATATCGCCGATCCCGTCGTCTTCAACACCGGAGTCAAGGTGACGATCGAGCATTGGGGTTGGATGTCGGCCGACGAGAATCCGGATTATGCGGCCATGAGCTGGAACGAGCGCGAGGACGATTATTCCAGCGTGGCCTTTTGGTATCAGACCGGCGAGCCGACATTCACCGCCCGCGCTCCGACCGCCGTCGATCGCAAGCTGCCCGCCTTGGACCGCGTTTTCGTCGCGGCCGGGGATTTCGCGGGAAGAATGAAATCGGGCGGGGCGGAGATCTCCAGGCGGCCGCACAACGAGATGGGCGGGGAAGAGATCGTCGTCCGGCCGAAGGGGCCGGGAACCGCTTGGATCGAGATCCCGTTTGAAGTGAAAGCCAAAGAGCCCCTTCATCTTGTCCTTTGCGGAACGACGATGCCCGACGGCGGCGAATATCAGCCCTTTCTCAACGGCGTCAAAATAGGCGGACTCATGGACTTTTATGCGGCTGCGCCGGGGGAGAAGGTCTTCGATCTTCTCGACTTCTGGCCGGAGCCGGGACGCTATGTGCTGCGCCTTGAAAGCGCCGGCCGGGACGTTCGAAGCGGAGGAACGGCCGCTGCGGTCGAGTCCGTGCGCCTTTTAGAAAGGAGGCCGCGCGTCGCCGCCTACGGCCACGATAAAGACAAGGATTGGCGTAAGTCGCCGATTCTTTATTGATTCAGGGACGCATCACTTAACCCCCAATAAACATCATTGGGGCAAGCCGCCTTGATTTTATGTTTTTTGGGGGATTAAGTGATGCGTCCCATAGCCGCAAGCTCGGCCTGGCGGGCGAAATCGATGGCCTGGGCCAGGATGCGGGCGGCCTCCTGCGGGCTGTGGAATCCGGTCCCGTTTTCGGAAAAGACGAAATCCCACCGCAGCTGGCCCCGCCGGATGAGGGCGAACGCTTCGGCCAGCTTGTCTTCGGTCAGGCCGGCGGCCTTGGCCTTGACGATGGCGTCCATGGCCGAAAGCAGGGCCGCTTCCGTCTCCCGCAGCAAGGCGGCGGTCTTGTCCTGGATGTCCTTGATCCGCGTCTTGAGCTCCTCCTCGGGGCGGGGGTGGCAGGCCTGGCAGGCCGCGGCGACGTTGGTCAGCGGGCTGCGCACCCAGTGATCGGAAACCTTCACGCTGCCGGTCCGGATGTAAGGCATGTGGCAATCGGCGCAGGCCACGCCTGATTTGGCATGCAGCCCCGTGCCCCACGTTTCGAAATCGGGGTGCTGCATCTTGAGCATCGGGGCCCCGGTTTCCGCGTTTTTCCAGTCGATGTGGCCGTTTTCGTCGTAATAGGCTTCGATCGCTTCAATCGTCCGCCCTTTGGTCCAGGGGAAGGTCAGCTCCTTTTTCTCGCCGTTGAAGAAATATTCGACATGGCATTGGGCGCAGACGTAAGTCCGCATTTCCTGGCGGGTCGCCTTGGCGAGGTTGACGCCGGCCGCGGCCATGGCGTTTTTGAAAGCCGGCCGGGTGATGACCAGGGCCATTGTTTTCGGATCGTGGCAATCGGCGCAGACCGAGCCGTGGCGGAGCTTGGGGGCGAGCTCGTTGTACGGCGTCGAGTTGAACGCCTCCCAGCCCATTTCGGCGATGAGCTTGGGGGCGATGCCCGAGTGGCAGTTGGCGCAAGCCCCCGGCTGCTTGAATTCCCGGACCCGCCGGGTCATCTTCTGGTCGGTCAGGGCGAAGAAGTGGCCCCGGTCTTCGTTGTATTCGACGCTGAACGCGTATCCGGCCCAGAGACGCTTGGCCGCGGGGACCTCGTCGATCCGGCTGAACGGCTCCGAGCCGCCGTAGAACGTCCGGCCGTAGTTTTCCCGCGTCCGGACGAAGGTGTCGTATTCGAAGGGGAAATTCTTACCCCAGACTGCCGGATCGATTTCGCCTTCCTGCATCTCGACGACCTTCAGAGGGTATTGGTAAGCCTCCTCACGCCGGACGCGGACGTTGAACAACAGGGCCAGGAGGCCGGCGACGACCGCCGCCCCGGCGAGGAAGGCCGCGGCGAATAGAAGGACTTTTTTCCGTAAGGGCTTCGTTTCCATCGGTCGTTCTCCTTCCTTCGTCTTAATGCCCGACATACCGGTGGCACCGGCTGCAGTCGGCTTCTTCGCCTTTGGCATTCGCGGCCATCCGGGCGATGACCGGTTCGTGGCAGCGGACGCAGTTGGCCCGCAGGACCTTCTTGTTCATCGGCCGGATGCGGATGGGCTCGTGGAACCGGCCGGTCGTGAAGGCCCGGCCGTGGTTGAAGCCGTTGATGCCCTTGACCGCCCAGTGGCCGAAGAAACCGGTCGGCGTGTGGCAGTCGTTGCAGACGGCCACGGCCCTGTGGGAGGCCCGGTTCCAATCGTCGTAATGGCTTCGCATGACGTGACAGTTGGCGCAGACGACGGCGTCGTCCTTGAGATAGGAGGCGCCTTGGGCGAAAAAGAACGTGAATCCGCCAAGGCCGGCGGCCGCTCCGAACAGGACGCAGAGCAGGACAACGGGCCAGCGGCGGGGAGGCCGGCCGGACGGTCCGGTCGAGGATTCCGGGCGATTCATCCGCGGACTATTCTATCAGGAACTTTCCCAGTTCAACAGCCGCCGCTCGCCTTCGAGCGCCCGCAGCGGCGCGATGTCCTGGGAGACCTCGATCGTTCCCCGGTAGGCGCCGGCCGCGTCGCGCACGGCGAAATAGCGGATGTGGACGAAGGCCCCGTCTCTCTGGATCCAGAATTCGGCGACGTCCTTCGTCCCGTCTTTGAAGGCCTGGACGATGTCGTTGACGATGTGGACGCTTTTCGGAGGGTGGCAGTTCTGAACTTTGCGGCCGATGATTTCGGGGCTGCGGGGGAAGATCCGTTCCGGCGTGTCCGAATAATAGGCGACCCGGTCGTTTTCGTCGACGAAGGTGATGTCCACGGGCAGATGCTTCAGCATCAGGTCGATCTGTTCGGGCGTCAGGCGCCCTTGGGAAAGGGATTGAGCGCCCGCCGGGGCGGATGGAACGGCCTCGGCCGGGACAGGCCGACGCGTTTCGTCCGCGGCGGCGAGCGTGCTCAAGGATTCGGCCAGGCGGGCGTCCCAGACGTCGGACGGCTTGATCCAGGCGTATCCGATCGCCGCCTCGCCGTTCTTGATCCTGGCCCAGTCGGCCGTTTTCAGCTTGCGGCCCGCGGTCGGATAGAGGATTTTTTCCTCGAGGAAGATCATCTTCTTGACCGCCGAATAAAGCGTCACGAACCCGTCCTTCAATCCGGCCACGTCGCCCGAGGCCAGGCTTTCCCCGACCTTCTTGAGGTGGCCCCGGATTTCGTCGTGTTTGCCCCACATGACCTTGGTCGGCCCGGTGAAACCCTTGGCTTCCAAGGCCGGAAAGAGCTGGTTTTCCTTTCGAGCGTAATGCTTTTCGATTTCCCGGAACGCGTCGAAGAAGCTCTTGAACGCCGCGATTTCCCGTTCCGCGGGCCGGCCTTCCTTGATCTTTTTCGCCGCCCTTTTCATCTCCTTGAGGCGGATTTTCGTTTCGCGGTTTTCTTTGATGAAGGTATGGACCGGGTGGCCGGGGATTTTCGTCGGCTTGCCCTTCTCTTTAAGGGCTTTGTCGAAGACCTCGGCATGGACCTCGCAGAGCCGCTGGATCTCCTCGACCGGAAAACCTTCCTGGATCAGGGCGTTTTCCATGTCGGCGATCTCCTCGGCCGCCGTGTCTTTGATGATCGCGGCGAAGCGCTTGCGGAGCTCCTTGACCGTCGCCCCGGCATGAAGATCCTTGATGATCCGTTTCAGCTCTTCCTGGCGCTCCAGGCGGAGTCGATCGTCTTGATCCGGCATCCCGTCCTCCTTTCCGAAATATTTCCGGGAGGGGCGAACTCTTTGCCCGGCGCTTTCGTCTTATAAGGTGAGATCGCCGAGGAGGTTTGTCAAATGAAAAAAATCCTTTTCCCGCTTTGCCTTTTCTTTTTGGCCATACCGGTTTTCGCCTACGAAACGGAGAAAGACCTTACCCTTCCCGCCGAAGGCCTCCGGCAGCTGATCGTCGACGCCGGGGCCGGCAGCCTGAAAATCGAAGGCGTGGAAGGCCTCTCCGCCATCGAAGTCAAGGCGCAAATCTTCGTCCGCGGCATCCGCGCCGGGAATATCGAGGAATTTCTGGGCGACCATCTCCGCTTGTCCCTGGAAAAATCCGGCTCGGCGGCCGTCCTCAAGGGATATTTCCATTTCAGCGGCATTTCCTTCTTCGCCGGCGAGGCGAGCATCGACCTGACCGTCCGGATGCCCAAAACGATGGACCTCGAAGTGGACGACGGATCGGGCTGGCTGGGAATCAGGGGCATCCAGGGCGAAGTCGAAATTGACGACGGCTCCGGCGACCTGACCGTCGAAAATATCGAGGGCAACCTGAAAATCGATGACGGGTCGGGCGACATCAACGTCCGGGACGTCACGGGGTGGGTCGTGATCGACGACGGCTCGGGTTCGATGGAAGTCATCAAGGTCGGCAAGGACGTGACCGTGGACGACGGTTCCGGCGGCATCTTCATCGAGGACGTCGGCGGGGACGTCATTCTGGAATCGACGGGCAGCGGCAGCGTCCATACGGACAAAGTCCGCGGCCGGGTCATCGACTAGATAACGGCGACGCCGGCTTCAGCCTCGGATAAACGCCTCCGGGGCGACGGCGGTTTTTGGAAACGCGGTAAGGATTTTTTTGTCCCAGGTCACCAAGGGGATGCGCATAGCCCGCGCCAGGGCGACGTATTCGCAGTCATAAGCCGTGCACGCGCTTAGCTCAGCCAGACGAAGGACGTCAAAGGAGCTGACGGAGATTTCGTTTCCCTCCAGACGGCGTTCCGCTTCTTCCATGATCGAAAGCGCCTCCTCAAGGCTGATCAAGCGGCGCCGAACCATTGTGGAGAGGACGTTCCGGAATTCGCTTCTGAAGATGGGCGGAGCAACCCAAGCCGGGTCCCTTTCAAAAACGGCGATCGCCGTTTCCGTCGGTTTTCCCTTCGCCAGGATGCCGATGAGGATGTTCACGTCGGCGACGATCATTCCCGGCCTTCCCGTTTCATTTCATCGATCATCTCGTTGGTCAACCATACACCCTTCATTTTTTCCCTGATAGCTTTGGCCGCCTCCAGAAATTCTTCCGGAGTGCGTTTTCGCGGCCGCAGGCGCTCTTCGAGAAGAGCGATGATTTCTCGATTCAAGCTTCGACGGTGGAGCACGGCTCGAGCCTTGAGATCCCGATGCAATTCGGGAGGGATGTTTTTCAGGGTGATATTAATGGCCATATTGCCCTCTTTAAGGTTCCAATATGGTTCCATTATGACACCATTCAATAATTTACTCAAGGATACACTTGCCGAATCTACACAGAGGTAGACGCAGGAGTCGCCCGGGATTCTCAGTTTCTAGATAAGCGGCGTTTGTCCAGGAACGGCCACCGGATCGACCGGATTGGGGCCGAACTCGTATTTCGCCGGAGAGAGGTCGAGCTTGGAGGCGTTCATCGCCCAGTCCCTGGAAATCGCCCGCCCGGTGTAGGCGCTCATCCGGCCGATGATCGCGCACATCGTGCTTTCAGCCACCCGGCGCCCCTCGTTGAGGAGCTTGCCGGTCCGGATCGAGGCGATGAGATCGGCGTGTTCCTGGACATAAGGATTGGGTTCCTCGCCCTCGAATTTCCAGGGCTTCTCGCCTCGGATCTCGCCGTAGCCGAAGGCCGTGCCCTTCGTCCCGACGATCCGTTCTTCCACCCGCTCGGCGCAGCCGTCAGTCTGGCGGCAGTAGCTGGCGACGCGGACACCGTTGGGGTATTCGAACTCGACGGCGAAATGGTCAAAGATGTTGCCGTACTCGGGGGCTTTGCGGACCTCGCGGCCGCCCATCCCGACGATGTTTTTCGGCAGGGCGTCCAAAGCCCAATTGGCCACGTCGATGTTGTGGACGTGCTGCTCGACGATGTGGTCGCCCGACGTCCAGCTGAAGTAGAGCCAGTTGCGGCACTGCCACTCGATGTCGCTCACCCCGGGCTCCTGCATCTTGACCCACAGAGCGCCCTGGTTCCAATAGACCTGGGCCCCGACGATTTCGCCGATCTGTCCGTCGCGGATTCTCTGAATGAGCTCGAGATAGCTTTTCTGGTGGCGCCGTTGGGTGCCGGCGACGACGGCCAGGCCTTTGGCCTCGGCCAAGGCCGAGGAGGCGATGACCGACCGGACGCCGACGGGATCGACGGCCACCGGCTTTTCCATGAAGACGTGTTTGCCGGCTTCGACGGCGGCTTTCAGATGAAGCGGCCGGAAACCGGGAGGTGCGGCGGTGACGATGAGATTCACCTCGGGCAGGGCGCAGACTTTAAGGTGATTATCGAAGCCGGCAAATCTCCGGTCGGCCGGCACATGGACCCGGTCCGGGAATTTTTCCATGAGCTTTTGATAAGACGATTCGATCCGGTCGGGGACGAGATCCCCCAGGGCGACGATTTCGACCGCCGGATCGGCCTCCATGCAGTTGATGGCCGCCCCGGTGCCGCGCCCGCCGCAGCCGATGATCCCGACGCGGAAGGCGTCCGAACCGCGGGCGAACAAGCCCAGGTTTCCGGGAATGGCCGCAGCCAGGGAGGCGGCGGCCGTCGTCTTGATGAAATCGCGGCGGGTGAGCGAATCGTTCAGGCGCATGATTTTTCTCCTTTATCGCTTTCGGCGGCCGTGGTTGCCCGGCTAAAAAGCATCGCAAGCCCGGTAGGCGTTAATGACCGCCCGTTCGCCGTCCTTTCCAGGGCGGCTTTTCCCGTGTTCCATGCCGAGCACGCCGGCGAATCCTTTCCCGTGAAGCCATCTGAAGATGTTCCGGTAATTGATCTCGCCGGTCGTCGGCTCTTTGCGGCGGGGGCAGTCGCCCAGGTGAAAAGCGGCGATTTCGTTCCAGGCCGCTTCCATGTTGGTCAGAAGATTGCCTTCCGTGACCTGTTGATGATACAGGTCGTTGATGATCTTGCAGGAGGGATCGGCGACCGCCCGGCAGATGGCGTAGGCCTGAGGGATTTTTGTCAGAAACAGGCCGGGATGGTCCAGGGGATTGAGCGGCTCGAGGACGAGAACGAGACCGGCCGGACGGCAGATGTCCATGCAGGCCCGGAGGTTCTCGATGACGTTGGCCGTCTGGTAATCCCAAGGATTGCTTTCATCGTATCGTCCGGGGACGACAAGGGCCTGTTTGCACCCGGTCCTTTTCATCGTCTCCACGCCCTTTTTCATCTTTTCAAGGAGCATCGTCCGGGTTTCGTCGTCCCGCAGGACGAACGACTTGACGCTGAAATCGGCGTAAAGGACAAAGGGACCGAGAAGCATGCCTCGTTTGGCCAGCTCCGTGGAGATCATCTCCTGCTGGGCGGCCGGGCGGTTCATGAGCCCGTTGTCGAACATGGCCGTGAAGCCCTCGTCGGCGCAGAACCGGATCTGGTCGAGGAGATCCTCGCCGGCATGTTCCTTGAACAGGCCGAAATAGGGGGCATAACGGAGCTTGAATTTTCCGGATGTCGACGGCGGGGGAGCGGCGGCTTGGCTGCCGGCCGTGCGGACGGCGACCGCTCCAAGCGCGGGAATGGACAGAGCGGCCGCGGTTCCGAGGCCTTGGGAGACGAACTGGCGTCGTTTCATGGAGGATTCCTCCTCGGTGGTATAGGGGATGCTTATCTTAAACGCCGGAGAAAATCAACAGAAATCAGCTTGGACATTTTGTTAGAGAAAGCTTGCTCCTTTATAGGGCATTGTTATATTTTATTTTAAGAAGCCGTCTTAGAGACAGGTAGGGATCATCGAATTTTCGACCTTGGTTAAGGGAACACGTTCGATGAAGATTTATGCTGGGGTCACAGATCAAGATTGGTTTGACTATCTATGCGGCGTTCCGGGGACAGATGAAGTCAACTTTTGGCAGCCTTCTTCTCAGGCTTCTTTTCGGGCGATCGGGAAAGGGGATTTATTCCTGTTCAAGCTGCACCGAAGCTCGAGAACTCGCAATCAAGATTTAATCGCCGGGGGCGGGATCTTCAGTTCCTATTCTATCCTCCCCATCACTACGGCTTGGGAATTCTTTGAAAATCGAAATGGAGCAGGGAGCTATTCCGATATGAGGCGGAGGCTGCTGCATTACCGGAGGATGAAAGACGATTCTCACGAAGACTTTCCTATCGGGTGTATTCTTTTAACGCAACCGTTTTTCTTTGACGAATCCATGTGGTTTCCCGCCCCTGATTGGAAAGCCTCGATTGTCCGCGGCAAAGCCGAAGGATATGATCTCGGCCGGGAAGAAGGGCGGTTCATTTGGGAGAACGTGGAAAAAGGCCTTAAACAAAACCGGCTTGAAGAATTGTTGCGGGATACGAAACACGTTAAAGAAGAGCATGATCGATACGGGAAGGAAACGATCATTAGACCGCGCCTTGGACAAGGAACCTTCAAAGTGGCCGTCACAGATGCTTATTTACGCTCCTGTGCGATTACCGAAGAACACTCTTTACCTGTATTAGAAGCGGCCCATATTAAGCCATATGCCGAAGAAGGGCCTCATGAAGTATGCAATGGTTTGCTTCTGAGAAGCGATTTTCACCGACTTTTTGATCGCGGTTATGTCACCGTGACTCCCGATTTCCGGATCGAAATCAGCCGCCGCCTGAAAGAGGAGTTTGCCAACGGCCGGTCATATTATCCGTTTCATGGCCAACCTCTCAACCATCTTCCCAATGCGGAAGAGGATCGCCCCTCGAGACAAATGCTTATTTGGCATAATGAAAACAGGTTTTTAGGATGATTTACTCGGAAATCGAGCTTGACAGGAAAGTCCGTTTGGCGGCTTTTAGCTTTTTATCCGAACAACTGAAAAATTTCGGGAAAAACCTTCCTCGAAAAGTTCTGGAAACGGGTTTTGTTTTTCAGGGAATTCGGGTTCCTCTCGTGTCGCCGCAAGGGATCTTTAAACCAAAAATTCTTCCAGAAATCCCCTTAAGCATTCTAACCGCGCCGGAAAAACCGGGGAAACCCCGCCCGTATGATGATCAGGCGACAGAACACGGGAAAATCATATACCGCTATCGGAAAGATAATCCGAATCATCCAGATAACGTTGGATTGCGAAAAGCGATGAACAGCGGCGTTCCGCTGATTTATTTTTATGGAATTGAAGAGGGATGGTATGAGCCTATCTGGCCCGTTTTTATCGTGCAAGATCATCCGGAAAGTTTGTCTTTCGATGTTGTCGTCGATGAACTGAACGCGATAGCGAATGAAGCTTGGCATCCGCGGCCCGTGGAAGATTTTCATCGGCGTTATATCACGGTCGAGACTCAACAACGGCTGCATCAAAATGCTTTTCGCGCGCGCGTCTTAAGGGCCTATCAGTATTCTTGCGCGATTTGCAGATTGCGTCATCCGGAGTTGCTTGAAGCCGCTCACATTTTAGAGGATAAGCACCCGCGCGGCGTCCCGGCCGTAAATAACGGCCTGGCGATGTGTGCCATCCATCACAAGGCTTTTGATAACGACATTCTTGGAATTACGCCGAACTATTACGTCGAAATCAGGGATGATGTCCTTCACGAAATCGACGGTCCGATGCTTCGGCACGGCTTACAGGGATTTCAAGGGAAAATCCTCCTTTTGCCTCGACGTAAAGAAGATCGGCCGGATCGAGATCACTTGGAAGAAAAATACGCGAGATTTAAATCCGCCTGTTGAGGGAGTTCGAACCGGCGGCCTGTTTCACCCCGCTTTTTTCATCGGGGTGATGACCATGATCCAGGTCAGGATCAGGAAGAAGAAGGCCAAAAGCGGAAAGATCCCCCAGATGATTCCGCTCAGTCGGCCTTTCCCGTCCCGGCGTCCGTCCATCAGGGCGCGGTCCTCGAGCGGGGCGGCGAGAAGGATCAGACCGAGGAGCGTATACAAGGACGCGGAAATGATGAAGGAGACGGCGGCCGCGATTTCCGAGATATTCGTATGGACGAAGCCGAACATGGCTTGAATCAGCCCCAGGAGAAGGGCGACAAGGCCGGTCATGCCGAAGCCGAAGGTCAGGCTCCGGCCTCCGGTCCCCATGAACAAAGACAAAGCGATTGCTCCGCCGAAAACGACGAGCGCCGCGGGCAGGTGAAGCATGTATCTTGTCGCCGGCAGCGGACCGCCCGGAGGATAGCTCTTGACGAGAGAAAAGATCGTCAGGCCGAGAATTACGGCAAAAAGAGCATATCCGGTCGCTCTCTCAAAAAAGATGAATCGTTTGCCGGCGCTTTCCCGGCCGGCGGCGAAGCCCTCCTTCCCGGCGCGTCTGGAAAGCTTCATCGCCGGAACCATGAAAACAATAGCCAGGATCAATCCATAAAGCGTGACGACGAACGATTGGATCATCCGGTCGCTGATATCCGCGATTCCGTTGCTGCCGCCTCCGAGGACGAGAGTGAAATTCAAGACGCTGCCCAGAACGCCGAGAATCCAGGCGTTGCGGGCGGCCGCCTCCCAGAAGAACGCGGACCGTCTCAGGTCCTCCGGCGGTCCGGGTCGACCAACCGCATGCCGGAACGCGGCGGCGATCTCGGTCCGGGAAAATCCCATCAGGACCGACGCCGCCGTTCCCAGGAGAAGAAAGATCAAACCCGCCCGGTTCATCATCCCGGCGAAAAGCCCGGAGGCGGCGACCGCGAAGATGAACGCTGCGGCGACCAGCCATCGCAGGATGGCCCGGCTTCGCGTTTCGCGATGGACGTTCTCGTTCATGGTCAGACCTCCTTGTCGCCGGGATTGTCGGCCGGATAGGCAGTGGGGGCGGAATTCCAGCTGTCAGAATGGAGATCAGCCGGTCGGCCGGTCTCCGGGTTCGCGAATTCCGTTTTTATAAGGGCGATCCTGTCGGCCAGGGGATTTCGGGACTGGAGGCTTTGGAGAAGGAAACCGGCGACGAGCATGCCGATCGCCAGGGCGGCCCAAAGCCCTTTCCGGAAAAACCAGAAAAAGGCGGCCGGGCTTTCTTCTTCTTCGGCGGTTTGAGCGCGGAAAGCGGCGATCCGGCTCCGCATTCCCGCGGCGACCTCGTCAGGAAGGTCGTCGGCGAGAGCGGCCCTCAACATCTCATCCAGATGCTTGTCTTGGTTTTTTTCCGTAATCATGACTCCGTCTCCTTTTCCTTCCGATCGTCCCATGCCTCCCGGCCCGGGCGAAGGTCGGCCAGCTTCCGGGCCAGGGCCGCTCTTCCCCGCATGACATGAATGCGGACCGTCGCCTCCGAGCAATTCATCGCCCGGGCGACATCCTCGTAGGATTGCTCCTCGACGATCCGCAGCAGCACGGCCTCGGCCTGCCGTTTGGGCAGCCGGCCGATCTCCCGGAGAACTGCGGCCCGAAGATCGCGGCTTTCCGCTTCTTTTGCCGCCGGCTCCGCGGCCTCGTCCGCCCGCTCCATGGCGCCGCCGGGGATTTCCCGGGCGAATCTCCGCCGGTTTTTTCGCACGGCGTCCAGGGCGGCGGCGATCGCGATCCGCAGGATGAGGGCCTCGGGATTCGGATGCCGGGCCACGACGGCTCTCTTTTTCCAGATGATCGCCAGGGCGTCCTGGAGGGCGTCCTCGGCCGCCGGTCCCTCGCGGACGATCCGCCAGATCGTCCTCATCATCCGCGGCTCGAGCGGTTTGACCAGCGTGTCGTAATCAAACCCGGGATCATCCATTTCGGCCGACTCGATGGGACCAATGTATTCGATGGAAGCCGGGAAATCAATTCCCGTCGACCCGGCCAGGTCCTCCCGCATCGCGCTTTCAGGCTTGAATGGGCGTGACGATCAGGATCACGAAAGCGATGAGGCCGCGGACGGCGCCCTCGTTGTTGCCCGCTTTCAGCTCGGCCAGGGCGGAGTCGAGATACCCGGCGCAGGCTTTCTTCGCCAGCTCGAGGGAGGCCGCCTGTCCGGTGTAGGGTTTTTGCATTTCTTGAGGAACTTCCCAGGCCGCGCCGTTTGAAACGAGCATGTAGGACAGGCCGAGGTACTGGCGGATTTTTTCCGAGAACATGCGGCCTTCGGTGAACATGTTCCGGACCCACTCGACTTTCGTTTTGAATTCCGCGGCATAATCCTTTTCGGGCAAGATGGCCGTGGAGAGGTCCAGAACCTCGATCAATGTTTTATTGCAGCCGTCCGGCGTCCAGGAAACCGGATCCATAAGATTGGTTCGGATTCGGGAAATGTCCGCCGCATAATCCTTTTCCGCGGCCTGAAGGGAAAGGCCGCCGAAAATCAGAATTCCCAAGGCCGCCAAGGCCGCTTTTTGATGTTTTTTCATGGCATTCTCCTTTACATCATGTAACCGCCGGACCGGTCGCGCCCGTTTACTCCGGGATAGGGATGGGCGGGATTTGGGGATATAATAGAGGAGCGCCGCTTGATAGCCGGAAACGGAGAATAAATGATGGAATGCAACCTGAGGGAAAACGAAGCCCGCTGCAACTGCACGTATGAGCCCTGCTCGCGCAAAGGAAAATGTTGCGAGTGCCTCGCTTATCATTTGCTGCTGGATGAGCTGCCCGCCTGCGCCTTCCCTCCGGAAATCGAGCGGACCTACGACCGTTCGTTTGCGAGATTCGCCGCCTGGGTGAATAAGAATAAAGCGCCGGGCGCCCGCTAATCCTTTAAAAACGGATTGCCGGTTTTCTCTTCGGCGATCGTCGTCGTCGGGCCGTGCCCGGGGCAGACGCGCGTCTTGTCCCCGAGAACGAGAAGCTTCTCCTTGATCAGGCGGACAAGGCGTTGCCGGGCTTCGGCTTCTTCTCCCGCGGATGACGCTTGAAGGCTGACGATGTCGTTCTTGAACAGCGTATCTCCGGAGAAGAGATAGTCTCCGATCAAATAGCAGGTGCTTCCCGGCGTATGGCCGGGCGTCAGGATGGCCTTGACGGCGAATCCGTCGAACGTCATGGTTTCGCCGTCTCCGATTTCTCCGTCCGGCCGGATCTTCAGACCGGATTCATCCGCTTTCGGCGCATAGACATGGGCCTTGTAAAGCTCCGCGTAACGCGCGTCGGCGGCCGTATGATCCGGATGGCCGTGGGTGTTGAGGATCGCTTTGACCGCAAGGTTTTTCGCGGAAACCAGCTCGGCGATGCGGGGATCCTCGACGCCCGGATCGATGATGACGGCCTCCCGTGTGGTTCGGTTGTAAAGCACATAGCCGTTTTCGTAAAGCGGGGGGAGGAGCGGATCCTCGAATTTGTAGGCCAGAGCGAAACGAATGACGCCCAAGTCCCCGTTCGAATCGGAAGAGAGATCCTCCCGGAGAATGCCCTCGGTCGGCTTGCCCAGGGCTTCATAAACCAGGTGCTTGAGCTTGAGGTTCACGTTGTCGCCCAGCCCGCGGCTTTCGGCCTCGCTTAAAAGATCGAGGGCTTTCGCGTAATTTTTTGCCAGGTAATGAATCGCGGCGGCGTTGTTGTAGGCGTTGGCATGGCGCGGATTGAGGGCGAGGGCTTCCCGGTAAGCGGCTTCGGCTTCGACATAACGCTTAAGCTGAAATCTGATGTTGCCCAGAAAATACTGGTAATGGGCTTTCTGGAGGATTCCGCGTTCCCGCTCCCGGGCGGCCTGGGCTTCCAGCTTCGTCTTCTGCGTATTGATCTCATCGTCCGCAGATTCCACCTCCCGCTGGGCCCGGCAGTTGACGGCGTTTTCCCATTCCGACTCCAGCATCTGTTGGAAAGAGGAGATCGCCTGGCTTTTGCGATCAACGGCGTATGCATTGAGGTCTCGCATGAAATCCAGGTCGCCGAGCGCCCGCTCCATGCGGGCCTGGGCTTCTTCATAATTTCCCTGGATATAGGCGATGTTGGCCAGGTAGTATTGGGCATAGGCATGCCGCGGCAGGACTTCGGCGCTTTTCCGAAAGGCGGCTTCGGCCTCCCGGCTTCGGCCGGCCTGGAATTCCTTCAGACCTTTCTGAAAGTGTTTTTCGGCGGCGGGAAGCTTTTCCCAGGCTTCCTTCAGGGCATCATCCTGGGAGACGGCTATAACGGGAGCCAAAAGAATCAAGGCCATAACGGCCGGGACCAGGGGCGGAATCTTCGTTTTCATTGCTTGAATTCCCTCTGCAAGGCCCGTGCCACTTATTTCGGGGACGCTTCATTTTACCCCAAAATTCCCTATTTATATATTCTTATGTAAAACGAAATAAACGAGTTAAAGATCAGGGACGCTTCATATATTCTCAAAAATCATCCCTTTAATAGAGCCATCACTAAAATTTAAGTTGCTCCTGTCATATCTTCTTTTCTTTACGCGGATGCCGTCTTTTTACCATTAATCCCCATGATGAAAAAATGAAGGAAAAAGAATTTTATTTTGGCGTGAAGCGTTGCGTCCCCGATTTTCACGTCAGGGCCCGGCCGTGCGTCTCTGGGATCCAGATCCACAAAACGACGGCGAGGACGAATCCTCCGGCCACCAGCAAAAAGGCCGTCCCGAATCCGCGGGTTTGGGCGAGCGAGCCGATGATCAGAGGGGCCGCGGCCGAAACGACCCGGCCGATGTTGTACGTGAAGCCCTGGAGGGTCGCCCGGATGGACGTCGGGTAGAGCTCGGCCGTCAGGGCTCCGAAACCGGAAAAATATCCCGTGCCGAAAAAGGCGACGAACGGTCCGAGGAAAAACAGGGCCATCGGCGCCCGCACGCCGGCGTAAATGAAAACAAGGACCGCGGCGGCCGAAAGGAAGATCACATACGTTCTTTTCCGCCCGAGACGGTCGCTGATGTAGCCGTAGGTCAGGTACCCCAGCCACATCCCGACCTGCATGAAGACGACAAGCGCGGACATCTGCCGGGGAGAAAGTCCGATCCCGCCCTGGTCGCGGGAAAGCGAGAGATAGCCGGGGATCCATAAGTTCAAACCCCACCAGGCGAACATCGTGGCCGCGTTCATCAGGGTGATCAGGACTGTCGTTCCGAGCAGCCGGCCGCGGACGATGGAGCCGATGGACGGAGGGCGCGCTTCCTTGGCCCGCTTTTTGTTTTCCTTCCAGATTTCCGGTTCTTCGATTCTTGTTTGGATCCAAAAGACGAGAAGCGCCGGAAGGACGCCGACGAAGAAAACCGCCCGCCAGCCCAGCCAGGGATAAATGATCGCGGTGACGAGCGCGGCCGCGGCGTAGCCGATGGCCCAGGCGCTCTGCATGACCCCGAGGGCTTTGCCGCGGTGCTCGGCCGGCCACGTCTCGGATATGAGGGCCGCCCCGCTGGCCCATTCCCCGCCCATGCCCAGGCCGAGAAAGACGCGGAACACGGCCAGCATCGGCACGGACGTGGCCAGGCCGCAAGCGGCCGTGAAGACGGAATAAATCAGGATGCTGGCCCGCAGGGCCGTCGTCCGGCCCAGCCGGTCGGCGATGACGCCGAAAACGATTCCGCCCGCGGCCGAGGCGACCAGGGTGACCGAGCCCATCAGCCCGGCCGTCGCCTTGCTCATCGCCAGGTCCTTCATGAGGTAGGCGAGGACCATGGAATAGAGCATGACGTCGAAGGAGTCGAGCATCCAGCCCAGCGAGCCGGCGAGCAGCGTCCGCCGGGAGGCGGGAGGCGCGTCCCGAAGCCAGCCGAAAAATCTCTTGCCGCCGGCCACGGCTATTTCAGCTCCGCCGAAATCTCGTCGACGGTCGCGATCCGGGCGTAGCTTCCGTTCATCGCCGCGAGGACCGCCGCGTGAACGGATGCGGCCGGAACCACCGTCTCCCCGTACTTCAAGTCGCGGGTCGCGCAGGCGTCCCGGACCAGGACGACTTCGTAGCCGAGGTCGGCGGCGTTCCGGGTCGCGGCCTCGACGCACATGTGCGTCTGCATCCCGCAGATGACCACGGTTTTCGCCCCCAGCGCCGCAAGGCGCGCTTGAAGGTCCGTTTCCCGGAAGGAATTGGCGTATTGCTTGGCGACGACCGCTTCGCCTTTCGCCGGGGCGACATTGGGATGGATGGCGTAGCCCGGATCCGTCGTCGCCGGGTCCTGCTTGGGCACGTGCCGGATATGAATGACGGGGAGCTTTTTCGCTCGGAAGGCTTCAAGCAACGCCTTGGCCTTGAGGCCGGCCTCAACGCTTCCGACCAGAGGGATTTTGCCGCCGGCGAAGTAAAAATTTTGAATGTCGATGATCAGGAGGACGGGACGGTCGAGGCCGGGAGAAGCGGCGGGCGTTTGAGCGGGCATCGCGATCGCGGCGCCGATCGCCGCCAGAAGCATTCCGAATTCGATCATGGCTGTCCTCCTAAAAAAATCCCCGCCCTCCCGTGGGGAGGGCGGGGATTGAAAGCTTACGAGCTTTTCATCTCCGCCGGGATCAATGGCTTCCCTTGGCCGGAGTGAGCTTGTTGTACTCGACCAGGAGGCGGAGGTACCAATCCGGGAACGTCAAGGGCAGGCGTTTCCGGGTTTTGGCATCGTAGATCCAGAGCTTGTTGTACTTGACCAGCAGGGCGTCGCCCAGCTTCCACCAGGCGTCGGTCACAGCCTGGGCGTTGTTCCAGGAATAATCGGAGAGGAATTTGGCGGCCGCGGCCGGGTCCTTCTGGTAGAGCTCCAGGGCGGCTTTGTCGATGACCGGTGTCCGCTCGAGCGCGGCCGTCTCATAACGCGTCTGGGCGGCCCGGACGTCCTGGATGGCGTGAGAGTAAACGACTTGCGTATGGTAGTCGACATAATCGAAGGCCCACCGGGTCGAATCCCGGTTGAACTCCCAGTGGTCGCCGATCTGAAAGCCCCGCGGAATTTCGGTCATGGCGTTGTAAAGGGGCATATAGCAGGACGTGTCCTGGGAGCCGAACGCCAGCCAGACGATTCCGCCGATGGGGTCGGGCAGCCAGGCGCGGGACTGGGTGATCGTCACGTATTCGGCCCGGTTGACGGCGATGATCCGGGAGGTGTTGTAGGTCTGCCCGTCCAGCTTGAAACCATAGGGGAGGAAGTTCGGATTACTGAAGGCTCCGCCCTGCAGGCCGCGGGCCGGATCGAAGACCGTGCCTTCGCACTTGTCCCGGAGAATGGTCATGACGTCCTGGACCGACAGCTTCTTGTCCGGCTTGACCGAAACCGGGAAATCCATGTTATTGGTCTCGGGGCCGAGATTGAGGGACGGGGCGACGAGGTTGAAGAAGCGCCACATCCGGACCCGCGATCCGCCGGAAGAGGCGGCGCTGAGGTCGTTGGGGGAGTAGGCCCGCTTCCAGTTGAAGGGCTTGCCGCTTTTCGGGTCGTAGAGCTTCTGGTCGATGGCCAGCTGAACGACGTTCGGCGAAGCCATAAAGAAATCTTTGTTGTTCAGGTCGATTTCGCCGATCCGCGATTCGTTGGGGCAGACGGCGACGTGGTCGTCGGGGATCCGCTGGGCGCACCAGACCGCTCCGGGTTTCCCGCTTTGCGGCGTCCAGAGGGCTCCGACCGGGAAGATCTCGAACAGCCAGACTTCCTTGGGATCGGCCACGGCCAGCATCTCGCCGGAGTCGGTGAAGCCGTACCCGTATTTTTCAGCCAGTTCGCCCATGACCTTGATCGCCTCGCGGGCGGTTCCGCCCCGTTCCATGGCCAGCATGGTCAGCATCGTGATGTCGAACTTAGGGGCGGCCGTGGTGTTCTCGATCTTGTCCACGTTGCCGATCGTCGATTCGCCGATGGAGACCTGCTTGTCGTTCATGTAGCCGAAGTCTCCGTGAATATAGCCGTAGGTGTGGGCCGGCTGGGGGATCTCCAGGCCGGTGAAGCCGTCGATCTTGGCCCGATCCCACTTCAGGCCAAGGTCCGGCGAGAATGCGTCGAATTGGCCGATATGGAAGATCTTTCGCATGTCGCCGGGCTTGTAGTCGGCGGCGGGGATGCGGCGGAACGTCCAGTCGCAGGTCCCGCAGTCGCAGGTGTGGGTGGTGATGACCGAGCCGTCGGTTGAAGCGTCCTTTCCGACCAGGACCACGGTGCAGGCTTCGAGCCGGGGATCGAACTCGGCGCAGGTCGGGCAGTCGGCCATGGCCGTCACGGCGGCCTGCGTCTTGGGCTGGGCCTGGATGCCGTGGCCGAGGGAGCCGCCGACGGTCAGGAGGACGGCGGCGGTCAAGACGACGAGCAGTGCGGGTTTTTTTGTCATGGGGGTTCCTCCAGGATGCCTAATATACGGGAGGATTCCCGAAAATTCAACCGAAGGCGTCTTTACCTGGCCTTTTTTAGAATGTCCAGCTCCGCGGCGGCCAGCTTGAGCTCGAATTGAGCGGCTTCCAACGCATACCGTGTTTGGCGGACTTCTTCTACAGGGACCAGGCCCCGGGTTTGCAAGCCTTGGAGCCGTTCCGCCTGTTCCTCGAGGGCCTTGACCTTTGCCATGGCCGTTTGCAGGCTCTTTTCGGCTTCGGCCGTTCGGCCGTCGAGCTCGACGGCTTCGGCCGTAATCATCCCCGTGACGAAACGGTTTCTCATGTCCAGGCGTTTGCGGGCCTCGCCGACCTTCGCTTCCAGAATAGCCCGCGCGATCCGGATCTCCTCAAGCGCCTCGGCCTGGGCCATTCCCGTTTCAACCAGCCGTTGAAAACGCTCCGACCGAAGCTGGAGAGGCGTCATGTCCAGATCGGCTTTTTTCAATTCGATTTCCAAACGCTCGCTGACGAAGTCGCGGCCGCCGATCATGGGGGCCGAAAGATCGAAGCGGGGGGATTCCCCCGTCGCGTTCACCTCATCGAGGTTGATCTCGGCCGTTCTCATGGCCAGGGCGGCCTTCTCCGCGGCCAGAGCCGTGGCCAGCTTTTCCTCTTCTTCGACCAATCCTTTGGCGAAAAGGCTTTCCGCCCGGGCGGCAATCTCCCGGGCGGCGGCGAGGCGGGAGGAGCAGAGCTTCACCTCCGTCTCGGTTCTGGCGATCTCGATCTTCTTCCGCCAGGAATCCTTCAGGTAAGCGGCGGTGCCGAAGGCGGACGCGCCGGCCAGGACGACGCCGACGAGAGCGGCGATCGCCGCCGAGCGGCGGGAAATGGTGATTTTCGCCGGAGCGGGCGGCAGGCGGTTCAGCCGCCGGTATTCCGAGGCGAGCTGCCAATCCAGATGTTCGATGAACCGGTCATCGGGTTCGTGAACTTGATTCATGGGTTTCTCCTTTGGGTTCCATTTCGGGAAGCAGGGCTTTCAAGGACCGGCGGGCCCGCCTGAGGAGTCCTTCGACCGCCCGCTCCGAAACGGACATTGCGGACGCGATTTCCTTGACGCTCATTCCGTCATAGTAGAACGCTTCGACGACGGCGGCTTTTTTCCGCCCGAGAGAGGAGATGGCCAGTCCGATCTCCAAGGCCCGGCGGCCGTCGTCGCGGCTGTCCGCGCCGGACTCGGACGGGAAATCAACGTCCGCCGGCCGGATCCATTTTTTCTGCCGGAGACAGTCGACGAGGACGTTGTGGGCGACGCGTTTCAACCAGGCGAGAGGGGTATCGGGGACGCGTTTCGTCTTCCAGTCGCCGAGCGCCCGCAGATAGGCTTCCTGGACGACGTCTTCGCTCAATTCCCGGATCCCTCCCGCGCGCCGGGCGACGTATCCATAAAGATCGTGGACCGTCGTCCGGTAAATCGTCATCCACTCCTGCTCGGTCAAGGCGTCGTTCTCCTTCGAAGCGTTCTTTCACTCCTATGACGTTTTCCCCCGGTAAAAACCCACGGATTTTTTCTCAACTCTCTCAAAATATATCTTCGAACTCTCCCGGGCGTCAACGCGTTTAATCCCGAACGCTTTAGATGTGTACACAATTATTGACACAAATCATTTATATCTTTAAAATATGTATGGTGAGGAGGATAAGATGAAAGTCGCTGGAATCAGGGAAATCCGCGAGCAAAGCGCCCGTTATCTCAGCGGGGAAGAGCCGTTTCTTGTCACGAAACACGGGAAGATCTCGGGGGTTTTCATTCCCCTGAGAGAGCCGGACCGGCTCCCCGACGATTGGAGAAGGGAAATCAGTGCCGCCATAGGCCGCCGAGTTTCCCAAATGCTTGATTTAAAGGGCGTTTCCGAGGAGACTCTCGGCGAGGATTTCCGTGCGTATCGCCGCCGTCGTCGCGGACGCTAACGTCCTGCTTTCGGCGGCCGCCGGCAAGGCGGCGCGTCGCGTGTTTGATGAATTCGCCGTTGAGGTTCATGCCGCGGAATTCACTCGCCGCGAAGTCGAGGAATATCTTCCTTTGATGGCCGTGAAATATCATCTCGAAAAAGAAATGATCCGATTGGCGTGGGAGCTTCTACCGATTCGCGTCCACGCTTTTCCCGAATATCGACGATCATACCCTCAGGCTTTGGATGAACTGAAGGATCGGGATCCGGAAGACGCTCATGCTCTCGCCTTGGCCCGCGCGCTTCATCTTCCGCTCTGGTCGAACGACCGCGATTTGAAAAAGCCCGGAAGGCCGTGTTACCCGACGGCGGTATTATTGCAAAGATTGGTTGACGCTAAAAGCTGAACGTCAGCCCGGCCTTGAGGACGAGCAGGTCGGTGCGGGATTTGAGAAAATCGTAGATCCCCGGTTCGTCGGTTTCGCGCAGATATTCGGCCGGGCCGCCCCGGCTGTACCGGACGCCGAGGTCCATTTCGAGCCCCGCCGCGGTCCGTCCGTCCCGATGGACGAACTTGACGATGGGAAACATCAGGCCCGCCCCGGCTCCGAAGGCGAAGGCCGCGTCGGAAGCCACGTTGACGCTCAGACTTCCGGAAACGTCATCGTCCGAATCCCCTTCTTCGATCCGCGTGTCCGACGACATCAGGTGCAATCCGCCGAAAAGATCGAGATACGGCCGGAGGAATCCCCGTTCGGGCTGGAGCCGGACGAAGATGTCCCAGACCAGGATGGAATTGGTCGTCCGCACATCCACGAGGACGTCCGGATCGGTCAATCCGAGCCAGGCTTCCCAGCGATCGGAATCGTAGATGCCGAATCCCAGCGAAGTCCCGATGAGAACGGGGCTTCGCGAAGGCCGCCAGGCGAAGGAAAACTCCCCGCCCCAGGCCGTTTTGCCGAGGGCGTCGTGGAATTCCCCCTGCGGAAGAAGCGGGGTGAAGGCCAAGCCGAACTGAAACTCGCCCGCCGCCTGGACGATGCCGGCCGAAAAGAGAACGATGGAGATGAGGAACGCGATTATGGCTTTTTTCTTCATGTTTTTGCCTTATTTTTCCCTGATCCAATGATACGCCCGCTCCCCCGA
>Ga0172371_10003641_pt1 | contig 23752 bp, 21 predicted proteins | sample Lak12m_FD_114543 | JGI IMG/M metagenome (GOLD analysis project Ga0172371, IMG submission 114543) | Freshwater microbial communities from Kabuno Bay, South-Kivu, Congo - kab_022012_12m | ecosystem: Environmental > Aquatic > Freshwater > Lake | place: Democratic Republic of the Congo: South-Kivu...
ATTCCCATCTTGGGTGGTCGAAGAGACTTGAACTCTCAACCGCTCGGACCACAACCGAGTGCTCTAACCAATTGAGCTACGACCACCATATTTAACCGTTGTGCCCCCAGTAGGAATCGAACCTACATCACAAGCTTCGGAAGCTTGCATTCTATCCGTTGAACTATAGGGACGAAAAAAAATGAGGGCTTTCGCTTTCCTATGCTCCCGCCAGGAATCGAACCTGGGTAGCCAGCTTAGAAGGCTGGTGTTCTATCCATTGAACTACAGGAGCGCATTACAACCAAATCTCACTCTTCGCCGCATTAGCGGCTCATCGTTTCGTCCTGGGTTAGCGAAAATCTGCCACCGGCAGATTTTCGATCGCTCGACTGCGCCTATCAGCTTGTCTCTCTTCTAACCTGTCGCGGATTACCGCGACCCGCCAGGAATCGAACCTGGGTAGCCAGCTTAGAAGGCTGGTGTTCTATCCATTGAACTACAGGAGCTTGATTGAACCAGTCGACCTGACCGGCCTAAATCTTCTATGACTGCTGCAAGCCGAATCATAGCACAAAAATACGCCTAAGTCAATCTGGCCGCCGCCCGCCTGATTGCGGCCAGGGCCTTTTTCTTATCGCCGAAACTCTGCACTTTAGTCCATTTACCCATTTCCATCTCCTTGTATCTCTTAAAAAACAATTCAATCTTCTCCCGCGTCGGCAAATCAAGATCGTCCAAATCACTGATGCCGGAAAGAGCCGGATCCGATTCGTCCAACGGAATACAAATAATCTTGGCATCGACGCCTTTTTCGTCCTCCATCTCCAAGACAGCGACCGGCCGGCAACTAACGATTGCCTTCGACTTGGCTGAAACTGAAGAAATAACGATCGCATCCAAAGCATCGCCGTCATCGGCCAGCGTCCCGGGGATAAAGCCGTAGTCATAGGGATAAACATCGGCCTCGCCGATTACCCGATCAACGGCCAACTCGCCCGTGACCAGATCAATTTCGGACTTGATTGCCGAGCCCTGAGGAATCTCAATTAGCGCATTAATAACTTCCGGCGACTCGTCTTTATTTTTTACCGAATCCATAAATATCAAAACTTCAACTGGCTAAATCTGCTTTAGTTGTTCCCTGATAGCCGCTAATTTATCAGCTGTTTCCTCATTCTTATCAACTTCCTTAATATTCTCAGCACCCTTATTCTGAGTATACTCGCTTAAAAAGCATAACATTTTATCAATTTTCAGGCAAGAAAAAAGCAGCCGCGCCGGCTGCCTGAATAAATGAACAACTGTCTAAGCTTCATCGATTTTCTTCTTGAGATTCTTGACAACTCGCCGCTTAAATTTGGCGACTTCGTCAGCTGAAATCGGCAAAAAAGTAAGTGACCTATTATTATACCACACAACATCACTTATCGATCCAGTATCAAAAATTAGACTAATCCCGATGCCTGTAGCGCCAGATTGTGGATGTTTGGTATTAACTTTGATGATTTTATCATCATCAATAAAATAATCACGGGAATCAACACATATCGCGCGAGCCAGTTTATAATATCCGCCTACTTTGACCTGGCTAAAACTGCGCATATTCCCGCAACGACGCCTGATTATCATAGTGACTCTCCTCCTTTTTTGCCTAACTATTCCTCTAGCCGCTACCGAAATTTAATAGTGTGAAATCCCTTAATCCTTAGCGATGGAAATCAAAACTTATCATACTCTTGCTTATAATCCGCAATTACTTTAGTCAATGTTTTGGCCTTGAGTTCTTCAACTGTTTTTTTAGTAACCTCTTTACCAACATAACTAATATGCATTTCGCAAGTGATTATACATCTAGTATCTTCAATCAAAATAAAAACTTTGCAATTTTCTCCATTAATTTCTAATACTTTATAAATGGATTCTTTTACCGGTTTAATCCATCGCGAATCCCATACTGGACGATAATATTTTCCAACTTGAATCCTGCGTTTTTTCATTTTCCCTACCCTCTTTGGTTGTGAATGTTCAAATTATAACAATAGAATATCTTACGCCTCGTCCTTGATCCTGTCAAGTAGAGCGTCAATATCGCCGGCTTCGCGTTCGCTGATGTCGGAACGGAACTGCAGCCGCGGCAAAGCGCGCAACTCGATCTTGCCCGCCAACTCGCCGCGCAAGCGCTTAGCCAACAGATTCAGCTTATTGACCGCGTAAGCCAGCCGATTGTCCGGCAAAACACTGACATAGACCGTCGAATAATTCAGATCAGCGGAAGTCGTCACGCGGGTAATCGTAATCAAAACGCCAGGCATCTCCACCTCGCGATTAATGACTTCCCCTAATTGTTGCAAGATCAATTCATTGATCTTTAGCATCCGATCAGTCATAAAATTCAATCACATCGCCTTCGGCGATCACCGGCTTGCCTTCGAAAGACAGGCCGCACTCTTGGCCTTCATTGGCATGTTCGACCGCCTTCTTGAACATTTCCAAGCGCGTTATCTTGCCGACGCCGACAGCTTCGCCGTTCCGGACGATAATCGCCGTCTCGGTTGCCTTGATCTCGCCTTCGACGACTTTGCCGCCGACGATCATGCTGCCCGCCTCTTTGCGAAAAATCCTGATGACTTCCAATTTACCTAATAATTTTTTCTTGATTTCCTTAGTCCGCGCCAATTTTAGGTTTTCTTCGACATCCTCGATCAAATGATAAATGACATCAAACAGCTTGATGCTGACTTTCTTATCGCGCGCCAGATTCTGAACCGTGATCTGCGGCTTAACCTTGAAACCGATGATCTCGGCGCCGGTCGCTTCGGCTTTGGCAACGTCCGCCTCCGTGATGATGCCCAACCCCTTGCCGACGATCTTGATTTTGACCTCCGCTGTTTCTTTCTTCGCCAGCGATTCGATAATCGCCTCGAGTGATCCCAAGACATCGGCTTTAATGATCAGATTGACGGTTTTGGCTTGTTCACCGCCCTCGTCATTAGTCGGAATTGCAAAAGTCGACAAATCCTTCTGTTGGCTGATCCGGCGCGATTTGACATCGCGATTAAGATTCTTAGTATCTTCGCAGACCTCCAAAATACTGCCGACTTCCGGCGCGATCTTCAAGCCGATGATTTTAGCCGGCGTGCCCGGTCCGACCGCGATAATATCATCATTGATGTAATCCTTCAGCGCCCGAACCTTGCCGCAGAAATCATTGCCGGCGCATAAATTCTCGCCGACTTTAAGCGTGCCGGCCTGGACCAGAATCGTGGCCACCCGGCCTTCGCCTTTGGAAACATGGGATTCGATAATCGTGCCGATCGCCGGACGATCCGGATCGGACATGATGCCATCCTTGTTCAGATCGGCGACCAGCAAAACCGTCTCCAGCAGATCCTCGATGCCCGTGCCTTCTTTGGCGGAAACCGGCGCGCAAATGACATCGCCGCCCCAGTCCTCCGGCAATAAGCCCAAGGTGGACAAATCCTTCTTGACTCGCTCGATATCCGCCTCCGGCTTATCGATCTTATTGATCGCCACGACGAACGGCAATTTGGCGTCTTGGATGATCTTGATCGCCTCTTTGGTCTGGGGCTGGACGCCGTCATCGGCGGCCACGACTAAGATGGCAATATCGGCAACTCGCGCGCCGCGCGAACGCATGGCGGTAAAGGCCTCGTGGCCGGGAGTGTCGATGAAAGTGATTTTGCGACCCGCAAAATCATCCCGACCGGAGGGAGGGATCCCTCCGCTCGCTTCGCTCGGTCGGGATGACATTTCTCCCTTTGGTCTAAATGTCACCTGATAAGCGCCGATATGCTGGGTGATGCCGCCGGATTCCGTCGCCACCACATCGGTCTTCCTGATCGCATCCAGAATTTTGGTCTTGCCATGATCCACATGGCCCATTACCACGATCACCGGCGGACGAGCTTCTTTCCGGCCGGCCTCGCTGATTAAAATACTTTTCAATTTATCCTGAGAATCTTGGGCTTGCTCGTTAACCGCGGCCTCGCCTTCAGTCAGAACGACTTTATAGCCGAGCTCTTCGCCGATGATAGAAGCAGTGTCGAAATCAATCCGTTCGTTCATGGAAGCCAGCACGCCGTTTTTCATCAAAGTCGTTAAAATCTTAATGATCGGCTGATTGGCGGCGGCGGCGAATTCGCGCACCGTCACCACTGACGGAATCCTGATCTCCTCGCCGCTCTGCCGGATTATTTCCGCTTGCGCGGCGCCCTCGCGAATTTCGACCAAACGCTGCTGCTCGCGCTCTCTTTTTTCCTGCAGCCGCCAGGCCTCCATGATTTTGTAAGCCAGGCGGTCGTCAACCTTGATCGCTCTTTTGCCGATATCAAAACCCAAACTCGGCAATTTTTCGAGCAGGTCTTGGGTCGTTATTTTCATGCGGCGGGAGAGTTCGGAGATGTTCATCTGATTGAATTACGAATTATGAATTACGAATTGAATGTTTTAAGAATACCAGAAAACGCTTGAAAAATCAAGCGCTTTGAGCTATGATGAAAAAAGATGCCCGCCGATTGATTAATGGACGGTAAAAAAAACTATTCATGCCAAACAACCAGCCAAAAAACAAAAAAGCGATTATTCTCGACGGCAAAACCATTGCCGACCGGATGCTTTTGGATTTGCGTAAAAGAATACTGGCCAGCGGCCGAACGCCCGGACTCGCGGCCATCCTGATCGGCAAAGATCCGGCTTCTGAAATCTATGTCCGCCTGAAAGAAAAAGCGGCGGAAAAAACCGGAATCCTGTTCTGCAAATATCTGGCCGACAACGAGATTTATGCCGACATCGACGAATTCGAATTAAGCGAGCTGATAAAATTCTTGAACAAGGATCCGCAGATCGACGGCATAATTTTACAGTTGCCGCTGCCGGAGGGATTCAACCAAAGCAAGATGGTCAAATTGATCGATCCGGAAAAAGACGCCGACGGCTTCAATGGCGAAAAAGTCGTTCCGCCGACGATCGCCGCCATCATGGAACTCTTGAAAGCCGCCGGTGAAAACCTGGCCGGCAAAAAAACCCTGATCATCGGCAAAAGCGACATCTTTACTCAGGGCTTGGAAAAGCATCTGATTAAAGAAAAAATTTCCGTCAAAGGCGGATCCATCACAATCAATAATTCCGTTCCGCCGGACAGCGCCGGCTTTGATATCATCATCATCGCCCTCGGCCAGGCCGGAGTCCTGAAAAAAAATCAAGTCAAACCGGGAGCGATTATTATTGACGTGGGCATCAACAAAGTCGGAGGCAAAACCGTCGGCGATGTTGATCCGGCCGTCGCCGAAGCCGCCGGTTATCTGTCGCCGGTGCCGGGCGGAGTCGGGCCGCTGACTGTCGCCTGCCTACTGAGGAATGTCTGGGACTTGGCTGAACAAAAAAAATAATTTTTAAAAAAGAAACGTCCCCGATTCCATTATTGGAACCGGGGACGGTTTGATTTGTGCTATGTTGCCTCTGCTACTGCAGAGGCGAATTGCCGACACCGAACAACCTGGCCCAGGCGCGTTTGAGCCAACTCGGCTTGGCGGCCATCACCTCGGCTTCAAGCGATTCCGGCAGCTGAGACGCGGCCTGAGACGCTGCGACTGCGGCTTTAAACCCGCCCGGCTCGAAATCCCCGAACGACCCAAAATCCACTCCATCGAGCACGCCAGGCCGGCGGTCGTCAAAAAACTCCTCTAAAACGGGGCCACGAACCCTCCCGTCCCAACCGCGCGAGTCCATCTCCCGCGACACTCCGAATTGATGATTCGGAGTAAACCCGAACGGCACGACCGACTCCGGAAGACGCGGCGAGTCGAACTCGATCGGCTCGGCAACGGGGCGTTCATCCTCGAGCTCGTCGTAGACCGGCCAATCCGGGGTCGGATCATTGTGAGCAGGAACAGCCGCGTTGGGTTTATCCCAAGCCAACCGAACGTTGAACTCAATTGCGCCGTCGGCCACAAGGGCCGCTTGCAGGTCGTCTCCCGGCGCAAAAACATCCGGAATATCCGTGATGATTTCTTCCCTGGCCATCTCCTTCTGACGGCGTTTCAAAATCTTCGTCAGTCGTCGGCCGCACTCCCGCAACTGAGCCCGCATCGTAACACGCCGTTGCTGGGCATTCCCGCCGCGTTTCACTCTCTTATTCATATCCTTCTCCTCGGCTCATCCTTCCGGATGGCTAGTTGTCTTTCAAAGTTCTCGTCTTACTATTATATAGCAATACCCCCTATTATAGCATACCTAATTTTATTTGTCAATACGTCACAATCAAATATTTCCTACAAATTATGCTAAATTAGCCAAAATAATCAATATTAACCAAACTAATTTATCTAATTTTAAACATTATTGAGTTTAAATGCGGCCATTTCAAAATATTGTGCTATTTTTTTATGAAAACGAACGGCCGCAGGCAAACCGCCAACTGAGCGAAGCAAACTGACGGTTTAGCGAGTGAAATAAAAAAATTAGCCATGATTTTGAACGGTCGCGATTCTTGCTCCACTTCTTCTAAAGAAGTGAAAAAAACTTTGATTTATCCACTCCTAATTATCTCTAAATTTAAACAAAAAAACCACTTTTCCGACTATCAAGCTATTGACAAAATTATCTTGATATGATATATTGGCCTATTCAGTGGTGAAGTCGTCCTGCGTTAATGTAGGATGATTTTTTAATTTAAGGACAGCCAATATCCTTAAATGTCATCCTCGGAATTTTCGCCTGAAGCCGGTAATACGGCGGGGCGGAAATATCCGTGGATCTAGGGCTACCAAATCACTCTGGAATTATCAATAACCATAAATATGACTAAAACAGTCCAAAAAACCTTTCGCTTATCGCCGGATTGTTCTTTATCACCCAATCAACTTTGGCGCCGGCCGCTTTGGCTGCCGATTCTTTGACTGACAGCCAGCCGCTCTACCATAATGCGGCTACTTCAGCTGAGCCCATCATCTTTAACAACTCCGACGCTATCGTCAATTTCTTGGTTGGGATTGTTAAAAATGACAATATTTCGGTCGCGGTCAAGAATGTTTTAGAAATCACTGAAAAAACCCAAAATGCCGATAAGGTCATTGATAATCCCGAACCGACCGCCGAAGACATCAAGGCCTACGTCTTGAGAGAAATCAAGAAAGCCGGCTTGAATGTCCGCGAAGCCGAGGCCATCGTCAATTGCGAGAGCCGCTGGGATCCGCAGGCCTACAATGGCAAAAACAGCAACGGTTCCAATGATAAGGGCTTATGGCAGATCAATTCCATCCACAAAAACATTTCCGACGCCGATAAATTCGATTACAAGGAATCAACCAAATGGGCGATCGCCAAACGCTTGGCGGACGGCAGCTGGTCGGCCTGGTCATGTTCCCGGAAGATCGCCGCCAGGTAAATTTACCGACAGGCAAAAAATTAATTAAAAACACCCGCTATCAATCGATGGCGGGTGTTTTGTTGAGGTCACGGCGAGAATCGAACTCGCGAATAGCGGTTTTGCAGACCGCCGCCTTACCACTTGGCTACGTGACCGTTTACACTTATCAATATAGCAGATTATCCGGATCATTTCAACCGGCGAGACGATTTTCCAATTTGCCGTTTCTATGCTAAATTTAAGCCATATGATCCTGACCGAAACGGAAAAAAACATCCTCAAACCGCTGGCTCATTTCGATGTCTTGGATTATCCGCTGACGCTTTTGGAAATCCAGCGCTACAGCGGAGAAAAGCTGGCCGCCGGAAAGATTTCAGCCGCTTTAAACGGCGAGGCCTTGAGCCGATTGGTCGGCCAACGGCAAGGATTGTATTTCTTAACCGGCCGCGAGGCCATCGTCACCGGCCGGCTCACGCGTTATCGGCTGGCCGTTTCCAAACTGAAAAAAGCCGGCCGCTTCGCGCGCCTATTCTCGCTTTTCCCTTGGATCCGAGCCGTGGCCATTTACAGCTCTCTGTCGCTCAAGAACTCGCGAGCCGACAGCGACCTTGATTTCTTCTTTATTACCGCCGCCGATCGGGCCTGGTCCGCCCGGTTCTTTATCAATTCTTTCTTGAAAATCTTCCGCTTGCGGCCGACGCCGCAGACAGCCCGCGACCGACTCTGCGCCAGTTATTGGGTCGATGAAAACAATCTGGACTTGTCTGCCGCCAATCTGGATAAAGATTATTTTTATGGCGGAACGACCTTTTGTTTCCTGAGCGGCTCAAGCGAATTGAAAAGCAACTTCTATCAAGCCAACAATTGGATCAAAACGATTCTGCCCAACTGGCAGCCGGATCTGAATATCAAACATAATGAATCAACTGATATTGAACGGCTGTCGCAACGGCTGCTTGAATTTGTTTTCCAACCGCTCAGCGAAACGGCTATCCGGAAATGGCAGCTGAAAATCATGCCGGAAAAATGCTCGAAACACCAAGACGGCAAAAAAATCATCACGGACGCCGGCGTCATCAAGTTGCACGACAATGACAAGCGAAGCGAATACAATCGCCGCTTTAAGATTAACTTCGACCGCCTCATCAATTATGGCGATTAAATTGAAAAAAATAATCGACCGGCTGCTGCTGGTTTATATTTTCCTGCTGCCTTGGCAGGCGGTTTATATTTTTGACGAAAAAATAATCAACGGCTTCAAATCGCAATACCTGACCGGACAGATTTACGCTTCGGAAATTATTTTATGGCTGGCGGCTGTTTTGTGTTTAATCAACTTAGCCGTCGAACACCGCCCCAACCTCGCCAGTTTATTTGAAAAAATCATCAAGCCGGCCGAGCGCCATTCAATCTTCGGCGCCAGGCGGCTGTTTATTCTCGCCCTCTGGTCGTGCCTGGCTTATGCCGGCTTGTCAATCGCCTGGTCAGCCGACCGGTCGGCCGGCTTCTATCTCTGGCTGCATTTATTGGAGGGCGCAACGCTGCTGCTCATTATTCTTACCACCCATCTTAACCGAATCAAAATATTATGGGCAATCATGCTCTCGGCCGGCCTGCAAGGCGGCTTGGCGATCCGGCAATTCTTAACGCAGTCCATGCCGGCTGACAAATGGCTGGGACTCGCTTATCACTCGGCCGCCAACCCGGGCGACATTGTCATCGAAACCGTCTCCGGCCGCTGGCTTCGGTCTTACGGATCATTGGCTCATCCCAACATTTTGGGCGGCTGCCTCTTGCTCGGCTTGGTTGCCGGCTTCTGGCTGGGATTGCATTACTTACGATCAGCGACTGAAAATTCCAACCGGACGCGGCTGAAATTTCTGGCGATCCTGGCGATCAATCTGATTATCGCCGCCGGCTTATTTTTTTCTTTTTCCCGTTCGGCCTGGCTGGCCGGCGGCCTGATCTTGATCGCCGTGCTCTTTTATTCCCTTGATCGCCGAGATCGAAAAGATTGCCGATTGCGGCCGGAAAAAATGCAACTATTGATTCTAATCTCATCTCCGATTATTTTATTCTCGCTGCTGGCCGCGATTTATTCGCCGCTGGTCATCACCCGGACTGATTTTTCCAACCGCTTGGAAGCCGTCTCCAGCCAGGATCGGATCAGCCAGATCAAAGAGTCGTTAGCCATTATTAAGAAACGACCAGTGCTCGGAGTCGGCCTCAATAATTACACAATCGCCTTAGACCGGAATAATCCCGACCGGCCGGCTTACTGGCTGCAACCGGTCCATAATATTTACTTGCTCAGCTTGGCGGAATTGGGATTAATCGGCTTAGCCGCCTTCGGCTGGCTGTTGACTGCCGCTTTTAATTTGTTTAAACGTCAGCCAAAATGGCTTTGGCCGCTTCTGCCGCTAGCCGCTTTAATGATCATCGGCTCGCTCGACCATTACCTCTGGACGCAATATGTTGGAATAATAATAATCTGGCTCAGCTTGACTTTAATTCTTGATAGTGATAATTTGGATATTCAAGAAATCAAAGTTCCTTAATAATCAGACCAATATTCTAAAAAGCAACAACCCTAAGGAGGCGAACTGTGAAAAACTACAACGATCTTAAAGCGCTGTGGAGTGAAAACATTATCGATCTGGGGGGCGAGGTTGACAGCGAGATGATTGAATTTGTCCGTGAGGCCATACCGCATTTCCTGACTGTCGGTTGCCCCGATATTACAGTTATGATCACCTCCGGTGGCGGAGATTGCCAATTCGGATTAACTATCTACGATCTGCTGCGCAACTACCCGGGCAGAGTCACTTGCCAAAATTACGCCTTTGCTAATTCCATCGCCGCCATTATTCTGCAAGCCGGCGACTGGCGATTGGCCGCCCAGCACGCTAAGATCATGATTCATAATCCACGTCACCGGAGTATCGACAATTGGGCGGAATACGAGTCAGAAAAAATACGATTAAAAAATCAAAAATCGTTAAGCCGAACCAGGGAAAGAATCATCGCTATTCTTTTAGAACGGACGGGGCGCACCAGAAAACAAATTGAAAGGGCTTTGCGCGCAACTAAAGAAATGACTGCCGAGGAAGCGCTGAAATTCGGTTTGATTGACGGCATTATTGTTCCTGACTGGGTGGCAAAGAACAAAGTCGTCTGAAAGTTCTTTCACTTGCTCCGAAGCGCCGCGCGCCTCGGAGTTTTTTTTCTCTAGACCAACTCGGATTGCTTCAGCCGGAAAATTCCGCTATGATTACAGCAGACCTATGCCAAATGACTATCCTAAAATCGGCGCCCATATTTCCGCCGCCGGCAACCTGACGCTGGCTCCGCTGCGAGCCGGAAAAGCCGGTTTGGAGTGCTTCCAATTCTTCTCGCGGTCGCCCCAAGGCGGACCGGCTAAACCGATTACCGCCAAGCTGGCGGCTGACTTTAAAGCTTACTGCGGCCAATATCGGCTGGAGAGCTATATCCACACGCCGTATTATATCAATTTGGCCTCGGCGAAAAACAATATTTATTACGGCTCGATCAGCGCTATCCGCGAGGAATTGGAACGCGGTTCGCTCCTGGGCGTCAAATACGCCATAACTCATTTGGGCAGCGCCAAAGACCTGGGCGAGGCGGCGGGACTGAAAAAATGCCTCGACGGCCTGGCGCAAATACTGAAGGATTACGCCGGCTCGACGGAATTGCTGATTGAAATGTCCGCCGGCGCCGGAGCGATTATCGGCGACACTTTTGAGGAAATCGCCAAGATCGTCTTGTCGCCGAAACTCAAGAAATACAATCTGGGCGTCTGTTTCGACACTTGCCACGCCTTCGCCTCCGGCTATGACCTGCGCGACGCCAAAACCGTCGCCGCCACCTTCAAAAAATTCGATCGTCTTTTAGGCATTGAGCGATTAAAGCTGATCCATGCCAATGACTGCCGATCAGAGTTTAACTCACACAAGGATCGTCACGCCCATATCGGACAAGGCAAGATCGGGTTGGCCGGCTTTAAGGCCATCACCGCCTTCGCGAAAAAGCAAAAAATCAATCTGATTCTGGAAACGCCGCAAGATGACGAATTCGGAAAAGATGCAAAGATACTAAAAAAACTGAGAGACAATTAGTTATGAAAATCGCCATCATCTCCGACACCCACGACAATATTCCGAATATCGAAAAATTCCTGGCTTGGGCTAAGGCCAACGCGATTGAAACCGTCATCCATTGCGGCGATATCGCCGCGCCGGCGATGGTCGAGCAATTTTTCGGACCGGCCGGCTTGGCTTTCCATTGCGTTTTCGGCAATGTCGCCGACCGCGAACTTTTGCCGGCCGCTTGTGGAAAATTCCCGACTTGCCGCTGCCACGGCGACCAAGGCGAATTGGAAATCGACGGAATCAAAATCGCTTTTTGCCACCGGCCGGACGAAGCCGAGATTTTAGCCGCCGCCAATAAATACAACCTGGTCTTCTATGGCCATACCCACCAACCGGACATAAAAACCTTGCCTAATAATTGCCAGCTGATCAATCCCGGCACACTCGGCGGTCTGTTCAGCAAAGCGGCCTTTGCCGTTTTCGATACCGCCAGCAAAAATTTAGAATTGAAGGTTTTGGAGTTGCTATAAATACAAATTATTAATCCGCATTGGAATTGCGCCATTAATAAATTTTGTGCTGATTTTTCTTGGGAACGACTAGGAAATTATCGCAAGCCCGTAATCGGGCGTCAGATAATTTACAGGAGTGGAGGAAAAAATCTAGCCATGATTTATTTCGGCGCGACTTTCTTTTTAACCTTTTCTTTCTAGAAAGAAAAGGTTGGATAAAAAACTTATGAAACAAATCCTCGTCGAAGTCAGACCCAATTCTAAGCAGGAAAAAATCGAACAAATCACCGACGGGATCTACAAAATCCATGTCCGAGCGCCGGCGCGCGACAATCTGGCCAATTCAGCAGTCATCCGATCGATTGCCGATCATTTTAAAATCGCCAAAAGCTTAATTTCCATCAAAGCCGGCAAAACCTCCAAAACCAAAGTGATTATCATAGGCGGTTGACGTCGGTCAAAATCCGAGATTGCCAAGAGTCGAACTTTGAGCTACAATTAATCCAGAACCAATTAAAATTTCCAGTTTAATTCAAACAATTAGCTAAATTTAGCTATTTTTTATTTAAATAAATCAGGTTGTCAATTAATCCATTGACAATCAACTTTTTTTCTGCTAAGATACCCTATTGCGCACCTGAAAACGGGCCGGGAACGGCTCTGAAAATAACGCCTGACGCATACAACCCTGTAGGCACGACAAGCATAGGAATTATATGGAGGATGATCTTGGCTGCGGCTCGGATTTTCCCTTGGTATACTTTCTTTGTCTGCAGGGTTGTGCGCGGCAAGCGCTGTTCTGCAGGCCAACCCCGCCTTCTCGGCGGGGGACGATCTTCCAAAAAGTCACCTTCCAAAAAATTTTTTGAGAAAATTTTTATTTCTTCCCGGTCTCCGGGCGAATCGTCCGGGCGGCCTGTTCCGGCTAGGCACGACAAGCATGGGAATTTTCCGGGAGTATTATTTGGGCTTCGGCTCGAATAAATCTTTTAGAAAATTTTCTTGCCTAGCCAGATCAGTCCGTCCGGATTATAAGTGGCCTGCAGAACAGCGCTGATCGCCAAACGCCTCCCGATGAAAGTCGGGGGGCGTTTTTTTACTGTCAAAAAATTATTTTGATTTGGCTTTAATGATAACCAGGCCGACGATGATCAAAAGCAAACTCACCAACTGCGGCACCCTGATGCCGCCGATCAATCCGGTCGGATCGATCCTGATGAATTCCGTCAGGAATCTGATCAACCCGTAGCCGATGAAGTACCAACCGACCAACTGGCCGTTTTTGAGATTATTTTTTTTGAACAAAATAAATAGAATAATAAACAGCAATGAATCCAAGATTGACTCGTACAAAAAAACGGGGTGGAAATATTGCTGCGACTGATAAATCAGCGGACGAAATTTTTCGCCGATCAGTATGCCCCAGGGCAGATCGGTCGGCCCGCCGAACAATTCGGAATTGAAATAATTGCCCCAGCGACCGACGGCTTGGGCCAAGGGCAAGACAACAGCGATAACATCCAGCCAGAGCCAAAGGTTCTGCCGGCGGCGGCGGCACCAAATTATTAGCGCCGCCAAACCGCCGATCAAAGCGCCATGGATTGCCAAACCGCCTTGCCAGATATATAAAACTTCAGTCGGATGGCTGGAGAAATAAGGCCAATCGACAATCAAAACATCATACAATCGCGCGCCAATAACGCCGCCGATAACCAGCCACAACGCCAAATCCAATAAATCGTCGGCTTTCAGACAGCGTTTTTCAGCCAGCTTCAAGGCGACGGCCAAACCGGCGGCCAAAGCGATCGCTATCAGCAAGCCGTACCAACGGATAGTAATCGGCCCCAGCGATAATAAAATCGGGTCAGGTTGGAAATAATGCAGGAAATTCATAATTGAATTATAACACGAGGCAAGAAAAAAGCGATGCCGGGCATCGCTTGCTGATAATCTCATGATCATCTTACGATGATCTTTCTAAAAAATATTGTTCCATGGCTTTCGGGCTGTCAAAACACCGGTAATAGGTCTGGAACCGATCATGGGCGGTAAAAATAAACGGTTTCAAACCAAGCCGGCGCAACATGAAATAAACCAGAGCCCGCCCGCTCCGGCCATTGCCGTCCGCAAACGGATGAATGAATTCATAATCAAAATGCGCGCGAGCGACCAGGCCGATCAGTTCCTTTGGTTCAACCGAATCAGGCAGCTTAAAAATCGCCTTGACGCCATTGAGCCAATCATCCATCAACTCCGGCACCAGGGGATAATCAGGAGCAATCCGGCCGGCAATCCTGACACCTACCTGCCGATACTTGCCGACAAATTTCCTGGGTAGATAATCGGCACCCGGCTTCAGATGCTGTTCGGCCGTGATCAATCCTTGAATCTGACAAATTAGCCGATGATTGACTTTAACGCCGGGTTCCCTCGCCAACCCTTCCAGAGTTAAAAAAGCGCCAACATGGCCGGTCGAATGTTTCTTTTCCAATTGCCGCTTAAGAAACTCCTGATCATTAGAAATGCCCTCAATCGCATCGGACTCAAAGATAAACTTGGCTAAAAAGTTCCGTTGTTCGTGATCCATGGCTTCTCTCCTTACCTCCGGTTGATTAAAATTACTTCTGACTTTTTCAAAGAACCGGCCAATTCGATAATTATGAGAGTATCATAACATTTGGTCTTAGTTTGTCAAAAAACACCAATTAATTAGTGATTAATTTGACCTGTGGATAAAGGTCTTGACAAATTAATCAATATGTGCTATACTGGTTAGATTAGTTTGAACATTGAACATGGGGCAAACATAAGGAGAGCCAAAATTGGCTAAAAAAAGGCAACTGCGGCTGACACGGCGGCCGGGTAAGACCGCCTTCTGGATCTACCAGAAAAACTACGTCACTCGCTTGGCGTTTAAGGTTCGCCGGGGGGGTGAACCGGTAGTAATCCAGGCGTATTCGAAGAAGCAGGCGATCAGTTTCTACGTCCGCGCCTGGCTGAAAATACGCGGTCCGGCGGCAATCAAAGCCGCAGAGGACTATCTCGCTGTAGTAATCCACGGTGGCGGCATCGGTTCACAGACCGAGCTCCCGGGCTGAGCCGCCGCCCTCAACCTCGCACATCAGCGCCTTGGCAACCCCGCCGAGGCGTTTTTCATTACCCGGGAAACAGATTTGTTTATTTCACCAAAATTACGCTATAATATAAACATGAACACAAACCCCATGTTTACGATATAATTCAGCTATGCCCAAACAACAAATAACCACAATTTTAAAGGCCTTTCAAAAAGCTCCAGCAAAAAGTAAATTGCGTCGGGGATATTTTAATATGTTCGAAAAAAGAATGGCTTATCGCACAACTAAGGGTGAAAATCCAGAAGTAACGAAGGAAATGGTGGATAAAGTTTTTCTTAAAATAAAATCATAAGAAATTATGGCCAAACGCCTAGGTGAAACAAGCTACAAAGAAACAGCTTTTAGCATCATACCACGATCAAAACTTATTCCTCTGGAAATAGATGAAATGGCGAATGAATTAAGTTCAAAAAAATAAACTGGAAGCGAACGAAGCAGTTATCGGCTTAGGACGAGAATTACAACCCGAAAAAACATGCGAGAATTTTGAAATTGCCGCAGGTTGACAAATTATCCCAAATACCATATAATACAAGCACTTATTAACTAAGGCGATTTTTCCGGTGTCGGGGTCGGGAACAGCTTCAAAGCCCCGTGGAGGACTGGGAATTTCGCGACGAAAGATCTTAACTATGATCGACAAAAAAAAGAAGCAGCAAATCATCAAAAAATTTGCCATCCACGAGAATGACACCGGTTCCTCAGAAGTGCAAATCGCCCTGCTCACCGAGGAAATCAAGAATCTGACCGAGCATCTGAAAAGCCACAAGAAGGACTTCTCTTCCCGCCGCGGCTTATTGCGCAAAGTGGCGGAAAGGCGCCGCCTGTTGCGCTACCTGGAACGGGAGAACGCCCAGGGCTTCGACGACTTGGTCAAAAAGCTCAAACTGAAAATCGCCAAGCGCCAAGAATTGGCCTCTCGATTGCCAGAAGAAGAAATCGCCACGGAAACAGCCGAGACCGACGAAGCGGCAGAAACGACCGAAGTTTAAATCACCGAAGCGGGAGGGACGCAATCTGGCGGACTTCCCGCTTATCGGTTTGGATCTGTTTTTTTAAAAAAATAATCAGGACAACGAGACGAGATTATTTATTTGAAAGAAAGGCAAGCAAATAATCAATAACCAAGATACAATAATCAAAAGATTACCTAGTAAATAATTTTTTGGAAATTGGAAATTGGAAATTGGAAATTTTTTATTCTTTCCTTCAAATAAATCCGCTCGCTGCCCGGAAAGGAACAAGCGCATGCTCCCTCACAAAAAGTTCGAACTGGATTTCGCCGGCCGGAAATTATCCGTCGAAATCGGCAAACTGGCCGTCGCCAATAACGGCGAAGCCCTCGTCCGCTACGGCGACACCGTCGTACTCGCCACCGCCGCCATGGGCAAAGAACCGCGGCTTGGCATTGATTTCTTCCCGCTGATGGTAGAAATGCAGGAGAAAATGTACGCCGCCGGAAAAATCAAGGGCTCGAAATTCGTCAAACGCGACGGCCGGCCGACCGACAACGCCATTCTCGCCGGCCGCATGATCGACCGCGGACTCCGGCCGTTATTCAACCAAGAACTTCGCCATGAAGTCCAAATCGCCGCCACCACCTTGTCCTACGATGAAGAAAACTCCGCCGATCTGTTATCGATTACGGCCGGCGCTTTGGCCTTGCATCTTTCCGACATTCCCTGGCGGTCCGCTCGTCGGCATTTGCGTCGGAAAAATCAACGGCGAATTAGTCCTCAATCCGACCGAGAGCCAATTAAAGGACTCGGCTTTCAAACTGGTCTTCTCTTGCGGTTTCGATAAAGTGCTGATGATCGATGCCGAAAGCAACGACGCGCCGGAAACGGATCTGGCCGCAGCTTTGGAATTCGGCTTAAACGCCGCCAAGCCGCTGTTGGAATTCATTGAAAAAATCCGGCAGGAAACCGGCTTGGCCAAACAAGACGAAAACGCCCTGATCGAGGCCGCCTATGCCACCGGCGAAATCGCGCTGGCGGAAAAGAAAGCGGTTTTCGAAACAGCCAAAAAATTCTTCGCGCCGCAGCTTGACAAATACTTGTTCAACCAGCCCAAAGGCACCAAGCGCGAACGCAGCCAGATCGCCAAAGAACTGCTTGAGAAATTCATCGGCGATTTGAAAGCCAAAGACGCCCATCAGGAAATCATCGATTACGTCAAGAATAATTTCGAATTATATCTGGAAGAAGCGGCAACTGCGGCCATTCTGGAACGCGATCAACGCATCGACGGCCGGAAATTGGATGAAATCAGGCCGCTGGCCGGCGAAGTCGGCTTGCTGCCTCGCACTCACGGCACCGGCTTATTCAGCCGCGGCGAAACGCAAGTGCTTTCCGTCGTCACGCTCGGCGCTCCCGGCGACGCGCAGATTCTGGATCAGATGACGGAAAAAGAAACCAAAAAAACTTACATGCATTTTTACAGCGCCCCGCCCTACGCTTACGGCGAACCCGGCCGTTTCGGCGGTTCCGGACGCCGGGAAATCGGCCACGGCGCGTTAGCGGAAAAAGCCATCCTGCCGGTTCTGCCGAAAAAAGAGGACTTCCCTTATACGATCCTAGTCGTGTCCGAAGTCATGGGCTCCAACGGCTCGTCTTCCATGGCCTCGACTTGCGGCTCGACTCTGGCCCTTTTAGACGCCGGCGTCCCCCTGAAAAAACCGGTGGCCGGCATTGCCTTGGGCTTGGCTTCCGACGGCTCGACTTACAAGATAGTCACCGACTTGCAGGACTTCGAAGACGGCCCCGGCGGCATGGATTTCAAAGTGACCGGCACTAGCGACGGCATCACTGCCATCCAAATGGATACTAAAACCGACGGCCTGTCCCTGGCTCTCTGCGCCGAGGCCCTGGATCGCGCCAAAGTTGCCCGGCTCCAGGTTCTGGAAACCATCGCCGCCACCATCAGCGAACCGAGAAAAGACCTCTCGCCCTACGCGCCGAGAATCATCTGCCTGCACATCGACCCGAGCAAGATCGGCGATGTCATCGGCACCGGCGGCAAAATTATCAATGACATCATTGACGAATGCGATGTCAAAATCGATATTGAAGACGACGGCTTAGTGACCATCACCGGCGTCGGTCAAGAAGGCATCACCAAGGCCTCGAAAATAATCGAGGACTTGGTCAAGGACATCGAAATCGGAGAAATCTACACCGGCCCCGTCGTCCGCTTGATGGATTTCGGCGCTTTCGTGGAAATCCTGCCGGGCAAAGACGGCTTGGTGCATATCAGCGAATTCTCCAGTAATCGCGTCGACAAGATTACAGACGTGGCCGAGGTCGGCAAACAACTCACTGTCAAAGTTATTGAAATCGACGACAAGGGCCGGATCAATTTATCGGTCAAACAAGCCGACCCTAATTATAATCCGGCCGGCAGTTCGCAAAGCGGCCGAATCAATCGCGACGACCGCAGCGGCGGACGCGGCGGCTTCGGCGGCCGGTGCGATAAACGACGCAATAACTTCAGTGGCAACGATCGCCGGCCGATGAATCGCGGCCATAACGACCGCGGCGGCTTTGCGAGATAATTTCCGCAACCGCCCTCGGCAACATCGCCAACACCAGTTATGTTCGCTTTACTGCTGATAAAATTCAATCGCTATCCGCTCCGAACCCGGCTTCTGGCCGGGCTTTCGGTAGTTTTGATTTTGACTTTACTGATCGCCGCCGCTTATTACCGATTCCGCTGCTATGATCGGCTCAGCTGTTTCACTTCGCCGGCTACTGCCGTCTATCTGCATCTGGACTGGCGCGATCTGCCGGAAAACTTTTATAAAATCAAGCTGGCTGACGCCATCTTCGAGCCGTTCGGCCTGGCCGATCTTGACCGCCATCTGATCCAACGCGAATCAGCCGTCATCTGCGACGAGTATCGCAATGAACTGGCCTGCGGCTTGATTATCCAGACCGATCAAATCGGCAAACTGCAAGAATATCTGGCCGGCCGGCAGTTAGATTTTAAAAAACTCAACTCAAATTCGCTGATTATTTCTCAAAACGACGCCTGGCTGAAAACCGTCAAGCGCAGTTTCAATCTTTTCCGTTATTTCCGATATCAGAGCGCTGTCGGCCGCTTCGGCGCGCTGACCCTGGCTTTCAATCAGCCCGAATTACTGAATAATGAAATCGGCCGGACGATATCTTTGGCGGGAATCGGCCGTTTCACCAAATTAAACGGCGCGGTTGCGGCGTCAAGCTTAATTTTCAACGCCGGGCATTGGAATTTTCCCTTTTTCCAACCGGCAAAGGTTAAAAATATTGCCACCGCTCCGGCCGGCTGCGATATTTTCATCAATTCCGGCAATGGAATCAAGGCCGAGCCGTTAGCAAATCATTTGGAACGCTTGATCGCCGGATCGGCAGCCGTCGAAACCGATTTCTTGATCCAACCCTTTGCCGCCTGCCTGCGCCGAACCGGCTCAACCGGCAATCCCCTGAACGACTACGGCTGGACGCTGGTTTACAATCAATCAGTCAAGCCGGAAACCGAACAAAAAATCGAGAAAATCTTGCTGAATTTGGCCGCCAAAATCCAACCTCGGCAAAAAAACCTCTACTTGACTGACGGCACCCGAGTGGCCGAACTTTTCCCGAACAATCGCAATTTATCTTTCGTCTCAGCTACCGGCACCAGAGCCATTTTACTGTCAGCCGGAAAAAATCTTTACTACACCACTTCTTCAGCCGGACTTTTGATCAGCAATGAGCCATTCGGCGCCAATTCCCTCAATTTATCCGAAAAATACCCCAATCTGGCTTCAGTCAGAATAGATTCACTGCCTCAGAATCAAATCAAACGCCTCTTGTCAGGATTTTCTTACTTGCTGGCCTCCGACAAGCAGATAATCGTCAGATAACAACAGATTTACACACAACCTGTGGATAAGTTAAAAAAATATTATCAACATACTGTGGATAACTTTAGACAATTAAAAATTTAAATGAAACTTTTATCTAAATTTACGCAACAAAAATAATAATTTGTCACCTTTGACCCGATATCTAAAAAATGATATAATTAGTTTAGAGATGAGTAACAACGATTACCTCTCTAACAAAGATCGTTTCTTTGTTCCGCACCTTGCCTCTTAAATTAAAATACTGGTCCAAACAGTCATTTTAATCGATTCAGAAGGGAACCTGTCATTAATAATGGCTAAAAATTGCCGCCGATCATCGCTGCATTCTCTCGCGCCTTGAACGCCGCCAATTAGCTCTTAATTAACACTTATTTATGGCAGTTTCTCGCTTTCAACTGGCGAATCCACAATCCCGAGGGGACAGAAGTCTAACCCTCTTTGACGGACTTTCACAACCATTTCTACCCCGTCCTTTGTTGAGGCGTTTCTCAAGCTCCATAAAGAGCGGCTTGATTCTCGCCGTTAGCGGGTTGAAAGCAGTTGCCTTGACTTAGCAACACCACGCTATTTTCGGATTATTTATTCTCGCCCGCTTCATTTAGCAGGCGAAAATGAGTACTGAAAGTGGCGCTACATCAGTGGCGCTAACCATCCATTAAATAATATATTTGGGATGCACGTTGGCGCCCTTTTTTTTGTTCAATTTTTTAAAAAACCGGCTATATCACGTAACGCAAAAGCCCGCCACGACGAATCGTGGCAGGCGTTCTTTTTTTTACTGCAAAAATATTGATTAATCCCTGGCCAACCCCTCGGCTTCGCTCAATTTCAAACTGATCAATCTCGAGACCCCGTCGCTTTGCATCGTCACGCCGTACAAGACATCGGCCTCACTCATAATGGCGCGATTATGGGTGATGATGACGAATTGCGTCTTATGGGTCAACTCTTTGACGATGCCCGAGAGTTTCGCCGAATTATTCTCATCCAACGCCGCATCGACTTCGTCGAATAGAATGAACGGCGAAGGATTGTTATTAATGATGGCGCAGATCAGCGCCAAAGCGGTCATGGTCTTCTCGCCGCCGGACAGCATGGAAATCACTTTGATTTTTTTGCCTGGAGGACAGGCCTCAATCTCGATGCCCATATCGGCCAAGAACGACTTGTCCTCCGGATAGACGACCTTCTTTTCAACCGCTGGCTCACCCGAAAAATCAGCCGGGATTTCGCCGGTTCCCTCAGCCGTATTCCGGCTGATCTGCTCCCTGATCTTCTCGGCTTCGGTCTGCTCGTCTTCTTTCCTGACCAAATCCAGCTTGGCCTTGCCGCCGTCGAACAACTGTTTGAAATATTTGGAGAAGTCCTGATTTATTTTTTCAAATTCCGTTTCGAACTGCCGTTTGATCAGCTTATCCAACTCCGCCGTTATCTTTTCCAAATCATGGATCGCCTGCTCCAAATCCAGCGACTGCTCCGACAAAAATTCAAACCGCGACTTAACCTCGGAATATTCCTGTTCGATTTCCGGATCAATGCCGCCGATCAGCTCCAGCTGCTTCTTCAGCCGATCGATGCGATTTTTTGAATCCTCCAAATCAACTTGGGCGTAATCCTTGCGGTTGGAGAATTCCCAGGCCTCGCCCAAATTCTCCCGAATCGCTGCCAGCACATCTTCTTTTTTGGTTTCCACCCGAGCCAAATCGATCTTGGCTTGCGACAATTCCCCGCTGACCCGATTGAGCTCGTTCTGAAGATTATAGGCCTCCTGCTGGATGGAAAAAACTTCCTGCTTCTGGCTTTCTTCCTCCGCATTGAACCGATCGATATTTTGACGGAAGCCGGCCGCCTCCTGTTCAATCTCCGCCAAAGTCCGCTCCAAATCAGTCCTCTTGCCAGCCAACTCGGTCAAAAAATCGCTCCGCTGTTCCGGCGTCAATTGCGCCGCCGCCAAATCGCCGTTGATCTTCTCCAATTCTTTCTGATTCAGCGCCGATTCTTCGCCAGCCGACTTGCCTCGTTCGCTGTCGATGGACACGGCGGTTTTCAAATCGCCGATTATCGCCGCCAGATTCTCCTGTTCCCGGCGCTGTTCTTCAATCTTGGCCTTCAAGGCGGCAATTTCCTTGATTTTGGCTTCGGGGAAAAATCGATCCTCCGCCAGCTTCCAAACCAACGATTCCGGCCGGCGATAACCGCCGCGCATGACGCCGGTTTTCTCCAGCAGATCGCCGTCCAAGGTCACCATCCGTTCGCGATTGATGCCGATGCTCTTGGCGCTGTCCAGATTCTCCACCACGATCGTATTGCCGAACACCTGTTCGAAAACGCGCTGATATTTGCGGTCAGAAGCCAAAAGTTCCGAGGCCAAGCCGATGGCGCCGGCTTCGCCCAAAATTTCCTCGGCTTCCCGGCTGGGATAAAATTCTTTCAAGCGATTCAAGGGGAAAAAAGTGACGGCCGGCAGACGATTGTCTTTAAGCCAACCGATGCATTGAGCCGCGGCCGTATCGGTTTCCACCACGATCGCTGACAAACGATTGCCGGCGGCCGCGGCGAGCGCCGCCTCATAACGGCTGTTTTTGACTTTGCCCAATTCCGAAACCGTCCCGCAGATGCCGTCGATCTGGCCCTTTAAATTCAGGACTTCCCGGACCGTTTCCAGTTGCGGATTAGACCGGCCGCCGTTCTTCAGGCGGTAATATTCATCCTGCATGATCTCTAAGTTATTCTGCCAGACGGAAATTTCATCGGACAGAATTTTTGCCTGGCGTTCTTTATCCGCCAGTTTGGCCGCATTGCCGTCCAATCTCGCGCGATTGGAGCGGGAATCTTCAGCCAGGGCTTTCAAACGCTGTTCCAATTCGGTTTTTTTATTTTCCAAATAAGACAAATCATGCTTGCCGACTTTATCGTATTCGACTTCCAATTTGCCGCGCGCCACGGCCAATTCCCGCGCGATTTCATTCTGCCGGCTCAAAGCGCGGCTGTATTCCGCCTGAAGCTGATCATATTCTTCAGCCCGCGAACCGGCCGCTTGGATTTCCTCCGACCGGCCGTGCAATTCGGCCAGCTTATTCTCCAGCCGCAAACGCTGCTTGTCGCCGGTATTGTAGGCCAAGGCGTAATCATCATAATGGACGCTCAAATCCTGCCAAAGCCGGCCGTAGTAAAGGATCTGTAAATCGCGCAATTCGGTTTCAACCTCCTGGCGCTGGCGCAGCTTATTAACCTGGCGGGTCAAGGACTTCAAATGCGGTTCCAATTCGACTGTTAAGGTCTTGGCCTGGGATAAATTCTCCCGCGAACGCTTCAATTTATTAACCGAACGGTCGCGCTTGATCTGATACTGCTTGACGCCGGTCGCCTCGTCAAAAAACTCCTTGCGCTCCTCGTTGGTGTAATTGACGATCTTGTCAACCATGCCTTGGCCGATAATGGAATAGGTGTTATGGCCGAAATTCGCTTTGGCCAGCAACATGACGATGTCGAACAGCCGGACTTCCTGCTTGTTGAGCAGATACTCGCTGCTGCCGTCGCGATAAAGTTTGCGGGTAATCACCACATCGGAGTACTCGATCGGCGCGCTGCCGTCTTCATTATTCAAATACAAAGACACCTCAGCCAGCGACAGTTGCGCTTTTTTCACCGAACCGGAAAAAATGACATCAGTGGTCTTTTTGCCCCGCAACAATTTAAGCGATTGTTCCCCCAGCACCCACCGCACCGCATCCACGACA
>Ga0172371_10003642_pt1 | contig 23747 bp, 23 predicted proteins | sample Lak12m_FD_114543 | JGI IMG/M metagenome (GOLD analysis project Ga0172371, IMG submission 114543) | Freshwater microbial communities from Kabuno Bay, South-Kivu, Congo - kab_022012_12m | ecosystem: Environmental > Aquatic > Freshwater > Lake | place: Democratic Republic of the Congo: South-Kivu...
AGATCCTTCGCTTACACTCAGGATGACAAAAAAAGACATGAATTTAAATAAACTTACAATTAAACAAGCGCAAGATTTGATGGAAAAAGGCGAAATCAGTTCGGTAGATATTACCCGGGCTTGTTTGGAGCGCATGCGCGAGTTGAATGGAAAATTGAATGCTGTTTTGACTTTTTGTGAAGAAGAGGCGATGAAGGAGGCGGAGTTGGCGGATGAACGCCGAGCGAATGGCGAGACCGGCGCGCTTTTGGGGATTCCGTATATTGCGAAAGATAATATTTTGACCAAGGGTGTGCGCGCGACAGCAGCTTCAAAAATTCTCGACAATTATATCGCGCCCTTTGATGCGACGATCGTGAAAAAATTACGGAAGGCAGGGGCAGTGCTTTTGGGCAAGGCAAATATGGATGAATTCGCTCACGGAGCGAGCGGTGAAAATAGTGCTTATGGCGCAACTCATAATCCTTGGGATTTGACACGCGTGGCCGGCGGCTCTTCAAGTGGTCCAGCCGCAGTCGTAGCTTCTGATATGTGCTTATTCGCGATGGGAACAGATACCGGCGGATCTGTGCGTTGTCCGGCAAGCTTTTGTAATCTGACCGGCTTGAAACCAACCTATGGTCGTAGCTCGCGTTTCGGTTTGGTGTCGATGACAAGTTCAACTGATGTGCCGGGATCGATTACCAAGGATGTGGCGGATGCAGAAATCGTATTACGAGCAATGGAAGGTCTTGATGAGTATGACGCAACTACGGTTGATGCGCCCGCAACAGAAATTAGCTCAGTAGATATCAAGGGTATGAAGATTGGCGTGCCGGAAGAATTTTTTAAAGGCACGGACGAGAAGATTTTGAAAATTGTAAATGATGCGATTGCGAAGTTTAAGGAACAAGGAGCGGAGATTGTGCCGATTGCACTACCGCACGCAAAATACGGCATACCGGTTTATTATATTATCACTCCCAGCGAAGTTAGCTCCAATTTGGCGCGCTTTGACGGTATTCGTTATGGTTTTAGCGATGCTGAGGCAAAGAATTTATTGGAAGTATACAAGCAAAGTCGTGGCAAGGGCTTTGGTGCTGAGGCGAAACGCCGTATTATGCTCGGTACTTACGCTTTGTCAGCCGGCTATTTCGATGCCTATTATTTGAAAGCGCAAAAAGTGCGCACAAAGATCAAGAATGAATTGGATCAAGCCTTGGAAAGTGTTGATATTATCATTACCCCTACGCAGCCCGATATTGCATTCAAGATCGGTGAACAATCCGATGATCCGTTAAAGATGTATCTTGAAGATATTTTCTTGTCACCGGCGTCATTAGCGGGCTTGCCGGCAATGTCAATCCCGGGCGGGTTCGTGGATGAAATGCCAGTCGGAATCCAGCTGATCGGCAAGCGTTTTGATGAGACAACTTTATTTGCATTTGGTAAGAATTATCAAGCGAATACCGATTGGCATCTTCAAAAAGCAAAAATATAATATGAAAATTGATTTCAAAAAGATAAATATAATTAACTTGTTAGCGATCATATGTATCGTTTTAGTCGTTTTAGCAAGCGGTCTGTATTTTTTTAATAAAAAGAATCTAAATAGAGGTGCGGTTCAGAATGAGGCGCAAAATAATAAAGAGCAAAATAAAAATACGCTGAATAATGCCGCCAGGACGAACATTAAGCCGGTCAGGCCGATTGATGGCAAGGATCATATGATGGGAGATTCCAAGGCGCCTGTTCAATTGATCGTTTATAGCGACTTTGAATGTCCTTTTTCTTTGAAATACACAGACATACTTAAAAAAACCAAAGAAGAATTCGGTGACAAAGTAGTCATTGCGTTTCGCCACTATCCGCTGTTGTCTCACGATAATGCGGTTCCGGCAGCGATTGCGTCTGAGTGCGCCAATGAGCAGGGGAAGTTTTGGGAAATGCATGACAGGATTTTCGTAGCGGCAAAAAACAATGCTTTGAATTCGGGACAATACAAAAAAGATGCCAGATCTATCGGCTTGGATGAAATTAAATTTAATAAATGTGTGGATATGGAAAGCTATAAGAACGAAATTTCTTTGATGCAGCTAGAAGCGAAAGAATTCGGAGTCAACGGCACCCCGGCAAGTTTTATAAATAGTGATCCGATACCAGGTGCAGTACCTTTTGAGGATTATGTAGACAGTATTGGAGAAAGTCAAAAGGGGATGAAGAGTTTGATTGAAGATAGATTGAAGAAATAAATAAAACTTCCTCGCCCCGCGGGAGAGGGCAGGGGTGAGGGGAAAATAATATTTGGAAGGATCGCATAGTGGTCGAGTGCGCCGCCTTGTCCGCCCGAGGCGGATGCGCCTTGGGCGCAGAAAGTTTATTTTATATGTTTTATGTATATATTATATATAGTAAGAAGTTGAGGAAGAGGTATGTTGGATATTGTGCCGATCTTAAGAATAGAATTAATGAACATAATGGCGGTGAATCAAAATTTACCTCCCGTGGAGTTCCATGGATTTTGATTTATTATGAGGCTTTTTTGAATGAGGTCGATGCTAGAAGGGAAGAGAGGTTTTTAAAGACTGGTAAGAGTCGGGAAAGGTTAAAGTTTTTGTTAAGTGATTATGGCTATGAATAATAATAATAGGAAGGATCGCATAGTGGTCGAGTGCGCCGCCTTGGAAAGGCGGTAAGGTGTTACAGCCTTCGAGGGTTCAAATCCCTCTTCTTCCGCAGGTAGATTGGGTTCTGCGCCCAAGGCGCATCCGCCTTGGGCGGAAAATCCCTCTTCTTCCGCCTTCGGTACGCCGGAGCCTTAGCGTAGGCGACCTGAGCGTTTACATGGGTAGCACATTCTGAAGTTTGGCGTACCTACGGCGTGACACAGTCCGCCATAAAATTTATGGATTACCTGTTAAATCTACTGCACAAATACAAAACCTATATTAAATTTGCCTTATCGGGGACGACTGCAACCTTAGTTGATTTGTTTTTTTTGTATCTATTGCACGGCGTTCTTGGGCTGGGTCTGATTTTTTCATCATCAGTTGCCTTTTTATTGGCATTTGTTGTTAGTTTTTATCTGCAGAAATTTTGGACTTTTCGAAATTCCAGTGTAGACAGAATACAGAGACAGCTTTTTACATATTTTGTGGTAGCAACCACTAATTTACTTTTAAATGCAGTAATTGTTCATGCGGCTGTAACAAAGTTTCAAATTTTTTATCTCTTGGCTCAATTGTTAAGCACGATTGTATTGTCGATAGGTAGCTTCTTGATGAATAAATTTGTAATTTTTGAGAAAGAGCAACGGGAGAAAAAATTAAAAAAGAAATTTGGTGAACGAAATAAGCAGCGTTTTTTTATTCTGATTAATGTTGAAAATTTAAATGACTACAAACCGGCAGAAGATTGTGAATATCGCGGAATAGTATTTGGGGGCAGGGATTACAAGCTAGAACTGCCAAATTTTCATCTAGTTGTCAGGGGTAAGAGTAGATTTTTAAATTTTGTAAAAATATTTTATCAAACTAGAAAATGGATTCATTGGTCAGATAAGGTAAAATGTTTTGGTCTAGGTGAAATTTCTTTGCCTGGTTATGCCGTAGCTAGATTAGCAGGCAAGAAATTCATTTTGGAAATAAAAGATGAAAACAAGCCAAAGGGTTGGTATCGAAAGATTATCAAAGGAATGGAAGAGGTTATTTCGTAATAATAAAAATTTAAATATTTTCGTTCGGATGTCCAAAATTTGTTGTGCGGGTTTACGAATAAAATAAATTATATGAGTAAAAAATTAATCGGCTTTATAGGCCAAGGCTGGATCGGTAAAAATTATGCTAACGATTTTGAAGAAAGAGGTTATGAGGTCGTTCGTTACGGCTTAGAAGAGCAATATAGGGATAATCGTGAACGAATCGCTGATTGTGACATTGTTTTTATTGCCGTGCCAACGCCGACAACTCCAACCGGCTTCGATTATTCTATTGTAAAAGAAGCCTTGACTAATATTGGTGAAGGAAAAATCGCTGTTATTAAATCAACGATTTTGCCAGGCACAACCGAGGGCTTACAAAGCGAATTTCCCAATGTTTTTGTTTTTCATTCTCCTGAATTTTTAACCGAAAAAAATGCAGCTTACGATGCGGCGCATCCGACTCGCAATATTATTGGTATTCCGGAATATAATGATGAGCTGAGACTGGTGGCTGAAGAAGTTTTGGCGGTTTTACCCGATGCGCCTTTGAAATTAATTTGCAAAGCGCGCGAGGCAGAAATTGTCAAATACGGCGCCAACGTTTTTCTTTATTTAAAAATAATTTACGCTAATATTTTATATGACTTCACTAAGTCTCTTGATTGTGAGTGGGAGCCGGTGCATCAGGCGATTACGGCTGATCCACGAATTGGCGCCGCACACATGAACCCAGTTCATGAAACTTTGGGTGTTTTGGGTCGTGGCGCAGGTGGGCATTGCTTCCTCAAGGATTTTGCCGCCTTTCGTCAACTATATACTGAAGTTGCTGGAGATGACGTCTTGGGCTTGAATGTCTTAGAATCAATTGAATCAAAAAATCTTAGCCTTTTAATCGGTAGCGGTAAGGACATTGACGTGCTGAAAGGGGTTTATGGTGATTTTATGGAAAATCATCATCATGAGGATAGTTGCGGTTGCGGACATAGTCATGATTAGTCTTTAAAGTCAAAATTATGAAAAAAAATAAATCAATTGTAACCGGTGGAGCCGGCTTTATCGGGTCGACCTTGGTTGATAAATTAATTGAACTTGGACACGAGGTGATTGTGATTGACAATTTGTATTCAGGGATGCGCAGCTATGTTAATGCAGCGGCCAAATTCTATGAAGTTGATATTTGCGACCAAGACAAGATTAAAGAACTCTTTGACAAAGAGAGCGAAGATGGGGGAATTGATTTTGTGTTTCACCTGGCGGCACAGATTGATGTGCGCTTATCAGTCAAGGATCCGGTTTTTGACAACAAAGTAAATGTTTTGGGGTCATTAAATATCCTTGATAATGCTTATCGCCATGGCGTGAAGAAAATTATGTTCTCATCAACCGGTGGCGCTCTTTACGGCGGAGCCGAGGAGATTCCAACCCCGGAACCTTATCCGACTTATCCGCTTTCACCATACGGCATCCATAAACTGACTTTTGAAAAATACTTGAATTATTTTTATAAGGCGCATGGTCAAAAATACACCTCATTGCGTTTTTCCAACGTCTATGGTCCGCGCCAGTATAAAGGTGGTGAAGCTGGTGTTGTATCTATTTTTATTGATAACGCAGTTAATAATAAGACATGTTTTATCAATGGTGACGGATTGCAGACCCGTGATTATGTTTACGTTGATGATGTCGTCGGTGCCTTTGTGGCGGCTGCGCAATCAGATTATATAGGCGAGATAAACGTCTCGATCGGCATCGAAAGTAATTTGTTAGAAATCATCACTGCTATTGAAAAAGCTTTGGGAAAAGAAATTGCGAAAGAATTTAGGGACGCTATGCCTGGTGAAGAACGTCGCAGCTGCCTGGATTATTCAAAGGCAAATAAAATCCTAAATTGGCAGCCAAAGATTTTCTTAGATGAAGGTATCAAAAGGACAATAGAGTGGGCAAAAAGCATGAAGAAATAAATTTGGATATTATGAATTTAAAAAGAAAGATTAAGATCTTTCTTTTTTGTTGTGGAAAAGTATTATTTTTTATATGAATATTAGATATTTTTTTATAATATATGATACTTATTGACACCTACTGACACCTTGATATAATAATAGTATGACAGAGGAAATTAAGCCAAATGGCGTTTATACAACTGAAGAAGTGGAGAAATTGCTCAAAGTGAGCAATAGCACCGTTAAGAGACTATTGAAAAATGGTATTTTGAGGGCGAATAAGGTTGGTAAGCAGTATAGGGTTTTGGGTTTGGAGATTTTGAAATTGATTTCGCCGGAGGTGGAGAAAAAAGCGGTTGATACTTATTTGAATATCAAACATAAGGCAATTGATGCTATTAAGGATTGGTAAAGTTTATGAATAATGATATGTTCGCCCAGGGCGAAAAAAAGGCTTTTATTACCGGCATTACCGGACAAGATGGAAGTTATTTGGCTGAATTATTATTGAGTAAAGGTTATGAAGTTCATGGCTTGATTCGTCGTGCTAGCACTTTTAATACCGAAAGAATCGACCATCTTTATCAAGATCCGCACATCAAAGGAACAAAATTATTCTTGCATTATGGCGATCTGACCGACGGTGGCAATCTAATGTCTTTGTTAAAAGATATCCAGCCGGATGAAGTCTATAATCTAGGAGCGCAGAGTCATGTGCGGGTTAGTTTTGATGTGCCGGAATATACGGTGAATAGTGATGCTGACGGTGCCTTGCGAGTTTTGGAGGCGATTAGGCACTCGGGAGTAAAAACGAAATATTACCAAGCATCTTCATCGGAAATGTTCGGCTTGGTACAAGAAAATCCCCAAAAAGAAACTACGCCTTTTTATCCGCGTAGTCCTTATGCCTGCGCCAAGGTGTTTGCGCATTGGTTGACGATAAATTATCGTGAGAGTTATAATATCTTTACTTGCAGCGGTATTCTTTTTAATCACGAATCGCCACGCCGCGGTGAAACTTTTGTAACGCGCAAAATTACCAGGGCGATTGCGCGAATCCAGCTTGGTTTGGATGAGAAATTATTTCTTGGAAACTTGGACGCCAAGAGGGATTGGGGCTTTGCTGGAGATTATGTGGAAATGATGTGGCTGATGTTGCAGCGAGAGACGCCGGCTGATTATGTGATTGCCACTGGTGAAACACACAGCGTGCGCGAATTTTTGTTAGAAACTTGCAGGATAGCTGGAATGAATCTCGAATCTAATGGTTTGAGTGGCGCGGAAGAGAAATTTATCGATAAAAATACCGGCAAGATTGTGGTGGAAATCGATCCGAAATATTATCGACCGACGGAAGTGGATCTTCTTTTGGGTGATCCGTCTAAAGCAAAGAACGAATTAGGCTGGGAGCCGAAAGTCAAGTTTGGAGAATTGGTAAAGATGATGTACGAGTCTGATTTTGAAAGAGAAAAAAATAAAGAAAAATTATATAAATCTTTTTTTTAAATGTTATTTAGTCATTCTGGAAAAAAGCGAAGCGAAGAGATAGAATCTTCCTTATGGCTTTGTGGGTCTTATTTCTATGAACTTATCTTCCAAAATTTATATTGCCGGTCATCGCGGCCTTGTCGGTTCGGCTATCGTGCGTTTGTTGCAAAAAGAAAATTATACAAATTTGATATTACGAACACACGATGAATTAGATTTGCTTGATCAACGAGCTGTGGCGGAATTTTTTCAAACGGAAAAACCAGAATATGTATTTTTGGCAGCAGCCAAGGTGGGAGGTATTATGGCTAACAATACTTATCCGGCGCAATTTATCTATGAGAATTTACAAATTCAAAATAACATCATCCATCAATCATATTTGAATGGCGTGAAAAAATTATTATTCCTGGGTTCATCCTGTATTTATCCGAAATTAGCGCCGCAACCGATGAAAGAAGAGTATCTTTTGACAAGCGAATTGGAACCGACCAATGAGCCATACGCGATCGCCAAAATTGCTGGCATCAAAATGTGCCAAAGCTATAATCGGCAATACGGAACTAACTTTATCGCAGTTATGCCGACTAATTTGTATGGACCGGGGGATAATTTTGACCTCGAGAATTCCCACGTAATGCCTGCTTTGATTCGAAAATTCCATGAAGCGAAAACCAAAGGTGATAAAAAAGTGATTGCTTGGGGGACAGGCAGTCCGAGACGGGAATTTCTGCATGTTGATGATATGGCCGATGGTTGTTTGTTTATGATGAATAATTTTAATCCGACCAAGGAACAAAATGAAAAAGGGGAAGTGTTTTTTAATGTCGGTACGGGTGAAGATGTGACGATCAGGGAATTGACGGAATTGGTAAAGGAAGCAGTCTGTTTTGATGGTGAAATTGTTTGGGATGTGAGCAAACCGGATGGTGCACCGCGGAAGTTGTTGGATATGAGCAAGATGCACGGTTTGGGATGGAAACATGGGGTTGATTTGCGTGATGGGGTTGGGGGGACTTATGAGTGGTTTTTGGGAAATAAATAATTGATTTTATGAATGAACAATCGTTGTCTTACAAAACGATGAAAAATGTGTCTTATAATTTTTTGGGTTTTTTGGTGCCGATTGTTTTTTCTATTTTTGTTACTCCGATAATTGTTTTTAGACTAGGTATTGAGTTATATGGCTTTTTAATCTTGTTGAATACCATTTCTTCGTTGTTGGGGTTGGTTGATTTTGGAATAACAACGGCAATGGTAAAATATATTTCAGAATACAATACGGTAAACAGCAGAGACAAACTCAAACGTTTAATTTATTCATCTAATTCTTTGTTTTTATTAATCGCACTGCTTGGTTTTATTATTTTTATCGCCATCGGTTATTTTGGAAAAAACTTTTTTTCTTCTCATTCCATCAGTCAGCATGATTTTTTTATTTTCTTTTTTTTAGCAGGATCTAGTTTTTTTGTGAATATTGCAACTAGTGTTTATGTTGTAATTCCAAGAGCGATTCAAAGATTTGATGTTGGAATGAAGATGGGATTATTTAGATTGACTATTTCCAGTTTTTCAACTTTAGTTTTGATATTGCTCGGTTATAAACTTAAAGCTGTTTTAATCTTCGCATTGATTTTTGATATATTTTCTTCTATTGTTTTTAGAATCGTTGTAAAAAAAATACTGCCATTGGCAAAGTTTAAGGTGGCATGGGATTCTTCTGAAATTAAAAAACTTTATAAATTTGGACTGGTATCGTTTATTGGAAGTGTAGCCGATTCGTTTTTGTATGAATTCGATAGATTGCTGATTCCTATTTTTTTGGGACCAACGGCCCTACCATATTATAGTTTGCCGGGAAGTGTTGCGGCAAAAACCCAAGGCGTTAATAATAGTTTGTCCGGTGTCTTGATGCCAATGTCTAGTGGATTAAATGGATTGAATGATAATGAGAGAATTAAAAAATTATATATTCGTGCTTTCCGACTGCTGACCGTAGTTGCATCAGGGCTAACAATAACCATTATTGTTTTTTCCTATAACTTGATGAAATATTGGTTAAGTGAAGACTTTGCGATTAAATCTCAAAACATTCTTATTATTTTAGCGTTAACATATTTTATGCTTTCGCTAACTGCTCCGTTAATACAGTTTTTATTAGGCATGAGCAAGACCAAGGTTGTGGCGACATTTTCCATGTCAATGGCGTTAATAAATTTAATTTTATTGCTGATCCTTCTCCCCGTGCTTGGCGTTGTTGGCGCAGCCTGGTCATTTTTGTTTGCCACCCTTCCATCGCTATATTTATTTTATTTCGTAGAAAAAAAGATTTTATTTCTTCAAAATCGTGCTCGGGCGCATTTTGTAAATTATAGCAAAATAGCAATATGTTCACTCATTTATTATTTTTTAATAAGTCATTTAATATTGCCCCATGTGAATAGTCGGGCGACCTTAATATTTTTTGGTATATTTTCAACGATATTGTATTTTGTTATTTATAAAATTCTTGGATTTTTTGAAGAGGAAGATTGGCGCACATTTGTTGAATTTAAAAATTTAGCGTTAAAGAAAATAAATTTGTTTTCTAATAATTAAGTATTGATGAAAATTTAATTATTAAAAATTTTCATTATAACAAAAATATGGTCAATAAAGGAAATCTGTATAAAATAATTTACGGAATTACGCCCCCATTTATTTTTTCTTATTTAAAAAAAAGCTCAATTTATCCCAAGTTGCAAAATTTAACCGATAAATATCTGAAGAAAGATCACCATGTCCCATCGTGGAATGTTGTTAGTGCTGGTTTGTTGGAGGGTAAAAATATTTTTATTTATCCATTGGGCGCCTGGAAGGATATGCTAAATGGTGAGTATGATAATTTTTTTATTGATTATTTAAAAAAACTTGATCTGAGCGGAAAGGTGGTATACGACATTGGCGCCCACTTTGGATATAGTTCCATGTGTTTTGCTCAAATGGTTGGAGAAACTGGAAGGGTTGTTGCATTTGAGCCGAACTCCCATAATTTAGATAGATTTAATGTTAATTTTTTAAAAAACACAGATTTGAAAAAAGTTGTCGATGTATATGACTTTGCAGTTTCTGATAAATATGGAGAAGAAGAGTTTTTCTTTAACGATTATGTAGACAATGGGTCATCGAGTGGTAGTTTTATTAGCAATTCGGACACTTTTTATGAAAAGGATTCATATGAAAAAAACTATAGTTATAAAAAAACCAAGGTTAAAACATGGGCGATTGATTCATTTGGTGAAATTGGTATTAATAAAAAACCTTTTTTAGTAAAAATAGATGTTGAGGGTGCAGAGTATTTAGTTTTAGAGGGAGCAAAGAAAATGTTGGAAGATATTAGGCCTATTTTGCTTATCGAAATACATTCTATATTTAACATGTTGAAAGTCGGTGAAATTTTGAATAAATATAATTATAAAGTAGAATTATTAAAAGAGGAGAGAGATGGGCGCTGTTTTATTTCAGCGGTTTCAAATAAATAAACTTAAAATATTTAATAAATAATTTTTATAAAAAATGAAAAGTTTTAAAAATAAATTAAAATATGCCATTGGTGATAATATTATTTTTATTGTAAAAGATATAAAAAATAAAATAATTCCAGGAAGGGCATATTTCGACGAGATTGAGGAAAATAAAAAAAGAAAAATTTTTTATTCGCAGTTCGTTGAATCTGACGATTTGTGTTTTGATATTGGTGCCAATGTTGGAAATAGAGTGTCGCCGCTTTTAGAATTGGGGGCAAAAATAATCGCATTTGAACCCCAGAGCTCTTGTAGAAAAATATTAAAATGGAAATTTGGAAAAAGAATAAAAATAGATGATCGAGCTATGGGTAGCAGTGAAGGGGTTATGGATATGTATATATCTAATTTTTCGGGCATATCCTCTCTTTCACAAGAATGGATTAATTCAGTTAAAAACACAAGATTTCAAAATTTTGAATGGGGGGAAACTGAAAAAGTTAAGGTAAATACCATAGATCAGGCCATAAAAGAATATGGCATCCCAAAGTTTATTAAAATAGATGTTGAGGGATATGAACTAGAGGTTTTAAATGGCTTGTCTGTCCCTATTGATATGATTTCTTTTGAATATGCGACACCAGAGCAAACAAAAAGAGCGATTGATTGTATTGAAAGGATTGCTCTGATTAACGCAAATTCTGTTTTTAATTATTCCGTCGGCGAAAGCATGAATTTTGCATTAAACACATGGATTAACGCTGATGATATGATAAAGCTTGTTTCTGGTAACGAATTTTCCCAAACACTTTTTGGTGATATTTATGCAAAAAATTAAAATAATTTTTTAATTACAAATTGTGATGTTTTAAGATGAATAATAAATTGTCAATAATTATCCCTTGCTACAATTGTTCACGTACTCTGGAAGAGGCCGTTGTTTCAATTTTTGATCAAAGTCTCAAAGTTCCATTTGAAATTATAATGGTTGATGATAGATCTATAGATGGAACAAGGGATTTAATGATTAGTTTATCTAAGAAACATGATGAAATTAAATTAATATTTCATGATAGAAATAGGGGGGGTGGGGCTACTAGGAATACTGGAATAAAAAATAGCAATGGCGACTATATTTTTTGTTTAGATGGGGATAACCTTTTCGGACCAATGGCTCTTCAGAAAATGATTGATTATGCAGAAGAGAAAAAGTGTGATGGTGTTGTGATTGAGGAGAGAAGATTTTTTCAAGATTTCGATAAAAACAATATTGATTCTTATTTTAATAAAGTAATTGATCGACCCATTAGTATAGTTGATCTTTTTGATAACGGCAGTGTTTTGCTTGATAATTTTTTATTTACGAGAGAATCTTTTTTAAGAACTAGAGGTGGTTATCCAGAAGAACATGGTTTTGATACACAATGTTTTGAGTTTCGATTTTTGGGTGCCGGTAACTTGGTTTATGTTTGTCCGGAAACTATTTTTATGCATCGACAGGACACTGGAGGAGGAGGGTATTTTCAGCGAGTTTATGAGCAGGGATTTTTTTCGATAAATATGTATCTTATTTATGAAGAAATAATCCATTTATTTTCAAAAGAATTATGTGAGGAAATTATTGATTATGATATTTTTGAAAATAATAAATTAGGAAATAAAAATATAAAATCATTCCTCGAAAAAAAATTTAAAAATATGGGCAGTAGTATTTTAAGGAATGATTTTGAGAAATATTTAATAGTTGATGGACTAGATTTGGCTGCGTCAGAAGAAGTATTACCAGGTGATATAGCCGGAAATTTTGTAAGAGGTGTATCGTTGTACAAAAAACAAGAATTCAAAGAGGCTCTTTGCGTTTTTGAAAATTTATTATCAAAGAGAAAAAAATCAAAAATTTTGAAATATAATATTATTAGAAGTAAATTATCGTTGACTAGCGAGGTAAGTGCAATTAGTATTGAAATTGAATCTTTAAAAACTGGAGGTTTTATGCCCAAAAGAAGGCAGATTGTTTGGAAAATTGGAAAATTTAAAAAGATGTTAATTAATATAAAAAAAACAATTGGTTTATGAATTTATTTAAATTAAAAAAAATAATTATTAAAATTCCTTTCTCTGTTGCTGTTTATTTATTTTTTAGAAGAGTAAAAAATATTTTATGGTATGTTTCCGATTATTATAAATTTATAAAATTATCAGACAAGAGATTTAGTGTTAAGATTATAGATTTATTTCCTCTGCTTCTTGATAAGACAAAGCAAACAGATTTTGAACCGCACTATATCTATCATCCAGCTTGGGCGGCGCGGATAGTTAAAAAAATGAACCCGGATGTTCATATTGATATTTCTTCGACGCTATCATTTTCGACAATATTATCCGCGTTTATTCCGGTAGAATTTTATGATTATCGTCCAGCTTTTTTAAATTTGGATAGTTTAAAATCAAAATCGGCCGATTTAAATTCTTTGCCATTTCAAGATGATAGTATAAAATCCCTTTCTTGTATGCATGTGGTTGAACATATTGGTCTCGGTAGATATGGCGATGCAATAGATCCAGGCGGTGATATTAAAGCAATTAATGAGCTCAAGAGAGTCATTGCTCCCGGAGGGTCATTACTCTTTGTTGTTCCTGTCGGTAAACCAAAGATTGCATTTAATGCTCATAGAATATATTCTTATGAACGGGTGATGGAAAATTTTTCCGAATTTGAATTGAAAGATTTTTCATTGATTCCTGATGATTTCAAGCAAACCGGAATAATTAATGGGGCAAATCCTGATTTGGTGAAAAATCAAGATTGGGGCTGTGGATGTTTTTGGTTAATTAAAAAATGATATAAATTTATATTTATGAAAAAATTTATTATAAAAAAAGTAAATCCCCTAAAAGAAAATATTGTTTCCTTGCTGTATAAAATTATTTTGAAGATTGAAAATAGTGGAGATACTGATATCTCAACAAATGGAGAAAGAGTGTTTCTCGAAAAGGTTATCGATTTTTATAAAGAAAAAGAGATGATAATTTTTGACATAGGGGCAAATAAAGGAGAATATTCACAGTATTTAGTTAACTCTTTAAAAGAAAATAAGGGATTATTTTATTTATTTGAACCGCAAAAAAAATGCTTTGATGATTTAAAAAATAAGTTTTTATCTAATAAAAATGTCGTAATAAATAATTTTGGCGCTTCGGATAAAGAAGGAGATGTTGATATTTATTTTGATAAAGAAAAGAGCAGTTTAGCTTCTATATATCATCGAAATTTGGATTATTATGGATTAAATATGAATAAATCAGAAAAAATATTATTAAAAAGAATGGACAAATATATTGAATCTGTAAATATAGCTAAAATAAATTTAATAAAAATCGATGTTGAAGGTCACGAGCTAAAAGTCATGGAGGGACTTGGTGAATATTTAAGTAGTGACTTTATTGATTTTATCCAGTTTGAATACGGTGGCACGAATATCGATTCCCATACCAATTTGCTGGATTTTTTTGAATTGTTAACAAGAAAAGGTTTCAAGATTTGTAAAATTATGAAGAATAATCTTGAGATAAGAGAATATAATCCACGATATGACAACTTTGCATATCAGAATTGGGTGGCTATTAGCAATAATGTAATTAATGTTATTAAATAAACTATGTGCGGAATTTTCGGTTACAAAGGAAAAATCGAGCAAGAGCGGGCGTTGACGTGTTTACGCACGTTAGCACATCGTGGTCCTGATGGTGAGGGGATTTATCATAATGATGATATTTTTTTGGGGCACAGGCGTTTGGCGATTTTAGATTTGTCGGAAAATGGCAAGCAGCCGATGTCGTATGCTGATGAGCGTTATTGGATTACGTTTAATGGTGAAATTTATAATTTTATTGAAATTAGAGAAGAATTGCTTGGCAGGGAGTATAAATTTAAAAGTGATAGCGATACGGAGGTCATTTTAGCTTCATTTATTGAGTGGGGTGAAAAATGTTTGGATAAATTCAATGGCATGTGGGCCTTTGCTATCTGGGATAATTTGAATAAGGAATTATTTTTGAGCCGAGATCGTTTTGGCAAGAAGCCGCTTTTTTATTCTTTCATTAATAATGATTTCGTTTTTGGGTCAGAAATGAAGGCGATAGCGCCGTTGTTGGGAGAAATAGAGCCGGATATGGATATTGTCCATGATCTCGAACATATTTTTTATTATGAAAGCACGGATAAGTGTTTGGTAAAGGGTATAAAGAGATTTCCAGCCGGTCATTTCGGTCGTCTGCGGAATGGCGAGTTGGAATTGACCAGATATTGGTGCACACTTGATCATCTGATTGACGTGCCGGAAACTTATGAAGGGCAAGTGCAAAAATTTCGAGAGTTATTCTTGGATGCTTGTAAAATCAGAATGCGTTCCGATGTGCCGATTGGAACGGCTCTTTCCGGCGGACTTGATTCCAGCGCTACCTTTTGCGCTTTGAATTATCTCAGTACAAGTTCTAATGACAAAAGGATTAGTCATGATTGGCAACATGCTTTTTCCGCTTCTTTCCCTGGGACGCCGATTGATGAGACTGAGTGGGCGAAGAAAGTGGCGGAATATTGTGATGCTAAAATCAATGTTGTCGAGATAAAACCGGAAAATTATTTGTCGGACTTTTATCAGCACATTTATCTTTTTGAAGACTTATACATTACACCGCACATTCCTTTTGTGGCGACTTATGCTGCGATGAAAAATAACGGAGTATCCGTAACGTTAGACGGTCATGGTGCTGATGAACTTTTTGGCGGCTATAGTTTTGATTATATCCATATCTTGCACGATAATATGTTTAATTTTAGAGATTCAAAGGATGTTGTTGATGTTTATTATGATAGCCAATTGATAGACAATAATCAATTTGCAAAGCTACCTTCTAAATATATTTTTTTGATAAAGCAATTTGTAAAAAATGCCGGCAAGAAACTATTGAATTATAAAAACAAAAATCAAGACGATAAACATCCGAACTGGAAAAAAATGGATTATTTTACGCAAAAATTATATATTTCTTTTCATCAGACGGTATTGCCGACATTGTTGAGAAATTATGATAGGTATAGTATGATTAACGGAGTGGAGATTAGGATGCCGTTTTTGGATCATCGTTTGGTTTCATATGCTTTTTCTTTGTCTTGGAGGGCAAAAATAAGAAATGGCTACACTAAATCCATTATCCGTGATGCACTGGCTGATATTATGCCGAACGATGTAGTCTATCGAAAGACGAAAATCGGCTTTAATTCGCCAATGGTTGATTGGTTTAAGGGGCCGTTGAAAAATTTTTTCTTAGACATCATTTCGTCTGGTGAATTCAAAAATAATAAAATCGTTAATTCGGCAATCTCTGAAAAATATATTAAAGATGTCATTGAAGATCCTCTGGCAAAATTTCATGATGCTGAGAGGGCATGGAAAATGATCGTGCCATATTTTTGGTTCAAGGGTTTTATCAATAAGATAAAAAAAGTATGAGTTTAGCACCTATAGTTTTGTTTGTTTATAATCGTCTTGACCACGCAATAAAAACGATTGAAGCATTGAAGAAAAATGATCTCGCAAAAGAAAGTGAGTTGTTTATATTTTCTGATGCGCCAAAAAATGAGGGTGCGGAAAAAGCTGTTGCAGAGGTGCGTGATTTTCTTGAAACAGTGGATGGTTTTAAAAAAGTGACAATAAATAAAAAGGATCGAAATTGGGGGTTAGCCAATTCGATAGTTGATGGAGTTACTGGACTTGTTAATGAGTATGGTAAGATTATTGTAATGGAAGATGATATTGTAACTTCTCCGTTTTTTTTGAGATATATGAACGATGCCTTAAATCTTTATGAAAATGATGAAAAAGTTATGCATGTCAGCGGTTATACTTTTCCAGTGGACACATCTCAATTTCCTGAAACATTTTTTTATGAGCAGGCTTCTTGTTGGGGATGGGCTACCTGGTCACGAGCTTGGAAATATTTTAGTACGGATACTAAGTATTTATTAAATGGAATAAAAAATAGTAAGCGCGGAGAATATTATAAAATTGTTTCCAGTCAATTGAGGGCAAATCTAGATGGGCGAATAAAAACTTGGGCAGCAAAATGGCAGGCTGCTGTTTATATGAATGACGGTCTATGTCTTCATCCTAAAATTTCACTTGTAAATAATGTCGGACATGATGGAAGTGGGATACATTCAAACAAAAACAATGTCTTTAATAATATTGTCATGGCGAAGGGTGTGAAACTAAAGAGAATACCAATCGAAGAGTTAGAAGTGATAAACAAGGTAATGGATAATTTTTATAGAAGTATTCGTCCAAGTAAGTTTGAGATTTTAAAAAGTTATTTGAGGGGTTATTATAAAAAATTAAAAAGTCGTTTATGATATTTACAGTTGATAATTTTTTGAAAATATTAAAAAATCCGGGATATTTAATTACTTACGCCAAGATTAGGTCTCTTTACAAATGTCCTCGTTACACAGAAATCCATTCGGATTTATTGGGGAGAGATATAAGAGCAGTAGATTCAATGTCTCTTGTTTTTATGTATAAAGAGATATTTGAAAAAGAAATATACAAATTTCAAGCAGAATCAGAGAATCCTTTGATTATCGATTGTGGCGCCAACATAGGTCTATCAGTAATTTATTTCAATAGGCTGTATCCAAAATCCAGGGTGATTGCGTTTGAGCCAGATAAAAAAGTGTTTCAATCATTACAGTATAATATTGCTAGTTTTGATGTTGATGATGTTGAATTAATTTCGGCGGCTGTCTGGAATAACGAAACAGTGGTTGAATTTTTTCATGAGGGAGCAGATGGCGGTCGAATTGCGGTAGGTGATGAACCAAACAAAAATCTGGTAAAAACAGTGCGATTAAGAAATTATCTTCAGGAAAAGGTTGATTTCTTAAAAATTGATATTGAGGGAGCGGAACATGTGGTTTTGGCTGACTGTCGTGATTTATTAAAGAATGTTAAAAATCTTTTTGTGGAATATCATTCATTTGACAACGAAGAACAGAATCTTGATGAAATTCTGAGTATTTTACGTTTAGCTGGATTTAGGGTCTATGTTGAGCATATTGGCATCAGATCAAAATATCCTTTTATTTCAAGAAATACGCATGCCGGCATGGATCTACAATTAAATATATTTGCTTATCGAAAATAAAATGAACATACTTCAAATCGGTACAACTGACAAAAGAGGCGGAGCAGCAGCGGTTTCTTGGCAGTTAAAAAAAGAAGCAGAAAAGCGTGGATATAAAACTTCTATGTTTGTTGCCGATAAACTGTCAGATGATCGGGATGTTTTTGCGATACCCAGAAAAAAAATCAGACGATATCTGTCGTTTATTTTTTCCGTTGAGGATTTGTATGACACTGATTGGATATTGAAAACGGAACAATTTAAAAATGCTGACATTATCCATTGTCATAATTTACATGGACGATTTTTCAAGTTATCGACTTTGCAAAAAATGTCACGTTTAAAGCCCGTTGTTTGGACGATGCATGATGAATGGGCGATAACGCCTCATTGTGCCTATACTTATGAGAACAAGGTGCTAAAAGACGGTTTTTGGGAATGCCCAAACAAGAATATCCCGCCTAGATTATTGTGGCATAATGAAAAATATTTACGGTGGAGAAAAAAGTGTGTTTACGCAAAATCAAACCTTACCGTTGTGACACCGTCGATGTGGCTTAAAAATAGAGTTTCTCAAAGTGTTCTGGGCAGTAAAAATTTAAAATTGATATACAACGGCATAAATATTGAAAATTTTAAGCACTTTGATAAGAGTGAATCCAGAAAGGAATTGAATTTGCCAACGGATAAAAAAATTGCGCTTTTTCTGGCGGACGGAGGGAGTGTGAACCCTTTTAAAGGTTGGGAATTTGTTGAAAAAGTTATAAAAAACTACCAAGACCGGAATGATATAATTTTTTTATGTGTCGGCGGTCATGAGGATTATTTAGCAGATGGCAGTAATTCCGTAAAACACATCAGGCATATTGATAATCAAGAGCTATTGGCGAAGTATTATAGTGCCGCTGATTTTCTTTTGCATTCATCAATAGCGGACAATTTTCCGTTGGTGGTTTTGGAAGCAATGTCATGCGGGTTGCCGGTAGTTGCTTTTGAGGTTGGGGGAGTGCCGGAGGTGGTTACTCATTTAGAGAACGGTTATATCGCGAAGTATAAAGATATATCTGATTTGATTAAGGGCGTTGATTATGTGATAAATCTTAGTGATGGTGAATTGGATAAAATATCCGAGCGCTCTTCGTATAAAATAAAAAACAGTTATAGTGTGGAAACAATGCTTGAAAATTATTTTTCGTTGTACGATGAAGAGATCAATAAATTTAAAAATAAAATCAATGTTTAAATGGAAGGAAAAATTTATTGAGGACAATTTTTATCGACCGCGTTGGTATTCGATTTTTTTTAGTCCTTATTTTATAATTCGATATAGTTTATACAAGAATATCGCTAAATTTGCCAAAGGATTGAATGGCTGTAAAAAAATTCTTGATGTTGGTTGCGGGTTAAAGCCGTATGAGTCATTGTTTTTTACTCATGAATATATAGGGATAGATGTTGAAAGCGGTTATTGGTCTGAGGTGGATAAAAAAACTAATACTTATTTTGACGGAATAAATATTCCTTTTGATAATAATAGCTTTGATGTTGTTTTGTGCACAGAAGTCCTGGAACACGCGAGTGACCCTGATAAATTGCTAAAAGAAATATTCAGAGTCTTGAAAGATGATGGCATATTGTATCTTACAGTGCCTTTTGTCTGGAATGAGCACGAGGTTCCATATGATTTTCGGCGCTTTACTCAGTATGGAATCAAGAAGATGTTAAACGATAATAAAATCGTGTCGGAACAGGTGATTCCAACGTCGTGATTTTTTGGCATCCTGGGCCAACTTATATGTGCTTCAATTTTTGAAAGTATTCCGTTTAGAAGTTCATCGTTAAAATTAATTTTATCGCTATTGATCTTTTCGCCAATACAAATTATTGCAATAATTTTTGATAAAATATTTAAAAGCAAATGGATGACGTTGGGATATGTTGTTATCGCTCATAAATAATATTACAAAAAACAATGATCAAAATTATAAAAAACATTTTAAGAAAGTTGGGACTAGTTATTATAAAGTCACATGACAATGAGTTGATAAAAGGCTTGAAAGAAAAATTTTTGCACCGAGAAAGGGGCTTTGTTTATGGCGGATTCAAGTATATGGTTGATTCCATTGATTGTCATGCTACGCCCGGCGTTATCGAGTCGATATTGGTTGAATTTGATGATAATTTGCAAAAAGGTGCCGGCGGTAAGAAATTGTTAAATCTTGGCGGAGGAACAGGTCAGGTCGCTGATATTTATCGCGCCATTGGCCTGGATGTTTATAATCTTGATATCGCCGTCGAGCAAGAGAGTGAAAAAAATAAACAATATGATTTGAATTTGAATATGCCATTGCCTTATGAAACTGAATCGTTTGATTTTGTGGTTTGTTCTGAAATAATCGAGCATCTTGAAAATCCTTGGAAATTATTTAGGGATGTAATGGGAATGTTGAAAAGTGGCGGTATTTTTATTTTAAGCACGCCGAATGTCCTTTCACGGTATAGCCGATTTTTATTTTTTCTAAAAGGATATTTTCAATGGTTCACGCCCGAGTGCCATACTTATCACATTAATCCTTTACCACTTTGGGAGTTAAGGATAATTAATGAACGAATAGGCTTTAAGGAATTGAAAATTTTAGGGAGCGGCGATTTTTTTCTTGATAGAGGAAACAATAATATTGATAAAATATTAAAAAATAACGAAGGTCTTATAGTTGTGTTTCAGAAGCAATAATTTTGTATGATTATATTCAAATTAACTGGCGGGTTGGGGAATCAAATGTTCCAATACGCTTTTATAAAAAAAATATCAATTTTGAGGGATGTGGAAGTGAAGATGGACGTTTTTTGGTATGCCGATGCGGCGTTCGGGCGCGATGAGAAAAGAGAATATTCGCTACGTCATTTCAATATCGTCGAAAATTTGGCATCACGTGAAGAAGTCAAGAGATATTCTGATGCGATAAGTTTTTGGCATAAGCTTGTAAGGAAAATAAAAAGGGATATATTTCATTTTGACGACTTTACATTTCGAGAGAGCGAATTTTTGATACCGGATAATTCGTATGTGTTGGGATATTGGCAGAGTGAAAAGTATTTTTTGGATATCAGAGATGTCCTATTGAGAGAATTTACCCTGAAAGACGGTTTTTCTGAAGTGGCAAAGAAAATCGAAAGACAACAAATCAATTGCAATTCTGTTTCGATTCATATTCGACGTGGAGATTATGTGATAAATAAAAAAGTCGGTAATGCGTTCGGTATTTTAGGGCTTGATCATTATCATGAAGCGATACGATTGATCAAGGAAAAAGTGAGTGAGGCACGCTTTTTTGTGTATTCAGACGATATCGATTGGGCAAAGGAAAATTTTATCGGAGATGAGTTTGTTTTCGTGTCTGTTCCGGGAATCAGAGATTATGAAGAATTAATATTGATGAGCAAGTGCAAGCACAATATTATAGCCAACAGTTCATTTTCTTGGTGGGGTGCTTGGTTGAATGTTAATCCTGATAAGATAGTAATTGCGCCCAAACAATGGTTCAGAACAAAAAAAATAAACACCAAAGATGTTATACCGGATAAGTGGATAAGAATCTAATATGCCAAAAATAAGTGTTGTTATCATTACCTATAATCGCGCTCGGTTATTACCGGAGGCGATTGAGAGCGTATTATCCCAGTCTTTCAAAGATTGGGAGCTTTTGATAGTTGACGATGCTTCTACTGATGGGACTGAAAGTGTTGTTAAAAAATATATAGACAAAGATGAAAGAATTGGATATTACAAAAATGAAAGTAATATAAAGATAAGTCGTTCGCGCAATCGCGGTCTGGAATTGGCTCGTGGAAAATACATCGCCGTTTTGGATAGTGATGATTCTTGGTGTGATGTGGAAAAATTGCAGAAGCAATATGATTTTTTGGAGCAAAACGCCGATTTTGTTTTGTCTGCCGGTGGCGTTATTGTGATTGGCGACAATAGTCAAGAAATAAAAAGATATTTGAAAACGTCGACGGATGAAGATATTCGATCAGGAATCTTGGCGCAGAATCCGATTGTCCATTCGGCTGTGATGTATCGGCGTGAAATCGCCTTATCATCCGGAGGGTATGATGTCGCTTTGAATACCGCTGAGGACTATGATCTTTGGTTGCGTATCGGACGCAAGGGTAAAATGTATAATTTCTCTGAATATTTTGTCAGATATCGCATTCATGGTAACAATATTAGTATAATCGATCGTCGCGAATCGATGAAGTGCAACTTGGAGCTAGTGCGCAAATATCGTTATGATTATCCTAATTTTTGGAGAGCTTGGTTGCGTCGCAAAATCAGACTATGGGGTTATTTTATTTTGAAGGGAGAATTGAAGTGAGTTTTTGTAAAAAATCACTAGCATCGTCGAGATTGTAAATATTGCTATTATCCAATATTTCGCAACTTCCGCCAACGTTGCTTGCCAACACTTCGACGCCTGCTACTTTGGTTTCCAAAAGCGTCATTGACAAGCCCTCATATTTGGAAGGCAGGACGAATAAGTCGAACATTTTTAAAAAATCACTGGCATTTTTAATTTCGCCAATAAGATGAATTTTGTTTTTTAAATTTAATTCATCAATCAATTTTTCGTATTTTTGCCTCTCCGGTCCTTCGCCGACGATAATGCCGATGGCGTTGTTTTTTATTTTGATAATTTCCGGAAAAATAGAAATTAAAAATTCGTAATTCTTAGGATAAGCCAAACGTCCGATTGATCCGATGATGAATTTATCACTCAAATCAAGGTGATATTTTTGGGAAATTATTTTTTGCGCTTCTTCTTTGCTGTAAAAATTCAAAGTATCGGAATCGATGGCATTGTAAACAACTTCGCCATCAGGGATGAGGCGGATTTTTTTGGCAATTTCCAGGTTGTAGTTGCAAACAAATATCTTTTTATTGATAAATAATAAAAAGAACTTGAAATAAAGCCAGAAAAAGGATCGTAAAAAAATATTTGTTTCATAGTTAGAATCAAGGACTGAAAGGCCGTGAAAGGTGAAGATGGTCTGAGAAGCTTTTTTTGCCATTTTGATCCCGATGGCGCCTGGAATAGTATTGGAGCTGTGAAAATGAACTATGTCGAAATTATTTTGTATCGAATATTTCCTGGCTTCATTGATAAAAAATAATCCGGAAAGGGGATTATAGCTTCTTTTTAAATTTGTAAAATTGAAATAGTTTATTTTTTCTTTTTGGCAAATATCTCTCAAATAATCTCCCTCGCCCCAGGCGATGGTGACATGATGTCCTTCTCGTCTTTGCTGACGCGCTAAACTGAGAACAACCTGTTGAGCGCCGCCGATTTCCCCTTTGGTGATTATGTGTAATATATTCATATTTTACAGTATAACACGAGTAAAAAAAATAAAAAAGCGTCTCATTTACAAATTGACATTAAGTGATTTTTTGTTATAATTTATGTATAAATTATTAATTACTAATATGGAGTCAAATAGGAACTCCTTTTTTCTATGAGTCAAAAAATGTATTTGCGAATTTTACAGACTGGCGTTTTCGTGTCGCTGTTTTTTGTATTTTTTGTGTTTAAAAATCTTCTATTTCCGTATATCACCTCCAAGCAGATTCCTTTTAATATTCTAATGGAAGTTCTGTTTGTTTTTTGGGTGGCGCTTGTGATAAAATATCCGCAATATCGTCCAAGGAAATCATATATCACTTTTGGCATGGTTACTTTTTTTGCCGTGATGCTGATTTCCTGTTTTACGGGCGTTGATTTTAATTTGAGCATGTGGGGCGATGTTGAAAGAATGCTTGGCGCTTTTCATGTTTTGCATTTCTTTATTCTTTATTTGATCGTGATTACGGTATTTAGAGAGTGGATTGAATGGAAATGGCTGATTATTACCTCGATAATTATCGCAGTATTGATCAGCTTGAACGGTCTG
>Ga0172371_10003644_pt1 | contig 23743 bp, 16 predicted proteins | sample Lak12m_FD_114543 | JGI IMG/M metagenome (GOLD analysis project Ga0172371, IMG submission 114543) | Freshwater microbial communities from Kabuno Bay, South-Kivu, Congo - kab_022012_12m | ecosystem: Environmental > Aquatic > Freshwater > Lake | place: Democratic Republic of the Congo: South-Kivu...
AACGATGTTTTGGGCGGCTGCACGGGCCCTTCTTAGATCTCTATGAGAGTTATCTTGAAGATTTTGGTCATCTGTGTAGCCGTGAACTGTGGTGAGCATTGCCTTGAGAATGCCAACCTTAGAATGAAGAATGTCGGCGACAGGAGCAACACTGTTGGTGGTACAAGAAGCGTTGCTTATGACAGAAAGCGTGCCTGTGCGATCTTTGGTGATTACTTCTTTGTCATTTACTCCAAGCACGGCCGTAGGAACACCTTCGCCCTTAGCTGGTGCAGAGAGAACCACAAAACGAGCACCCCCTTGAATGTGAAGAATAGCTTTGTCGAGACTGGTGAAAGCACCCGTGGACTCTATTACGACCTCAGCACCAAACTCAATCCAAGGAATCTTGGCTGGGTCGCGCTGTGCTAGCACGGGGATCTTGAATGATTTATCTTTTAATTCAATAGTGATGTAGCCAATAAGGGGTTTGGTGTCTGTAACGTCTTTGGGGTCTTGAACTTCTTCGGAGGAAATTGAGTAGGGGAGAGTGCCATATGCAGTATCGTAACGAAGGAGGTGAGCCCAGCCAGCCACGTTTAAAGAACCAGAGGTATTTATGGCGACAAGAGCAGCATCGTCTGTGTGAGATTGAAGCCAGACCCTCATAGCCGAGCGTCCGATTCTTCCAAAACCATTGATCGAAAAATTTACCATGGCAGGCTTTTTATTAACTAATTCAGTTTAGCACGGGAAGATCGACCACATCTGTGATGTAGAGCTTCTAATAACAAGACTGGTTGTCAGATGATGATCGACGAAGAATTGAGTGGTGATTGTAAGCGTCTGAACCATCTGAGTGAATGGTGCGGAAACCAACCGTTTGGTCATTGTTCCAGTTTGATTCTGCCACAACACAGTCTTTACCATTATTTTTTACCTCAACACAAATGGCTACATGACCCTCACCATGACCTGGTTCGCCATCCCAAACGACAATATCTCCTTCCACAAAGGACGCTCCGTTTCTTCTGTCACACCTTAGATACCCAGGCTCAGCACAACCTGCCATCTCATCACCAGTTTGTGCACCATTACTGGAACAATTACTAGTTGAAGAGTTTTTTTGAAGAGTCTCTAAAGCGCTTACAAACTCAACACACTGTAGTCCATTTCCATCACTGGAATAAGTAAAAATGCTGTCAGAAATTGCCTGACCAGCTTCGGAATTGCAATTGATTGAGTCACAGAGACAGTCTCTGAGAGCAATGCCAGAAATATTCCCTTTTTTCTGACAAGAATAAATTATTCCAGCTACTTCATCCGTAGTATTAGCAAAAATTTGACTATCGCCTGAGTTTTTATAGTTATCAAGACTTTTTGGATCAGGAAGAGGAATTGTCGTCGGTGTGGGTGTTGGCGTCACTATAGATACAAATGGGTCTTGGCATCGATTGTTTTTCCAAATACCTCCATCTCTTTTACACAAAGACTTTTCTCGAGCGAGAAAATAGTTGTCATCAAAAGGGATTGTTGTAATGGTGGGAGAAATACTTGTAGTTGGAATTATTATGACGGAAGAAGTGTTGTATTTACATGTGCCACCATCAAGGGTTTCCTCACAACCCAAACTGCCGCATATTATTTTTTTAATTAATTTACAGTATGGAGTAGGAGAGGGTGCCTCTGTAGGGATAATAGAGGGAATGCCAGACGCGCCTAAATGAACATCAGGAAGGGGTGTGGAGGTGGGAGTCACAATCGGGGTTGGCGAGGGATTACATTTTCCGGTGATTGAGTTGCAGCCAAGACTTCCACAGTTTTGTTTTACTCCATTGAACTGACCATTTAAACAGGCTACAGAGATAATGCCACTACACTGATATTGGCCAGTCTTACAGACAGATTCATTACAACTTTCGCTATCTCGACAAATATTTTTTATTTGGCAGTTAACATCTTTCCATGTTTGCTGAACTTGATTTGATAAACAACCATTGGCTCCACAAGCAGAAGTTTTTATTAGCTCAACATTACACATTTTTGTTGGCGAAGGGGTTATTGTGGAACTAATGATTTTTGTGGGAGTTGGGGTGGTAGAAGGTTTGGGAAGAGAGGAGGTAGAGGTGGGGTAAACACACTTATTATTTGTCCAAGCACCTCCATTTAATTGACACTCTTTTCTTTCAGCAAGAAGACTGGTGTTGGTTTCTGTGTTGGTGTTTGTTGTAGTGGATGTGGGTTTGGGAGTAGAAGTAGGAACAACGTTGGCAGAACAAGGAGAGCCAGAGCCAGCTCCGCAGTTTTGGAGATAACCACCAATACAGGTACACATGGAAGTTGGTGTAGGCGTTTTGTTGGAAGTTGGTGTAGCTGTTGGTGTGGGAGTGGAAGTCGGGGTAGAGGCTACAGAAGGAGAGTTGCCACATGGAACTTTTGTGTCAAAAGCAGAACAGTTTAAGTCACTAGTACGAGAGCACTTTAAAATCACACCACCAACACACTCCGTGTCGCCAACACTTTTATTTTTACATAACGAGGCTGAAGAGGGACCCGAACAGGAGGAGCTAGAAATGTTTGGTTTACTGCTTGTTGCGGAGTTACCTGAGCCGTCAGTTTTCACACAGATAATACAGCCATTCGCATCTTTTCCGGCGCCTTTTTCATCCTCATTGCATGGTTTACAGCTCGAGGCTGCTGGTTTGCTTTCTGGAGCGTTAGGTGAAACAGATTTTCTTGTAGCTAACTCATTTGAAACAAAAATTGACGATACCGCAAGTGTTATGAGCGTAAAAATAGTGGCGATTAAGGCACCCATCGATATTCATTGTATAGAACAACATTGATAAACAATAGGATTATTTTGCTTCCTTGAGGACTTCTAACAGGGGGTGAGTGCCTGTGGCTAGAAACTCGAGCATTGCGCCACCACCAGTGCTAACGAAGCTAAAAGAGGCATAAGAAAGGCCTAGGAAGGGGACTGCGGCCAAGGTATCTCCACCACCAACGACAGAATAGGCTCCTGAGGTGCTTATAGCCTCAAAAACGGCTTTGGTAGCTTTATCGTGAATACCATCCTCATACATGCCTACAGGTCCATTGATTACTATTGTTTTAGCTTCATTTATTGCTTTTATAAATAGGGAGGTGGTCACTTCTGAGAGATCTAATTCGTCTGGAGTGCGCTCTTCAGGTTTACCTAATAATCCACCGAGAAGAATTTGGTCAAATTTGGGCTCGATTTGTTTGATTATTTCGAGCTTGTCTAGCTTGGCGCCTGAGGCTAAAAGAAGAGTAGGGTGAAGGGGATTGTTAAGCACTTTTTGAAGGGCTTCCACCTCCAAATCGAACCTAAAACCGGTAATGGTCGGTAAAACTTCGGGTATTAGACTCAAGCTTGTCGAATTACGATAATTTGCGAATGATTCGTATATATAAATATCTGCACCTTGGGCAAGTTCCTCGGCGTATCCCCTGTCCAATTTTTCTTCTCGAGGATCAAAGCGAATGTTTTCCATAACGGCTAGAGGGGATTCCCCTGTCCATCTCTCCCCTGGAGAAAAACCCGAAGGTATGAGCTGAATGGGTTGATTTAGCAAGCTTTTTAGCGTTTCTACTACAGGGATTAGGCTCAAACCAACCTCCTCCCCTTCTGGACGGCCTAGATGGCCAATAATGATGGTTTTTTTGGCGTGCTCAAGACAAAACCTGATGGTTGGAAGTAGAGCTTTAAGTCGATAATCGTTCTCTACTCTTCCCTCTTTTAGGGGCACATCGAGATCAGCACGAAGCAAAACATTCTTATTTTGAATTAGCTCTTTGGTAAGCATAGATAAATTAAGGATACACCAAAACGAGTGTGGTTCTCGGTGCTATAGGCTTGACTTTTGGATTTTGATATGGTATGATACTGTTCGCTTGAGAAATTCAAGCTTTTTTTATGCAAAGTCAGAGGTTATGTATGCCTAGACTATGCATTCTTTGCGGGCTTATACCCGCGTCTATGATACTAAACATACTACCAAAAACAAGAACATCGAATCCTTTTTCGAAGCTATTCAGACCGATGTTTGAGAAAAAAACGATTAAATCCGTGATGGGCGGGGTTATTTCCATGACCTCACTTGCCTCTGGTTTGATCTTTATTCCTGCGGATCAGGGTGTAATTGCTGCCAATATCCAGTCTTCAAACACGGATATTTCTTTTGTGACTAATAATAAATTTTCAGACGTATTGCCCTCATATACCGGAGTCTCTCAAGGATTTAGAGGTGGACATCCTGGAATCGATTTGACTGCTCCCCTTGGATCCAAGATCTACCCTATTAAAGAGGGTGTGGTTGTTAAAGTTCAATCATTGAGCTGGGATTACGGACACGCAGTCTGGATTGATAGTGGTGAAGGAATCGTCTCTATATATGGCCACATGGGCAAGATTTTTGTGATCGAAGGAGATAAGGTAACAACCGATAAATCTATTGGTGAGGTAGGGTTAACAGGAAAAACAACTGGACCCCACTTGCATCTTGAGGTCCATAAAGATGGTGTCCCAATAAACCCTCAGCCTCATTTGGCTCTTGGGCCTGCTAACCGCAGGTAAAGACAATTTCCAACATTTTCTTTTGTTGATTATATTGATTCATCAATGATTTATGTTGTGTGGATAACTTAAATTATTTGTGGATAATGTAAAGAATAACTATATCATTTTGTATTTTTGTTTTTAATCGAGTTATCAACAATATCTTTTGGCACACAAAAAAAGACCCCGTCAAAAGCGGGGTCTTTTAGTGCTGCTTGTTTACTTCTTAGATGCCCATATCGCCCATGTTTGGGGTAGCTACGTCTTTCTTTTCCTCCGGAATGTCGGTAATGAGACATTCGGTGGTAAGTATCATGCTGGCGACTGAGGCAGCGTTTTGTAGAGCTGAACGAGTAACTTTGACTGGGTCAAGAATACCAGCTTTGATCATGTCTTCAAAATCTAATGTAAGAGCGTTGAAACCGTAGTTTACATTTTTATTTTCTTCAACGTTTTTAACTGCAAGATTGGAGTCAAAACCCGAGTTTTTGGCTAGCCAGCGCAGAGGTTCGGAGAGTGAGTTTCTGACGATTTCAATTCCGGCTTCTTCGTCTGCGTTTTCTCCTTTTAGGTTTGTAATAGCTTTTCGCGCTTTTATCAAAGCAACTCCACCACCTGGAACGATTCCTTCGTCTATGGCAGCCTTGGTGGCTCCGACAGCGTCTTTGACTCTTTCTTTAAGCTCATTTAACTCAACTTCGGTGGCAGCGCCTACTTTGATGACAGCGACTCCGCCTGAAAGTTTAGCGATACGTTCGGCCAATTTTTCCTTGTCAAATTCGGAACTGGCTTTTTCATATTCTTTTTTAATTTGATCAAGTCTGGCCTCTAAAGCAACTTTGTTTCCCTTTCCCCCGATGATTTGAGTATTGTCTTTATCAGCCCAAACGCTGTCAGCCTGACCGAGATCTTCAATGGTGACTGAGTCAAGTTTTCTGCCCGTGTCTTCGGAGATTACTGTTCCCCCGGTGAGGATGGCGATGTCTTGGAGAATGGCTTTGCGTCTATCCCCAAAGGCAGGAGCTTTGACTGCCAACACGTTGAAGTTACCGCGCATCTTGTTGACGACCAGCATAGCTAGAGCTTCTCCGTCGATATCGTCAGCAATGATGACGATATTTTTGGTTACCTTCATAGTATTTTCCAGGAAAGGTACGATGTCGTTTAGAGCGCTAATTTTTTGATCGATGATGAGAATGTATGGATTTTCGATCGTGGCATCCATATTGCTGGCATCTGTTGCAAAATAAGCGGATGCATAGCCTTTATCGAACTGCATACCTTCTTTCTTTTCGATGGCGAACTCCATTCCTTTGGAGTCTTCGACTGTAACAACCCCATCGCGACCAACTGACAGAAGAGCTTCGGCGATTCGTTTACCGATTTCTGGATTTTGGGCAGAAATGGTAGCCACAGCTTCCCAGTCTGATTCTTGGAGATCTTTTTTGATTTTTCCTAGCTCTTTGACAACAGCAGCGACGGCTTTATCAATACCTCTTTTCATCTGCATGGGGTTCGCACCTTGGGCAATGCTTTCCATACCTGCAATGACAATCTGCTCGGCAAGGAGTGTGGCTGTGGTGGTGCCATCTCCAGCAATATCGTTGGTTTTGCTGGCGGCTTCTTTGACAAGCTGGGCACCCATGTTTTCAAAGGGATCAGCGAGTTCGACTTCTTTGGCAACAGAGACACCATCGTGTAGTACTGTAGGGGCACCCCATTTTTTATCAATAGCTACATTTCGACCTTTGGGCCCAAGCGTGGTGACAACAGCCCTAGCCAACTTACTGACACCAGTAACTAGTTTGGTACGGGCTTCTTCGGAAAAAATTATTTGTTTGGCCATATTTATTTAACAATTGCTAATATGTCGTCGAATTTGAGGAACTGATACTTGGTGTTACCGATTTCAACCTCGTTGCCACCCCATTCTTTGTAAATGACTGTGTCCCCCTTCTTGGCAGGAGAGTCAACTTCGACACCGCGATCGTTGATTAATTTTCCACCAGCGGCGAGAACAGTTCCATACTGTGGTTTTTCGGAATGAGAGTCAGGAAGATATAAACCGGAAGAAGTTTGCTTTTCTTGTTTGGCTGGCTCAACTAAAAGATAGCCTGGAGCTGGTTGAAGTTTATTAACAGTGAGGTTGTTAACCATACTTTTAAATTTAATTGATAAGACCTAAGAGTTGAGTATACACCAATTGGCACTCTCCTCTTATGAGTGCCATTTTTATACAAAACAAATCTTTTTGTCAAGACCTAGAGGGCCGCACCTTGGAAATTGGGGCAGTTGGTTTTGTACCAGTTCATCGCCTCAATGGAACAGGCTTTGGTTTTGGCTGTATCAAGTGTGGGCATACAGTCAACCCAGCCGTTTTCTGGACAAGTGTAATTTGTTGTGGTACTTGGCGGGACCTGACAGTACAAATCTTTCTTGTGCCAGCAAGAACTTTTTCCAGCCTCGGTATATATCCAATTTAGAGGAGTACCTGGAATTTTTTGATCTCTACTTCCCCAGTACCAACCAGCTGCTAATTGTTCTTCAGAAATCTTGGTGATTTCAGGAGTGAAATAGAATGTTGAGAGAATTTTATACAAAACTGAGTTGTGAGCTTCGTTTTGGTCTTTTACAATCAAAATAGAAATTTTGACGGACTTTCCATTTTCTATGTAACACCAAGTCTTGGATACATTATCAGAAAAACACCGAGCTTCTGTATTTCCAACAACAATAGTATCAACATACTCATTAATATTTATAGGAGTGAGAGAAATTTTTTCAATATATATTCCAGCACCCGAATTTGTTTTGTTTGGTTGATTGTAAATTTCAATCAACTTCCCTTTTGAGTTATCTGTGAATGTCCATGTGGGTGGATATTTGATGGAATACCTTAATATTTTGTTTGAGTATGTAAGCCAGTCGCCTGTTCCGGCAACATTGTTTGAGGGAGAATTGGTTGAAGATGATTTATTGGAGTCAGAAAGGAGTTTTATAACGAGGACTCCAAAAACGATGCCGATAATTAATATCGCGACAGCAAGTATTATTAATAATAAGTTGGAGTTTTTGGATGGGTTTTGGGCAGGATTGGTAATTGGGATTACCAATGGAGAAACTGGAGCAATAATCTGCGGTGAGTATTGACCTGTTTGGACGGGTTGATTGACAGTATTATTCTCCATTTATTCATCAATTTGTAGCTACCCTTTTTGCATCATCACTCAATTTGAGTGTTTACTCAGTCTACAAAGTTCCCTTAACAGCTGCGGCTGAGGGCGAAGCGACTGGAATTAGCTCTCCTGAGATTGAGGCCGAAGGAGTAACTAATTCGGTGGGTGTTGGTGTGAGTAAGACTGTAGGTGTTGGTGTTGGGGTTGGGGTGATCGTGGCGCTTGGCATGGGAATGTATTTGGCAGCTAGTACACCAATAAGAATTCCAAAAAGAATTAAGGCAATAACTATAAAAAATGTTTTTAAAAAGCCAGATTTAGGTTTGGCTGGTGTTACTGTCTCCGGAATTGGTGTGGCTGGAGCTATCACTTGTGGTGATGGATTCTGGAATACTGGCTGGGAGATTGGCATCTCCATTGGAGAGGGAGATTGCTGACTCTGGTCTATTGGCCAAGACTGTTGAGGTGTTGGCTCTAGAGGGGTTGGTTGGAGAGGCTGGTTTGGAATCTGGCCTTGAGGGTCTGTTTGTTGGTCTGGGTTCATTTTTTATATTTTGATTAATAACTTTTGTTTCTTGATTAAGATGGTTTTTTGTCTTTAAGGCTTCAAGTGCGGCTGTTGTAATTCTTAATTTGCCACCTTGGGCTGAGGACTTGGCAAGCTCCATCGCCTCTTCAAAGCTAACCCACTTAAAATCATTGTATTCTTCATCTGATGGAAATTTCAAATTGGGTGAAACAGAAGTGGCATAGAGGAAATAATATTTTTTTCCTTTCATGGTGACAGGAGAGCCGTTGTCGGTATTTAGATCTCTTAGTCCTTGTTTGTCTGGAGGGAACTCAATCTTGTCGACAGAAATAAGGGTTGGTTTGAAACTAGTTTGTTTGACAAAATCTTCTCCAAGCTCTTCTATCATTTCTCGTTTGAAGGCTTGGACTAGATTTTCTTGATTGTCTACTCCCCCTTGAGGAAGCTGCCAGAGATTATGAATCTTTTGGTGGACAAAAAGAATTTTGCCTGAGTTTAAAAAGCAGCCAACAACGCTGGGACGAAGCCCTTCGAGTCTATCTTTGTCGAGCTCCTCGAGAGTTGGTTCTTGGGAAGTAATTTTGGGTGCTGGAGGAGCTTGGCGGGGAGACTGGGAGATAGTATTCGAAGCCGGTCTTTGAACAGGAGGCATTGGTGGAGAATAGTTGGGGTGTGGAGGCTGTTGTTGAGGTCTGTATGGAGTATTTTGGGAGTATGACCTATCTTCTCCGCGAGGGTTTGCGGTATTTTGAGGGGTTGGGTGGTATTCTCTTTTGGGTACTGGAGGAGCGGCTGGTGCATAGATTGAAGCTTGAGTCATATCAAGAGCTTCTGTTTTTCGATAGAATTGCTCTTCACTCATTTCAATGATTCTTTGACGATTGCCACTCTTGTCTTCGGGAAGAGGAAGGGTGGTGGCTGAGAAAGGATTAGAAATGGAGGCGTTGACAGAAATTTTGACAATTATTTGATATCTGGCAAGACCAACCAAGTCGTCTTGGGTGTAGAAATTACCCAACTCATTCATCAGACGATTTGCATCTGCCGCACCAACAACAAAACTCATGAGAGTACCAGCATTTCCAAAAATGGCATCTTGAATTTCTATGGGAAGCTGAGCAGTGTACTGATTGGCAAGAATTAGATTCAAACGATATTTACGAGCTTCAGAGAGAATCTTAATAAATGAAGTGGTAGCAAAGTTTTGGAACTCATCAACATAAAGGAAGAAGTCTTTGCGTTCTTTTTCGGCCATGTTGGCACGATTCATGGCAGCGATCTGAATCTGAGAAATGAACATGGCACCCAAAAGAGCGGCATTGTCTTCACCAATTTTTCCTTGAGGAAGATTGAGAATAATAATTTTGCCGGTGTTCATCAGCTCCTCAAAATCGACGGTTGAGTCTGGGTGGCTGATGATGTCTCTAATTGTAGGCGAAGTAATAAACTGACCAACTTTATTTAGAATTGGAGAAATGGCTTCTGACTGGAATTTTTCGGAGTATTTGTCGTACTCGTCGTGCCAGAAGTTGTGAAGGACTGGGTCTTGAACTGCGGCGAGATATTCCTCACGATAAACCTTATTAGTAAGAATGCGAGGAACGTCAAGAAGAGTAGCCCCAGGCTTAGCGACTAAGGTCAACAAACAGTTACGAAGAATGTATTCCAAACGAGGACCCCAGGAGTTTCCGTATAGCTTACTAAAAATAGAGACGATACCAGAAGCGACTAGCTCGGCATAGGCTTGGTTTTTGACAAACAAGGGATTAAGGTGAAATGATTTGCCAACTACTGACGGGTCAAGATAGGCAACGTCTTGAATTCTGTCGGCCGGAATGTAATCTAATAGATGCTCTGCGGTATCTCCGTGAGGATCAACAAGGGCCATGCCCTCTCCGTGACGAATATCACTTATGGCCATGTTGGCAATGAGAGTAGATTTACCAGTACCAGACTTTCCTAAAATATAGACGTGGCGACGACGATCCTCCCCCTTTTTCATACCAAAAGAAACTAAGCGATTCTTGTATTCTGTTTTGGCGAAGAAATTTACTTCTTGCTTCTCTTCTTCGGACATGTCTTCGGCAATTGGCAGATTGGCTGGCGGTTCTCCTCTTAGAGTTTTTCCCCAAGCAATGCCTTTGATGTTGGCAAGATTGAAACCTGGGAAATGATAAATGGCAGAGATCTCAGAGTAGTTTAGAAACTGATATTGATTAGAGTACTTAGCTGAACGCTCAATAATCATCTCGCTTAGTTTTTTGGCAGACGATGGTTTGACAATCTTTAACTTGAATCCGTTTCCTTCAGAAAGAGAGTATGTTCCAAAGGCGGCGGATATTTGTGAAAGAAGTTGGCTTGAAGTAGCTTCACTTGGTGACACAGCAACAAGACGAATGTCACAACCAAAAGCTTGGTAAGCCAGTTTTCTCTCGACCATGGTTTTTTCAGCACTGGGTGGCGGTTTGGGTTGACCCTCGGCAACTGGTTTGGGTTCTAAAGTTTTTCGAAGAGCTTTTTGCCAATTTTCCGGAGCAGCAAAGAGGCATATTTGAATTACGGCTGCTTGACCTGTTGGAATTCTTGAGAGACTACCTAAAATTGCTGTCATTTGATCAACTTTTTCATCTTCGGTAACATTTATGGGAAGAGTTGAGGGTGCTGAGAGTACAAGTTGGCCCATTTGTGGCTCTCCATGAGTAAGCCAGTCGGAAAGATAGTCTTTCATGGGAGTAATCAGAGCTGTCGGGTACTGAGCAGCTACCTGAGAGCGAACCAAATGCTCGAGTCTTTGCGGACAGGCAATTACAAAGTATGTTGTTTGATTAAGATTGGCAATCTCTAGAGTGATTGTTTCGAAAGTGTTTAATAGCCTATCAAGAAAACCGGCCTTGAGGGAAGACTTGATGGAGGCTAAAAACTCGACAAAGGCAGCTTGGCCAGTGAGCGAGTCTTTGGCAGGACGAATCTGCAGGACAGAGTAGTTGGGCGAGGCCATGATACTAGTATATACAAACTTAAGCTGTTGCGGGAGTGGAGACTATGGTTTGAACGGTCTGTTTTGAACCTGAGTCAACAATCTTTATCTCAGACAAAAGAACACTCTCAATAATAAGGCCTTTGTCTTCAAAAAGCTTATTAAGCTCTTCTTTTATGGTATTTTCGATTTTTGACCTTTCTGAACCTATGTCAGATGAGTTGTGTTTACTAAACCCTGAAGAGATACGACTTCTGGAATAAGGACGGACTACTTTTGAGATGAAGTTGTCACCGATGTTTTCCCAGAGTTCGGGAGCATTAGCTTTGTCTAACTTGAAGAGAATTGAACCTTCGATAGAGATGGTTTTTCCGTCTTTGGTCATGGCAATAATTGGCTCGTCTCCAAGGGACTCTTTTTGGGATAAATCAAAGCCGTGACGAATGGTGTATTCGAGGATTTGAGCGTTAAAAAGCTTGGCAATTTGCCAGAAAGGGATTTTGAGATGAAGACCTGGTCCCCAGACACTTTTTAGAACTCCTCGACCACGATCATAAACACAGGCGACGTGTCCTGGAGGGACTGAAATAAAAAATCCGCCGACGATTTCGTCAACGAGGAAGGATACAACTAATTTATCAAAATCTGCCATAGCTTTTCATATTATATCTTCTTTTCATCAGATGTTGGGGTTGGCATTGAAGGAAGGTCTTTTTCTGATGCCGTGGAGGCACCTTCTGCAGCCACTGGTGCGGGTTTTTTTGAAAAAGAATAGACAAGATATAGAAATTGTTTGACTATCCGAACAGTCATGGTAAAAGCAATGGAGGTAATAATGTATATTTTTTTACCTGCAGGAAGGAACATGAAGACAATAAAACAGACTATCGGGAAGAGAATTACTAAAGAGACAAAATCTTTCTTGTCTGGTTTAACAGGTGAAAAATACAAATGCATGGCTTCATTGGCGGCGATCATGACACTTTGGAGAATGTTTAGATGATTATTTGTGTGTGACAGATCGTATATTCCGAGAAACATTAAGTTAATTGGCGTTTGAATTTTGGGCATGAAGCTATAGAGAAGATGCATGTCTGCTCCCTCAAGGCCAGTGACAAAGATGCGATAAAGCATCAATATTACCAGTACCTGGATAATGACATTGATGATTTCAGAAATAATAGCTCCAGGACGAGTACGCATGACCTTCTTCATCTCTGACCTAAGTCGAATGGGGTCTGCAGCGAGCTCTTTCTTTAGTTCTTTGATTTTTTCAGAAATCTTGTATTTATCCTCCGCTGAACGATCTCCGGCGAGATCAATAGGAAGAAGAATGATGCGAACGGCAACAGCAAAGAAAATCACAGCAATTCCCATGTCGGGATTTGGGAATATTTGACCTACTAACCAGTAAAGCCCAACTAAGATGTTAAAAAATGGCTGATAAAAATAGGTGGTAAAGATGTCCATGTCTTAGGTAATTATAACGAGTTGTTTTTAAGATGAGTGTTGAGAGTTTTTGAAAGATTGTTCTTGTGAAAAAAGGCTGAGTGAAGTGTAACCGTTTCGGTGGTTTTTTTGGGTAACATATATATAAATTGCAGAATAAACAGAGCCCAGTTTAAAGGAGCAAACAAAAGCGATAATGGATTTGGGTAATTTTTTAAATTTTGTTGAGAAAATGAAGAATAAGCGTTGGCTAAGAAATGCTTTGTCCAATTGTTGGCGGTGATGAATTCCTGATAGGTTTGTCCCCTATCAAGCAGAGGTTTAATTTGTAAAACTTCATGAGCAGTATAAAGATTTTGGCGATTTTTTGGAATTGTAAGTGCGGAAGTGTCTAGCCAGAGATTTGGGCAAAAGGCGTTTGCTGTCTTGAAGGAACTGTCCCCTGGATGACGACGAGGAAATCGACACGATAAAAGAAATAAAAATAGAGGCCTTACCAACCAAAGAGTGTTTCCCTTGGTAATAATTAATAGATCTATGTCGTCATCTGTTTTTGTGTTTTTGGCCGCAACCGAACCCGTAAGGGCAATAAGACGAATTAAGGGGATGAGTCTCGCAATTTTTAGTATTTCTGAGGCTAGTTTTTCTTTTTTTTGTGTATTTTTTAGAAGAATTTTTTTGTAGATTTTTTCTTTTGGGGTAAGAGGTATTAGGTATTTATTGATCAATGCTTTGGGAATGAGTTTTTTTGAAATTAACCAATAATGAGTTTCCTCTTCTGAAAGAGGATAGTTAAAGAAGCCTGCGTAAGCCTTGGTTTGGGAAACTGCTTTGGCTAGATCCATACTTATGGTGTGGGGGTGGAGATTGGAGCTGAAACTAAGCCGTACTGTGATAAAACCTGAGCAAACCCGCTATTTAAAGTTTCAAGTGCTTTGACCGAGTCTTGGTTTTGGGCCACTGCATTGACCGCATCCTCGAGATATTTAATTAAGCGAGAGTTTAAAGCAGTTTTTGAGTCACGTGTGTGGCTGGCAGTGTAAAAAGTGCGCGCAGTATCAAGACTGGTGACAAAAGGTGCAACAACTGGATTGTTTTGTGCAAGAGCAGCCACTGCCTTGTTGGCTGGAGGTTGAGGAAACTCTCTTTCTGTTGTTGCGGAGTCAAAAAGAATTTGTTGGGCTTTGGCTGAGGCTAAGAAGCTCACAAATTTCCACGCTTCTGTAGGATGTTTACTGTTTTTTCCGACTGCTTCAAACCAGAAAGAGGTCCAGTTGACCGTGTCAGAATCTGGGAGTTGTGGTACAGAAACTGTTTGCCAAGAAAGAGAGGGATTAATTGCTTTTATTTCAGCTGCCCTCCAAGCGGGAGCGATAATCATGGCTACTTTCTCGTTGGCAAAAGCAACAGTTGATGGTGGCATGGTGTCATCCCAAACTCTGTGTTTGGTTACAAAATCTGTGTAGTAATTTATGGTGGCGGCAACTTCAGGTCCAGTGAGATTGGTAAGCTTGACGCCAGCCTGAAGAAGCATGAGACTAACGATGTCTGGCCAGTGATCGATATTGGAGGTGTTTCCTAGAGCAATACCGGCTCGAACAATTTTTCCAGTAAGGGGGTCTATTTCTTTGAGAGCTTTGGCTGAAGAAAGGACATCTTCCCAAGTTTTTGGTGGTTGAAGAGATTTTTGTTGGAACATGGAGTTGTTCATAAAAAGAGCTAGACCTTCCATGGTCATGGGAACACCATATACTTGAGTACCGGCGACAAGAGTTTTAGCAACAATTGGATAAAAATTTGTGGAAATTTCGGTAGCTGAAACCGAGTTTGCAGGAGCAGGTAAAAGACTTTTTGCAAAAATTGGGAGCCAAGTCGAGTGAAGTCTCACAATATCTGGGGAGTTTTGCCCGTCAAGGGCGGTTTTTGCACGGTCTTGATAATCTTGGGGGCTTTGTAATTGATAGCTAACTTTGATGCCTGGGTTTTGTTTTTCAAACTCATCTATTACTGGCTTCATTACTGAAGAAGGTTCCCATAAACCATAGTATGTAAGAGTGATGGCTTGTCCAGGCTGGGTTGATCCTTTGGGTGTGCGAGAGCTTATTAACTTGGTAACACCAAAAACAATGCCGCCGATAACAAGAACTCCGGCAAGAACTGGAAGGATAACTTTCAAGGGTGAGGGTTTAACAACGGGAGGCTTTTTGGAGTCTGGAGCAACATAACTAGGAGGTGGTGGGGCGGCTTCTTCTGGAGTTGGGAGAGGGGCTGTCTCGACTGGGGCTGTATCCCCCGAAGTGATTGGTCCAGGAAGTGGAAATTGATTGTCCATAAATAAATTTAAGCTAAAATAGTAGAGTCGCTAGGATACACGACACTAATTAAATTATAGCAAGAATGAATAGATTAAAGAACTTTGTGTGGATTTTGATTATATTTCTTTTAGCGGTTGGTGCTTCATATGCTGGATTTCGATTGGCATATAGAAACCTAATTTTTCCTAAGGTGGTAATTTCTGGAATTAATGTAGGAGGAATGGATAAAATTACAGCTTTAAAATTGATTGGGAAATATTACTCAACAAACCCAAACAGTGTTATTTTAAGAATTAATGATAAGGAAATCGATAAGCTAGGAGAGATTAAAGTTGAGCGTGATTTTGTCTGGGCTGTAGAACAAGCTTATTCTGTGGGTAGAAATGGGAACATACTGACTCAACTTTCGGAACAAGTTGATACTCTGATAAATTCAAGAGATATTTCTGTTCCAATTAGTTATATTGAAGATGATCTACTCGGATATGTTGATCAGCTAGCCTCAGACTATAATCAAAAACCTGTGTGGCCTAAGCTAGTATTAAATAACAATAAGATTGAGATTATTTCAGGGAGGGATGGTGTGGAAATTGTTAAAGACAAGCTAGTCAAAGAAATTGTTTATCGCTGGTCTTTGCCTGACAAACAAATCGTAGATATCCCCAGAGAGGTTGTTTCGGCTAAGGAAAATAAAACTCTTACGGAACAGGCTGTTGCTTCTTTAAATAAATGGGGTGAGAGAAGTTTAATTTTGAAACAAGACGGTTTTGAAGAAAAACTCAACAAATCAGAAATAATGTCTTTGTTTGGATTAATCAACGATGTAATTGATCCTGATCAGTTTGAAACATTGATGGCAAGAATTCAACAGTTGGTAGAAACTGAACCTAGGGACGCTGTTTTTCAGTTTGAAGATGGTAAGGTTCTTGAATTTAAACCCGAAGTTGTCGGAAAAGTAATTGATGTGCCTAGTTTTAACGAAAAACTTGCTAATACTATTGTGATGGCTGAAGAAGAAGTGTTGGAAATTCCTGTGATCATTACAAATCCAAAAATTAAGACTGGCGATATCAATAATCTAGGTATTAAAGAATTAATTGGAGAAGGAAAATCAACTTTTTACCATTCGATTCCAGGAAGAGTCTTTAATGTAAATCTTGCTTCAAGTCGAATCAACAGTACTATTGTTGCCCCTGGCGAGGAGTTTTCTTTTAACAAATCAGTTGGAGATATTTCTCGAGCTTCAGGATATCAGTCAGCATATATTATTAGCGGAGGAAAAACGATATTGGGAGATGGCGGTGGAGTCTGCCAAGTTTCTACAACTGTATTTAGAGCTGCTTTAAATGCTGGTTTTCCTATTACTGAGAGAAAAGCTCATGCTTATCGTGTAGGTTATTATGAACAAGACAGCAAGCCGGGGATTGACGCTACTGTCTATAACCCAACAGCTGATTTTAAATTTTTAAACGACACCGGAAACCACATATTAATTCAAACAAAAGTAGATACTAAAAACTATAAAATGAGTGTGCAGATTTTCGGAACCAAAGACGGAAGAGTGTCTGAGGTATCTGAACCAAAAATTTCTAGTCAGTCTGCTCCCCTTCCAACAATATATGTTGATGACCCTACTCTTCCAGCAGGACAAACAAAGCAAATTGATTGGTCGGCTTGGGGAGCAAAAGTGTCTTTTAATTACAAAGTAACTAAGGGCGCGGATACAATAATTGAAAAGACTTTTTATAGCAACTATCAACCTTGGGCGGCGGTATATCTAAGAGGAACGAAGATATAGTTGAGTCTTTTTCCCTCATTGCCCATCACCCACATTCTTTGTTGGCCACCAGTATTTTGTCGCTTCCTGCGAGCGACAATTACTTCGATTCTCGGTGTAAATTTTTCAGAGTACTGAAATCCAAGCAATTTACACCTGCGAAACGTGGCACAAAGAACATGGGTTCATAGCAAATTCGTTCAAAAAGGAGAACTTCGGAAGACTGTGTCTCGTTTAGAAAACTAAGTTAAAATAGTGGAATGAAAATACTGGCCATTGAGAGTACCTGTGACGAGACTGCGGCTGCGGTCGTGGAAAGTTGTGGGGCTGGAGTTAAAGTTTTGCAAAATGTGGTGGCTAGTTCGGTATTGATGCACCAAAAATATGGTGGAATCGTGCCTGAGGTGGCGGCAAGAGAACAAATAAAAAGTATTGTGCCTGTAATTACTGAGGCTGTTGGAGAAGAGAAAGAAAGTCTACAGGGAGTTGCGGTAAGCTATGGCCCTGGTTTGATGGGCAGTTTGTTGGTGGGAGTAGAGTCGGCAAAGGCCTTGGCTTGGGCGTGGAGTAAGCCCTTGTACGCCGTAAATCACATGGCGGCGCATATATTTGCAAATTGGATTGTGGAAGATAATACAAAGGAAGTCCCTTCCTTTCCTGCAGTAAGCCTGGTAGTAAGTGGAGGTCACACTGACATTGTCTTGATGAAAGACGCCAAAAACTGGGAATGGATTGGTGGAACCAGAGACGACGCTGTTGGTGAAGCTTTCGATAAAGCGGCTCGACTCCTTGGCCTTCCCTATCCTGGTGGACCTGAAATTTCCAAGGCTGTTGATAGAGTGACTGAGGAGATGAAAGATAAATTTGGATCAAAATACAAACTTCCAAGGCCGCTACTTAACGAAGACAATCTTGATATGAGTTTTTCTGGATTAAAAGCGGCAATCTCAAAAATTGTATCTGAGGCTGGCAAGATTGATGATGAAGCCAGAGACATGCTAGCTTGGGAGTTTTCTGAGGCCGTAATTGAAGTGTTAATTAGAAAAACAATGATGGCTGTCGAAAAATATCAGCCCAATAGTGTGTTGATGGCTGGTGGGGTGGCTGCGAACAAACAGCTTAGAGAAGGTTTGAAAACTGAGGTAGAGAGGTCTGGAGTTTCGTTTTTCTGCCCAGAACTTAAGTATTGTGGAGATAACGCGGCAATGGTGGGAGCTGTAGCCATATTGGCTCCAAATGAAGTTAAACTTGCAATCCTCAAACCAGATCCTAGTGTGACGACTGTTTAGTGATAAAATATGTTAGCTTTGATCGAAGCTAGTCACTTCGGGAGCATGGGAAGAAATCCGTAAGGAAAATAGAACCCAAAAAATAAATGAGTAAAATACGAGGTGGTACCGCCTGAAATGGCCCTCGTTAGTCCCCCAAAAGGAGATTAACGAGGGCTTTTTTATATATACAATGTAAAGTAGATGCAAAAAAATTACGACCACACACTGTACGAGGATTCTCTTTATAAAAAATGGGAAGAAAGTGGTGTTTTTACTCCTCCGACAGGTGAAGAACTTAAAAAGAGCGGCAAGAAACCATTTACCATCATCATGCCCCCACCCAACGCAAACGAACCTTTGCACGTGGGACACGCAATGTTTGTAACTGTTGAGGATATTTTTATTCGTTTCCACCGAATGAAAGGTGAGGCGGCTTTGTGGCTACCTGGGACGGACCATGCCGGAATTGAAACACAGTTTGTGTTTGAAAAGAAACTTGCCAAGGAAGGAAAAAGTAGATTTGATTTTGATCGTGAGACACTTTATCAGATGATTTGGGACTATGTGCAAGAGAACGGTGAGGTGGCTATTGATCAGATGAAAAAGCTTGGTGCATCGGCCGATTGGAGTCGTTATAAATTCACTTTGGATAAGGAGATTGTGGACGAGGTGTTGAAAACTTTTATGAAATTACATGAAGACGGTTTGATCTATAGAGCGGAGAGATTGGTGAATTACTGTACAAAATGCGGAACAGCATATTCTGAGCTTGAAGTAGAACACGAAGACAGAGAGGGTAAACTGTACACAATTGATTATGGTTTGCTCAAAGTGGCTACAACAAGACCTGAAACCATGCTTGGAGATACCGCTGTGGCCGTGAACCCCAAGGACAAACGATTTAGTAATTTAATAGGAAAAACAGTAAAAATCCCTTTAGTTGACAGGGAAATCCCTATTGTTGGGGATGAAATGGTTGATATGGAGTTTGGAACTGGAGCTGTAAAGATTACTCCAGCACACGATCCAAATGATTGGGAGGTAGGAGTTAGACACAATTTGGAAATTATAAACGTGATTGGTACGAATGGAAAAATGACAGAGTTTGCGGGTAGCTATGCTGGATTGTCTGTGACTGCGTGCAGAGAAAAAATTGTTACTGATTTGGGAGACAAGCTTGTTGAGATGAAGCCATATTCTCACAGTGTTAGTGTTTGTTATCGATGTAATAGAGCAATTGAGCCTCTTCCAGTCAAACAGTTCTTTATCAAGGTAAAACCCTTAGCGGAAAAAGCTTTGGAGGCATTGGACAATAAAGAAACAAAGATTTTGGGTGCTGGCCGCGATAAAATCTTGCGACACTGGCTACTGAACTTACGCGACTGGAATATTAGCAGACAAATTGTCTGGGGAATTCGCATGCCTGTTTGGTACAAAGACGAGAACAAAACTGAGTATGTCGTTTCCGAAACTTCCCCCGGTGAGGGCTATATCCAAGAAACAGATACTTTTGATACCTGGTTCTCATCTGGACAGTGGCCAGTGGTGACTTTGAAAACAAATAAGCCTGGTGACTTTGAGACTTATTTCCCAACGGATGTAATGGAAACAGGCTACGACATTCTCCCCTTCTGGGTAATGAGAATGATGCTTTTGTCAATTTATCTCACCGGCAAATCACCATTTAAGTATGTATACCTTCACGGGTTGGTGCGAGACGAAAAGGGACAAAAAATGAGCAAGAGTAAGGGTAACGCAATTAACCCCTTGGAGCTTTGTGCTAAGTATGGAACTGACTCTTTACGAATGGCTTTGGTAATGAGTACTACAGCAGGACAAGATAGTAATACTGGAGAAAATAAGGTGCGAGGCATGAGAAATTTTGGAAACAAAATTTGGAATGCTGGAAGGTATATAGCGGAAAAACCTAAGGAGGATATCGTGATTAAAGGAGAGAAAGACACGGAGTTTTTGATTAAGCTTACGGCAGTTACAAAAGAGGTGACCAAGTTACTTGACCACATGAAGGTGGGTTTGGCGTCTGAGACGGTCTACAACGAGTTCTGGCACTGGTTTTGTGACGAGGGTATAGAACAAAACAAACAAAAACTAGTAAGTGATGAGGTATTGAACACTGGATACAAAACAATGTTGGCGCTTCTCCACCCGTTTGTGCCTTTTGTAACCGAGGCAGTATGGCAAGAGATGTTTGCAAAAGAAGGTGATTTGATTTCATATTCCTGGCCTAAATAAATAGATACAAAAAAAAGACCCGCATCGGCGGGTCTTTTTTTGACTAGCTAATTTATTATTCAGCTTTTGGCTCTTCTGCTGGAGCTTCACCCTCTGACTTGGCTTCACCTTCTGCTGGAGCTTCACCCTCAGCGGTAGCTTCGCCCTCGGCAACCTCTTCTGTGACCAGTGGTTCTTCCTCTTTCTGAGGTTCTTGCAAGGACACTACCATTTGTTCTGGATCAGTTTTGATCTCAACATCGGCACTTACTTTGGCATCGGACACCAAGAGATGGTCTCCAATTTCTTTAAGTGAGCTGATATCAAAGACAATACTTTCTGGAATTTCAGTTGGAAGAGCTTCGATTTCAATTTCGTTGAGGGATTGCGAGAGCACTGCTTCGTTGGTGTTGACAAGCTCAGACTCACCAGTAATTTCAACAGGAACATTGGCGGTAACCTTTTCTTTAAGGTTGACCTGATGGAAATCGACATGAAGTTTATCTCCAGTGATTGGATTGAGGGCAACGGAGGTTACCAGAGTAGGTCTTTCTTTGTCTTCTCCAGCAACTGAGACCCAGATAAGACTGGTTTCTCCGGCATCTTTATAGACACGATTAAACTCAACAGCGTTGACTTGAATAGCTAAACTATCGATGGTTTTTCCAAATAAATTGGCTGGAACCACGCCTGTACGACGAAGTTGTTTAACCTTACTTCCAAAAATGGTTCTTTTCTCGGCTTTCAATATAAACTTTTGCATGAGGTGTATTGTAACCGATTAGGCTCCTCTTCTCAAGTTTACTGCGTTTTTTGATCAAGGGTGAAGCCAAAAGTAGAAACATGAGGAGGAAGAGTTAGCTTCACTTGAGACTGAAGGTCTTCAAAGAATGTTGTTGCTATTGTTGGTCTTAAATTTTCAGGATATGAGACTTTTAGACTAATTCCTGTGTCAGTAGTTCCAGGTTGGCGGTACTGTGTAAGCGAATATGATATTGGAGCTGTAAGGTTAGAGCCTTTTTGGGTAGTGTATTTTAAGATTAAAGTTGTGTCTCTGTTCGATGGTAAAACTAGAGGAATTGTGTAGTGATCCAGCGCGTTTTCCGAAGACTTTTTCACCTCCTTCGTTGATGCGGGAAGATCATTCACTAGGATTTGATCCAAAGTGGATGGAGGAGAGTAAAGATGATAAACAGTTGAGACATATGATTCGTCTGGAGAAGTCTGTTTTGCTTTGTAGTTTAGTTGATACTCGTGCTGAATATTGCTTGTTGTAATACTAATGTCGTGACTAATAGTGCGACTTTCCCAAGGAGAGATTCTACTGTCGTGTACGTTTGACTCAACCAAATAACTTGTATCAGAATAACAGACGTCTGATTCAGCAATGCCTGCATAACAAGAATGTGTTTTAATCTCACCCGAGTATGACTGAGTTGAGATTGTTTTTTGCACAACTGGTCTGCTAGACCAAAGAAGAACATGATTATCTTCGATCATTTTAGCTAGTGTTCTGCCGATTGTTGGTAAGGTTATATTGTTTTTAAATAATCTGTCTAGATACCCATCAACAACTTCTTTAAACACTGCTGACGCTGATGAGTTCATGATTTCTTGAGAGAATTGTTCAAAGTCACCTGATTTTTCTTCAAAATATAGCTGTTTTACCAAGAATTCATTTATAGCTATTACAAAATCTGGTTTTATGTCGACTGTCTTTTCAAATCTTAAGGAAATGTCGCTGGCGACGGAAGGAAAGTTCGGATTTTCTGCTAGTTCTTGAACTGTAGATTTTGAAGGAGTAAATCTTTTGTTTTTGATTGACGATGATACCGATGCCTCGGAGAGTGTATTTATTTCTTGAGGAGTAAAATATTTTTTTGATAATAATTTTCCTTCGCTTAAGGTTAACATCAGAAAAGTGTTTAGTTCTCCCCCACTCGGTTTACTAATTTGTGAGTTTTGTAAAAGAACTAGTATGTTTTTAGAGCTCTCGCTTGAAAATACCACTGGAATGATGTCTGATATTTTTATAAACTGAACTATTTGACCCTCAAGTTCTTGAAGATTTTGAAATTCTTCGTTTTCTTTAATTTTTCTATGAAGAAAGACTGGAAGCTTGTTGTCACTTAATATTCTTATTTGATTTAGATTCTCGTATATCTGACTTAGATTTGAATGAAGTGCTAGGCTTAAATCGTTGAAGTTTATTGATGGTTCTGAAGGACTTAGTGATATTAATAATTTTTCTGCTAATACATAGGTTTGGTGTAAGTTTTCAAGGCTTCTTGAACTGTAATCAATAAACGAATATGTGTTGGCAATTTTTGTAGTGCCTTTGGGAGAAATTATGTTTGAAAGGGGCATAATTATTGAAAATGTGTATTCCCCCACTTTCTTAAATTTTTTAGATGACTGAAGGCTATTTACTGATTTTTTGATATCGCCTGTTAGTGTTTGGCCCAGAGACCGTTCGAGTTGCTTAAGTGACACTCCCGTTGCAACAACCCCTACCACCCCAATCAATATCACAATGGCGATTGTTGTAGACGCTAACTTAAAGAGTATTTTTTTAATGGTAGGTAGTGATTTTTCTTTTTTTGGTCTTGGTTTGTAAGCCCAAAGAATGAATTTGTGGACAATGTTTATTTTTGCTTTTTCGGCTTCTTTATTGTCTGTTCCTTTTGAGTATTGTAAGGATATTTGTTTGATGTCTTCATAAATATCGTTTTCTGGATTCCAGTTTAGATCTCCTCTGGTTTTGTTTCCTATACCAAGAAGTGCGTTTGTTTTTGGATCGTTTTTTTTCGAGGCGTTTATATCTGACTCTCCATGCCCCGAGCTAAAAGAGTTTTTCTTTATTAAGTAGGCGAACTCTAGTTCTGAGACTGGATCCCCTAAAACCCAGAAGTTTTGTCCCGAGGTGTTTGTAAGAAATAGAGTTCTTGTAAGAGCTTTTATAAAATCGGAAAGACATAGTGGAAATACTATGTTTTTTCCTTTTTCTGAGATATTAATATTATTTGAGCTGAGAGATTCAAAAATATAATTATCTAATGGAGTGATAGGGGAGTTTGAAGATTTTTGATAAAGGTCTATTGTAAATATAAGTCGATGAAGAGGACTGTTTTTTCCTAGATCCTCAAGCATCTTTTGAAAATAATGATTTTTTTCTGTGTCTACAGAATCTTTGTGTAATACAACCACTACTAATTTCGCATTATTTTCACGACAGTGCCCATACTGATTAATTAGGTTCTGACTGATATTGGACAGATCCCGTGAAAGGTCAATCCAAAAGGTTCGATAGCCTGTATTCTTGTTTTCTTTTACAAACTTAATTTCTGAAAGGACGTTTTCAGACAAAAGGAGAGTCTCAAGTTCTGAGTTGTTACTTACGATAGAGATTTCAACCTCCTTATTGGGCATTACTTTTAGTATAAACGAAGAACGAAG
>Ga0172371_10003646_pt1 | contig 23739 bp, 20 predicted proteins | sample Lak12m_FD_114543 | JGI IMG/M metagenome (GOLD analysis project Ga0172371, IMG submission 114543) | Freshwater microbial communities from Kabuno Bay, South-Kivu, Congo - kab_022012_12m | ecosystem: Environmental > Aquatic > Freshwater > Lake | place: Democratic Republic of the Congo: South-Kivu...
AGAAGGATGATCAGGACTATGGCAATCCATCGCCGAGAGGAACCTTGATCGGAACTGTACTTGTGAATCGGGGTAGACATCAAACTAGTTGAGGTTAGCGGAAAGCATGGATAAAGTCAAAATCCTCCTGCATATCTGCTGTGCTCCGTGCTCGACGGCCACGGTCGAAGCCCTGCGCCGGGAGCCGCACGAACTCATGGGTGTCTTCTTCAATCCCAACATCCATCCGTTCGCCGAGCACTGGCGCCGCCATGACACCCTGCTGGCATATGCCGGCGAGATAGGGCTGCCGCTGATCGGCGAGCCGGTTTACGACGTGGCTGCCTGGTTGCGTCAGGTCCATGGCAGGGAAGAGAAGGGAGCCCGTTGCCGCGTCTGCATCGGCCAGCGGCTGGATTACACGGCACAGCTGGCCGCCGCACAGGAGTTCGAAGCTTTCAGCACCACCCTGCTCATCAGCCCCTACCAGGAGCACGAGATCATCATCGAGGAAGGCACGCGGGCGGCGACTAGACACGGAGTCGAGTTCCATTATCGCGACCTGAGGCCGGAATACCGCCGCAGCATCGAGCTCTCACGCGAGGCTGGCCTGTATCGCCAGAAGTATTGCGGCTGCATCTACAGCGAGGCCGAAGCCGAGCTCGAGCGGCGTCAGCGAAAACAGAAACAAAAGTTGCGGCGCGAGCGCTGATGCTATCCAGGGAACTCGATTACGAGCTGCCGCCGGAGCTGATCGCGCAACAGCCCATAGTCCCCCGGGATCACAGCCGCCTGCTGATCTACGACCGCTCCACACGGAGATCGCAGCACCGCCACCTCACCGATCTGCTCCCGCACCTGAATCCAGGCGACACCCTGGCCTTCAACGACTCGCGTGTGCTCAGGGCGCGCGTACACGCTTTGCGCACGACCGGCGGCAAGGTCGAAATGCTGTTCCTGCAGCGCCGGCGGGTAAAGCTCTGGGAGGCGCTGGTGAAGCCGTCGGCGCGGCTGCGTGAGGGAGAGGAGCTTCAGCTGGCGAGCGCGGACAGTCCGCGGCCGGACAGTCTCGCCGGTTCGCGGCCCTACAGCCTCGCGCCGGGCGCCGTTTTCAGCCTGAAGCAGAACCTGGGCGGTGGCCGCTGGCTGGTCAAGAACCTCACCTCGCTGCCGACCGAGGCGATCCTGGAATCGGCCGGTGAGATGCCCCTGCCGCCGTATATCAAGGCGCAACTCACAGACTCCGAGCGCTACCAGACTGTCTACGCGCGCCAGCCGGGCTCGGCGGCAGCGCCCACGGCGGGCCTCCATTTTACGCCGGAGCTGCTCGAACGCATCGGCGCGGCCGGGGTCTCGCTGGCTCCACTTACCCTTCACATAGGGCTGGACACTTTCAGGCCCGTGGGAGAAGAACAGCTCGAGGAACACGAGATCCACACCGAGTCTTACGACCTGCCGCGGGAATCCTATGAAGAGATACTCGGGACGAAAGAGCGCGGCGGCAAGGTCGTTGCGGTGGGAACCACGGCTGTACGCGTGCTTGAAACTGTTTTCCAGGATCCTGCCGGGCCGCTCACCGGCGACACCGGCCTGTTCATCATCCCGGGTTACCGCTTCCGCGCCGTCGACGCCCTGCTCACGAACTTCCATCTGCCTCGCTCGACGCTGCTCGCTCTGGTGATGGCCTTCGCGGGCGTACCGGAGACACGGCAGATCTATGCCAAGGCGGTGAAGGAGAAATACCGCTTCTTCAGCTTCGGCGACGCCATGTTGATTCTCTAGGCGCCGCGCCCGGGCAAAAGAAAAGACGCGCCCGGGCGCGTCTTTTCAAAGCTTTCCGGCCGGCCGCAGGCGGGCGGGCCGAAAGTGCTGTCAGGACTGTCCCGCTTCGGCCATGTTTGGATGACAGGGCTGGCAGCGGGCGTAATACTCGTCCTCGCCCTCCTGAGGGACTACCATCTTGATGGTGTCGAGCCTGACGATCAGCGTGTCGACCTGCCGCACCAGTTCCTCGTCATGCCCCAGGCTACGGTAAGTAACCTCGGTGAGGCATACGTATTTCTGGTCTTTGGCATTGAGGACGTCACTGATGCGTGACTGGTAGCCGCCCGGCTTGATGTGAATGTACCCCTTGATCTCGTATTCATCCGTGGTGACCGAGACCTTCATCGCGTGGGTCGCGACTTTGTGCTCGCTGGCACAATAAAGTGATTCGTTGATGCGCCTGGTATCCATCGCCCCCTCCTGACCGGTTTAACAACATCTTCCTGGAGAATGAAACGGAAAATGGAGCTGCTAAGCGGCCGGAGTCTGGGGCGACTGACTTAAATCCATATTTCCAGGATAATTATCGGCAATTCGGGGATTTTGTCCATACCTGCGGGATACTTCCGGAGCCGCCAGGTCGAAGGCCTGCTCGATGGTCATGCCCTTGTTGATGCCCTCTTCGATCATGAACTGGACCATGGCGCCGCGCTGGGTCTCCTGAATCTCGCTGGAAAGCTGGTCCCCCTGGCTGGACATGGTCACGATGCGGTTGGGGCCGTTGATGCCGGGGCGGTCGAAGCCGCCGCTGGAGCAGCTGTCGATGTTGATCCACATGCGCCCCGCCTGGATGCCACCCAGATAACCGGTGAGCTCGCTGTCCCACAGCAGTCCCTGGCCCTTCTTATAGTCGAAGGCGCGGAAATCGAAGGGTACCAGCGCGTAAGCATTGTCGAGGCCGGGGATGTTCAGGCCTGTGTTGGGCGCGCTGCGCAAGCCGTGCCCCGAGTAGAACACGACCACGTCGGAATCCGGGCCGATGTCGGGGTTATGGGCCAGCCAATCCAGGGCGCCCAGGATGTTCTGCCGCGTGGCCTCGCTGTTTCTGAGCAGTCTGATGTTCTCCCGGGGGAAGCCCCATTTCTCGATGAGCATGTTGTAGACGGAGGCCGCGTCCTGGTCGGCGTAGTTGACCTCGCCGAGGTCGTAATTGTCGTAGACGATACCGATCACCACCGCGAATTTCTTCGCCGGCGCCGGGCTGGCGGCGGTCTGCGGGAACTGCGGCATGACCGGAGCGTCCATGGTAGCCTCAGCCAGACCCTTGTCCGGGCCCATCTGGGCTATCGGTGAACGGGGATTTCCGGGAGACGCGGCGGCGGCGAGGCCGAGAACCATTACGAGCGCGGCCAGCAACGCCAGAATAATCTTCATAAGCGGTGAAGGCATCCTGGTAATTTTATCATAGAATGGGGACGTACGTTTCCTATGTTTCCTAACTTTGGTAGTGGCGAAAAGTCCTTGTTTAAGGGCAAGTTAGGAAACATAGGAAACGTACGTCCCCGAAAGAAGGTTCACATGGCAACGGCTTTCGAGTTTAAAATAGAGGCAGAGAGCGGCGGCGCCAGGGCCGGCGTGCTTTCGACGCCCCATGGCGCCGTGAAGACGCCCTGCTTCATGCCGGTCGGCACCCGGGCCACGGTCAAGACGCTATCGCCACGCGATCTCGAAGAGGCGGGCGCCGGCATCATCCTGGCCAACGCCTACCATCTCTATTTCCGCCCCGGTGCGGAGATCATCGCCAGCGCCGGCGGGCTGCACCGTTTCATGTCCTGGGATGGCCCGATCCTTACTGATTCAGGTGGTTTCCAGGTATTCAGCCTGGGCGATACCGCGAAGATCCATAATGACGGCGTGAGCTTCAGATCGCTCTACGACGGCTCGGAACATTTTTTCACTCCCGAGTCGGCCACCAGGCTGCAGGAGCAGCTCGGCGCTGACATCATCATGTGCTTCGATGAGTGCGTCCCCGCCGGGGCCGGCCGCGATTACTTGGTGGAATCCGTCAAGCGGACCGCGGACTGGGCGGCCCGTTGCCGCGAGGCCCAATCCCGCGAGGACCAGCTGTTGATGGGGATCGTACAGGGAGGTGTCGATCTGGAGCTACGGCGCGAAAGCGCCGATCGCACGCTGGAACTCGATTTCGGCGGCTACGCCATCGGCGGGCTCAGCGTGGGCGAGGAGCGTCCCCGTACCCTGGAGGCGATGCGGTTCACGGCCGAACTGCTGCCCTGGGGCCGGCCCCGGTACTTCATGGGCCTCGGCGACCCGGACGGCGTACTCGACGCCATCGCCGCCGGCATCGACATGTTCGACTGCGTGCTGCCCACGCGGACGGCCCGCAACGGCCGCGCCTATACTTCCGAAGGGCAGCTCAATCTGCGCAACGCCGCCTTCGCCGAAGCCGATGGTCCGCTCGAGCCAGGTTGCGGCTGTTACGCCTGCAGCACCTTCAGCCGCGCTTATCTGCGGCACCTCATCACCCAGAAGGAGATCCTGGGATTGCACCTGCTGTCTCTACACAACGTCACCTTTTTGTTAGACTTGGTGCGCCGGGCGCGGGCGGCGATCATCGCCGGGCGCTTCGCGGAGTTCCTGTCTACGGATCCGGCCATACCGAAAGGAAGAAAATGATTGCCACGGTTTTGAATCTGTTCTTTCTGATCGCGCAGGAAGACACCGGCGACCAGTCCAGCGGTCCCGGCAGCTACATGTTGTTCGTATACATAGCGCTTTTCATCGGCATCTTCTATTTCCTGCTCATTCGCCCCGGTCAGAAGCAGCGCAAGCAGCACGATCAGCTGGTGAACGCGATTGAGAAGGGCGACGAGATAATGACCGCTGGCGGGCTCTTCGGTAAAGTGACGCAGGTGAAGGACGACCACGTGATGGTCGAGCTCGCCAAAAAGCTCGAGGTCAAACTGTCGCGCAACTCCATCGCCCGCATCGTCAACAAGAGCGGAGAGGCCGGCTCCGAAGCCGATAGTCAAGAGACCGGCGAAACGGCCGATGAGACCAGGGATATTCAGGAGACTTAGGCCGGCCAGGTGCTTTTGACACCCTTATTTTTTTCACTTATGCTTGCAAATGGTGCGGTTTTCCCGCGCCAGCTTCGTGTAAGGGTACGACAGGCCCCCAGAGCCCGACGAGGTTCGCGGGGCCGATGACAGGAATTATTTGACCGACAAACAAAAAAATCTGCTCATCCTCGGCATCGTGGCGCTCCTGCTTGTGGTGTCGTTCTTCTTCATCTATCCGCCGGGAGAGAAAACCAAATTGGGGCTCGACCTGCAGGGCGGCCTCGAGGTCATCCTGGAAGCCCAGGGCGATGTCACCAGTGAACAGATGGATCAGGCGGAACTGGTCGTTCGCAACCGCGTCGACAAGCTGGGCGTCTCCGAGCCCTCGATCAGCCGCCAGGGAACCAATCAGATCTCTGTCGGGCTGGCGGGCGTCAAGAACGCCGACGAAGCCATGGCCCTCATCGGCAAGACCGCGCTGCTGGAGTTCAAGAAAGTCGACACGGACGTGACGAACCAGCTGATCACGGGCACCCTTACACCCGACAAGCTGCCGGCCGACAAGCAGGTGCTATACCAGACCCAGCGCGACGACCAGGGAGAAGTCGTCCGTGACGAGAGCGGGCAGCCGATTCGCAGCCCCATCGTCGTTGACAGCCAACCTTTGATGACGGGCGCCGCCCTCGATAATGCCAAGGTCGGCTACGACCAGTTCGGCCGTCCCAAGGTGGACATGACCTTCACCAGCGAGGGGCAAAAGCAGTTCGCCGACGTCACCGAGAAACTGGCGACCGCCGGCGCTATCACCGGCAAGACCTCACAGATGGCGATCGTGCTCGACGACGAAGTCGAGTCGGCTCCCACCGTGAAGGAGAAGATCGACTCCAGCACGGCCGAGATAACCGGCAACATACCGCTCAAGGAAGTACAGAACGTGGTGCTGGTGCTGCAGACCGGCGCCCTGCCCGTGGAGCTCACCACGGTCGACAAGAATGAGATAAGCGCCACGCTGGGCAAGGATTCGCTGCGGCAGGGCCTGATAGCCGGACTGGTTGGCCTGATCATCGTCATGATCTTCATGCTGGTCTATTACCGCCTGCTCGGTGTGGTCGCCGACCTGGCGCTCATCATCTACGGGCTGCTCTTTTACGCCGCCCTGACCAATCCCTGGTATCCAGCGACATTGACTTTGCCCGGCATCGCCGGCATGATCCTGACCGTGGGTGTCGCCGCCGACGCCAACGTGGTCATCTTCGAGCGCATCAAGGAGGAGGTCCGCGGCGGCAAGACCATCCGCTCCGCGGTCAACTCCGGCTACAGTAAGGGCTTCAAGACTATCCTCGACGCCAACGCCGTCACAATCATCACGGCGCTCGTCATCTTTTCGGTGGCGACAGCGGGCGTGCGCGGCTTCGCTCTCACCCTCATGATCGGTGTCATCATCAGCATGTTCACGGCGGTCGTGGCGACGCGCGCCATGCTGGGCCTGCTGGCTGACTTCAAGTTCTTCAAGAATCCCACCCTGATGGGCTTCAAAAAGCATAAAGAGGACGCCGCATGATGCACTTCGACTTCATGGGGAGGAAGTACCTCTGGTTCACGATCTCCGGCGTGGTGATACTGGTGGGCCTTATCAGCCTGTTCACCCGCGGCCTCAATCTGGGCATCGATTTTGAGAGCGGCAGCCGGCTGGTAGTCAGCTTCAGCCGCGACACCAACGTGGATGAGGTGCGCGCTTCTTCCGAGAAGGCCGGATTCGGTGACGCCGTGGTGCAGACGATCGGCGAGGGACGCTATCAGGTCACGCTACCGTCGCTGTCGCCGGAGCAGGAGGCGACGGTGATCACCAACCTCAGCACCGATGTGGGCGTTACCGACAGGTCCTGGAGCAGTGTCGGGCCGACCTTCGGCCGGCAGGTGGTCAACTCCATGCTCAAGGCGATCGTCATCTCCTGGCTGATCATCATCATCTATGTCGGTTTCCGTTTCGAGTACAAGTTCGCCGTGGCGACCATCGTCGCCCTGATACACGACCTGGCCGTGACTGTCGGTGTCTATTCGATCGTCGGCCGGGAGGTGACGACCGCTACAGTGGCGGCGGTACTGACCATCCTGGGTTATTCGCTCTACGACACGATCATTATCTTCGACCGCGTGCGCGAGAACACTCCCCGGGCCCGGCGGGGTGGTTACGCTGACATGGTCAACGAGTCGATCTGGGAGGTAATGACCCGCTCGATCATCACCACGCTGCTCACGCTGCTGCCGGTCATCTGTCTGCTCCTGTTCGGCGGCGAGACGCTGAAGGATTTCGCTTTCGCCCTGCTGGTCGGTATTGCCTCAGGAGCCTATTCTTCCATCTTCGTGGCCGCGCCGCTGCTCTCGATGTGGAAGGAGCGCGAGCCCCGCTACCGGGCTAAACCGGGCGCCGCCCGGGGGACCGGTCCCAAAACGGCGCCGGACGCGAAAGCCGCACCCCAGAAAGGTTCAGCCAAAGGTGCCGGGGCTGTCAGGTCCGGCAAGGGCAAGGGCAAGGGTAAGGGCGGCAAGGGCAGGCCGGCAAAGGCACGCTGAGGGCCGGCAAAGTCCCCGACGCCGCGCCGCCGCGCCGATTCTCATCCTATTCAGGTTCAAATCCCGCCTTCCGCGGGTAGATTCTCCACACAGCGGGTTTCCGCTATGCCTTGCTTTCATTCATTGTTTTTATCCCCGCTGCCGATTGAGAGTGCGCGTCGCGGCTGTTAGTCAGCCGGTTGATGAGTTACGGCAACCACGCCGTTTAATGGGAGGCGATTCAGATGTCCAACCTGTTCGAGCGCAGCATCCTGATGACTCTCGGCGCCGCCATGCTCACCAAGGAGATGGCCGAATCGCTGGCCGGCAATCTGTCGCAGAAGGGTGAGGACACCACCGCACTCGGCCGTGAGGCCATCGATGAGGCGGTCGAGAAGGCCAGGACCGAGGCGCGCTCCTTGCGCGGACGGTTTGACGATACCCTGCAGCGGAATTTCCGCGACCTGGGCCTGGCGCCGAAGACCGAGGTCGAAGAGCTGAAGCTCAAGATGGCGCAGCTCGAGCACCGTATAGCCCTGCTCGAAGCCGCTCAGCCGTCTCCGGAAGCAGCCGGGGAAGGCAGCATTGCCGCACCGGGAGCAGGTGGGGGAGCTACCGCTAAAGCACCGGAAGCAGGGAAGGAGCCTCCGGCTGCGAAATCAAAAGCAGGAATGGAATCAGGGTAAGCAACCCCGACTGAGGGAAGGATAAACCGCCGTGCGCCTGGCCAGCAGTGTACGCAACGTCGATCGCATTCGGGACATAACCGAAATCGCCGTCAAGCACGGCTTCGGTTACTGGATGGAGCGCCACAAGCTGCGCAACCTGCTTCCCAAAGGCTGGCGCGGAGCGCCCAAACCGCAGGGCTCGCGTGGCGAGCATATGCGCAAGATGTTCGAGGAACTGGGCCCGACTTTCGTCAAGTTCGGCCAGCTTCTCAGCACTCGCCCGGACGCGCTGCCGACGGATGTCATCCTGGAGCTGCGCAAGTTGCAGGACGATGTGCCGCCCTTCCCGATCGAAGTCGCCGAGGCGAGCATCGAGGAAGAGCTGGGCCTCACGATCGAGCGCCTGTTCCTCGAGTTCAACGAGGTTCCGATAGCGGCGGCGTCAATCGGCCAGGTGCATCAGGCGGTATTGCCCAACGGCGACGAAGTGATCGTCAAGGTGCAGAGGCCTGACGCGGAGCGCAAGATCCACGCTGACATCGATCTGCTCTACCAGCTCGCCCAGCTGATACGCGACCACGGGCCCGAGGAGCTCTTCATCGACCCCGTGGGTATCGTCGACCAGTTCTCGCGCGGCATCCGCAACGAATTGGACTACCGGGTAGAGGCGCGCAACGCTGAGCGTTTTCGTGAGAACTTCCAGGACGATCATACGGTGCACATCCCCAAGGTCTACTGGCAGTATTCCACTTCCAAGGTGCTCACGCTGGAGCGGGTGAGAGGCACGCAGCTGGCGGATGTGGTAGCCACCGACATGGATCTGCCGGAACGCCAGGCTCTGGCCAGGACGATCGCCGACTGCTGGCTGAAGCAGATCTACATCGACGGCTTCTTCCATGGCGATCCGCATCCGGCCAACATCTTCGTGCTCGAAGGCGGCGCCATCGGACTGGTCGACTTCGGCATCGCCGGGCGGCTCAGCGAGGCCGATCGCCACGCCATCATCGATCTCTTCCTTGACATCATGAACGAGAGGATCGAGACCATCCCCAAACGGCTGGTGGCCCTGGGCGTCGATTTCCCCCGCTGGAAGGAACAGGAATTCATCAGCGAGACGCGCGACATGTTCACCAAGTATTACGGCGCTAACCTGGACGAGCTGGATCCGGTGGCGGTGCTGCGCGATGTCTTCGGGGCCATCTACCGCCTGCAGCTCAAGCTGCCCACGCAGTACCTGCTGCTGGAGCGCGCGGCGGCCACGCTGGAGGGCATCGGTAGCGAGCTCTATCCCGGCTTTAACGTTTTCGAGTACGCGCGGCCCTTTACGCGCGAGTTCCTGCGCCGGCGTTACTCACCGGAGAACGTCATGGCCCGCGGCGGCCGCGAGCTGCAGTCCTACTTCAATCTGCTGAGGGAATTCCCAATGCAGATGCACGATGCGTTCGACCAGATCAACAGAGGTGAGCTAAAAGTCAACTTCGTGCACCGCAATCTCGAAGAACCAATGCGGCGCTTCGCTGTTCTCGCCAACCGGATGGTGGTGGCCATCGTGCTGGCCTCGCTGATCCTGGGGTCGTCGATCATCGGGCTCTTTGCCCAGGGTGGACCGACGGTCATGGGCATTTCGATCTTCGCGCTCGGCGGTTTCCTCACGGCGGGGTTCTTCGGCATGTGGCTGGTGATCGGCATCATCCGCTCCGGACGCCTCTAACCCGGGCGGCGGCGTTTTCCAAGTTTGGCGCCGGCTCCAGGGGGCAACACTTACATTAAGCGACAAAAGCCGGCCATCGGTGAGTTTCTGCCTGCGCATACATCCCTCGCTTGTTAAATCAGAAGACCCGGAGCGGCCTGCCGCCATCGCCATCAAACCTGACACAATAACGTAATGAAACTGCACACGAAACTGTATCTTTTCTTCGCGGGCATGGTCCTGCTGCCGCTGCTGGTCGTGACCGTGGTGGTCAGCCTGATTCTCAGCCGCTCGAGCGTGGATACCTATGAGGGGCGTCTGCAAAGCGGGCTTACCGCTGCCTCGGTGGTCATCTCCGCCCAGGCCCAGTCGCTCGCCGTGGACACCGACGCGGCCTTGCGCCGCTCCGATGCGGCCGCGCTAACAGCCGGCGATCAGGCCCGCAGGGCCGCGGTTCTGGACGCGCTGGCTCTTGACGCCAAGGCCGGCGGAGCGATCCTGCGTGACCCGGCCGGGACAGTCATTGCCGGTGTAGGCAGCGGAGCGGCAGCCGGCGGCGCCGCGGCGTCTGCCGAAGGTTCCGTGCCAGGCCAGGTCACCCCCATGATCGTCTCAAGCGTCGGGATTGCCGGGCCCGATAACGCGCTTTGGCAGTTGACGGTGGAGCGGCCCTTTGACACGGACGCGCTCGCGCGCGTCTTCTCATCCCAGGACCTGGAATGGGGGCTTCTGGAAAATGGGGCAGTCAGCACCGGTTCGTTCGCCGTGGGAGCTACAGCGGTGGATGCCGCCGGCGCACCGCTTGAGTTCACCGGCTCGCCGGACGCCACCGGCGCGGTTGAAGCGAATGTCGACGGTAGTGCGATGCTGGCTTCCGATCTCTCCCTTCCGGCCAACATCACCGACCGGCCAACGTTGTTGATGGCGGCGGTGCCGTCCGACGTGATCGGCGCGTCGTCACGCCAGGCGCTCGAAGCCGGCCTGGTGCTAATGCTGGGAGTAGCGCTCATGGCCGGTGCCCTCGGTTTCCTGCTGGCGCGCAACATCACGCGGCCGCTGCGCGAGCTCACCCGGGCAGCTGCGGCCGGCATCGAAGGCGACCTCGGCCGTAAAGTTGAGGTCAGGTCCAGCGACGAGGTCGGCAGCCTGGCGGACTCGTTCGGATTGATGCAGTCCAGTATCCGCGATTACATCGGCGAGCTGGAGGAATCGCGCACGCAGCTGCTGCTGGCGCTCTCCTACGCCGGCGAGATCCTGGGCTCGACCACGGACCGGGCCCGCATGATGAAGACGACCGCCGAGGCGGCTCGACTGGCGACTGGCGCCAGCGGTGTGTGGGTGGAGCTCTTCCCGAGCCGGCAGCCGCCCAAGCATGGCACCTTCTCGATGGGTGTTCCGCAGGATTTCTTCGACAAACGCATCAGGCGTGAGGTGGCGGTCCTGTCCTCCCAGGTCGCCAGCGGCGATGGTGTCCCTGGCGATGTCACGGCGATCGACAAAGACTATGAGGCGTTTGCCTTCCCGCTGCTGCATGGACATGAGGCCCTGGGCGCCATGGTTGCCATCTTCGAGGCCGGCCATCCCATCCAGGAGAGCCGGAAGATCCTGGCATCGCTCTCGAAGCAGGCCGCCGTGGCGGTCGAGAACGTCAACTTCAGCGAGCTGCAGGAACTGCTGGCGACGACCGACCCGATGACCAACCTCTTTAATTTCCGCTACCTCTGCAATTGCCTCGATAAGGAGATCAGCAAGAGCCGGCGTTACCAGAGGCAGCTCTCCGTGGCGATCCTCGACATCGACGATTTCAAGCTGGTCAACGACACCTTCGGCCATCAGGCGGGGGACGAGCTGTTGCGGACCATCGGCGACACACTTGTCTCCCAGGTGCGCGAGGCCGACATGGTAGCCCGGTACGGCGGCGAAGAATTCTCGGTCGTCTTTCCCGAGACCAGGAAAGCAGACGCGGTCAGGGTAGCGGAGAAGCTGAGGCGGGAGGTGGCGTCGATCGTGCTGACAGATTATCCGGGACTGCAGGTCACGACCAGCATCGGCGTAGCGAGTTATCCGGAAGACGGCGAAGATCAGACCGATCTGCTACTGCATGCCGACGAGGCCCTCTATCACGCCAAGGGAGCCGGCAAGAACCGGGTAATCCCGGCGTAATCAGCCCTGGTGCCGGGATCAGCCCTGGTGCCGGGAGCGTTCCTTGCTGGCTTTTGGTTTGTCGTGGCCGCCGGATCTGGAATTGCCGCTCCAGCTGTGCGGCCGGTATCCGGTCATGCCGGAGCCATCCGAGTAACCGCCCGAACCCTCAGCATATCCGCCGTTGGGGCTGCCAGTGCTTCCGCCGGAGCCGTCCGTGTAGTTGCTCTCGGTGGGCACGCCAGCGGTTTGCACACTGCCGCCGCCACTTCCCTCGCTGCCGGATTTTTCGGGAGCTTGAACGGCTGCCGCGACGATACTGTTGAGGGCGCTGCTCGGGGTTGAGATTTCTGAAGTCTCAGGCACCTCAGATTCTTCAGATACATCGGCGCCGGCGACGTCCGCTGTTTCAAACGGCGTGAATATCGCCGGCACCGTCAACGGCGCAGGCAACGGCGCCGGAGTAGCCGGCACCGGTATGGATGGACGGAAAGGCACCGAGCCGAGGATGCCGGTATCCGGCAGGGTTCCCGGCAGTCTGGGGATGCCGCCCTGGCTCGCGACCCAGAAAAGGCCGAGCGACGCTGACACCGTCAGCAGCGAGAGCAAACCGGCGATGATTATGTTGCCTGAAAGTCTGAAGCGCACGATTATTCCTCCAGTAAGAAAGCGTCCGCGCGGCGAAAAAGATACGCCCGCGGCGGCGCCTCTGGGGGCTCAATGGTGAATAATTGGCCTCTATAGGGGAGTATAATGCAGATGCAGGGTTTCTGGGAACTCTGGAGGACGAAAAAACATGTTTCTTGACCCCATAATCGTCAGGCAACAGGATCCGAAGCAGCTGCGGATGGCCAAATCCGCCGCCTGGATCTACTGGCTCGGCATCGGCGTCGTGCTGCTGGGCACCCTGATGCCCGTCCAGGTGGATTTCAACAAGGAAGCCGTGCTGCTGCTGACCCTGGGCGGTTTCTTCTCCACTGTGGCGCTTATCCTCATTCCCTGGGAGCGGTTCAGCTACAAGCTGTTTTATTTCGGGGCGGCGCTCGCCTGTTCCCACATCGCCACGCTGATCTACTTCAGCGGCGGCGTCGAGAGCCCCTACGGTGAACTGTACATCCTGCTGGCCATCTGGGCCGCCTACTTCTTCACCTTCCGCGGCTACGGGCTGGTGGCATCGATGTGCATCATCAGCTTCCTGGTCCCGTATTTTTACGACCGGGAATACGATGTAACCAACATCACCTCCGCGGTCATCAAGATCCTTTTCATGCTGATCGCCGGGGGCCTGGTTAATCTGCTGGTGCGCCAGGTCCGGGACCGCAACCTGGAGCTGAGGCGCACTACCGAGAGGCTGGCCCAGAAGATGCGCGAAGTCCTGCACGAGAAGGAGAAGACCGCCGCCGTGCTTGCCAGCGTCGCCGATGGCGTCTACGTGGTCGACACCCTGGGCAGCATCATCCTCTGGAACAACGCCGCCGCCGCCATCACGGGGTTCGGCGAGGCCGAGATGCTGGGCAAGAACTGCTACGGGTCCGAGGGCGAAGCCGAGCTTGCCGAGGACGAGAGCGGCTGCGTCCCCTTCTGCGGCACGGTCGCGAACGTGAACGCCGGCTTCTCCAGCAGCGGTTACGAGGTGCTCACCTGCAGGAAGGATGGCGTCAAGATGTGGCTGTCGGTCAGCGCCGCGCCCATACGCGACTCCGAGGGCAACGTCGCCGGCGTCGTCCATGTCTTCCGCGACATCTCCGAATACAAGGAGATCGACCGGGTGAAGTCCGACTTTGTCGCCACCGTCTCCCACGAGCTGCGCACGCCGCTCACGTCGATCCTCGGTTTCTCCAAGACGCTGCTCAGGACCGACGCGTCGTTCTCCGACGCCAGCCGCCGTTCGTTCCTGCTGGAGATCGTGCGCGAGGGAGAGCGCCTGGCGCGCCTGATCGAGGACGTACTGAGCGTCAGCCGCATCGAGGCGGGCAAGCTGCGCCTCGATCTCAAGCCGGTCGACGCGGGGCCGACGATCGGCCAGGTCATCAAGAACATGGCGCGATTGACTTCAATACATACTTTTGTAATCAATGTACCGGAAGACCTTTCGACGGTGAACGCCGACCCGGACAAGTTCTACCAGATAGTGCTCAACCTCGTGGTCAACGCCATCAAGTATTCGCCTGACGGCGGGCCGATCACCGTGACCGCCGTCGAGCGTGACGGCCGCGTCCGCTTCGAGGTCGCCGACGAGGGTGTGGGCATCAGCCCCGAGCATCTGCCGCACGTTTTCGAGCGTTTCTACCGGGCGGCCCGCGGCAAGGGCGCCGCCGCCGGCACCGGCCTTGGCCTCTACGTAAGCAAGAGCCTGGTTGAGCAGATGGGAGGCCGCATCTGGGTCGAGTCCGAGGTGGAGAAGGGCAGCCGCTTCTTCTTCGAGCTGCCGGCAGCAGGGGAAGAACGGACCGGCGAAGAAGCTGCGGGCGAGCAGGGCGCCCGTGGTGAAGCAGCCGGCGAGGCCGCCGGAGAGAAGATTGCTTCCTGAGCGCTCAGGGTAGGGTACAATACCGTTCAGCGAGCAGGTGAACGGGAATAATCACATCAGGCGGGACAGGAGACAGCATGCCAGCAAACGCCCATTCGAAAAGTGTCCTCATCGTCGACGACGAGACCTCGCTCCGGACGCTCGTCCGGGCCAACCTGGAGGTCGACGGCTTCGAGGTCAGCGAGGCGGTCGACGGCATCCAGGCCATGGAGATGCTGAAGGAGAACCGGCCGGACCTCATCCTGCTGGACATCATGATGCCCGGCAAGGACGGCATCGAGGTGCTGGAAGACCTCGCGGCCGACAAGGAACTGAGCGAGATCCCCGTTATCCTCCTGACTGCCAAGGGCGAGCAGGAAGACCTCGAACGCGGCGCCGCCCTGGGCGCCCGCGGCCATATCACCAAGCCCTTCGATCCCGAGCAGATGGTGCGCACCGTGAAAGCGGCCCTCGGGATCATCCGCCGTTAGCCCCCCGCGGCAGTTGTGATAATATATCCTTTCCCGCTATTCACGCGGGTTTTTGCCAATTAAATCAGGAACATCTTTTTCGATGGCGCTGAAGAGCGACGACATAACTCAAGGCTTGACCCGGGCGCCGCACCGGGCGCTGCTCCGGGCCCTCGGGCTCGGCGAGCGGGAAATGGGCCTGCCCTTCATCGCCGTTGCCAATTCCTTTAACGAGATCGTCCCCGGGCATCTGAGCCTGCGCGCGGTCACCGAGGCGGTCAAAGAGGGCATCCGGGCAGCCGGAGGCGTCCCCTTCGAGTTCGGCGGCATGGGCGTCTGCGACGGCATCGCCATGAACCACGAGGGCATGCGCTTCTCGCTGGCCAGCCGCGAGCTCATCGCCGACGAGGTCGAAGTCATGGCCCGCGCCCACTCGTTTGACGGGTTGGCGCTGGTTCCCAACTGCGACAAGATCATCCCCGGCATGATGATGGGGGCGCTCAGGGTTAACATCCCGACGATCGTGGTCAGCGGCGGCCCCATGCTGGCAGGCGACCTCGATGGTGAGAAGATCGACCTGCACGACGTCTTCGAGGCGGTCGGCGCCGCCATGACCGGCAAGATAAGCGAAGAGGAAGTCACCCGCATAGAGTCCTGCGCCTGTCCAGGCTGCGGCTCCTGCGCCGGCCTCTTCACCGCCAATTCAATGAACTGCCTCACCGAGGTACTGGGCCTGGCGCTGCCGGGCAACGGCACCATCCCGGCGGTCCACGCGGCGCGGCTGGAGCTGGCGCGCGCGGCGGGGCGGCGGGCGGTCGAGCTGGTCAAGGCGGGCATCAAGCCGCGCGACATCGTCGATGCCCGGGCGCTCAAGAACGCGCTGGCGGTCGATTCGTCCATGGGCTGCTCCACCAACACAGCTCTGCATCTGGCGGCTATCGCCCACGAGGCGGGCGTCGGTTTCAATCTGGCCGAGGTCAATGAGATCACGGCGGCGACGCCGCACCTGTGCTCGCTGAGCCCTTCAGGTGTCTATCACATGGAAGACCTGCATCGCGCCGGCGGCGTTCAGGCGCTGATGAAAGTCTTGCTCGACGCCGGCAAGATCGACGGCAGCGCGCCCATGGTCTCAGGCGTCGCGCTGGCCGAGCAGCTCGAGGGCGTAAGCGTGAGCGACCCGGAGGTAATCCATTCGATTGAAAACGCCTATCATAAGACCGGCGGCCTGGCGGTACTCTTCGGGAACCTGGCCCCCAACGGCTGCGTGGTCAAGGAATCCGCGGTGCTGCCGGAGATGATGCGGCACAAGGGACCGGCGATGGTCTTCGAATCGGAGCCGGAACTGCTCGACGCCATCGGCGAGGGCAAGATCAAGCCCGGCACGGTCGTCATCATCAGCTACCAGGGCCCCAAGGGCGGCCCGGGCATGCCCGAGATGCTCACGCCGACTTCGGCCATCGCCGGCGCCGGGCTCGACCGCGAGGTCGCGCTCATCACTGACGGCAGGTTCTCGGGAGCCACACGAGGCGCCAGCATCGGCCACGTCGCCCCCGAGGCTTTCGACGGCGGCCCCATCGCGCTGGTGCGCGACGGTGATGAGATAGAAATAGATATTCCGGGTAGAAGTCTGAATCTGCTGATCGACGAGGCAGAGCTGGCGGAGCGCGCCGCGGCCTGGGAGCCGCGCGAACCGCGCTACCAGACCGGATTTCTGTCCAGATATGTTAAGCTAGTGCACGGCGCCGACGAGGGCGCCGTCGTCGGATAAACAAAGGCTGCGGATTCCGCGGAAGCGTGATCCAATACCAAGGAAACGGGGTTTTTTGAAGGGCTCGGAAATAATAATCGAATCTTTGAAGGCGGCCGGGGTCGAGGTCGTCTTCGGCCTGCCCGGCGGCATGGTCATCCCGCTCTACGACGCCCTTTATGACTCCGACCTGAAGCACTTCCTGGTCCGCCACGAACAGGGCGCCGCCCACATGGCTGACGGCTACGCGCGCGCGACCGGCAAGGTCGGCGTCTGCATCGCCACCAGCGGCCCGGGGGCGACCAACCTGGTCACCGGCATCGCCAACGCCTATATGGACTCGACGCCGATGGTAGCCATCACTGGCCAGGCGCGCAGCGACCTGATCGGCACCGACGCCTTCCAGGAAGCCGACATCACCGGCATCACCGAGCCGATCGTCAAGCACAGCTATCTCATCAAGAATACGGCGGACATCCCGCGCGTCTTCAAGGAAGCTTTCTACATCGCCTCGACCGGCAGGCCGGGGCCGGTCCTGATCGACATCCCGGCCGACATGCAACTGGCTGATATCGAGTACAAGCCCGCCGGCAAGATCGACCTGCCCGGCTACAAGCCGACCCTCAAAGGCCACAAGAAGCAGATCATATCGGCGGCCAAGGCCATCGCCGCGGCGGAGCGGCCGGTCCTCTACGCCGGCGGCGGCGTCATCACCGCCGGGGCGGAGAAGGAACTCGCGGCCATCGCCAAACTTATGAAGATACCGGTCACGACCACGCTCATGGGCCTGGGCTGCTTCCCGGAGAACAACGACCTTTCGCTGGGCATGCTGGGTATGCATGGCACCGGCTACGCCAATTACGCCGTCACGCACAGCGACCTGCTCATCGGGGTCGGCGCGCGTTTCGACGACCGCGTCACCGGCAAGCTCGCGACCTTCGCCAAGAAGGCGAAGAAGATCCATATCGACATGGACCCGGCCGAGATCAGCAAGAACGTTGCTATCGACATACCCATCGTCGGCGACGCCAGGGATGTGCTGGCCGGCATCCTGGCCGAGCTGAAGAAGATGAAGCGCGAGCCCAAAAAGACGGCCGAGTGGCTCGACCAGGTCATCACCTGGAAGAAGAAGCATCCGCTGCATTACAAGGATGAGAAGAACGCCATCATGCCGCAGTACGTCATCGAGGAGGTCAACCGCATCACCAAGAGCGACGCCATCCTATGCACCGACGTCGGGCAGCATCAGATGTGGTCGGCGCTGTTCTATTCGCACATCAAGCCGCGCCACTGGGTCAGCTCCGGCGGCCTGGGGACGATGGGCTTCGGCTTCCCGGCGGCCATCGGTGCCAAGGTCGGCCGCCCGGACAAGACCGTCATCGATATCGCCGGCGACGGCTCCTTCCAGATGAACATCCAGGAGCTGGCGACGGCAGTCTGCTATGACATCCCGGTCATTGTCTGCATTTTGAACAACGGTTTCCTGGGGATGGTCCGGCAGTGGCAGGAGCTTTTCTGGAACAAGCGCTATTCGGAGACCGTCATCTCCTGCCAGCCCGATTTCGCGGCCGTGGCCGAGGCTTACGGCGCCCTGGGTATCACCATCAACGACAAGAAGGATGTCGGCGACGCCATCCGCACGGCTATCAAGGCCAAGCGGCCGGCGGTGCTCGATTTCCACGTCAAGGCGGAAGAGAACGTCTTCCCGATGGTTCCCGCGGGAAAGTCGATCGACGAGATGATCGGCGGGCACAAGACTTAATAATGGAGCTGACCTTCGAGATATCGCAGGATGACGATGTGGTTGAGATTCATGTGGACAGAGAAGGTATAAAAGCGCTGATTAATAAGTTGGAATTATTGCAGCGGATTGAAGGTAATGAGCACGAACACTTGATGACAGCAAGTTGGGGAGGATCCGAGTTGACGGAAGATCTCCAGGGAAGGTCCAACAAGTTAGTCCATCATGTAAAAATGTTCAAGTGGCAGTGATCAATTAGTAGACGGAAGATATGAAACACACACTTTCAGTTTTAGTCGAGAATAAGCCGGGTGTCCTGGCGAGGGTCGCCGGCCTGTTCGCGCGGCGCGGTTTCAACATCAATTCGCTGGCGGTTGGTGTTACGGAGGACCCTGATATCTCGCGCATGACCATCACGGTCGACGCCGAGGAGCACCCGATCGAGCAGGTGACCAAGCAGCTGCACAAGCTGATCAACGTCATCAAGATAACCGACCTCGACCCGGAGAAGACGGTGGCCCGGGAGCTGGCGCTGCTCAAGGTCAAGTCCGACGCGGGCACACGGGCCGAGGTGATGCAGCTCGCCGACGTTTTCCGTGCGCGGATCCTCGACGTCAGCAAGAAGACCCTGACCATCGAGATCACCGGCACCTACGAGAAGATCGACGCGCTGGAGCAGCTGTTGCAGCCACACGGCGTGGTAGAGATAGTCCGTACCGGCCGCATCGCCATCGAGCGCGGCGAAAAATAACCAATCTTAAGTTGGCGGGCGGCTTTGTGACGCCCCCGCTTCAGTAAAAGGAGTCCCATGTATTACGACAAGGATGCAAATCTCGACCTGATCAAGGACAAGACCGTTGCCGTCATCGGCTACGGCAGCCAGGGCCATGCCCATTCGCTCAACCTGCATGAATCCGGAGTCAAGGTGATCGTGGGCCTGCGCCCGGATAGCTCCAGCTGGAAGGTGGCCGAAGAGGCCGGTCTGACCGTCATGCCGGTCGCCGAGGCGGCCGCGGCTGCTGACATGGTCATGATCCTCACGCCGGACCATTCCCAGGCGGAGACCTACAGCCAGGATATCGAGCCCGGGCTCAAGGCCGGCAACGTGCTCATGTTCGCCCATGGGTTCAACATCCATTTCAATCAGATCGTCCCATCGGCTGACGTCGACGTGGTCATGGTCGCCCCCAAGGGACCCGGCCATCTGGTGCGGCGTCAGTACCAGGAAGGACGCGGGGTTCCCGCGCTCATCGCCGTGCACCAGGACGCGAGCGGCAAGGCCCAGGATCTGGCGCTCGCATACGCCAAGGGCATCGGCGCCACCCGCGCCGGCGTCATTGAGACCAATTTCGGTGAAGAGACCGAGACCGACCTCTTCGGCGAGCAGGTCGTGCTGTGCGGCGGCGCCAGCGAGCTGGTTCGCGCCGGCTTCGAGACGCTGGTCCAGGCCGGCTACCAACCCGAGATCGCCTACTTCGAGTGTCTGCACGAACTCAAGCTGATCGTCGACCTGATGTACGAGAAGGGCATCACCGGCATGCGCTACAGCATCTCCGACACAGCCGAATATGGCGACCTTACGCGCGGCAAGCGCATCATCACCGATGAGACGCGCGCCGAGATGCGCAAGATCCTCAAGGAGATACAGAGCGGCGAGTTCGCCCGCGAGTGGATCCTCGAGAACAAGGCCGGCCGCCCCGAGTTCGAGGCGATGCAGAAGCGCGAGGCCCAGCACCAGATCGAGATCGTCGGCAAGGAGCTTCGCCGCATGATGAGCTGGATCCAGGACGGCGAGATGGGCGGCGAGGAAGTCTAAAGGCCGAACCGAGCAGGCAGGGACGTACGTTTCCTATGTTTCCTAATTCAAGGGAACCTGGGAACTGCGCCCTTTGAATCTAGAATTAGGAAACATAGGAAACGTACGTCCCTAAAAAGAGGTTGTTCATGATCAAGAAATTCCTGATGACGCCCGGCCCGACGCAGATACCTTCAGAGGTGCTGCTGGCTTCGGCCCAGCCGATCATCCATCACCGCACCGGCGCGTACTCCGACCTGTTCGCGCGGGTGAACGAGAATCTCAAGTACGTCTACCAGACCGCCAACGAAGTGATCTCTTTCGCTTCGTCGGGCACCGGCGCCATGGAATCGGCTGTGGTCAACCTCTGCTCGCCCGGCGACAAGGTGCTCATCGCCAGCTGCGGCAAGTTCGGCGAGCGCTGGCGCGACCTGTCCGAGGTCTACGGCCTCGACTACGACTACCGCGAATACGAGTGGGGGGCGCCGGTCGTCGCCGCCGACATCGAGGCGGCGCTCAAAGCCGACCCGGCCATCAAAGCCGTCTTCGTGACCCATAGCGAGACTTCCACCGGCGTGGTCAACGACATGGAGGCCATCGGCGCCGCCGTGGCGGGCTCCGATGCCGTGCTGGTATCCGATTCCATCAGCGGCATGGGCTCGGCCGAGATCAAGACCGACGCCTGGGGCATCGATGTGGTCGTATCCGGCTCGCAGAAAGCTTTGATGATCCCGCCCGGTCTGGCTTTCGTCAGCGTCAGCGCCAAGGCCTGGGCGATGGTGGAGAAGTCCACGCTGCCCAAGTATTACTTCGACTGGAGCAAGGCCCGCAAGGCGCTGGCCCAGGAGAAGCCGACCACGGCCTTCACGCCGGCGGTGTCGCTGGTAGTGGGGCTCGACAAGGCGCTCTCGATGATCCGCGAGGAGGGACTCGAGGAACTGTTCCGCCGCCACGTCATGCTCGGCCGCGCCACACGCGCCGCGGTCAAGGGGATGGGGCTCACGCTCTTCTCGCCCGACGACGACCGCTGCAGCTCCGTGACTTCCGTCAAGGTTCCCGAGGGCATCGACGACGGCAAACTGCGGACTTTGACGCGCGACAAGTACGGCGTGCAGCTGGCCGGCGGCCAGGGTCCCATCAAGGGCAAGATCTTCCGCATCGGACATTGCGGATACTACAACTACACTGACATCATCGTCGCCATCACGGCGCTGGAGCTGGCGTTGAAGGAGCTGGGCCATCCGGTCGAGCTGGGCTCGGGCGTATCGAAGGCGCAGGCGGTATTCGGGGAGGAGATGGTTTGAGCGCGGCAGCGAAGAAGCCGGCGGCGAGCAAGGCCGCCGCGAAAAAGAAAGCAGTGAAGAAAGCGGTCGCGAAGAAGGTTGCGGCGAAGAAAGCGGTTGCGAAGAAGACGGCCGCCGCAAAGCCGCGCGTCCTGGTCAAGGAGAAGATCGCTCAGAGCGGCGTCGACCTGCTCAAGAAGGAGTTCGATGTCGACGTGCGCCTCGACATGGACCAGGCGCAGCTGAAGAAAGAGATCAAGAAATACAACGCCATCATCATCCGCAGCTCCACGCGGATGACCAAGGATATAATCGAGGCCGCCGATCAGCTCAAAGTCATCGGCCGCGCCGGCATCGGCGTCGACAACGTCGACGTCAAGGCGGCCACCAAGAAGGGTATCGTCGTCGCCAACGCGCCGCAGAGCAACATCGTGGCGGCGGCCGAGCACACTATCGGTCTGCTGCTGTCCCAGAGCCGTAACATCCCGCAAGCCGACGCCTCGCTCAAGGCGGGCAAGTGGGAGCGCTCCAGCTTCGGCGGCGTCGAGTTGGCCGACAAGGTGCTGGGCGTTATCGGCTTCGGCCGCATCGGCGTGCTGGTGGCCCAGCGCGCCAAGGGCCTCAAGATGAAGATCATGGCTTACGACCCGTACGTCAGCGCCGCCCGCTTCGAGGAGCTGGGCGTCGAGGGCGTCGAGAATATCGATGACCTTTACAAGGCGGCGGATTTCATCACCGTCCACCTGCCCAAGAGTCCCGAGACAGCCGGCTTTGTCGACGAGGCCGCCTTCCGCAAGATGAAGAAGGGCGTGCGCATCATCAACTGCGCCCGCGGCGGTATCGTCAAGGAGGAGGCGCTGGTCAAGGCGCTCAAATCCGGCAAGGCCGCCGGCGCCGCCATCGACGTCTTCGAGAAGGAGCCGCCGGTGGGCAACCCGCTGCTCGAGTTCGACAGCGTGGTCGCGACGCCGCATCTGGGCGCTTCGACCATCGAGGCACAGGACCGCGCCGGCACCATCATCGCCGAGCAGGTCGCGGCGGCGCTCAACAACCAGTTCGTGAGTAACGCCGTCAACATCGCGCCGGTGAGCCCCGAAGAGATGAACATCGTGCGGCCCTTCCTGCCGCTGGTGGAGAACCTGGGACGGCTGATCACCGAACTGGCTGACGGGCCCCTGGAGAAGTTCGACATCACTTATAACGGCGCTCTAGCGGATTACAACACCAAGCTGCTGACGGTGGCCTTCTTCAAGGGCGCCTTCGAGGGCAGGGTCGAGGATACGGTCAATTACGTGAACGCCGAGGGCATCGCCGAGGAGCGCGGCATCGAGGTCACTGAGTCCAAGAGCCGTAAGACCGTGGACTTCACCAACCTCATCACGGTGGCTTCAGAGGACAAGCGCGGCAGCCTGACAGTCGGCGGCACCACCATCGGCCCCAAGCACCGGCCGCGATTCGTCAAGATCTACCGGCATGACATCGATATCGAGCCGGGCAAGTACATGGCCTTCTTCCGCTACGACGACGTCCCCGGCATGATCGGGCGTGTCGGCACCCTGCTGGGCAGCCACGACATCAACATCGCCAACATGAACGTAGGGCGCAAGAAGCGCGAGGGCAAGGCGGTCATGAGTGTGACGCTCGACAAGCCCATCCCAGGAGATGTGCTCAAGGAGATCCAGGCCCAGCCGGGGTTCGATGACGTGACGTTCATTACGTTTTCGTAAGACTGACGCAGCATTGAAATAATAGAGGGCGGCCGAAGGCCGCCCTCTTCGTGTTTCTGATCAAGATCAAGTATTACGGCAATAGGTTAAGTGTTACGGCACCACCGTGAACGTCGAGTTCGGCCCCTCAACATTGGCGCCATCCGCAGCAGCGACGATCGCCTTGTAAGTATAGGCGCCCGCCAGGCTCGGGGCAGTCGAGGCCGCGGCCCAGGTGGTGATCTCGTTGACCGTCGGTCCTCTAACGAGCTCCACCGACATCGGCGCCCGACCGCTGATATCCATCCTGACGCTGTTGATGGTGCCCTTGGTGCGCACGGACAGGGCGATGGGAGCACTGCGGCTGACTGACACCGGATTGATCGACTGCTCGATGATCTCGACCCCCGCACCCGGTGTGGGCGCCGGCGGCGTTGTCACCGTCTCCACATTCGTAACCGTCGTCACGGTCGGAGTCGTCTGAGTCGGCGTGGTCGCCGTGGGAGTAGTCGAGGTCGTGGCATTATCGCCGGAACCGCGGCCTATGAAAAACGCCGCCACGATGATGCCTACCACCACCACAGCTACAATTCCGATAACCATGTTCCGTTC